>Ga0335071_10007437_pt1 | contig 11259 bp, 8 predicted proteins | sample Lox_Sample_15_FD_206724 | JGI IMG/M metagenome (GOLD analysis project Ga0335071, IMG submission 206724) | Soil microbial communities from Loxahatchee National Wildlife Refuge, Florida, United States - Lox_Sample_1.5 | ecosystem: Environmental > Terrestrial > Soil > Wetlands | place: USA: Florida...
TCAAATTCCTCTCCCCCGCCGACCGCAGCATCACCTCGATGGATGCGGTCATCATTCAGGCGGAAGCGAAAGGAAAACTGGTCTACGATCAAAAGACCACCTGGACGGTGCCGCTCTTCAGTTCGACTTCGGAAGTAAAAGAGGTATCGGAGCTGGTGGACCTGACCGATATCCGGCGCAATGGTTATCCATTGACGAAGACCGGGACGATCGAGAGCAATACTTTCCTGAATTTCGGGCGCAACGCGATTAAGTTCGAAGGTTACACCCCGGCGCCCGATCCGACAAGGATCAGCGACGAAGTTCATATCCTGAGGATCGAGCCATTCCGCGACGTGCCGATGGATCACTGGGCATTGGAACCGATCTCGCTCAGTTCAGTGCTCGGCTTGATCAAGGGCTATCCTGACAACTCCTTCCGTCCCGAAAAAGGGATCACGCGCGCAGAGCTTACCGCCCTGCTGGTCCGGACCGGCAGCATCAGCAGCCGCAAATGGGAACTGGCTCAACAGGCTAGCCAGTTCAAGGACATAAAGAGCTCCGCCTGGTACGCGCCTTATGTCAATTACGGCGTCGACCTGGGGCTGGTAACCGGTTATCCCGATAAGACCTTCCGCCCCGACCGCATCCTTAACCGCGCCGAAGGCGTTACTATCCTGGCGCGTTTCGCCCAGCTTAACGAAAAGGATGGTGTAGCGTTCAAGGACCTGAAGGAAGGGTTCTGGGCAAATCGTTTCATTTTCCCGGCAAAAGAAGCGGGCCTGCTGAAATATCTTGAAGGCTGGGATTTTGAGCCGAACAAGCCGTTCCCGCGCTCCGAGGCGGCGGAAGTGCTCTATCGCACCGTGCCGATACAGAAAAAAGTGAACGATTTTTGGAACGTGGGAATGGTCTCGGAAGGGGGGCAACTTACAAAGACCCCGACCGTGGAAGCCGGACAGGCAAAAGTGATCGAAACTCCCACCAAGGTCTTTACGCTTGAAGCTGCGCCGGTCAGCGGAGAAGCGACAAAACCTTCCACGCCGGAAGCGGTTCCCGCCCCAAAACCGGCACCGAAGATAACCGCGGGAAAAGGCGCCAGGCCGGCTACTTCTGAGTCAAAATAGAATACTTTACGCCGTCGGTAGAGACTTCAATATTGCCGTTCCGGTCCGTCCGGTAGATCTTGATCCCCATCGCTTCGAATTTTTTAAGCGTCGACGGATGCGGATGGTGATATTGGTTCTTGACCCCGACCGAGATCAACGCCGCCTCCGGCCTTACGGCATCAAGATATTCCTGTGAACTGGCGGTGCGGCTGCCATGATGTCCTGCCTTCAGGATCGTCGTCCGCAAACCGTTAGCGAACCGCATTACCCGCTGTTCCCCTTCTTTTTCCAGGTCGCCGTCAAGCATGAACGAAGTTTTTCCGTAGACCAGGCGGATCACGACCGAATTATTGTTGAGCGCCGATTCCTCGATGAACGGCTCCTGCGGGTTAAGCACGGTCGCCTTCATTTCCGGCCCCAGATCGATGTTCAGGCCGGCGCGCGCTACTTTGTACGGAATGTTCTTCCGGTCGATCGTCTTGAGGAAATCGAGATAAGCGCGGCTGGTGTGCGCCTGCCCGGAATCGAGCACCAGTCCGACCGGCAGGTCCTTCATGACCGACACCAGGCCGCCGACATGGTCGTCATGAGGGTGCGTCAGCACCAGGATGTCGATCTTGTTTATGCCGTGAGCATGGAGGAACGGGAGAACGAACCGTCTCCCCGCATCGCTGTTTTTGTATTTCGGGCCGCCGTCGATCAGCATGGTGTGGCCCGACGGGGCCTCCACGAAGATCGAGTCCCCCTGCCCCACATCGATCGCCGTGACCTTCAACTGTCTTGAGGCGATCACCGGCGCCAGCGACGATGCCAGTACCAGGATCGCCCCGGCCACCGCCGCGAACCTGATCATGTTCTTCATTCGTGCCTTCCCTTCAAAATATAGCGCCAGGACCAGATAATAAACAACGAACGCGATAAATGGAGGCGCCGCCACGTACAGGCAGGCGCCGGGAAATCCGGTAAAAGTATACACGATTTCGTTGATAAGTATAAGCATCAGATAAAGGAAGCCGTTGAGGGCGGCCGCGACCGGAAGGAATATCGCTCCGATCACGGTCGAGGCGAACCCCAGCACGGTCATGACCTCCACGCACGGCAGCACCAGAAGATTGACGAAGAACGCGACCAGGGAGAACTGGTTGAAGTTGAACATAGTGATGGGAATGGTGGCCAGGATCGGCGCCAGGCAAACCGAGGCGAGCGAAGGGAACACGCTCAGCTTTCCGGTATGGAAAGAGGACCGGATCTTTTCTTCGATCCTGGGCGCCAGGTAAAAGAGCGACCAGGTGGCAGCGAAAGTGAGTTGGAATCCCAGGTCGAACAGTACCAGCGGATCATGAACCATCAGGATGAGCGCAGATAATGCCAGCGATGTATAGGCTTCGGTATCTTTATTCGACCAAAGCCCTATTAGCGTGATCTCCCCGGTCACCGCCGCGCGAATGATCGACGGCCCGCAACCGGCGATCAGAGCGAACAGGATATTCGCCAGCGATGTCAGGATCACGCCGATGCCGATCGGGAGATCGCAGCTCCTAACGATCGCCAGGCAAACCCCGATCAGGATCGAGACCTGCGTACCGGAGGCGACCAGCAGGTGGGCCAGCCCCGCTTTTTTGTAGCTATCCTTGAGGTCCGGGTCGAGCGGGGATACGCTGGTGCCGAAGACGATGCTTCCCAGGAGCGCGTCATACGGAGCGGGGGTCGTTAGTTTGATCACCGACATGAACCGGTCGCTGATCGCCGCGATCGGGCCGGTCGGGCTTTGCTGGCTATAGTTCTTTTCAGGAACGGGAATGAAAGGCCTAAGGACGATGATCAACAGCGCGTAGCCGACCGCGATCGCGACCAGCGGCCGCTTGAACATCAGAGCGTTATCCTGTCTTTCAGCTTTTCGAACTTGCTTTTACCCAGACGCGGAACTTTCATGATATCTTCCAATTTTGAGAATGGTCTTGCCTCAATGATCTTGGCGGCGGTTGCGGGACCGATACCGGGAAGTGAATCAAGCTCGGAGGCCGATGCCGTATTGACGTTCACTTTTTGCCCGGGGACCGCGGACGCTTTTGCCCCTCCGATTGCGGGAGCGGATAGCTGACCGATATTTGGAAGAGGTTTGAGCGGGACGGTTATCTTGTCACCGTCTTTCAGCGCTTCCGCCAGGTTCACCGCCGAAAGGTCGGCGCCGGCGGCGGCGTCTCCTGCCATTCTCACCGCGTCGACGACCCGGTCCCCCGCCCGCAGCCGATAAACTCCTTCCCTTCCCACCGCTCCGCAAACATGCACAACGATCGAAGCTTCGCTCTTTTTCTCGAATATTTTACCCGGCTCGTCCAATAATTTGGAAGGTTTTTCGGGGCAGACCGCGTGGTTGAAAATATAGACCGCCCCGCCGACCGCTACCGCCACCGCCAACCCGATCACCGTTAATTTCTGTTCGCCTTTCAGTTCCATGCCGGTCAAAAAGCAATTTCAATACCGGGAAAAATGAGATTTAGTGGCCGGATCGGAGTGATTTTCGTCGCCGGGGGCGTAAAATCAGCCTTTACAATTTATTGGCGATCTTGAGGATGTCTTCGACGTAGCTTTTGGAATGCCCCTGGAATCCGTTGTTCCTTTTCACCGCGTTTGGACCTTCCAGGTAACCGGCAATCGCGAACGGGACTTTACTGGTCCCGGTGAACCGGTCGAGTAGCGATTTGATGTAACGAGTGGTCCCCATCACGTTCTGGTCGATATCGAATGGATCGGTAATGCCGAGCCCGGTCGCGGTCGAAGGGAGCAGCTGGCCCAAACCCTGCGCTCCGGAAGACGAGATGGCAAAGCGGTTGAAGCGCGATTCCCGCGCGATCAGACCGCAGACCAACTTGGGATTCACGTCATAGGTCTGGCTGTATTTGAGGATAGAATCCGAAATAGTGTCGCTTTCCCAGGGATCGATCTTCACCGCGTAACTCTGGATGAATTTCCGGATATCGGCCCCCAGGCTTTCGGTGAAGCCGGAAAGATAATCTGGCCCCGGGACCGGGACGTCGACGGTCGAATAAGTGGTCGACGTGTCATAGGTAGGCTCTGACGCGGGAACATTGGTGGTGGGGAAATTGGACGGATGCGGGACCGCCGGATGCTTGCCGGTGACCGAGCCCAGGATCGAAAAAACAAATATTAAGATTACGACGGTGGTTACTGATCCGTCCATAGCTTATTTATCGGGCGTGTTTTTTGTCTTCGTCGGTCACGCCCTTGAGCGTGAGGTTGATCCTTCCCACATCGTCGATCTCGACGACCTTCACGATCACTTTATCGCCCAGCTTAAGGGCGTCTTCCACCTTGGCGATGCGCTTGGGCGAGATCTGGCTGATGTGGATCAAGCCGTCCTTGCCGCCCGGCAGTTCGCAGAAAGCGCCGAAGTTCATGATGCGGACGACCTCGGAATTGAAGACATCCCCTACCTTAGGTTCAAAGGTAAGGTCGTCGATCCGCTTTTTGGCCGCGTCGGCCGCCGCGGGATCGCTGGTAGTGATATTGACCGTGCCGTTGTCGTCGATGTCGATCTGGACGCCGGTCTCCTCTATGATGCTCTTGATCATCTTGCCGCCGGGGCCGATCACCATGCCGATCTTTTCCGGATTGATCTTGAACGAGATCACCCGCGGCGCATACGGCGAAAGGTCGGCGCGCGGCTTCGCGATCACCGCTTCCATCTTGTCGAGGATGTAAAGCCGTCCTTCTTTGGCCTGCTCGAGCGCCTGTTTGACCAGCTCGAACGATAATCCCTTGATCTTGATGTCTACCTGGATGGCGGTGATACCTTTGCGGGTACCGGTCACCTTGAAGTCCATGTCGCCCAGGTGGTCTTCCAAACCCTGGATATCGGTAATCGTGACGTGCTTGTTCCCTTCGGAAATAAGCCCGACCGAGATTCCCGCCACGGGCGATTCGATCTTGACCCCCGCGTCCATCAGCGCCAGCGTCGAACCGCAGGTGGAGGCCATGGAGGTGGAGCCGTTGCTCCCCAGCACTTCGGATACCAGTCTAATGGTATAAGGAAAGTCTTCTTCGGTCGGGATGACCGGGAGCAGCGCCCGTTCCGCCAACGCCCCGTGGCCGATCTCGCGGCGCCCGGGCCCTCTGAGCGGCCTCACCTCGCCCACCGAATAGGCGGGGAAGTTGTAATGGTGCATGTAGCGCTTGCCGGTCTCTTCGAGATCGAGACCCTCGAGCATCTGTTCTTCGCCGGTAGAGCCGAGCGTGGCCACGGTGAGCACCTGCGTCTGGCCCCTGGTGAAGATGGCGGAGCCGTGGGTACGCGGCAGGACGCCGATCTCGCAGCTGATCTGACGGATTTCTTTGGGACCGCGGCCGTCGACCCGCTTCCCCTTGTTTAGCACCATGGCGCGCATGGCGTCGTATTCGATCTCTTCGATCACGGCCTTGATGTCGCCGGGATGCTTGGCTACGATCTCAGCCAACTCCGGATTTCCGGCCGCCGCCTTTTTGACTTCATCCACAATCTTGCCGATCTCCTCGCCCTGTTTGTCCTTATCGGACATGCAAAGCGCGGTTTCGATCCTTCCGGCCTTTTCGTGCACCAGCTTCTTCAGCCGTTCATCGATCTGGTATATATTGACTTTAACCTTGGGCTGGCCCGCCTGCTTCATCAGATCATTCTGCATCTCGATCAGCTGCCGGATCACCGCGTGCCCGGCCTTGATCGCTCCCATCATGTCCTCGTCCGACACTTCGTCGGCGCCGGCCTCGATCATGGAGACCTCTTCATAAGTCCCGGCCAGCACCAGGTCGATGGTCGATTCCTTCATCTGCGCGGTAGTGGGATTGACGACGTAATTATCGCCGACCTTGGCCACCCGCACGCCGCCGATCGGCCCTTCGAACGGGATCTCCGATATCGAGAGCGCGGCGGAAGCGCCGAGAATGGCGAGCACGTCGGGAGAATTTTCCTGGTCGACCGACAGCGGCGTCACCACGATCTGGACATCGTTGCGGAAACCCTCGGGGAACATCGGGCGGATCGGACGGTCGATCTTACGCGCGTTGAGGATCGCCTTTTCCGAAGGACGGCCCTCGCGCTTGAAGAACCCGCCGGGGATGCGTCCCGCGGCGTAAAGCTTTTCTTCGTAATCGACGAGCAGGGGGAAGAAGTCGATCCCTTCGCGCGGATTGGCGGCCATGGTGGCGGTGGCCAGGACCATGGTGTCGCCCAGGCGCACGATGACCGAGCCGCCCGCTTCGCGGGCCACGCGGCCGGTCTCGAGCGAAATTATTCTTCCATCAGGGAGTTTTTTTTCTACTGTTTTGATCATCTTAATTTGAGGCTTTCGGTGAGGGCTTCGTATCTTTTAGAGTCGGATCCTTCCAGGTAGCGCAGGAGCCGCTTGCGCTTGCCGACGAGCATTAAAAGCCCGCGGCGGCTACTCTGGTCTTTCTTGTGCGTCTTGAGATGCTCGACCAGCTGGTTGATCCTTTCGGTCAGCAGCGCGACCTGCACTTCCGGCGACCCGGTGTCGCTGTCGTGGGTCTTGAACTTGTCTATCAGTACGGTTCTCTCTTCCTTTTTCAAAATTTTACTCCTGTTCGTTTAATTCGCTTTCCAATTATAACATAATCTTTTTGGAAATGGCAATATCCTTAAGTATCCGCACCTTTAGTTCTCGTACGTCGGGGAAATGGATTTCATCTCTTATCTTCTTGATCAGATCGATCGCGACCGTCCGGCCGTAAAGGTTACCCGAATATCCGGGGATGTGCGCTTCGATCGCCACGCCGTCGGCGCCGAAAGTGGGACGCGCGCCGATGTTGACCACGCAGCGGCGGCCGAGCGCGCGCCCGGCGTAAACCCCGTGCTGCGGGATCAGCTTGTGCAAGTCGAGCTTGAGGTTGGCGGTGGGGAAACCGAGCGTGCGCCCCCGCCCATCCCCTTTCACCACTTTACCGTTCAGCCGGTAAGGATGGCCGAGATAGCGGAGGCCGCGGTCAAAATCGCCGCGCGCCACCAGTTCGCGGATCAGCGATGATTTGATCGCGACGCGATGCGCTTTTACCGGGCGGACCATCTTCACTTTAAAACCGAATTTCCTGCCCAACCGCCGGAGTTCCGCCACATTGCCCGCCCGCCCATGGCCGAACGCGTAATCAAAACCAACGAAGACCGCTTTGGCCTTGAGCCCGTCGACCAGATACTTTTTCACGAATGACAGGTACGAAAGACGGCGGAGAGCTTCGTTAAACTTGAGGACCTTTACCTTTTTTATACCCAGCCCGATCAGCAACTCCCTGCGCTCGGCCAGCGTCGTCAACAGTTTAAGTCCCCTTTCGGGAACGATATATTGCTGTGGATGGGGATCAAAGGTGGTGGCGACCGGGACGAGCCCGCAACGGCGGGCGTAATTGACGGTGTCTTTTATGATCCTCTGGTGGCCCAGATGGACCCCGTCAAAAGTGCCGAGGGCGACGACCGTCCCTTTCATATGGCTAGTGTCCGTACATCCCTTTAACGAGTAGCGTTACCGATCTGATGTAACCGGCCGCCGGGAGGAAAAGGATCTGGGATAGGAGCAGCGTGCCGACAACCCTGCCTAATATAATGTAGAATACCATGGCGCGGACATCGGAAGCCGGCCGTTTACCGCGGATCGCCTGGTCTGTAATAAAGGCACAGGTAGGGTCGACCATCAGCGTTAAAAGGATGGTGGCAATGCCGTTGACGATGGCGGAAAGCTGGGTGGCGGTAACGCGATACTCCGGCACCATCGCCCCGGCGAACAGCGCCGATAATACCCCGATCGCGTAGATCGAGACCATCACCAGATTTAGCCAGAGGAACGCCTGCGGCATTCCCTTTAGCGACAGGTTCATGAACGTTTCTTTCTTCGGAAGGCGGAAACGCTTGCAGATCTTTCCCAGATTGACCGGATGGAACGCCATGACGATCAATTTGGGGACGGAGCCAACATTTTCGAACCGCTCGATCGCCTTGGTGAATACCGAGACCGAGAACGGGGTCATGACCGCCGCGCATAGATTGCCGACGAAAGCGGCAAAGATGACCCAGCGGAAGTTGAGCACCAGCTGGCCAACATTCCCGTGCAGGACCGCTGAATCGACCATGCCGCCCAGGAACGGCGCCTGCAGCATATTGGACATCCTGGTCACCAGCAGCGTGGCATTGACGAAGGCAAGAGAGGTCGCGATCGAGCGGGTGCGCACCCCCGCCACCCTCAACGACGAGGCGGTGCATTCCGCAAAATGGATGATGCCGGTAAAAAAGCAGACGATCAAAAGCGGGTTCATCATTTATGATTATAAGCCATCGGGAACTTTATTTCCAGCGCGCAGCGGTTAATGCTATAATCACGATCAGTGAAGAAGGTCGCCGCGATCATTTTTTTTATTGCCCTGTCGGCGAATATTTGCCTGGGAGACGAAGAGATCCCCGTCAATATCAAAGCCGATACTCTTAAATATTCAGAGGACGGATCGTTCGTTACCGCCACCGGCTCGGTTGAGATCAAGCTAAAAGGTATCAAGATCACATCCGACCGGCTGGCAATGGATACCCGCTCCAACATCGTCACCGCCGAGGGGGACGTGATGATGACGGGACCGGAATACCGTTCAAAAAGCGGGGAGATGACGTTCTATGTCAGTAACGAGACCTCGTCGTTCGATGATTTCCATACTATCCTCTCCCCTTCGACCGTAAAAGGCAATCTGTACCTCGGCGCGCAGAAGATCTCGGACGAGAAAACGCGCTGGGACGGCTGGAACGCCCGCATCACCACCTGCGATCTGGCGGAAACCGGCGACCCCCATTACAAGGTAATGTCGAAAAAGGTGGAATATTATCCGGACGACAAGGTGGTGGGATGGTCGGACACTTTCTACCTCGACGGAATACCGGTCCTATGGGCGCCATACCTGGTCTATGACCTTAAAAATAAACGGAAGAAGAACTGGACGATCGGGCACAATGACGTGGAAGGTGATTTTATCAAAACCTTCTGGGACTATCCATACGGGGAGATATTGCTCGACGACATGCAGAAGAAAGGGTTCGGACACGGACTTGACTTCAATTATATGCTCGGAGGCCGCAGTTCCGGCAAATTGTATCTCTATCTGCTTAACGAGAACGATCCCCCGAACCAGAAGGATTCGGTCTTTAAGTTGAACCATACTTTCAATTTCACCAAAGATGCCACCCTTTCGCTCGGCTACGGCACGTCCAACATTTATCTCATCCCCAGCGGCCGGCTCGATCAGTCGACTTATTCCCTCAACTACGACAACAGCGCCAATAAACAGAAGTTCAGCACCGCGCTGAATTTGCTGGAGAATCGCGGCGGCAACGACGAACGGATCGGACTGACGATGAACCGGCAGGCGGACGGGGCGAACACCGGCTACAGCTTTGACCTTGACCAGGGAAAAACCGAACCGCGCTACATCCGGGCTTCGCAGCGGCTCTCCCATTCCCAGCCGTTCCTCATCAAGGACAGTAATTTCAACTTCAACGCCAGCTACTCCAACACCATCCGCCAGCCGGGAATATCGGGGGATGAGAGATTAGACCTGAACTATGACGTCACGGGAAGAGAAAATCTGTATTCGTGGAAGATATCGGAGAACCGGCACGTCAGGATGAACAGCGACCCGCTCTACGGGAATTCCGACCAGTTCACCGAAAAAAGCCCGGAGCTGACGCTGGCGTTCAACCCGCAGGACCTTAAGCTCTTCACCCTTTCCCCTTCGCTCGGGTACGGTTACTACCGCGAGGTGGCGCAGGTGCCGAATTACGGCAAACGCGATTTCGCGGCGGGAAAATACACCGCTTCGCTGGCGGCCAACCGTTCCATCCCGCTCGTCTTCGGGACCTCTCTCTATCTCGCCTACGGTGTCGATCAGTATCTTTACAGCCCGGGCGACGAGCTTTACGCCCAGACCGAGAACTATTCTCTCAATACCGCCCTGTTCGATTGTTTCAGGAACGATATCACTTTCGATCGCGGGATATCCGAGGGTAATTCCCCTTTCCTCTTCGACCGGCTGGGGACCAGATACAGCAATCTCAAGGAAACCTTGACCCTCTATTACCATAACTACATCAACTGGGTCACCACCGGGGGGTTCAATTATCAGACGAACAAATATTTCAACATCGATACCACGCTCGCGCTCAACCCCCATCCCGCGTTCTCATCGCGGTTCATCACCGGCTGGGACATCGAGAACCAGCGGTGGGAGGATCTAAGTTCCAGCCTGGGGATCAAACCGCTCGACAAGCTGACAGATAATATCGTATTGCTCAACGACCTCAATTCGGGAATGCTGAAGTCGGGAAGCAATCTGCTGGACCTGGAGATCGCGGACGAGAAGGACTGGCAGGACCACTGGCATTTCAAGATCGGCCACGTTTACGACACGTCCACCCAGCAGTTCAAACCGGTCGACGTGATGGTGGAGAAGGATCTGCACTGCTGGGTGGTAAAATATACCTATTCCGACTACCGGAAGGAGTTCAGCTTCACGTTCACGCTCAAGGCCTTCCCCGGCGAGCCGGTCGGGTACGCCGAGGGAAGAGGTTTCTATTTCGACAGTTTCGATCAGTCGTTAAAGGAGGAGATAGACAGTGCATCGCCGGTTCGTTATTAGCCTGATATTCGCCGCGCTGCTGCTGGCGGGCTGCTCCCGCACCATCACCACCATCCCGACCTACGGCTCGCAGATGGCGGTGGAGGTGGATTTCCGCGGGAACATAGACCTGAGCAAGAACCGGTATTTCATGATCATCTCCACCACCGAATCGTTCAGCTACCCGGTCCTGCCGCCGGACGGGACGACGCTCGACGAGTTCCTGGAACCGGGCGATAATCCGGTCAACGGCAACAAAGCCGATTATTTCACCAAATACTATTCGACCTGGTACGCGTATATCGTGCTCGACAACATGGGATTCTCTCTCGGCCGCGGCCCGTTCAGCATCTCGACCCCGGTAACGCGGGAACCGGTCGCCGCCCTCCCCTATATCTCCAACGTCGTCAACTTCAGCGTGCGGCTCGACCAGATCTTCGGCAATAATATACCCGATACGATCTATTTCGATATCGTCAGCGTCGATTACCCGACGAACTCGCTTAAATATCTCAAG
>Ga0335071_10007438_pt1 | contig 11259 bp, 11 predicted proteins | sample Lox_Sample_15_FD_206724 | JGI IMG/M metagenome (GOLD analysis project Ga0335071, IMG submission 206724) | Soil microbial communities from Loxahatchee National Wildlife Refuge, Florida, United States - Lox_Sample_1.5 | ecosystem: Environmental > Terrestrial > Soil > Wetlands | place: USA...
CGATCGCGCCGAGGACGTGGCCAACGTCATCGAGGGCGTGGTCCTCGAGCACGCCTGAGAGCCCCGGCCGCGCCCATGGTGCTTCCCGTCGTCATCGCCCTCATCCTGACTGCCCTTCTCTTCGACTTCATCAACGGCTTTCACGACGCGGCGAACTCGATCGCCACCGTGGTCTCCACCCGAGTGCTCTCGCCGCTCGTGGCGGTGGGCTGGGCGGCCTTCTTCAACTTCGTCTCCGCCGCGCCGGTCCTGTGGGGGGTGGAGCTCAAGGTGGCGGCCACCATGGGCAAGGGGATCGTCGAGTTCCCCATGCTCCAGGCGCGCGGCCCCAACTTCGTCCTGGTGTTCATCTTCGCCGCCCTCGTCGGGGCCATCCTCTGGAACCTGCTGACCTGGTGGTGGGGGCTCCCTTCCTCCTCGTCCCACGCGCTCGCCGGAGGGATGATCGGCGCCTGCCTCGTGGCGCTCGGGCCGAGCGGCCTCATCGCCGAGGGCATCTGGAAGATCGTCCTCTTCATCGTCTTCTCGCCGCTCATCGGCCTGGTCCTCGGCTCGCTCATGATGGTGGCCACGACCTGGGTGGTGCGGAAGCAAACGCCCCTGCGCGTCGATCGCTGGTTCCGCCGCCTGCAGCTCGTCTCCGCGGCCATCTTCAGCTACAGCCACGGCACGAACGACGCCCAGAAGGTGATGGGGATCATCACTGTCATCCTCTACGGGACCATCTGGGCCGACCGAAGCGCCATCAGCACCGGCCACTTTCCGGTGCCGTTCTGGGTGGTTCTCCTCTGCCAGGCGGCGATCGCCATGGGGACCCTCTTCGGCGGCTGGCGGATCGTGAAGACCATGGGCCACAAGCTCACCCGCCTCCAGCCCATCGGCGGCTTCTGCGCCGAGACCGGCGGCGGAGTGACCATCCTCGCCCTGGCGCATGCCGGCATCCCGGTCTCGACCACGCACACCATCACCGGGGCCATCGTCGGCGTGGGCGCCACCAAGGGAACGCGGGCGGTCCGCTGGGGCGTCGCCGGCCGGATCATCTGGGCCTGGATCCTCACCATCCCCGCCTCGGCCGCGGTCGCGGCCGTGGTCTACGCCGCCTGCCGCCTGGCGCTCGGAAGCGGGGCGAGGTGATGGGCAAGAAGGAAGGGTAGTCGTTACATGGGGTTAGGTCCCTGTGCGCTCTTCTCCGCAACCCGCCGGCACCGAGTGTGTTCCAGATCACAGGATGGGACCGGATCCCGACGCGGCGCTGATGCTGGCATTCCAGCAGGGCGACGAGGGGGCCTTCCGGACCCTCTATGAGAGGCACGCGCGGGCCATGTTCAGCTTGTGTCATAGCTTCGTCCGGGACCAGGCCCGCGCCGAGGAGCTGGCCCAGGACGTGTTCGTGAACCTCTACCGCGCCCGGGATCGCTACCGGCCCACCGCCCGGTTCAAGACCTTCCTCTACCGGATTGGCGCCAACCACTGCCTGAACGCGCTGCGGCGTGCCGAGTTCTCCGGTGGAGCCGCTCCGGGCGGCGAGGCGCCCACCGATCCCGACGGCCTGCCCTCCGGCGCCGCTGGCCCGGAGGAGATGGTCCGGGCGAAGGCGCTCGAGTCGGCCTTCCAGAGGTTGCTCGCCCGGCTCCCCGAGAGGCAGCGCGCCGCCCTCGTCCTGTGCCGGCTGGAGGGGCTCTCCTACGAGGAGATCGCCCAGGTCCTGGAAGTCACCGTACCTGCGGTGAAGTCGCTCGTCCACCGCGCCACCGTGGCCGCAGCCGAGGCGCTCGCTCCCTTCGAGCCGCGCCTCGCGGAGAGGGTGCCCTCGTGACCGCGCACCCCCGCCCGGACCTCAGCGCCCTCATCGATGGCGCGCTCTCCCCTGCCCGCGCTGCCGAGCTGCGAGCTCACCTGGCGGGGTGCCCGGACTGCCGGGCCGAGGTGGCCCGGCTGCAGGGCGCTCTGGTCACGATCTCGGCCCTCGCCAGGGCGCCCGATCTCCCACCCTACTTCCAGGCCCGGCTCGAGGCGAGACTCCGCGAGGAGCGAGAGCGACCGCGAGGCCTCGCCGCCTCCCTGGGAACGCAGCTGGCCAGGCTGTGGCAGCCGCGAGCCCTGGCCCTCGTGGGCGGGGTCGCGGCGCTCCTCCTTGCGGTGGCGATCCCGGTTCAGGTCTACCGGAGGTACGTGGACCGGAGGGCCATGCTGGGCGAGCTCGAGCTGCTCCGGGACTACGAGACGGCCAGCGCCGTGGACGTGGACACTCCCGAAGACGTGCTCATCGTGGCCCAGCTCGATCGCCTCGAACGCGAGGAGAGCCGGCCATGATCCGGCAGCTGGCGCTCGCCCTGGCCCTCTGCCTCCTCGCCCTGGGCGGCACCCCGGCTCGGGCCGAGGAGCCGCCCGCCCCCCTTGCCAGCGAGGCGCAGGCGACCCGCGAGCAGTGGGATCGGCTGAGCCCGGCGGAGAAGGAGCAGCTGCGGGAGCGCTGGCGCGCCTACCAGGCCCTCCCGCCCGAGCGGCAGGAGGACATCCAGCAAGCGCTGCGCCGCTACCGGGCCCTGCCGCCGGAGCGGCGGGAGGAGGTCCGGCGCAACTGGGAGGCGTTCCAGAAGTTGCCGCCCCGGGAGCGAGCCGAGATCCGCGAGCGGTTCCGCCGCTTCCGCGAGATGTCCCCCGAGCGCCGGGCCCAGCTCCGCGAGGCCATCCGCGAGATCCTCCAGGCCTCGCCCGAGCAGCGGGAGCGGTTCCTCGAGAACCTGCGGCGCTGGCGGGAGATGACGCCGGAGCAGCGGGAGCGGCTCCGCGAGGAGTTCCGAAGGCGACGGGGAAGGTAGAATCGCCGGGTGCATCCCCTCCGGCTCCTCGCCGCGCTTCTCCTCGCATCCTCGGCCCGGGCCGACTCCGAGGAGGCGATCCGCTTCCAGGGTGAGCTGGAACTGAGGCTCCAGTCGGATCGGAACGTCCCGGGTACCTCGCTCCGCTTCGATCCCCGATCGGGCGATCTCACCCTCGCCGACTACCTGCGCACCACCGGTTCGAGCACCTTCCCGTCCATGCTCGCCACGCTGGGCCTGTCCGGGCGGCACCTGGGTGGTGACCTGAGCTGGGTCGTCACCGCCGACACCGGCGAGCTGCGGCGGGAGCGCTTCCACCGGGTCCGCCAGGTGTGCTGGTCCGACAAGACCCCCTCGGGCCTGTCGGTCCCGGGGAGCGGCGACTGCGGTCTCTACCGCCTCTCACCGCTCGTCTGGGCCCGGGTGATCGAGCCCGTGGAGTCGATCGAGTTGGAGCAGGGGCAACAGACCACCTCCAACGGCCGCTCCTTCCACGACGAGCTCAGAAAGACCCTCCTCCTCCGCGAGGGCCACCTGAACTACCGGTTGGGGCGGGCCGGGTTCGCGGTGCTCTCCGCCGGCCGCAAGCGCACGGTAGTGGCCGACGGCTACGTCTACGACGACTACGCCACCGGGCTCATGCTGGACCTCGACATCGGCGCCATCGGCCCGCAATGGGAGGTGACCGCCGCGGCCTTCCTGCCGAGCCGCGATCTCCCCGACCACGAGGGCAGCCTCTCCCCCATGGCGGTGATCACCCTCGACTACCTGCCCTCGCTCTTCGATCGCCTGGGCCTGTTCGCCGCGGCCATGCGCGAGCGCTCCGATAGCCTCGCCAACGTCTTCCGCGGAGCGGTCGAGGAACGGCTGGTGTCGACCTCGAGCGAGAACGAGCCCGGGACACTCCTGCACCACCGCGCCGAGCAGCTCCTCGCGGCCACCGCCTCGGCCTCCTTCGCCGGCGACGGCACCCTCTACTGGGGTGGGGTGAGCGGCAAGCTCACCCCGGGCAAGGGGCAGCGGCTGGCCTTCACCGCCGCCCTGTGTGGCGGTGAGATCGACCGGGTCACGGCCGGAGCAGGAAGCACCGCCGTTCTGCTCGCCGAGGACATCCGGCTGCGGGGGCAGCTCGCCTCGCTCCGCTACGATGCCGACCTCGTGGGCGGCCTGGGCCTGGGTCTTTCCCTGCTCTTCCTCTCCGGCGGCGAGCTCCCCGGGGTCCGCTTCGACAGCCTGACCCGGATCGTGCCGGCCACCGGCACCTACCGGGCCTTCCTGGGCGTCTCGCCCTACCTCACCGAGAGCAACATCTTCTTCGGCGGCGGCCTGTCCGAGAGCTACGCCGATCGCCAGGCCACCACCCCGGGGGTGAACGGGCGGGGCGTCCTCGCCCCGGGGCTGTCGTTGGGGTTTAACCCGAAGGACGCCCTCTCCTTCGAGGCGCGAGGGGTCTGGCTCCGGGCGGTGGACTCCGGTCCCTTCGGCGGGCGCAACTACGGGACCGAGGTGGACGTGGAACTCGCCTACGAGCCGGTCCGCTGGCTTTCTCTGGGCGCCGAGGGCGACGTGCTCTTCCCCGGCGACTTCTTCCAGGGCGACCGCCCCATCACCCGGGCCATCCTGGGGCTCAACGTCCTGACGCCGTGATCGCCGCGCTTGCCACCGCCCTGCTCCTGGCGGCCGAGCCGTCCCGGCCGGCCTCGCCGCCGTCTCCTCCTCCGCCCGAGCGCGGGGGTGCGGCCAAGGGCGAGCACGCGCCTCCTCCGCCGCCGCCGCCGGGTGGCGCGAAGGACCAGCCCGTCCCCCCTCCTCCCCGGGAGGACGCCGAGGTGATCGAGCACCTGGAGATGCTCCAGCGAATGGAGCTCCTGGAGGATCTGGACATCGTCGACACCGGCGACCGCCCCGTCAAGGCGAAGCCCGAGCAGAGCAAGTAGAGCGCGGCCGGGCCGTGCTTCGCTCCATGCCCCCTGGCGAGCCAGGCCGGCCCGCCGCCCGGCAGCGCCTCACGGTTCCAAGGCGCGGCCGCGGCGGACCGAAGCGAGCATCCCGCAGGCGGCGAGCTGGTCCTGCCCGCCGGAGTAGCGGCGGACGATGGGCTGGCCCGGCAGCGCCTCGGCCAAGAGGTCGCGGAAGGCGTTCCACTCCTCCTCGGTCGGCGGGCGGTACCGGCCGGTGGCATCGTTCACCGCGATGGGGTTCAGCCGGACCGGGATGCCGCGGAGGATCTGGCCGAGTGCAGCCGCGTCCTCCGGGCCGATGTTCACCCCGGCGATCATCACGTACTCGAGCGTCACCCGGCCGGCCTGGGCGGCGTGCTCGCGAATGGCCTCGACCAGCTCATCGAGGGGGAAGCCCTGCTCCACCACCGGCATGAGCGCCGCCCGCTTCCAGGGGATGGCGGCGTTCAGGGAGATGCACAGCCGGAAGCGATGCCCTTCGGCGGTGTAGCGCCGGATCATGGGCACGATCCCCGCGGTGGAGAGGGAGATGCGGCGAGCGTCGATCCGCGCCCCGGCGGGATCGCAGAGCGCGTACGCGGCGGCCAGCACCTCGTCGTAGTTGAGGAGCGGCTCTCCCTGCCCCATGAACACCGCGCCGGTGATGGGCAGGATCGAGTCGGCCCGGACGTGGAGGAGCTGGGCCACCATCTCCCAGCTCCTCAGCGAGCGGGTCAACCCGATCCGGCCGGTGGCGCAGAAGGCGCAGGCCAGGCCGCAGCCAGCCTGGGAGGAGAGGCAAACCACATGGTGGGTGTCGTAGAGCGGGATGCGCACCGCCTCGACGCGCGCGCCGTCGGGCAAGGCGAACAGGTACTTACGGAAGCCGTCCCGAGCGTCCACCGCCTCGAGCCGGCGAATCTCCCCGGGGCTGGCCTGGGCCGCCACCCGATCGAGCACCTCCCGAGGGACATTCCGCGCATCGCGCAGGCTCGTGCCGCGGCCGATGACCGCCCCCGTGATGCGTCGAGCATCCTGGAGCGAGATCCCTGTCTTGCGGGCCAGGGAGCGGCTGTCCTGGCCGGAGAGATGGAGCACGGGGGCGAGATAGCATAAGTTCGGGTCGATGATACCTTTCGTTCTCGGGGTCCTGCTCCTCCTCTCGGGTTGCATCGTCTACGAGCGGCAGCCGTATCCTCCCGGCCCGCCCCCGGCCCCACCTGCGCGCCGCATCATCACGGAACAGCAGGCGGTGGACACCGCCTTCCGCCTCTGCCAGGACCGAGACCTGCACGTCGACAAGGTGGAGAACGCGCACCTCGACTCCGCCGGGCGCTGGCACGTGATGCTCGTGGGAAGCGTGGATCGGGCGCAGATGCTGCTCGACGGCCGCGACGGACGGCTCCTCCGGGGCCGCTTCCGCCGCGACGAGTCGCCCGCGCCGTCCCCGCCGCCATCGGCCGGCACACCCCCGCCTCCCGAGCAACCGGGCGCCCAGCCCCGAGGAGAGCCACCTCCTCCGCCCTCCAATCCGCCGCCGCCATCGAAGCCGGACGACCTCGACTAGCCTCCTTCGTCCTGCAGGGGTCTTTGCGTGCCCCTGAGGGGCCTGGCCCTCTGGGGATACCTCGGGATGGGCCTGCTCACCCAGCGGCTCCCGGCTAGCGCGTAGCGCCAGGGCCTATTGGCCCACTCGCCGGCGTAGTGCACGTTCACCCGCGGCCCGGAGACGATCCGGCCGGCGGCGGTGCCGTCGAGGAGGTAGAGTTCTCTGCCGGTCAGGTCCCGGCCGTTGTCCCGCTCGCGTCGGATGCCCAGCGCTCGGCACAGGTTTCCCGGGCCACGCGTCGAGTGAAGGCAGGCCTGGACCGGCTCGGCGGCGCGGATCAGCACCGCCGCGGGGAACCCCTCCGGTCCGGTGACCACGTTCATGCAATGGCTCCGGCCGTAGACGACGTACACATAGGCCATGCCCGGCGGCCCGTACATGATCTCCGCCCGCGCCGTCCTCCCGAAACGGGCGTGCGAGGCCAGGTCCGCGGGCCCGTGGTACGCCTCGGTCTCCACGATGCGCGCCGCCCGGAGCGCTCCCCGGTGGCGGTGAACCAGCACCTTGCCGATGAGCTCTCGGGCCACCTCCCGGGTATCGCGCGCGTAGAAGGCCCGCGGCAGCCTGGGCGCATTCACCGCCGCGCCTCCCCGCGGTAGACCTCCGCCTTCACGAAGACCCCGAGGAGTCCGGCGTCGAGCTGTCCGCGGCGGGCATCGCCCTCGAGGATCTCCAGCGCTCGCTCCGGCGGGACGGCCTTCTTGTAGGGCCGGTCGCTGGACGTCAAGGCGTCGTAGACGTCGGCGATGGCCATCATCCGGGCCTCGATCGGGATGCCGTCGGCGGGCAGGCCCCGAGGGTACCCATGGCCGTCCAGCTTCTCGTGGTGGGCATAGGCGATCTCGGGCACCCGGCGCAGGCCACGGGTCCACGGAATCTGCGCCAGGAAGCGAAAGGTGTGGGTGACGTGCGACTCGATCTCCCGCCGCTCGGCCTCGGAGAGCGAGCCGCGCGGGATGGAGAGAGCCGCGAGTTCCTCGGGGCTGAGGAGCGGCTCCTCGCCCTGTGGACCCGGCACCCGGGTGTTCGCCGCCTCCTCGAGGCGTGCCGAGGCGTCGGCGGCAAGGACCGTCGGGCGGTTGGCGGCCAGCACCACCCCCCAGGTGCCTTCCAGCTCGAGGGTGCGGGAGAAGAGGGCGGCAGCGACCTCGTCCCTGCCTGCGAGCTGGGCCCGGAGGGCCTCGTTCTCCCACAGGAGCCGGCTGCGGTCGAAGCGGGCCCGGAGCAGGGCCAGCTCGTGCGGGTAGAGCTTGTCGGCCTTGGTGAGGACGTGCTCGCGCACCCCCACCTTTCCGAAGTCGTGGAGAAGGGCGGCGTAACGGAGCTGCTGCAGGTCGGCCGGGTCGAAACGCAGGCCGGCGAGGCTCGGGGGCGGGTCCTTCTCCGCCGCCCGCGCCAGGCCTACGCACAGGGCCGCCACCCGGCTGGAGTGACCGGCGGTGGTGGGATCGCGTTGCTCGATGGCCAGCACCGAGGCTCGCACGAACCCCTCGAAGAGCCGCTCGATCTCCTCGTTCAGGATGGCGTTCTCCAGGGCCGAGGCGGCCGGGCCGGCCAGGGCCCCGAGCAGCTGCTCGTCCTCGGCGGTGAACGGGCCATCGCGGCGGTTGAGCGCCTCCAGCACGCCGACGATCTCGCCGCGCGTGTTCCACATGGGCACGGCCAGGACGCTTCGGGTGCGGTACCCGGTGGAGCGGTCCACCTCGGGGTTGAAGCGAGGGTCGGCGTAGGCGTCGTCGATGCGCAACGGCCGCCCCAGGGCGACCACCGTCCCGGCCAGACCGGCGCTGAGTGGCACGCGGATCTCCTCCGCTCCCAGCGCCACCTTGCTCCACAGCTCGCCCTTCTCCCGGTCGGCCACGAAGAGCGTGCAGCGCTCCGCCTCGACCACCCGGGCGGCCTCCTCGACGATGCGCTCGAACACGGGCTCGAGACGCCTCTCGGCGGCGAGCGCCCGAGCCACCTCGACGATGGCAGTGAGCTTGGCGATGCGGCGCGACCACTCGGAGGGCACGAGCTCGGCCATTGCCCGAGGTTAGCAGGTTCGCCCCGGCGGTGGCGGGAACCACCCCGGCTCCGCTGCCTTGGCCGTCCGGGTTCCGCCCGGCCCGGACGCAGGGTCGCGCCTCCTCGCGAGCGATCCGGCCCGGACCCGAATGCCCTTTCGCGCCAGCCGGTCGGACGGACGGAGGACCGTCCCCTCGGAGCGGCTTGAGGGCGGGAAGCGTCGCCGGAGCGCCGCGGAGCCGAGACCGCCTTGGCCTGGGTCTCCGGCGGGGCCGCCCCAAACCAAGCTCGACGCCGCCTGCCCGGCCACACATCATCTCCACCCGGGCACTCCGAAGACCCATGCGATCGACGACCTGCCGCGTCACCCTCCTCACGCTTGCCGCCTGCGCCACGGGCGGTCCGGCCCGCCCGCCCGACTATGCCCCCGTCCTGGCGGCGCCGGACCGGCTCGAAGCCGACCGCGCCATCGATGGCGGCCGCCACCCGGCGGAGACGCTCGCCTTCGCCGGCGTGCGCCCCGGAATGCGGGTCGCCGACCTGGCCGCGGGTGGCGGCTACACAACCGAGATCCTGGCGCGCGCCGTGGCGCCCGGGGGGGTGGTCTTCAGCCAGAACAACGCCTTACTGACGAAGCTCGCTGGTGATGCCTGGACTGCCCGCCTCGCTCGCCCCGCCCTCGCCGACGTGGTCCGGGTGGAGCGCGAGTTCGAGGATCCCTTGCCACCCGAGGCGACGCACCTCGACCTCGTGGTGATCTACGCCTCCTACCACGACCTCGTGGCCATGAAGGTGGACCGGGGGCGGATGGACCGGGCCGTCTTCACGGCCCTGAAGCCTGGGGGAGCCTTCGTCGTGGTGGACCACAGCGCCCGCCCGGGAAGCGGGGTGGAGGACTCGCCCACCCTGCACCGCATCGACGAGGAGCTCGTGAAGAGCGAGGTGCAGGCGGCCGGGTTCCGCCTCGCCGCCGAGGGGAGCTTCCTCCGCAATCCCGACGACGCGCGCGACTGGAGCACTTCCCCGCGCGCCGCCGGCGAGCGACGAGGGACGAGCGACCGCTTCGCACTGCGGTTCCTGAGGCCCTGACCCGCGGCCCTGGGATCCCCTTTCAGAGCGCTCCCCCAGCAGAGGGCCCCAGGCGAGGTCGGGCTGAGAGCGTTCCCAGGGCTCACGGGTCCGGGCCGACGGCGAGCGCCTGGCGCTCTTCGTCACCGTCGTCCTGAGACGGTAATCCCGTGCGAGCACCGCCTACCGCGACGCGACGATGGCCGGGCGTGCGGCGGGCGTAGGGGCGGCCGGTCCGTGCCAGACGGTCGCTGCGAAGGCGGCGGCGAGGACGAAGCAGAGGCCGAGGATCGCGAACCCGCGAGCGGTATCGCGCAGCGGGCTCGGGCGGCGGGTCTCGGCGATTCCGGTGAGGGTCAGCATGGCGTCCTCCGATGGTCTTGGCGCCGGGCTGCGCCATCCGAGGGATGGACACCGGCGGCGGCCGATCCTGACGTCCCCCGTTGGGGCTGGGTTTCGCCGTGAAAACCGACCTTCGCCGCCGCAGGAGATGAAGGTGGGTCCTGGCGAGCACTGGGCAGTCCAGCGTGAACCGCACAGGGGGGAGCCAGGTGCGGCGTCGCCGGAGAACATCCGCCCGGGCGCGCTCTCGGCCCTGCTCCAGGACCTCGTCCGCGGTCCGGAGGAGGCGTGGGACGGTGGGTGGGAGCGCGCCCTGCGGCCCGGGTTGTTCATCGACCGGTACGAGCTCGTCCGCGAGATCGGCCGCGGCGGCTTCGGGGTGGTGTGGGAGGCGCGTGACCGCGAGCTGGGTCGCGAGGTGGCGCTGAAGGCCGTCGCGCCGGGTGGGCGGCCGGATGTGCGCGAGGAACGGCTCCTCCGCGAGGCGGAGGCGGCCGCGCGGCTCTCGCACCCCAACATCGTCACCCTGTTCGACGTCGGGCGGAGCGAGCAGGGGCCGTACCTCGTGCTCGAGCTGCTCCGGGGGGAGGCCCTGGCGGCGCGCCTCGAGCGCGGGCCGATGGCGCCGCGAGAGGCGCTCCGCATCGCCGTCGAGGTGGCGAAGGCGCTGGCCCATGCCCACGACCTGGGCGTCACGCACCGCGACCTCACGCCCGGCAACGTGTTCCTGTGCCGGGACGGCCAGGTGAAGGTCCTCGACCTCGGCATGGCCCACGCGTTTGGAAAGCGAAAGGCGGAGGGGGGCACCCGGGCCTACATGGCCCCGGAGCAGGCGGCCGGGGCGCCGGAGGACGAGCGCACCGACGTCTTTGCGCTCGGCGTCGTGCTGTTCCGGATGCTCTGTGGCGAGCTGCCCTTCGCCATCGGGGACGGGACGCCCCCGCGGCGCGCCCAGCCGCCGGCACTGGAGGTCCCGGACCTCCCCGCGCTCGGGGCGCTCGTCGACCGGATGCTCTCGCGCGACCCGGTGAACCGACCCCGGAGCTGCGGCGAGGTGCTGGCCGCGCTCACGAGGTTCCAGAGCGAGCTCGCCCAGCTACCCACGAGCGGGTCGACCGTCCGGGTCCGCCGCCGGCCTCGGTCCCGTTCGCTCGCCGTGGCGGCGGGGCTGGCGGTGCTGTGCCTGGCCGTCGGCCTTCTGGTGCGCGAGCTCGCCGAGTGGGCCTTGCGGCCCCGCGGGGCGCCCTCCGTCGCGGTGCTCCCCTTCGCCGACCTCTCGCCCGGCCACGACCAAGAGTACCTCGCCGACGGCGTCGCCGAGGCGATCCTGAACGCGCTCGCCCGCGTCGAGGGCGTGAAGGTGATCGGCCGGACCTCGTCCTTTTCCTTCAAGGGAAAGGGGGAGGACCTCCGGGACATCGGCCGCAGGCTCGACGTGGCCAACATCCTCGAGGGGAGCGTCCAGCGGGAG
>Ga0335071_10007440_pt1 | contig 11257 bp, 8 predicted proteins | sample Lox_Sample_15_FD_206724 | JGI IMG/M metagenome (GOLD analysis project Ga0335071, IMG submission 206724) | Soil microbial communities from Loxahatchee National Wildlife Refuge, Florida, United States - Lox_Sample_1.5 | ecosystem: Environmental > Terrestrial > Soil > Wetlands | place: USA: Florida...
TGCCGAGAGCCTGGGGATCCGCGGGGTTGCGCACAAAACGTTCGAATCGACGAAGGATGCCCTGGCAGCGATGGGACTTGTCCTGGACGGGTTCCACCCCGGCGGGAATCGGCATGGCCGCACGTAACGTCAGAAACAGTCCGGAGGAAATCACCTGTCCAGCGCGCACATTCTCTATGACGACAAACCTCGATCGCTTGTCAAATGACTCGTTCGATACTACAGGAATATTCATGACAAGCACCCCAGCATCCACCAATCCCCTATCATTCCGCCCGATGAATCCCATAAACAGAACGGACGAAGCGACAGAACATCGTATCCAGAGTCCGGTTCTCAGGTGATTTTCTCATGAGATCAAAATTCAAACGATGCATGTCTCTTGCAACCCTGGCTGTCACGGTTCTGGTGCTCAATGCATCGAATCTTTCCACCCATAAAGGCATTTTAAAGGGAGCCGCGGTCGATGAGGCCAGCGCCGCCGAGACACGGGCACCTGTTGTCGGTCCTCTTGATATCGATCAGACTTTGGCCGGCACGGAGCCCGTATTTGTTTCCGACTACTTTTCGTTTATCGGTGCGGATGACAAGGGACATGTGGCTTTTGCTATGGACAACGACCGGTCAAGAAATGGAAGCGAATTCACGGCGGACGCCCATGTCGTACTGCACGATGAGCATCTGGGTTGGATCGCTGTCTCGGGCGCAGGCAGCTATGAAAACACAAAGAAGGAACTCCTCCGCATTCCCGATTCTCCGAACTTCAAATTCTACGGTGATGTAAACAACGGCGTTATCCTGGATAGCCCTCACAACGGCCTGAAATTGTCCGTTGCACCCATGATCGAGCGCCTCTCGCGGCCGGGCATAGAATCCGTGTTTTCCCTGGGGTCGGCAGAGGCGACTCTGAAATGGCGGGATCGAACAATCCGCGGCCGGGTGATTTACGAATATATCTTCAAGAAGAATCTCTCTCCCTGGTACTCGCTGTTCTCGGGTCTGTTCTACACAGACTTCCAGGGACTCTACCTGATGACAGAGGACGGCGGAGATTTTTATTTCCGTGCATCGAAAGGGGAAGCCTGGTCCGAACTCGGGGAGAATGTGCTGGGATTCCAAGTCTTGGGTGGCAACAGTGAGGTCCTGAAGGACCTTCACATCGAGGTTCTCGAGAGAAGCTACGCTTTCGGTTTCTACCGGTGGCCGAAAACCTGGCGGGTCTCTTGGCGATGCAAGAAGGGCGCCGGCACTCTATCCGCTCAGGTTGTCGATCAAATAACCGTGACCAATTGGCTCATCGGGGGTTTTGCCATGGGCATTGTCACGGGCGAACTCTCCTACGACGGAACCGTCCGCCCCATTTACGGTCTGGCAGAGTTGATCCGGTAAACAAGGAGGAAGAAACACCCGCTTTTCATCGGGAAGGAGGAAGACGCGTGAAGGGGACAGAAGAAACAATGGAAAAGCTTTCTCCCTGGTGGAGAAGAGCGGTTATCCTGACCTTGGCTGTAGGGTTCACCGTCTTGATTTGGCTCTCGACTAAGAGTTACCAGGATGCGCCGCCTATCCCCGGCAAGGTCATGGGTGCGGCCGGAGATATCCTCTTTACCCGTGAGGATATTCTGGCAGGGCAGCAGGTCTTCCTGAAGTACGGCCTGATGGAAAACGGCACCATCTGGGGCCATGGCGCTTACCTCGGGCCCGATTTCTCCGCAGAATATCTGCACACGCTCTCTCCGTTGAAACGGGCGAGATCCTTGCGAAGCAGATGTATCATCGAAGCTTTTTGGAGCTCGCAGACGATGAAAAACTGGTTGTGAAAGCAAGCCTGCAAGAAGTTCTGAAAGACAACCGCTATAAACCGCAAACGGATACCCTGCTTTTTACAATGCCCGAGGAGGAATCTTACCGGAATCAAATCGGCAAATGGACAGACTATTTTTCTGATCCCGTGACGAGTCGCGGACTTCTGTATGGGCATGTCAAAAACCCGTTGGAGATCGAGAAGCTCACTGCATTTTTTGCATGGACCGCCTGGGCTTCAGTTGCCAACCGCCCCGGCAAGTCCTATTCCTATACGAACAATTTTCCTTATGATCCCCTGGTCGGAAACACGCTCACCGTGGGTGTTATCCTATGGAGCGCCCTCAGTCTTATTTTTCTGCTGGCGGGGACAGCGGCTGTCCTTTTCGCATTCGGACGATTCAGCTTCCTTGGATGGAAGGGGAAAAAGGAACACATTCATCCCTGCATGCTTCCGGGTGTGACCACACCGAGCCAGAAGGCAACGATCAAATTCTTTCTCATTGTGGCGCTGCTTTTCCTCGCCCAAACACTGGTGGGGGGCGCGACGGCACACTACCGTGCCGATCCCGGAAATTTCTATGGGATCGATGTTGCCCGTTTCTTTCCGAGTAACGTATTCCGAACGTGGCATCTTCAACTCGCCATTTTCTGGATCGCAACGGCTTACATCGCCGGGGGTCTCTTTCTATCGGTCGGTCTGGGCGGCAAGGAGCCGAAAGGACAAGCGAAGGCGGTGAACGTACTCTTCGCGGCGCTGGTTCTCGTCGCCCTCGGGAGTCTCCTGGGTGAGATGTTGGGCGTTTTTCAACTTCTCGGGGATTTCTGGTTCTGGCTCGGGCACCAGGGATGGGAATATCTTGACCTGGGACGGGCCTGGCAGATCCTCCTCGTCATCGGGTTCCTGTTGTGGCTCTTCCTGGTCATCCGGGGGGTCGGGGCAGCCAGAAAGGACCCGAAGGAGGGGGAGATCTCCGCCCTTTTCATCCTTACGGCGGCGGCCATTCCTTTCCTGTATCTCCCCGCCATGTTCTTCGGCAGTACCGCGCACTACACTGTGGTTGATGTCTGGCGGTTCTGGATCATTCATCTCTGGGTCGAGGGGTTCTTCGAACTGTTCGTCACGACGATGATCGCAGTACTTTTTTACCGTTTGGGAATGGTCACTCTGCAGACAGCGACCCGGGTCATTTACCTCGATGCAATCCTTTTTCTGGGAGGCGGCATCATCGGGACCGGTCATCACTGGTACTGGACGGGGCAGACGAACGTCACCGTCGCATTTTCCGCCATGTTTTCCGCCCTGGAAGTTGTGCCGCTGACGCTCCTCACGCTGGATGCGTGGGACTTCATCCAGTTGTCCGAATCGAAATGCGATATCTGTGGGCGGGAGATCTCCATCCCGCACCGCTGGACGTTTTACTTTATGATGGCCGTGGGATTCTGGAATTTTGTCGGCGCGGGAATCTTCGGCTTCCTCATCAACCTGCCCGTTGTCAGCTACTTCGAGGTTGGAACGATCCTGACACCGAATCACGGCCACGCAGCGATGATGGGGGTCTTCGGCATGTTCGCCATCTCTTTTATCGTTTTTTCCGTTCGGCAGGTCCTGGCGGATGATGAGTGGTCCCAGATCGAGAAATACATCAGGACCTCTTTCTGGGGGCTCAACATCGGCCTTGCCCTTATGGTAATCATGAATCTCTTTCCCGCGGGCGTGCTTCAGTTCCTCGATGTCCTCGAAAACGGATACTGGCATGCGAGAGGCCCCGAATTCATGAACCGCGGGCTCAGTCTCCTGATGGAATGGATGCGCATGCCGGCTGACCTGATCTTTATCATTGCCGGCGTCGTGCCCCTTGTCATCGCATGTTTTAAGGCCTACGGGTTTGTGAGAAAAAGATCATCAAGGACTGAGGGGAGTACTTCTTAGGATGGCTGTTGCTCCGGAAGACCTTTGAATCTTTCCTCCATCTCGGCAAGGCGTTTTCTCATAGCCCTGTCCGAGAGGTACCGCTCCGTCGCATTTCGCCCGATAGCCAATGCGCCGACCGCAAGTCCGGATTCATCTCTGACGACAGCAAAGCTCAGATCCACGTAGAGTTTGTTTCCGTTCTTATGGATCGACCGCGTCGTCATCACCCGGTTGCCCAGCCTCGTATGACCGCTTGCCACAGCACGGTCATATCCCTGGTTGTGGCGCTGACGGAGGTCTTCAGGGATGATTGCATCGAGACCTCTACCCAGCATTTCTGCGGCGGTGTATCCAAACACGGCGACAGCGCCGTCATTCCATATTCTGACAATCCCCTCGCGGTCGGCAAATATGACAGCATCGGGTATTTGTTCCACGAGGGCCCGGTAGAGATCAAAGCGGGTCATGTCATCCATAGATTATTGATTATCCCCTATTCACACACAAATGATATGGTAAAGAAAGCCCCATCCCTTAATCAGCCGATTTACTCATGCACGGGGGTGCCGTCTACGTTTCATGCGATTGGATCAATGAATACTCTAAGCTGCATTCCGTGACAACAAAATATCTGCCGCGCGACTGGCAAGCGGAGCAAAGAAGCGGCATTCAGGATTCTCAGAGATGTCTCGCATTTCCTTCCGGCTGAACACAATACCACCATTTCGATTGGATCTGACGGTGTGGGCCCTGAGGCGGATGCCGAATAACAGTATCGACCGCTGGAATGGAAACGCTTATACGCGTGTGTTTGTGCTGGATCGAACCCCGATAAAGGTCGAACTATCCCAGCAAGGTACAATTACGAGACCGGCACTATCGGTGCTTGTTAGCAGTCGGAAGGTCATATCGGATGTGGACATGAAATCCGCGATTTCTTCACGGCTCGAGAAAATGCTTGGGACAAGGAGGGACGTGCGAGAATTTTACACGCTGACAGCAGGCGATCGTCGCCTGAAACCGCTGACCGATCAATTTATGGGCGTCAAACCGCCGAGATTTCCGACGGTTTTTGAAGCTCTGATCAATGCCTTTGCGTGCCAGCAATTGTCTTTGAACGTCGGGATCACGCTTCTCAACAGACTCACCGAAAAGTACGGGAAGGCTTTTGTGCAAAACGGCAAAACGATCAACGCCTTTCCTGAGCCGGAAGATCTTGGACGAGCGACCCATGCTGATTTGAGGAAGCTCGGCTTCAGTCATCAGAAGGGGAAGGCCATTTTAGAAGTCACCCGAGACATCCTTGAGAACAAAGTGGACGTGGAGAGTCTCGAGGCGATGAACGATAACGACGCCTTTGACCGTCTGCTCACGCTGAAAGGGATTGGGCGCTGGTCGGCAGAATACGTCTTGCTCAGGGGGCTGGGACGGATAAACATTATTCCCGCGGACGATGTGGGTGCACAAAACAAACTTCGGCAATTCCTGCGCCTGAAGAAAAAACCCGATTATGAGCGGATGAAACGAATCACGCTCCGGTGGAAACCGTATGCCGGCTTTTTGTATATTCACTTTTTGCTGAAGAGGTTAGCAGAAGAAGGATCCCTATTGTAAAAATCTATTTTTATCCCTTTTCCAATGAAGGACGAATATCACCCCGTCTCTGACGTTTTTCTTTCGAGGAGAAGGGTATGGTTACTCCTATGGCGGCCGGCATAACGATATTTACCATCGGACACTCCACTCGCGCGATCGAAGAATTCATCAGCATTTTAAAAGCCTTTAACATCAAACTCGTAGCTGATGTGAGGACCATTCCCAAATCCCGATATAACCCTCAATTTAACGGTGACGTTTTGACGAAAGAGTTAAAGAACAATGGGATTCATTATGCGCATATGGCGGGCCTTGGAGGTTTGCGCCACCCCCGGAAGGATTCTCTCAATACCGCGTGGAAGAACATGTCATTCCGCGGTTTTGCCGACTATATGCAGACGGAGGATTTTAAGAAAAGCTTGATGACGTTGGTCGAAACTGCGGAGAAGCGGCAAACGGCAGTCATGTGCGCTGAAGCGGTCCCTTGGCGTTGTCACCGGTCTCTCATAGGCGATGCGCTCCTGGTTCGCGGAATAAACGTTGTGAACATCATGAGCAAAAGCACTCACAAGGATCACACCTTGACCCCTTGGGCGAAAGTGAATGGGACAAGAATCACCTATCCTGCGGAATAAATCGCCGCACATTGAACCGACTATCCAGGTTCTTTTAGAACACAAGGTGTAAGAGTTCTTCTCTGGATTCCTTGAAAAAAGAAAACCCCTCTTCCGAGGAGTCAGGGGACGGCCGATATTGCTGGCTTTTTTCGGCCGTTAAAATTCAAGTATTTTATATCATTAAACATTTTTGGTGGAGGCGGCGTGATACGTATCTACTTTATAATTTGTAACATTTTAAATGGCAATGCTTGAATAATCGCGTCACTGGTTTATTCCAAAAGACTAACTTGACATGCCGTTCAATGGGGATTACAATCCTTATCCGGAATAGTTCCAGATAAAAATGATGACGAAAGAATCCATCCTCCGGAAGCTAAAAGAGAAGGGACTGAGACTGACGAGTCAGCGACTTGCCATTGTTGATGTGTTGGTCAAAAAGGGCCATCTGCATCCAAGTGCACACTTCATATACAGGGAAGCGAAGAAGAAAGGTGTCCATCTCAGCCTGTCATCTGTTTATGCAAACCTAAAAGAATTATCCCGCTACGGAATCATCAAATCACTAGAGTTTGATGGGAAGGAGAACCGTTGCGAGGTTAATTTGGATGAGCACATCAACCTGATATGCGAACAATGTGGGAGGATAATAGATTACGGCGCCCCTGTTTCTCTGGATCAAAGGAGCGTTGCAAAAAGAACAGGCTTCATGATTACACGGAACAGGTTGGAGTATTACGGATATTGTGGAGAATGTACCAAGGGTAGAGTATGATCAATGAATGCTCGTAAACGGCGCAGCAGGTCTTTGCAAGGGGTTTGCTTGAATTTTTTTGGCAATTAATCTGGAATGGTTCCGGATAAAAAGAGAAAAAGCTCGACTGAAGTGTAAAAACAAACATAAATTAAGGAATCCAAGATGAAAGGAGGGAATATTATGACTGAAGAAAGCAAGTGCCCGGTAACGGGCAAGACAAGCAAATCCAGTGCCGGCAGCGGAATGTCGAATCGCGACTGGTGGCCGAACCAGTTGAACCTCAAGATTCTTCATCAGCACTCTGAGCTGAGCAATCCCATGGGCGAGGCGTTCAACTATGCTGAGGAGTTCAAGAAACTCGACCTGGAGGCCGTCAAGAAGGACCTCTATGCGCTGATGACAGACTCGCAGGACTGGTGGCCGGCCGACTGGGGTCACTACGGGGGGCTCTTCATCCGGATGGCTTGGCACAGCGCAGGCACCTACCGCATGGGTGACGGCCGCGGAGGCGCGGGGTCCGGCTCCCAACGCTTGGCGCCCCTCAACAGCTGGCCCGACAACGTGAACCTCGACAAGGCGCGCCGTCTGCTCTGGCCGATCAAGCAGAAATATGGCAGGAAGATCTCCTGGGCCGACCTGATGATCCTCACCGGCAACTGCGCTTTGGAGTCGATGGGCTTCAAGACCTTCGGCTTCGGCGGCGGGCGCGAGGACGTATGGGAGCCCGAAGAGGACATCTACTGGGGAAGCGAGGACACCTGGCTTGGCGACAAGCGCTACGCAGGTGACCGCGATCTCGAGAACCCGCTCGCCGCCGTGCAGATGGGCCTGATCTACGTGAACCCCGAAGGGCCAAACGGCAACCCCGATCCGGTCGCCTCCGGCCGTGACGTCCGGGAGACCTTCGCGCGGATGGCGATGAACGACGAAGAGACCGTCGCGCTCGTTGCCGGCGGGCACACTTTCGGCAAGGCCCACGGCGCCGGCCCTGCGTCACACGTGGGACCTGAGCCCGAGGGTGCGCCTATCGAAGAACAGGGCCTCGGATGGAAGAGCAGCTTCGGCAGCGGCAAAGGCGGCGATACGATCAGCAGCGGTATCGAGGGCGCCTGGAAGCCGGACCCGACCAAATGGGACATGGGCTATCTGAAGGTGCTGTTCAAATACGAGTGGGAGCTGGTCAAGAGCCCGGCCGGCGCGAATCAATGGCTGGCCAAGGATGTGGCCGAAGAAGACATGGTGGTGGACGCGCACGACCCGTCGAAGAAGCGCCGCCCGATGATGACCACGGCGGATCTTTCGCTCCGCTTCGACCCGATCTACGAGCCGATCGCGCGGCGTTACCTGCAGAACCCCGAGGTATTTGCCGACGCCTTTGCACGGGCGTGGTTCAAGCTGACACACCGCGACATGGGACCCCGTGCGCGCTACCTCGGCCCGGAGGTTCCCGCCGCGGAGCTGATCTGGCAGGACCCGGTGCCCGCAGTCGATCACAAGCTGATCTCCGCGAAAGACGTCGCAGAGCTCAAGAGCAAGATCCTAGCTTCCAGCCTGTCCGTGTCGGATCTGGTCTCGACCGCATGGGCGTCGGCGTTCACCTTCCGCGGCTCCGACAAGCGGGGCGGCGCCAACGGGGCGCGCATACGCCTGGCGCCGCAGAAGGATTGGGAAGTCAACGAGCCTGCCCGGCTGGCGAAGGTGCTCAAGACCCTGGAGAAGATTCAAAAGGCCTTCAACAGCGCGCAGTCCCGCGGCAAGAAGGTAACCCTGGCGGACCTGATTGTTCTGGGCGGCTGCGCCGGCATCGAGAAGGCTGCCAAGAAGGCCGGCCACAACGTGACCGTTCCCTTCACGCCCGGACGCACGGATGCATCACAGGAGCAGACCGACGCGGCCTCATTCGCCGTCCTCGAGCCGAAGGCCGACGGCTTCCGCAATTACCAGAAGGCCAAATACGCTGTATCGGCCGCGGAACTGCTGGTCGACAAGGCGCAACTGCTGACCCTGACCGCGCCGGAGATGACGGTGCTGATCGGCGGCATGCGCGTTCTGAACACCAACTATGGGCAGACCCGGCACGGCGTTTTCACGAAGCGGCCGGGGTCGCTCACCAATGACTTCTTCGTAAACCTGCTCGACATGGGCACGGTGTGGAAGGCGGCGTCTAAGGACGGGGACCTGTTCGAAGGGCGTGATCGCAAGACAGGCGAGCTCAAGTGGATCGGCACCGGCGTGGACCTCATCTTCGGTTCGAACTCCCAGCTCCGTGCACTGGCCGAGGTCTACGGAAGTGCGGACGCGCAGAAGAAGTTTGTCCAGGACTTCGTGGCGGCCTGGACCAAAGTGATGAACCTTGATCGCTTCGACCTCGCCTGATCGAGGCACTAACGTCTTCGAGGGCTTCTGACAGGGCAGCGAAAGAACGGTTAGGGAACATCCTGTTCAGCGGACGGCGTATCGCCGCCGCTGAACAGGAACGTTGCTTGATTTTGTACGAGAGTCCGGTAAGAAAGGAGTAAACGACATGTCAAAAAGGTGGATTTCAGGAACTTGTGTCGTAGGGGCTTCGGTGATGCTGCTTGCTTTTTCCCTGGCGTGGCCGGCATGGGCATCCCCGGAGAACCTGCTGAAGTCGAATCAGGTGCCCGCCGAGCAGATATTGAAAAGCGATGCGGGGAATCAGAAGTTCAATACCCTACGGTTTGAAACATTCGGGGCCATTTCGCCCGAAGCGCGCATCCTTGGGTACTTCCTGTACAAGGACGGCATAGAGGTGCGCACCAGCGGGCCGCAGTTCGAAACGGTCGGCAAAATGTATCTCAACGAGGTGATCACGGATTATGGCCGGGTAACCAGAGATAGATTTCATAGTCGCGCGAGTATGCCCATCATCTCTGAGATCATTCGGGAAGGTTCCGTCGTCGGCTACACGGTGAGTGATCTGAACATGGAGGTCAGCGTGTGGGATATGACAAAGGATCCGTCGAAAATGAGCCTCGAGATCCGTTATAAGGATTTACGAAGTACGAAAGGCGGACGATCGGGTACTGGCCCGAAGTGAAGTGCATTCCATCCATAGGCAGGGCAATTTACCCCTGCCTATGGATGAGGAATGAAAATGTGATGACGCTCACAGGGAGGAGGTGCGACATGAGAAGCAAAACGATTGGCATCTGGTTTGATTTGTTTCGTAATCTTCAACTTACATTGAATAATAAAGGTGAATAGTAGGAGGTGCTATTCAACATTGTGATTTTGCTCTTTATAGAAGCTTGCAATCGGTAATGGTCAGACAAGAAAGGCAGAGCCAATCGACTATGCCATCTATTTTTCCCTGCGGTCTAGCGCTTACTTTTTATATCTCTTCGCCTTCGATATGAACCGGAATAGTTCTTGACTTTCCGAATAATATAGATAACTAAACACGTACATAAAGACTAAATATTAATTATATGTCATTAATTACACATTCTTATAAGAAGTCAACCTTCCTTATTCTTGCCATTATTTTGGTATGGTCAATCCTTGCGATTGCTCTTGATCAACACGATGGCGGGTTTTCTCCTACATGTCCAATTTGCCAGACACAACATTCCATTAACGGTACTCAGAATTCCTTTGTCCTTGATATCTATCCAGTAACCTCCCACCAATATTTTGAAGCAAAGTCATTTGGCTTCTCTGTTCCAGTCTCTTTGCCCTTCGACGGCAGGGCACCTCCCGAATCATCTCTAAGTTAACATCCACTGTTGTAGAGTTCGTTTGCGGTCAGTTCCTGATGAGAGCGGCGTACCCGTATTTACAGGGACATTCAAAATCCATTTAAGAAATGTTTCCTTTGATCAGCTCATGCAAACAATAAAATTTCAGAGCAGAACGCCTCTTGATCACATTAGCAACAGTGAGGGGCGACACCTTACATTCATACAACCAGATAGCGCTGCAAGCCTTCTGATAGAACAGGAGAGATGCGATGAACCAGCTTTTTTATAAAAAAGGGATTGTCCTGGCGCTCGCGGCAGTGTGGATCGCGGGATGTAATGGTGCCGATCAGACATCCCAGGCGACCCAGGAGAACACACTCTTGATTCGTGAGGAGGGCAGCATTCGTATTTTAGACACCTCGCCATTGCGCAAGTCTCTCCAGGTTGCAGCCGTCGAAGAGCAGTCTGTCGAGCGGCAGATCATCGTGCCGGGGGTGGTGGAGGCCGACCCGGCCAAGCTGATCAAAGTCGTGCCGCCGGTGTCGGGAAGAATCGTGCAACTCCATAAGCATCTCGGAGACGCGGTCAATAAGGGTGACGCGCTATTCACCCTCGATTCCGCGGATTTTGCGCAGGCTTACAGTGATGCTTCCAAGGCACAGGCCGCGCTGGCTCTGTCAAAGCGCAACCTGGAGCGGCAGAGAGAACTCTCCAACGCCGAAATCTCCGCCCGCAAGGACCTTGAGCAGGCCGAAAGCGATTACAGCCAGGCGATGAGCGAGGAAAAACGGGCCAAGACGCGGCTATCACTGCTCGGCACCGGGCTGGGTGAAGGCGACGGCCGCCGGTACACATTCCACTCACC
>Ga0335071_10007442_pt1 | contig 11256 bp, 2 predicted proteins | sample Lox_Sample_15_FD_206724 | JGI IMG/M metagenome (GOLD analysis project Ga0335071, IMG submission 206724) | Soil microbial communities from Loxahatchee National Wildlife Refuge, Florida, United States - Lox_Sample_1.5 | ecosystem: Environmental > Terrestrial > Soil > Wetlands | place: USA: Florida...
GTGGAACTGGTTGCCTAACGCGGCACGCCGAAGTTTCTCTCGTTCTCGCCGCCAGCCGGAGGTGAAGAGACGAACTCTGGGCTGAAATCTGTCGCCATGCAGCGGGCACTTCACTCGAAATGCAATCTCTGCCTCATAGTCGAAACCGAAGAAGGGCTGTTCCTTTTCCGGAAAACAAACGCAATCTGGAGCGAAGATCGCGTGCGTCTTCAAAGCTTTCTCCGCACGCTCGATTCGTCTTAGGCAGATGCGTGTGCCCATAAAGACTAAGCTCCCATTACTTCAACTAAGAAATCGTTGAATCTTTGCTGTCCAAATAAGAATCCTGTGGGCTCGTTGAGAGGCTCACACTCAGGCTCAGGTCGCTGCAGACTTTCTTCCGTCGCAGGCCGGCACTGGTGTTTGGCCCCAACAACTCCTAGAAAAACGACCGCCGAAAGGATGAGCATTTTCTCAAAGTCCGAGTTTGCCAGAACCTCTGGTATTGTTAGCCAGCGCTCCCCTGACTGGATTCTGACATCCTCTTCCCAAGTCGGCTCCGCTCCAAGCTTTTCCGGACTCAGACGTCTGAACAGTCGCCCGTCTTCAAACTTCAGCGGGCATGTGAGGAAAGGTAATTGGCGTTGCCACGCCTCGATAGCACGTCCGAACTCACGCGCGTAGTTTTCTGATCTGTGCATCCTCGCGACATGCTCATAGCGTAGGATGTCACCGGCTTGCGGTTCCCGACCAAACGCCAGCTCAAATTCTCCGCTCGCCCTGGAATAACGCTTGAGATGTTCATTGAGATGTACGGGAGTAGTTGGCCCATAAAGGGCATTGCGGAGCTCTTTGCCGCGCGCGTAAGCCGCTGTCGGTTCAACGTCGTGGTAAGTTGGCGCCATAGTGGCATCGAGGTACGCCATTGAGCTGTAAATCGCCAGCGCGTCCTCGTCGAACTGCGAAAGTTGGATAGGGGCGAGTGCCTTGGCAGCTTCTTCCGCCCTCTCAAGTCGTTTAAGGAGTGCTCGTTGAGCCATTGATTGTTGAATCCTTGGAACTCGCTGCTTGTGCGAGCGCGGCCTCGATCTTGGCCATGCGCTCCTCCATTGGTCCCTGTTCCAAAGCACGCAACAGAATGCTGGTCAGGTATCCAATCCCATTTGCGATACGGGGGTCGAGCTGGCCGCGGCGAAGCTGATTGATCGAATCCGCCAAAAACGCCGAGACGTCCGTGGTGTTGCGCAGAGAACAATCAGGAGTGTCAATTGGTAGCACCGCGGCGGCTTGACTGCGACGGATTCCACCTGCTTTCCTGGCCCTGCGTCCGTCGGCTGCTCTTGCCGGATCGTGGAAGACGCAGAGGCTCTTTCCGGTCTGCGCATCGGCGCCACAGCGCTCACCATTCCTCTTTCGGAACTCGCACTTCTTTGGCATCGCTTCCTTGAACCCTACCTAGGTAGGGGGGTACCGCTCGTACTCACTATCACTTCAACATCTGCGAGGTTCACGCAAAGACTTGACATCGCGTTCGAGGCTCGCAAATCTAGTGTCCAATTCGTGTCCAGTAATTGTTCCCATGGCTTCCATTGCGGTATTTTCGGTGCCACCCGAGTCCCGCAAGTACCACATAATGTTGAGTGGGCCTAGGTTCGAATCCTATAGCGCCCACCATTCCTACCTTGCACTGAGCGAACAGTCGTTCGCAGGTGTCGTCATTTCGCGCCGTGCTCAGGCCGCCTTCAAGCCGCCACGAGTGCAAGTTCGACTCTCATCCAGAGCAAACCATGAGCAGTTCGCATGTTCGGAATTCGTAAATTAGGCGTCCCCTTTCGTGGCCATGCTCTCGCATGCTGCAATGACGTAATCGTGCCATTGCACTGACATTGAAAAGGTCGCTGTTTCTCTTAAGTCAATCCAGTTCAGTGTAATAAGGTTTCCCAGAGTCTGCATTCGGCTCTTTCAGTGCGGGAATCTATTCTTGCCGCAATTTACGAAATGCGGATTTTTAACACTCCAACTACGATTCCTAGAAAATCTCCGTTGACAACCCCATAAAGGTCTTGTAGAAGTTTCGGTCCTCAGAAAGAAGCGGCAACATCGGCCGAGAGTTCGCTCCCAGTTGCTCCCCCACGGGCCGCAGAGCTTCGATTTGAGAGGACAATACCCGTTTGCCTGATCCTGTTATTTGCTCTCGTACGTCATAGCGCCGCTTTGAGAGGGGTTCTGGAATGGCCTTCGTGTCTCTTCGTCTTCGCACTCTGGCATCTTTGACCAAACAATCGCAGCGTCACCTTCTCCATCATGCTGGCCAGTGGTCGCGACGACTTATCGCGCTGTTCCTCGTGTATTCGACATCGGTGGCCACTGCCGCCCCGCTGAGTGCGGCGCAGTTTGATCCACATCCGAGCGGCAATGGCCGGACCATTGCGTCCGAACTATGGAGCGCGACTGCAGAATCGTCTCTAGAGCGTCCTGCATCGCTGCATCCGGCGGCGCAAACCAGAGCGAGCAAACTCCCGCAAGGATCCGCCGGAACAAGTTCCTCGCGCGAGAGCTTCGCGAAAAACCTGCGGCCGGTGCTTGCGAACCCCGCTCAGAATCCGAACAGCCCCGTCGTATCGCCGCACCAGGTTCTCACCGGGCCAAGTCGAGAGCCTCAGACCATTTCGTCCTTGGGCGTGATGTCGCCCGGCGATCTGTCCGCCGTTACTCCGGGCTACTCGTTGGAGGCTCTGGCATCCGCGTTCGATCCATCCGCCGAATTGCAGCATCGGAGCGTGCACAGCAAGGCTGTTCAGCCGCAAACGCAGCCCGCCGCGGCGTGCCTTTACGCTCTTGATCCCAGCGCGCAAGGCGCATTCTCCATTTCCGGAAGCACCTCTATCTCCACCTCGTGCAGTGCCGTGGTTGAGTCCAGTGGCAGCCAGGCATATCAAATGTCGGGCTCCGAGATTTTGTACGTACAGAACAACGCACAGGTCGGAGTGGTGGGTGGATGGAGCCTGAGTGGCTCAACCAAGATCGTCAACCAGTCGACGGGACAAACCGTGTCCCCGGTGAAGATCACGAGTCCCGGCGACCCACTTGCCTTTCTCCCTGTGCCGACGGGCGGCACGATCATCGGCCGGACGCACACGAATTACGACATGAATAATAAGCCGCCGAATAACACGCTCTCGGCGGGAATCTATTGCGGTGGTCTGACGATCGGCAACACCAACGGCGCTACCTTCACGATGAGCGCCGGTACTTACGTCATGGCGGGCGGTGGATTAACCATCAATTCTCAGGCGGTCGTGAGCGGCGCGGGCGTGACCGTCTATAACACCTCCAGCACTGGTTGGGGATGCTCCGGCAGTTCGAGTTATACCCCCCTCACGATCAGTGGCCAGGCAGTCGTGACGCTGTCTGCGCCCACGACGGGTGCTCTGGCCGACGTCGTGTTCTTTGGAGATCGTAACGGTTGTTCGACCCTGGGAAGTTGCCAGGATCAGATCAATGGCAGTTCATCGACGACGATCAATGGAGCGATGTATTTCAAGAGCGACACGCTCCTGTTTACTGGCAGCAACTCGAACGGCTGCATGATGGCCGTTGCCGACAAACTTAACTTCAATGGCAACACTTCTTTCGGGATCACGGGCTGCAGCGGCACGATCGGAGGAGTCACCGTCAGTGTGTCTCCAACCTCTGCCACGCTTTACGGCGGGCAGAGCCAGCAGTTTACGGCGACCGTTACGAATGCGAGCAATACCGCGGTGACTTGGTCGATCAGTCCTGTCGGAGTGGGAAGCGTCAATTCCTCCGGCCTGTACACAGCGCCCGCGAGCATTACATCGCAACAAACCGTAAGCGTAACAGCGACTAGTCAGGCGGAGTCTACGGTTTCCGCGTCGGCGACGGTCACATTAATGCCTCCAGTGTCGGTCAGCGTTGCGCCTCCAACCGCGACGCTTTACGGGGGGCAGACTCAACAGTTTGCCGCGACCGTTTCCAACACGAGCAACACGGCGGTCAACTGGTCGATCAGTCCATCGGTTGGAAGCATCAGCACTTCCGGTTTGTACACGGCGCCAGCCAGCATCACCACACAGCAGAACGTAACCGTGACGGCGACGAGCCAGGCCTATCCCAGCGCCTCCGCCTCTGCGACCGTGCACCTGATGCCTCCCGTATCGGTCGCTATCTCTCCCACGAGTGCCTCCATCTTGCCGGGACAAACCCAGCAGTTTACTGCGACCGTGGCCAACACCAGCAACACAGCAGTGACTTGGTCTATCAATCCGACATCGACCGGAACGATCAATTCTTCAGGCTTATATACCGCGCCTGCCACCATCACGCAGCAGCAGAGCGTGACGGTCACGGCGACCAGCCAGGCGGATACAACCAAGTCGGCGTCGGCCAGCGTAACGATCACCATACCGCTGCCCACGATTACTAACATTACCTCGCCCGTGACACCGGGCTCGCAGGTCACGATCACCGGACAAAATTTCCTCTCCACCACCGGCACTGTCACGCTCAACGGAGTAGCAATTCCGACAATGTCATGGAGTAGTACCTCGATCACCCTGACCGCGCCGGCCAGCAATAACTGCACCGGCCCAGTGACGGTGACCACGCAGTACGGAACATCGAACACAGTCACGCTGACGATCACTGGTACGCAAAGCGGCTGCCTGTATCCGCCTCCCACGGCTAATGCAGGCCCGGCGCAGACGGTCCCCGTCGGCGCAACGGTCCAACTCGACGGAACCCGCTCCACCGATCAGACGGGCACGCAGCTCACCTATAGCTGGTCGTTTGTCTCGATTCCTTCGGGAAGCGCGGCAACTCTGTCGGATCCGACCTCGCCCAAGCCGACGTTTGTGGCCGACGTCTACGGCAATTACCAAGTCCAGCTGGTTGTGAATGACAGCTACCACAACAGTGCGCCGAGCCAGGTCATCATCAGCACGCAGGACTCTGCCCCGGTCGCGAACGCTGGGCCGAACCAGACCGTTCCTACCAGCACCTTGGTGCAACTCGACGGCAGCAAATCCACGGACGTCGATGGACAGACCCTGACTTACTCGTGGACGTTCTCGAGCATGCCGGTCGGCAGTAAGGCCACGCTTTCCAATCCGACATCGGTCAATCCGACCTTCACGACCGACAAGAAGGGAACATACGTCGTGCAGTTGGTGGTCAACGACGGCATTCTCAACAGTGCTCCGTCGACTGTGTCGATCGGCGACGTGAATACGGCACCGGTGGCGAACGCAGGTCCCAACCAGTCTGTGAATGTCGGCGCGACCGTGCAGTTGAATGGCAGCGGTTCCACCGACGTCGACGGCGACACTCTGACCTATCGTTGGTCGTTCACAAGCATTCCCACGGGAAGCTCAGCTGTTCTTTCCAGCACAACGATAGTCAATCCAACCTTCGTCGCCGATGTCCCTGGCAACTACGTCGTCCAGCTCATCGTCAACGACGGCACCGTCGACAGCATGCCGTCGACCCTCACGATCGGCAATTCCGACATCGCTCCGATCGCCAACGCCGGGCCGCCGCAGACGGTAACGCTCGGCGCGCAGGTGACTCTCGACGGATCAGCGTCGACCGACTCCGACAACAAGCCTCTAACCTATCAGTGGTCTCTGCTCAGCGTTCCGACCGGAAGCACAGCCACGCTGGCGCAACCGAATTCGCCGAATCCCACGTTCACCGCTGATCTCGCCGGGAATTACGTGGCGCAACTCATCGTGAACGATGGCTTCCTCAACAGCCAACCCTCCACCGTCACGATTTCAACCAGCCACTCCGTGCCCGTTGCCAATGCTGGACCGAACCAGACGGTCACGGTAGGCGCCACAGTGCAGTTGACTGGCGCAGCTTCGTATGACGTCGACGGTTATCCGCTGACCTACAAGTGGTCGCTGACGAGCCAGCCCACGGGCGGAACCGCGGTGCTGTCTAGTACGACCGTCGTCAACCCCACATTCGTGGCCAATGCTGTCGGGGCGTATGTCGCGCAGTTGATTGTGAACGACGGAGTGTATGACAGCACTCCCGTCACGGTCATGATCACGGCGAATCCGCCGAACCAGGCGCCGGTGGTGAATGCCGGAGCGAATCAGTCCATCACTCTGCCTACGAACACTGTGACCCTCAACGGCACAGTGACCGACGACGGCTTGCCCAACAATACGCTCATCATTTCGTGGACGCAGTTCAGCGGTCCGGGCACGGTTACGTTCAGCAGTCCGTCCACTGCCGTGACACAAGCGACGTTCTCCGCGGCAGGAACGTATGTTCTGCAATTGAGCGCGAACGACACGCAATACACGACCACGTCCCAAACTACGGTTACGGTCAACCCCCCTGCGAATCAGCCGCCGGTGGTGAACGCGGGCGCGAGTCAAACCATCACTCTGCCCACGAATTCCGTAACTCTCAACGGCACGGCGACCGATGACGGCTTGCCGAACGGCACGCTGGTCATCGCGTGGAGTTTCATCAGTGGACCGGGTACCGTCACGTTCAGCAGTTCTACCACTGCGGTGACCACGGCGACATTCTCTTCCGCAGGAACGTACGTCCTGCAACTCAGCGCCAACGATTCGCAATACACCAGCTATTCTCAGGTCACGGTCACCGTGAAACCCGCGCCTGCGAACCAACCGCCGGCGGTCAGCGCAGGTCCAAACCAGTCCATCACGTTGCCGACGACCACGGTCACGCTAAACGGAACCGCGACCGACGATGGCTTGCCCAACGGAACCCTGACGGTCGCGTGGACCCAAATCAGCGGTCCCACGACGGCTGTCTTTAGCAGTCCGAACACGGCGGTCACGCAGGCGACGTTTAACGCCATTGGTCTCTACGTTCTGCAATTGAGCGCCAACGACGGACAGTACACCAGCACTTCACAGGTATCGGTGTACGTCTACACACAGAACAGCACGGGACAGAACCAACCACCGTACGTCAACGCTGGACCGGATCAGACTGTCTTGTTACCGGCGTCGGCACTACTAGACGGCGTCGCGGTCGATGATGGCCTACCCAGCGGAACTCTGGCTGTGCAGTGGACTGCATTGAGCGGACCGGGCACGGTGACCTTCAGCAGTCCGACAACGGCCGTGACGCAGGCTTCGTTTAGCATGGCGGGAACCTATGTGTTGCAACTCGCCGCCAGTGACTCCGTACTCGTCAGCAATTCGAACGTTACCATCACGGTAGGGAAGTTGAGCGGCCACGCCAGCAACAGCGGGACGGACTTCTGGCTAATGTTCCCCGCCGACTATCTCAGCAGCGGCCAGCCTCAACTGATCATTTCATCTGACGTCAACAACTCCGGCGTCATCACGATTCCCGGCCTCGCATACTCGCAGACCTTCACTCTGGTAGGAGGACAAGCCACCACCATCAACCTCCCAGTCACGGCGCTGATGGCCACTACCGACATCGTGGAGAACAAAGGGATCCACGTGACGGCGCAATCCGAGATCAACATCTACGCCATCGATTACGCAACCTATGCCACCGATGGATATCTCGGCCTGCCCACGCCAGTGCTGGGAACCGACTATGTCGTTCCGGCCTGGCAAAACTTCAACGCCCAAAGCGAAATTGCGCTTACGGCCGCATACGACGCAACTACCGTCACCATTACACCGGCAGTCACTTCGAGTGGTCGTGTCGCTGGCCAGCCCTACACCGTAGTGTTGAATCAGGGTCGCACCTACGAACTGGTAGCGGACATGAACGGGTATCAGAACGATCTCACTGGAACCATCGTCACTTCCGACAAGCCCATCGCAGTATGGGGTGGAAACGAGTGTGCCAATGTTCCCACTAGCGCCGCATTCTGCAATCACATCCTGGAAGAAATTCCTCCGACCAATTTGTGGGGCGAGTCCTTCGTCACATTCCCGCTGATCAACCGGCCGAACGGAGACTTCTTCCGCATTCTTGCCGCTTCCGATGGCACGAACATCAGCATGAACGGAACTCCGCTCGCCACGCTCAATCGCGGTGAGTTCTATCAGACCGTTCTGACGACGGCGTCGACCATCAATTCCGACAAGCCGATCCTCGTTGTGCAATACGAAACCAGCGAAAGCTACCAGCCGGAATCAAATAATCAGCAGGGCGATCCCTCGATGATCATCGTCCCACCGTACGAGCAGTACGGCGGACACTACACAGTCGGCACTCCGCTTTCGAACTTCAACACCGACTATGTCAACGTTGTGGTCCCGACCAACGCGGTCAATACGGTGCAGATGGACGGTGCCGCCGTTACCGCTTCGAATTTCAGCGCAATTGGAACCAGTGCATACTCTGGCGCCTCTGTGCAGATCACGCCCGGAACGCATCGCTTCACAGCCGCTGCTCCCTTCGGCGTAACTCTCTACGGATATCTCCAGTACGACACGTTCGGATATCAAGCGGGAATGGTGCTTGACACCGCCAACCCGGGCACATCCATCACCATGATTCCGACGACCGTGACGCAACTTACCGGCACGCAATTGTGCGCCATCTCCAGCGTCCTCGATCCGTACGGCGCGCCCGTCGGTGGCATCGGCGTGGGATTCACCGTGACCGGAGCAAATATCTCGAGCCAGTCGGTCGACACGAACTATACCGGCCAGGCGAGTTATTGCTACACCGGGACGAGCTCAGGCACGGACACGATTGTGGCCTCGGTCGGCCTCGCATCCACAACCAGCACCATTACGTGGAATAGCACTGCGCCGAATCGTGCCCCCGCCGTCTACGCCGGAGCAAATCAGACCATCAACCTGCCAGCCTCTGCCAATCTATTCGGCGCCGTTAGCGACGATGGATTACCCACTGGCAACATGCTCTCCGTTTCATGGACGCAAGTCAGTGGCCCGGGAACGGTAACGTTCGCCCATGCGAATCAGGCGGTCACAACAGCGACGTTCAGTTCGCCGGGAACGTACGACCTCAGACTCACCGCGAATGATTCTCAATTAACAGGCAGCGCCGATGTGACGGTCGTTGCCGTCACTCCGCCTCCGAACCAGGCGCCTGTGGTAAGTGCCGGCCCCGATCAAAGCACCACTCTGCCGAACAGTACCGTTACCCTCAACGGCTCGATCACCGACGACGGCCTGCCCGCAAACGCCAAGTTGACCGCGCAGTGGACCCAGGTGAGTGGACCCAGCGGATACGCAACCTTCAGCAATTCCAGCTCGCCGCTAACCCAGGTCACATTTACTACTGCGGGAACCTACGTCTTCCAACTCACCGGTGACGATTCGCAATACACGACCAGTTCGCAGGTCACGGTCACGGTGTCGCCCCTCAACCGTCCACCGCAACTGAGTTGCGGGGCCGTGCCGCAACTGACTCTGCCCGTCAACTCGACCATGTTGAATTGCACCGTCACCGATGACGGCTTCCCCGTCGGCGCCACCGTGACGCAAACCTGGAGTCAGCTCACCGGACCCGCGACTGCCACTATTGCCAACCCCACACAATCCTTCACGCAAGTCACATTCCCCGTTGCCGGCACTTACACCCTGCAACTGACGGCGACTGACACGCAGCTCACCGCATGGACCGGCGTTCAGGTCACGGTAAATCCGGCGAGCCAGCCTCCAACAGTAACCATCAATCCCGCAAGCCAGACCATTACGCTTCCCACCAACACAGCAACCTTGACCGGAACCGTGACCGACAGCGCATTACCGGCTGGCGGCAGCCTGACTCAGCTTTGGACTTTGCAGTCCGGCCCCGCCGGCGTAACGTTCGGTAGCCCAACGGCGACCACAACTACAGTGACATTCACTGCAGCAGGTACGTATTACTTCATCCTGACGGCCAGCAATTCGCAGATGGTAACCAGCGCGACCGCAAGCGTGACCGTAGCTGGAGGAGTAACGGTCACCAATCCAAATCAGGCGCCGGTGGTTTCTGCGGGGTTCTACAATTCGATTTCTCTGCCTACCAATTCCCTGACGCTCACACCCTACGTCAGCGACGACGGCCTACCCAACAACACTCTGACCGTCGCGTGGACGCAGGTGAACGGACCAGCTCCGGTCACGTTTACTAATCCGAACCAGGCCTCTACGTCTGTCACTTTCCCCATCGCAGGAACTTATCAACTGCGGCTAACTGTTAGCGACTCGCAACTAACCAGTACCAGCGATACTTACATTGCGGTCAATCCGTCGGATTCCGGCCCGAAGATCACATTCAACCCGAACTACATCGGCCTGATTCTGCCGAATAACAGCACGACCCTGACTGCATCGGTCAACAACAACTCCGGCGCGTCGTTGAGTTACAACTGGCTCGTCTACACCGGGCCGGGGCCCGTCACCTTCTCGACCCCCACTTCGCTGACCACGGATGCAACCTTCTCCGTGGCTGGTGTGTACGGCGTTCAGTTGATGGTCAGCGACGGACAAGTCACCAGCATCGGTACGCTGACCGTGGAAGTGTTCCCGTCGGCTCCCGCAGCGCCGCAGGTCATTCTGAATGCCCCACAGGATGGACAAACGATTACGGCTCCACTGCAGGTTCTCGGCTCGGTGCTGGCGAGCTCACAGAACTCCGGTACAGGACTATTGCCGAAATGGACGCTCGATTACAGCCTGAACACCGCGGACGGGGCGTCCACTCAGAACTGGATTCACCTTGTTTCGCCCAACCAAAGTGTTCCCCAGAACAACACGGTCCTCGGCACAATCGATCCGACCGTCCTGCTGAACGGATCCTATACGCTCAGGCTCTCAGTTACAGACAGTTATGGCCAGTCCGCCACCACGTCGACCACCTTTACCATCAGCAAGAACATGAAGGTTGGTAATTTCCGCCTGACATACAACGACCTTACGGTTCCAGTCGCAGGAATTCCAATCACGGTCACCCGCATCTACGACAGTCTCGACAGCGGATTCCACGACTTCGGCACCAGTTGGTCGCTAGGAATCTCCAACGTCCGAGTGGAAAAGAATCGCAATCTGGGCAAGAGCTGGACCGAACGCAGCAGTGGCGGCGGATTCTCCAGCTACTGCGTGCAGAGTCTCAACAGCAAAGTCGTTACCATCACCTTCCCCGACAACACGCAGTACAACTTCCAGGCCAATTCCACGCCGCAGTGCCAGCAGATCGCGCCGCTCACGGCAATCACTGTCGGATTCACCGAACTCCCGGGCAGTCCCGGAACCGCAGGCGCAACGCTGGTTCCAGCCGATGGCGGCCAGGTTCTGTTCGATGGAACCGTCCCGGGCGACGTCAACCTCG
>Ga0335071_10007443_pt1 | contig 11255 bp, 5 predicted proteins | sample Lox_Sample_15_FD_206724 | JGI IMG/M metagenome (GOLD analysis project Ga0335071, IMG submission 206724) | Soil microbial communities from Loxahatchee National Wildlife Refuge, Florida, United States - Lox_Sample_1.5 | ecosystem: Environmental > Terrestrial > Soil > Wetlands | place: USA: Florida...
GGTATGAGCACGACCGATCTGACGGGGATCGTTGTTAGGGGCAGCGATGTGCTCGCGGCCAACGCGGTACTCCGAGTGGCGGGGCAATCGGAGGCGGTCGAGGTGACCACCGAGGCGCCCACGATCAACACTACCGATCAGACCATCTCCGACACAATCACGGCCCGCGAAGTTCTTGACCTGCCTCGTGACAGTCGCGACGTTTATTCGTTTCTTTATCTGAACCCGAATATTACGCAGGGAACTGGCGATGGGACGTTCAAATTCCTTGGGTTCCAGAGTTACGGTGCGAATTTTACGCTCGACGGGCAGCGATCGACGAGCACGCTCGACGGCTCCGCGTCTGCAAGCGAACCCTCGCTCGAGGCCGTGGGAGAACTAAATGTTCTTTCCAATGATTTCAGCGCGGAATATGCCGGGATCTCCAGCATCCGCGTAACCACGAAGCGCGGCACGAACGCATTCCATGGTTCCGCTTTTTACAACAACAAGAACTCCGCTCTCGCCGGCCTCACGATTCAGGACCAGCAAGGAATCGCCGACGCCCAAGGTTCGTTGTATCCCTATCCTTCGCCCTACTTCAACTACAACGATGTCGGCGGCTCGTTCGGCGGCCCGGTTCCCGGTCTGAAGAAGACATGGTTTTTCATGGCCTACGAACGCAACTATGCTCGGGATTCCGTTCAAGTGTCGGACCGCAAACTTCCACATCCGACATTTTGGACCGGCGACTTTTCTCTTCTGGACGATTCACACAAGCCTGCCGTTCCATCGGACGTTTACAGTCAACTCACCGCATCTGAAATCGCCAATGATACGACCACATACTGTACAGATGACGATCCACCTGCTTGTGGGCCGGTCTTTAAGACCATCCCGACGCGGCTACTGAATCCAAATGTGCAGCAACTGATCCAGACGTACTTCCCCAAGATCGATCCCTCGATTCCAATACTGTCCAACGGCCGGATTGGCGAGTTGTACCAAACCATAATGCCGAGTCTCACTACGCGCGATTTGGGAACACTTCGCGTGGACCACGATTTCTCAGATCGGGATCATGTCTATGGAGTGTTAAATGAGCAAGCTTTTGGCGGCGGTAATTCGGCCGTCAGAACGCCGTTCACCGGACTTGGCCTGACACAGCAAGAGCGGCGGACACACACCCTCTCGGGCTCTTATGTGCGTACCATTCGCAACAACATCATCAACGAAGCTCGCGGTGGCTTCAATCGAGAGTTCATTTTCCGGCGCAGCAACACAACTCTGGGTGGCTTTTTATCCAGCATCGGCTTGGATCAAAACGCAATCGACGCGTATGGCGCCGTGGTCGGCCCGGCAGAACTCGGCACATATGGCCACACGGTGATCAGCTACGGTTCCTCGTTCACCTCCTTCGACAGAAGCGGTAACCGCAATACGGATCGCCAAGAGAGCCAATACCTCGCAACTTTCGGCGACACGCTCACCTGGGTAGTGAACAGGCACAACATGAAGATGGGCGCGGATTTCGTGCATAACGAGGGTCTGGACGGCTTCTCAACCGCTCGTGGGAATCCACGCGGCACCATGACTTATAGTGGAGGCGGCCTTACACCATTCGGCAATTTCTTGCTCGGCCAGCCGGCCAGCAAGGTTACTTACATTGCACAAACCCGTCCGGATATGGATGTAACCAATTGGGAGCAAGGATATTTCTTCCAGGATGATTGGAAAGTGAAGAGCAACATAACGCTGAATCTTGGAATTCGGTATGAATTGGTTTCTCCGTGGGTCGACAAGCACGACATTTTGTTAAACTTCGATCCCGCGTTTAACAACAACACTGGACGATTCATCGTCTCTTCCGACAAGACACTTGGTTACCTGGACCCCAGAATTTCCGCGACACTGCCGACGGTGACGGCTGCGCAGTCTGGACTCGGCATCGGTCGAGGTCTGGTGCGGACGGACAGGAATAATTTTGCTCCGCGAGTCGGCATCGCCTGGGGCCTTGGGAATAAGACCGTCGTACGCGGCGGTTATGGAGTCTACTTCCCAACGTCGGCTGCCCAGGGAATTCGCGATCCTATCTCCACCAATGGCTTTAATCAGGCCTTGACCAAAGCGAATGGCACCGTGAATCCGCCGTTACAGCCTTGGCCTACTCCGATGACGGGAGGCGACATTGTGCTTGATTCCAGTGCGATCTCGATCAATGCAGTGCCCGTCGGCCTACATGCTCCGCTTGTTCAGCAATACAACGCTACGTTCGAGCGACAACTAGGGATGAAGACCGCGCTGCGTCTCTCGTACCTCGGGACTCATGCGAGTGGATTGATCGGTGGTATCGACTTGAACGAAATTGCACCGAGCAACAATCCGTGGGGCACGACAATTGGAGATGGCGTGACGCCATGCACTCCAGATGACGGGGACTGCCTCCCAACCAATGCGGACTATGCGCGTCTGGCCTATCCGACACTCGGCGATTACCTGCTGACGTATGGAAATTACGGCCATAGCCAGACGAACATATTCCAGGCACAGTTCGAGCGGCACTACAGCAGTGGATTGATGTTCAACGCCTCTTACAGCTATACCGATTCGAAGTCGACCGGTATCGACCAAGGCAATTCGAGTCTGGGAGGGGTTCCCTACAATCCATTCCAGCCAAACCTCGACTACACGCAAGATGCCTGGGTTTCACGGCACCGGTTTGTGTTTTATGGCGGCTATGAACTGCCGTTTGGACGCAACCGAGCATTTGGCCGTGGAATGTCAAAGTGGGAGGACGCAATTTTCGGAGGATGGCAGACGACATTCCAAATGTTTGCGAAGAGCGGCACGGCATTCACACCGTACTGGACATGTGACAACTGCGGAAACGGGGCCCGCATGGTGGGTCCGGGCAACATCGCGTCCGAATCGATCGACGCTCTTGGCGACTTCAACGATTTCATTGGCTACCGGCCTATGGTCGTCGGAAATTACAAGCAACACGTAGGCGATCAAATCTTCAATCCAGACGCTTTTGCGCCTCCGCCCATGGGAGCTGACGTATTCACGAATCCCGCCGTTGCTCGAAAGAACCTGCTGTGGGGACCTGGAGGTTGGGGAGTGAACTTCGGCCTACACAAAGATTTCCACCTCGGTGAACGGGTCGTCGCCACCTTTGGAGCCGACGTCGACAACATCTTCAATCATCCAATACGAATGCCGAACCAGGATTTCGGAGATGGCAGCTTCTCTTATTTAGGCGGTTTCGATGTCCAGGTCAATCAGGCGACATTGATGCCGGAGATTGAGGACGTTAATCCGAACTCAGACTTCGCTCGCGCCTTTTCTACATTCCCGCAAGAGGGTGTCGACAGCCGCCGGACGATCCGACTGCGGCTCAGGGTCACCTTCTAAACCGGATGCAGGCGACTGCCCGAGGAGAAAGCCTCAGAGGGCAGTCGCTACCCGTCCGAGGAATTCATGAAACTCAAGATCATAATCGGGGTTATTCTCGCCTGCTTTCTCTGTGTTGCGGGCGCCGGGGCGGAACGGCCGGGTAATTTTCGCGTGATTGGTCCCGGCGGCGGCGGGGCCATGTTCAATCCAACAATCAGCCCGCACGATCCGAATACGGTGCTTGTATCGTGCGACATGACCGGGTCGTACATCACCCATGATGGTGGCCGCACCTGGCGAATGTTCAACCTGCGCGGAGTTGTCAATTTCTTTGCCTTCGATCCGAAGAATCCGAAAACGATATACGCACACGCAACTGGACTCTGGCGGAGCGTTGATGGAGGAGAAAGCTGGAAGCTGATTTCCCCCGCGCCGTCCGAGGTCAAAGGCGTGAAGATGGGCTCGGATCATGCCGACGAGATCATCGTGGCCCCTTCCGATGTCTTGGGGCAGATATATGCGATGGCGATTGATCCAGAAGATTCGAATGTTCTCTACGTAGCCGCCGGGCAGAAAGAGCACCCTGCCTTATTTCTGTCGCGGGATTTCGGAAACACATGGCAGAAGCAGCTGGGGCTTCCGGCGTCAGTTCGACACATTTGGATCGACCCAAGTTCCACACAGAAATCGAGAATTCTCTACATCGGCGGTCCAGACTCGATTGTCACGGTGAACGGAGGTAGTCAGCGCAACCTGGATCTGCCTGCGCATGCGACGGATGTTTCTCTTGGGTTCGCCCAAGGTGCAAGTCCCACTATATATATGACCTCCGAAAGCGGAGCTTTCGTGTCGACGGATGGGGGAGCTAACTTCAAAGCCGCGGCTCTTCCCGGAACTGGTGCCAAGGTTCGCGCCGTTGCGACCAGCCTGCATCATCCTGAAATCGCCTACGTTTCCTACTCCGACCTGACGCTCGAAGGAAGCTCATGGATGGGTGTGGCCAAGACATCGAACGCCGGGCGTGGCTGGCAGCTCATCTGGAAGGAATCGTCGAAAGCTGCTGACAACGTTCACGACGCTTGGATTACTCCTAGGTTCGGCGTCACCTGGGGAGAGAATCCGCTCAACATCACGGTTGCCGATCAGGATCCGAACCTGAGCTACGCCACTGACCTCGGCCGTACAATGCGCACCACCGATGGTGGCGCGACATGGAACGCAGTTTACTCCCGCAATGTGAGCGACAAGAGCTGGACCACTGTCGGCTTGGATGTGACTACGACCTACGGCGTGCACTTTGACCCGTTTGACGCCAAGCGCATGTTCATCACATACACCGATATCGGAGCCTTTCGCAGCGAAGACGCAGGACTTTCCTGGACCAGCACAACCATAGGCGTGCCCGAAGCTTGGACCAACACCACGTACTGGATGGTGTTCGATCCAAAAGTAAAAGGACGCGTGTGGAGTGTGAATAGCGGTACGCACGATTTGCCTCGGCCAAAGATGTGGAGACACACCGCGGTCGCGACATATCAGGGAGGTGTTTGCCGCAGTGACGACGGTGGCAAAACTTGGACGAAATCGAATGACGGAATGGAGCCTACCGCGGCGACTCACATTCTGCTCGATCCGACAAGCCCAGTTGATTCGCGAGTGCTCTACGTCACTGGCTTCGGGCGGGGCGTATACAAGAGCGTCGATGGCGGGCACTCATGGAGTTTAAAAAATCGAGGCATCACACAGGCAGAGCCGTTTGCATGGCGCTTAGCGCGGAGCGAGAAAGGAACGCTATACGTCCTGATTGCACGGCGTTCGGAAGATGGAAGCATTGGAACCACGCAGGACGGTGCACTGTATCGCTCGAATGATGGCGCTGAGCATTGGGAGCGACTTTCTTTGCCGAGTGGGGTTAACGCACCGAATGGTCTCGCTGTTGATCCTGAGTCGCCGAATCGGCTTTATCTGGCCGCGTGGGCACGGGCAAGCGGGCAACATGGCGAAGGTGGCGGCATTTACCTATCGGAAGACGGCGGAAAAAGTTGGCGGTCGATACTGGATCGGGATCAACACGTGTACGACGTAACAATCGATTCGCGCGATTCGAAAATCCTGTACGCCGCCGGATTTGAATCTTCTGTTTGGCGATCAGGCGATAAGGGCGAACATTGGGAGCGGGTTCCAGGATTTAATTTCAAATGGGCGCACCGTGTGATCCCTGATCCGGAACATCCTGGCCAAATCTATGTCACAACATTTGGCGGCAGTGTTTGGCATGGTTCCGTAGATGGCAAGAGTGAACCAGTTGATATTGCAACACCGGTGATGGAGCCCGGCCAATAAGAAGATGGACTATCACAAATCACTTTCGATGAACCGCCGCCAGTGGCTCTATGGAGCAGGATTGGTGGCAGGAGCGTCTCATTTTGCTACGGCCATGCCGGAACGTCAGGCTGAACGCCCACCTGCCCCCAAACCTCTCGACCTGTCTCAATACGAACCGAAGACCATGTTGCGTGTGCACGAGACTCGCATGGAGCGTGCGAAGTTTCCGCTGATCGATATTCACACTCACATCTCCGTGTCGACGAAGTCAGATGCTGGTGTGGAACTCTCAGGGGACCGTCAGTATCTCGGGACTCCACAAGAGTTGTTGGGTGTGATGGACCGCAAGAATATTCGCGCGATGGTCAATCTGACTGGAGGATACGAAAAAGGTCTTGCGGAGACCGTAGCAAAATACGATCGCGCGTGTGCTGGGCGGTTTTTCACATTCACGGAACCAGCGTATGCCCGGTTCCTGGAGTCGGACTATGCACGACTGCAAGCTCAAGCGATTGAGCAATCGCATCGGGATGGCGCGCGCGGACTGAAAATTTTAAAGACGCTTGGGTTGTATCTTCGCGACAAAATCACCTCCGGAAACCTTGTCAAGATCGACGATCCGCGATTCGATCCCATGTGGGATGTTTGTGGGCAGCTGAACATCCCGGTGGCAATTCATGTTTCGGATCCCGTCGCGTTCTTTACGCCAACCGACAGGTTCAATGAGCGCTATGAGGAACTCAATAACCATCCCGACTGGTCTTTTTACGGCGGAGATTTCCCGAGCAACGACGAGCTCCTGGCTGCGCGTAATCGCGTGATGGCGCGACATTCGAAAACGCAGTTCATCGTGCTACACGTAGGAAACTTTGCTGAGGACCTCGGCAACGTGTCCGAGAATCTAGACCGTTATCCGAACATGCATGTCGATATTGCGGCTCGAATCGGTGAACTCGGACGACAACCAAGGGCTAGCCGCAAATTCTTCGAGAAGTATCAAGATCGAATCCTGTTCGGAACCGATGCGACACCGCATGGCGATGACTATCCGCAACAGGTGTTCAACGATCAGTTGTATGAGATTTATTTCCGCTTTCTTGAGACCGAGGACGAATATTTCGATTATGCCCCGGCAAAGATCCCGCCACAAGGCCGATGGCGAATCTACGGAATCAATCTGCCCGATGAGATTCTGAAGAAAGTGTATTACGAGAATGCCGCACGTTTACTTAGAGCGTGACCGTAAGTGCTGGGCTTTGAGGCTCAGGTGAGTTTTGTCATCGATGGAGGTTAAGACAACAAGGGTGTCACAATTGCAGATTCGAATTCTCGAAGACAAAGAGAGTGTTGGCCAGGCTGCCGCTGAACAAGTTGCGAATTCACTACGTCAGGCGATTCGCCAGAAAGGAGCGGCTCGAATTGTTGCGGCGACCGGTGCTTCCCAGTTTGAATTTCTCGACGCGCTGACTTCCTTACCAGGTATCGATTGGCAGCAAGTCGAGGTTTTCCATCTCGACGAGTACGTGGGGCTTCCGATCAACCATCCCGCGAGTTTCCGCAAGTACCTGCTGGAAAGGCTGATCAATAAGACGGGCATCAAGCGATATCATTTCCTCGAAGGTGAAAGCGACGCACGGGCTTCGGCCGTTAAAGTTGGACTGGAGTTGCAAAGTGCTCCGATCGATCTTCTATTCGCGGGCATTGGCGAAAACGCTCATTTGGCCTTCAACGATCCTCCTGCGGACTTTACGACGGAAGATCCTTACTTGATTGTTGATCTGGATGAAGCTTGCCGCCAGCAGCAGGTAAATGAGGGCTGGTTCTCGAGGGTGAAAGAGGTTCCTAAGCAAGCCATTTCGATGTCAGTACGGCAGATCTTGCGCTCGCGAGAGATTGTGGCCGTCGTGCCAGACGAGAGAAAGGCACAAGCGGTCAGGAATTCACTGGAAGGCGAAATCTCGCCAAGTGTTCCCGCATCCATTCTGCGGACCCATCCAAACACTTTCATCTATTTGGATAAGAATTCAGCTTCGTTGCTAAGTTCCGGAGTGACTATCTCGAGATAACCGCTTGAGACCCGTCACGGCCGAATCGACGACACTTACTGGACGTAAGCTCCACCCGGCATGAGCCACTGAATGGGCCATAGCTCGGTTTCACGGTCGACGATATCGGACCATTTCAAGACTGGTGCGCTGGAATTTGGAGTATGCGTGATTCCCTCAAGCGTGCTGGCTGTAGTAGTTGCCAGTAGTTCGTAGTCTGGGTCAGCGATCAGAGAGAAGTGATCGGCCCCAAATTTGAGCTTTGCAAATCGCGTCGCAACCTCCACATCTTCAATCATCTGCAGAAAAAATGGACGGCCTGTGAGCAGCGAGTTGTAAACGTAATCCGCGAGCACGCTCGATAATGGATTCACGTAGGCGTGATCGTAATCCAGCGACGCGAACGAAGGATCGTCTTCCGACAAAGCCTTGTAACGCATGCGCGTTTCGCCGAGGCCCCGAAAATCGAATGAAATGACATCGAACCCTTGCTCGACTTGCTTCAATAGTTCGGGCCAGTCCGAAGATTTCGCCATCCCGCTCTTGCCGAACCAGATCTCCCATTTCTTATTGGCGTTTGAAGCTTTGTGGACATAGATAAGCGGCATCACTAAGCTGCGGCTGTGATGAAGGGCATATCGGTCGATCACGACTCCATCGAAAGTTGATGTACCGAGCAATTGCCAACTGATCGCTCCGTCGGCTGGGTCGATGCCCGCATAAGTATCGAGTTGCCAGGAATTAATCTTAGGATAGCCACGGGCAAAGTATTGTTCCTTGGTGGATGCGACTGCTTGTCTTTCATGTTCGTGATAAAAATCGCGAATTAAGTGAGTCAGTGGCTTGGCATCAGGGAAGTCGAGCATCACCTGACCTGTCCGCGTGCACTGCACGGACTTTGCATCAAAATCATTCGAGGGCGCCAGGGCTTGCGTCAGGGGCAAGCCATTAAAATGATCCAGAAATTCAAACGCCGCCAGCTGATTGCCGTCCGAAAATTGGTGTCCGTGGTATCCCTCAATCATCGCAATTCGGTCCGCGTGGCCGAAGCGTGCGTAGAACTGCTGCACTTCTCGGAACGTTCTTTCTGTTCCCTCGATCGGAAAGAAATCTAAGACCGCCGCGGCCACGAATACTGGGCGTGGGTACATGAGCAACAGCAACCCCGGATGGTCAATGCCGTTCGAAAGCACGCCGTAGAGATCCTGCTCAGGATCGCTGTCCGGATCCTTAAAGATGCGGTTATGCACACGCATCGGCAGGGAAGTGATGAAACAGGAAATCGCGGCGACTTTGATGCGAGGCTCAAGGGCGGCGATGTACATCGCCTGGGTTCCTCCGCCGCTTGTTCCAGTAATGCTGATCCGGTCAGGATCTACATCAGTGCGAGTCAACAGATAATCGAATGCACGCAGTCCATCCCAAATTTCCCAGCGAGCGAGGTTTGTGCCAGCAAGATATGCAAGATTGCCGAGAACCGCATGCTCAGCACAGATCAAGTTGTAGCGGCTCTTCCCAACCTTAGCGTCCCAGAATTGGCTGCGTTCTCCCTGGCCTACGGGATCCCACGAGATCACAACATAACCTCGTTGAACCAGGCGCTGGCACATTGTCTGATAGTGCACTTTGCCGTCCGCAGCATGGCCGGCGGCGACAAGAATAGCCGGATGTTTCGAAGCAGCGCTAACTGCACTCACGGAGTCTGGGACGTAGAGCAGTGCTGTGACATAAATGCCGGGCATGCTCTCGAAAATCAGCTTCTCAATATGAAAGCCGCTCATCTGAATCCGGCCGGTGATTTGAGGCCGCAGCGGCGTGCGAGTGTTTGGAAGTCCGCCGAGCATTTCCAGGAGCTTCTTACGCAATTCAGCTTGCAGCAGTTGCAACTCAGCTTCCGTGTGAATCTTGCGCCAATCTTCAATCCGGGCCGCATCCTGACGCCACGCCAAATCTGTTTGATATCGAAGATAAGGAGTGATGGACGGGCCATCCGGCTGTTCAGGCAGAACACGGAAGGCGTCAGCTGGTGGGGTGACTTGGGCGAACGTATTCAGGGCCGAACACAGCACAACTAGAAAGGTCATGAGCGCCAAAGAGTGCATAGCCGCAGAGAAGGCAGACGACCGCCCTTTACAGTACATTTTCCTGCAACGTCAGAGGCGATAGGTAGGAGTGACCGGGACCAATATGGCGGACGCTCTCCCGCCGAATCAGTTCTGTCGGCATGACTAGCTGTTGCGGAGCAAGATCAGGTTGATTAATTCGCCGAAGAACGAACTCTGCGAGATGAACGCCCAGTTCCTTGGGAAACTCCCGGATCGTAGTCAGTCCCGGATGCAATACATCTCCAATCGTGTCGTTAAAACCCGCCACGCTGATGTCGTCCGGAATGCGGATGCCCGACTCTTGCAGAGCCTGGTACACGCCAGAAGCAGCTTGATCCGTGCCAGCGAACAGCGCCGTCGGACGTTCCCCGTCGGCAAGGAGCGCTTTGACTGCCAGGTATCCTAACTCACGGTCTTCGGCGCCGATCTCGCTGAAATGCGGTTCGAGATCAGCCTCCTTCATCGCCTGACGGTAACCTCGCGCGCATCGCGCAAACCACGGAAATCGCTGGTTTCCGACGTACCAGATATTGCGATGGCCTTGCGCAATCAAGTAGCGAGTGATTTCGGCAGAGCCGCGGACATCGTCGGTAAATACGCAGTCATATTGTTCCGGCTGCCACTCGCCAACGATGTTGTTGCCGACCAGCGAAAAAGGAATATTATTCTCCCCCAAGGCGGTGAGAATGCTGGCGGAATGCGTTCCCGTGAGAATGACACCGCTGGGGCGGTTCGATTCAGTGATCACATCCGGTAGGCGCACACTGTTTAGTGGAGCATTCAAGTCCGAACGGAAGGACACGAAGTGTAAGCCGTAGCCGTGGCTACTACAAAAACTTTCCGCGCCGAGAAGAATGTTCGACTGAAACTCATTCACAGTGTCGCGATTGCCGAGAACAAAAGTAATCGTGTGGCCGATCGAGGGCGATGCATGAGCACGCCTCCACGTATCGACTGGGACGCGTTGCACCTTGGGGGTCGGTCGCGACTCATGATCGCCTTCCAGCTTGCGGACTGCGCCGCCGTGGGAACGAACGGCCAATCCTTCCGAGCACAAAGCGTCGAGATCAACGCGGGCTGTGACTGCCGAAACCGAGAACCGGTCGGCAAGTTCCCGGACCGTGATCTGACCTTTTTGTTCGATGAGATCAAGAATCTTGCGTCGCCGTTGTTCCGATAACAGACGAGAGCTGCGAGCAGCCATGGGATCCCTTGACAGGAAGCAAGGCGGAGTTCGCCTATGAGCCTTGTTATACATAAAAAAACAGAGCAAAACAAACGAAAGTACGCGTAAATTCCCGGGGCTCGATCATTGTGGGTGATTAGTTTATTAAATTCTGCGATTTACGGATGATGCGAGGTTTCGCTATGTGAAAGGAACGAGCGCTGTATCGGAGATCAACTT
>Ga0335071_10007444_pt1 | contig 11255 bp, 10 predicted proteins | sample Lox_Sample_15_FD_206724 | JGI IMG/M metagenome (GOLD analysis project Ga0335071, IMG submission 206724) | Soil microbial communities from Loxahatchee National Wildlife Refuge, Florida, United States - Lox_Sample_1.5 | ecosystem: Environmental > Terrestrial > Soil > Wetlands | place: USA...
GCCTTGATCACTTCCTCGTCCCGCACGGATCCCCCCGGCTGGATGACGGCGGTCGCTCCCGCGTTGACCGCCTCGAGGAGGCCGTCGGCAAAGGGGAAGTAAGCGTCCGAGGCGACGACGGTGTTCCGGAGGGAGAGCCCTGCCTCGACGGCCTTCCTCGCCGCCAGCTTCGCCGAGTCGACCCTCGACATCTGCCCGGCGCCGATCCCGATCGTGCGGTCTTTGAGCGTGTAGACGATGGCGTTCGACTTCACATGCTTCGCAACCTTCCACGCGAAGAGAAGAGCCTCGACCTCCTCCTCGGTCGGCTTCCGCTCGGTAACCATCCGAAGGTTCTCCGCGCTCACGCGGGCGTTGTCCGGTGTCTGGACGAGCAGCCCTCCGGTGACCCGCCGCATGTCGAGCTCGACGACCGAACGGGTGTCTCCGACCTGCTGGATGAGCCGACGGTCCTTTTTCTTCATGAGGAATTCAAGGACGTCGGGCGGATAGGCGGGAGCGATGATGATCTCCGTGAAGAGCTGATTCATGAGCTCGGCTGCCGCCATGTCGAGAGGTCGGTTCACCGCGATGATGCCGCCGAATGCCGACTTCGGATCGGTGCTGAGTGAACGCTGGTACGCCTCCGCGATATTATCCCCCTTGCCAACGCCACACGGGTTCGTGTGCTTCACAATGACCGAGGCAGGCTCGGCAAACTCCGAAAGGAGACTCACCGCTGCCGTGGTGTCGATGATGTTGTTATACGAAAGCTCCTTCCCGTGAAGCTTCTTGAAACAGTATTCGAAGTCTCCGTAGAGAGCTGCCTTCTGGTGCGGGTTCTCGCCGTAGCGAAGGTCGAAGGTTTTCTCCAGGGCGATCGTGAGGATCTCCGGAAACTCCTGCGACTCGCCACCGCTCTTCCGGAGGTACTCCGCGATGACCGAATCGTACTGCGCCGTGTGACGGAAGACTTCCTTCGCGAGCCTGAAGCAGGTCTCCTCGCTGATCGAGCCATTCCGCTCCCGAAGTTCGCCGAGGACCGCGCCGTAGTTCTTCGGGTTGCAGATGACGCAGGTAAAACGATAATTTTTTGCCCCCGACCTGAGCATCGCCGGACCGCCGATGTCGATCTGCTCGATCGCCTCGTCGAGCGTCACTCCGTTCTTCCGGATCGTCTCCTTGAACGGGTAGAGGTTCACGACGACCATGTCGATCGGCTGGATGTGGAGGTCGTCGAGCTGCTTCCGGTGAACCGGGTTGTCGCGGATGCCGAGGAGTCCGCCGTGGATGCCGGGATGAAGCGTCTTCACCCTCCCGTCGAGAATCTCGGGGAAACCCGTGACTTCTGAGACTTGCTTCACCGGGATTTTCGCCGAGGAGATGAGAGCATGCGTTCCGCCGGTGGAAATGATCTCCACCCCGAGCCTGTGGAGCTCGGCGGCAAAATCGACGATTCCATCCTTGTTTGAGACGCTGAGAAGTGCCCGCCGGATTTTCAACAACGCGATCCTCTGGGTCGGTAGTTAGGGGTGAAAAGCAACAACGCCGTTTTCGACATGGACCTTGTTCGCCGCAAAAAGCTCCACCGCGCGGGGGAGGAGACGGTGCTCGATCGTGAGAACCTTCGCGGCGAGCGATTCGGGCGTGTCGGTCGCGTCGACGGGGATCGACTCCTGAAGGACGATCGGTCCGTTGTCAAATTCCTCATCGACGATATGCACCGTGGCCCCGGAGACGGGCGCATGGTGTGCGATGACCGCCTCGTGGACATGGTGCCCGTACATCCCCGCACCTCCGAATGCCGGCAGGAGAGCGGGATGAACGTTGAGAATTCTGTTGCGATAGCGGCGGATGATCCTCGGGTCGAGCTTCTTCATGTAGCCGGCGAGGACGATGAAATCGACCCCGTGCGAATCGAGGTTCGCAAGGATCGATTCCGCGAAATGGTCCTGCGTCGGAAATTGCTTCTGACTGAGATGGAGTGCCGGGATCTGAAATGACCGGGCGACTGAGAAGGCGCCGGCGTCCGAATTGTTACAGATGAGCAGGACAATTCTGGCGTCGATGTTCCTCCGTGCGACCGCCTCTGCCAGCGCTTGGAAGTTTGAGCCCCTTCCCGAGGCGAATACCGCTATTGATAACAATGGAAACTATCCGAGCATGCAAGTTTCGTTTTTGAATTTAATCATAAATGACAGGTTTGTCAATCATTTCCGGCGATCTGCGGGGTCATTCTGCGAAAGAAAGATCGCACACGAACGCGATGTCTGTTATGGCGGCGCCCCTCGGGAGGTGGAACATTCTTCTCCTCAACCCGTAACCTATCACGGTAAGTCTTTCAAGTGCCGCAGGGTTCTGTCGAGACAGATATGCCTTCCACGTTCGCAGGAGAATCATCCATGGAAACAAAGGTGAGCAGGAAACGGATCATCGTGGCGACCCTCTTCGGGCTGGCCGTCGGAGTTCTTTGCGCATCAGGGGCCTTCGCGGCCCACTTCCTTCAATTCACGACCGTCAATGTCGTCTGGGTGTTGCTGAACCGCGGGGTCATGGGGTTCGCCATCGGTGTCTCCGGCCTGAGACTGAGATGGGCCTGGAATGGGGTCGTCGTCGGACTGATCGTCGGGTCGGTCTTTTCCTACTTCCTGTTCATGCAGCTGGGGCCGGTCCTTCCCCCATTCGGGAACGCGGTCATGAACGGTCTCTTCGGGCTCATCATCGAGTTTTTCACCACGGTGGTCTTCCGGGCTCCATCTCCCTATGCTCATCGGAGATCCGAAGCCCCGGCCACTGCCTGAAACGACGAGGATCGGCAGGATGGGAGGCAACGTCTATTCCACACCCGCCTCAAGGAAAGAGAGCTCACACTTCCCGGCGTCGATAGACCCCCTGATGCCCACAGGCATCGTTAGTTTCCGCTCGACGTGTCCGTAGCAGAGCCCGGCAAGGACAGGCTTGCGGAGCTGCGAAAGGTGGTCTGCGATGATTTCATCGACCGAAAGGAACGGCTTGGACGGGTCGTCCGGCTTCACGTCCGTCAGCTCCCCGATGAGAATTCCTTTTGCGTCGCGGAGGATCCCGGCAAGTGCCGCATGGTTCAGCATCCTGTCGAATCTGTACGATTCTTCCTCAACCTCTTCGAAATAGAAAATCGAGTTCTTGAAGGAGGGGAGATAAGGGGAGCCGATGATTGACGAGATGAGCGACAGGTTCCCGCCGATCAGCCTGCCGGAGACCTTTCCCCGCCCGATCGTCCGAAAGGGCTTGCCGTCCGGGTTCCCGATCTTTCCCATCTTCTTTGTCGATGTTACCATCCTCCAGAAATTCTCCTCCGTAAACGGATCGATTCCCTTGTACATCTCCACCCCAGCCATGGGACCCGAAAAGCTGACGAGCCCCGTTTTCCGGCAAAGTGCAAGCTGGAGAGCCGTCAGGTCGCTGTAGCCGACAAGGACTTTCGGGTTCCGCCTCACGAGGGGATAGTCGATAAGGGGAAGGAGGCGGGGAGTCCCGTAGCCGCCGCGGAGGGCGATGATCGCGCTGACGTTCCTGTCCCTGAACATCTCGTTGATATCTTCTGCCCTCTCGGCGTCGGTTCCTGCGAGGAAGCCCCGGACGGATCTGACATGTTTCCCCAGCTTTACTCTGTACCCGAGCCGCTCGAGATAGCCGAATCCTTTCTCAATTCTTTCCTGCGACGGGGGGGCGCTCGCGGGAGCGATGAGGCCGATGACGTCTCCGGGCTTGAGGGCTTTGGGTTTGAGGGTTTTCATGATCGATTGGCCTGCGCTCTGTAGGGGGGAGTCAACACTAGTTGTCTGTCGGTTCAAAGAGCCTGAAATCATAACCGACATCCAACTCTGCTCCGCGTGAATTGTCCGCGCGGCTGAAGGAGAGGACCCCGAGAAGTCTCCACTTCACTCCCCAGGCCTCCGTATCGCCACCGGCTTTGGCGTTCGCCAGCCGGTAGACCCCGATTCCCTGGTGACCTGTGCGGCCGGCCGCCTCGAGAACGAGGTTGCACGTCGGAGCGAGAGGAGTGTAGATTCCCGCTCCGTAGATGAAAGTGTCGTGCTGTTCACTGAGCTTCGTCGGGTCACCAAGAATGCCGAGACCGGCGTTGAGGACAAACCTGATGCCGCTTAGGTGCTTCTCCAGAAGAAATGACGAGTAGAAGTCGAACTCGTCAATTCCCAGCCCCGACTCGTTGCTGGCATTGGGCAGTTCCACGCCGAACCTGATTGCGAGCGAGACGGGGTGGGAGTACTCCGACAACAGCTTGAATTTTGTCCAGAGGGTGAAGTCGCCGATATCCCCCGTGACGTTGTTCGTCGTTGCGATTGCGCTGTTGAAGGCAGGCTCCCTGCTCGTCACCTGCAGGATGTCGAGAAGGGTGCCGTCGAACTGGAGCTCGACGTTACCGTCGTACGAAAATCCAAATCGAAGGATGCCGAGTTTCGTCAGGGTCCCTTCGAGTCCCGAGAGGGGAAAGGGCTGGTCGAAGTAGTGACCGACGCCGATCTCGGCGCGGGACATGCCTGCCGGAAGGATCGTGGGGGTCTCGGTGTTGATTGGATATTGTTGGGAATGGAGGGGGATGGCAGTGCAGAGAAGCGCCACACAGGCAAAGAATGCGAGCCGTAGCAGCGATGAACCTGCCATACGGGGATCGTTGGGTTGTGGAAGGAGAGCCCGCGGCTGCGGGCACACGAAGGGCGCCGCGGCCGCTTAGGAAGCGACGGCAACAGCCGCCGGCTTCACTCGCTTTTCAAACTCATCGCGGAACCGACGGATCATGCTCTGGACCGGCCAGGCGGCGGCATCGCCGAGTGCGCAAATAGTATTCCCCTCGATACTGTTGGCGATGTCCATGAGGAGGTCGATATCCTTCATCTGGCCTTCGCCGAGTTCGAACCGCTTCAGGATTTTCCAGATCCATCCGGTCCCCTCACGGCACGGGGTGCACTGGCCGCACGATTCGTGATAGTAGAACTTCGAGATCCTGGAGATGACGCGGATGAGGTCGGTTGTCTCGTCCATCACGATCATCCCCGCCGTGCCCACGGAAGAGCCGGCCGCCTTGAGCGAATCGGCATCCATCCGGACTCCTTCGATTGCCTCCCCGCGCAGGATCATCGTCGAAGAGCCGCCGGGGATCACCGCTTTGATCTTCTTGTCTCCCGGAACTCCGCCCGCGCACTTGTCAATAAGGTCGGTGAGAAGCTCGCCCGTCGGCACCTCAAAGACTCCCGGCTTGTTCACGTGGCCGCTCACTCCCACGAGGATCGGTCCTGGATGCTTCGCCGCTCCGATCTTCGAGTACCATTCCCATCCTTTGTTGATGATGAGGGGGACGTTGCAGATCGTCTCAACATTGTTGATTGTCGTCGGGCAACCCCAGACTCCGAACTGGGCCGGGAACGGTGGCTTCACGCGCGGATATCCTCGTTGGCCCTCGAGAGAATTCATGAGAGCCGATTCCTCTCCGCAGATGTACGCCCCGGCCCCCTTGTGGAGATAGACATTCGTCGAGAATCCGGACCCGAGGATCTTCTCGCCGACATATCCTTTCGCATACGCCGCGTCGAGCGCTTTCTGAAGCATCCTGATCCACTTTCCGTACTCCCCGCGGAGGTAGATGTAGGCGGTCGTGATCCCCATAGCGTAGCAGGCGATCACCGTTCCCTCGATAAGGGCGTGCGGGTTCAACTCGAGAATCTGGCGGTCCTTAAAGGTGCCCGGCTCGGACTCGTCGCCGTTCACGCAGAGGTACTTCGCCTTCGTCGATTGCTTCGGCATGAAGGTCCACTTCAGGCCGGTGGGAAAACAGGCTCCTCCCCGCCCGCGAAGGCTCGATTTTTTGACTTCGTCGGTCACCTCTTCGGGCTTCATCCCGAGCGCTTTCTTCAAAGCGCCGTAGCCGCCGTGCTGCTCGTAGACGTCGATCGCGGAGTAGCCGGGTATGTCGGGGAGAATGTATCGTTCCATGGGTAGTGCGTTTCTTTCGTCCGGTCGCGCCGGCTATTTCAAGGATCCAAGAAGTTTCTCGGTCGACTCCGGCGTAAGCCCTTCATAGTATTCTTCTCCGATGGCGAGCATCGGGGCGCCGCCGCAGGCTCCCATGCACTCGACCTCGCTCACCGTCCATTTCCGGTCGGCGGAAGTCTCTCCGGGCTTCACGCCGCAGTGATGTTCGATCGCCTTGAGGATGCCGTCGGATCCTCTGAGCATGCACGATACGTTCGTGCAGACTTCGATGTGGTATTTTCCCAAAGGCTCGGAATGGAACATCGTGTAGAACGACACGACTCCGAGGACGTGGCCGTACGGGAGGTCGAGGAGCTTACCGACTTCGCGCATCATTTCCTCGGAAATCCATCCCTCCTGTTCCTGAGCGATCCAAAGAACCGGGAGCAACGCCGCCTGGCTGGTAGCGTAGCGCTTCCTTATCTCTTCAATTCTATTGAGATTTTCCTGAGTCAGCATTGAAGCAATTCTGAAAGATGAACTGTTCGTGACGAAGGAACCAGCGGGCAGGAACGCTGCGATGAGCGAAGCCCGCCGGTAGTGCTACTTGTCGGCCTCTCCCATCACAGGATCGATGCTCCCGATGATCGCGACGACGTCGGAGATCATCCTGCCGTTGAGCAACTGCGGGAGGGACTGGAGGTTCATGAAGGAAGGGGACCTGATCTTGAGCCGCCAGGGATGCCCTTCCCCCTTGCTCTGGATGTAAAAGCCCAGCTCTCCTTTGGATCCTTCCACCGCATGATAAACCTCGCCGACGGGGGGGGCAGCGCCGAAGTTGATGAGCATGAAATCATGGATGAGCTCTTCCATCTTCGTGTAGATGCGTTCCTTTTTCGGCAGGACTTTCTTGGGGGCCAGGGCGTTGTAGGGACCTTCCGGCAGTTTGTCGATGGCCTGCTGGACGATCTTCACACTCTCTTTGATTTCGCCGAGGCGGACGTAGTACCTCGCAAGGGAATCGCCGTCGTTGAAAACGGGGATGTCGAAATCGAGCTCGCTGTAGACGAGGTACGGCTCCGCCCGGCGCAAGTCGTGGGAGACCCCCGAGCCGCGGAGGTTGGGCCCCGAGAAACCCATCGCGATTGCCCGCTCCCGGGAGATGACCCCGACCCCGTCAGTCCGCTCGACGAAAATTCTGTTCCGGTTGAGAAGAGACTCGCATTCCGCGAGCCTGGCCGGGAACTGACTGATGAAGTCTTCTATCTTTCGCTTCGTCCCGTCGGTGAGGTCCTGGGAGAGTCCACCGATCCGGGTGTAGCTTGTGGTGAACCTGGCCCCCGTGAGTTCTTCGAAGATGTCGTAGAGTTTCTCCCGTTCACGGAAGGTCCACATGAAAATTGTCACCGCCCCGACATCGAGTCCCAGAGCTCCGATGGAAAGAAGGTGCGACGAGATGCGGGCCAGCTCCGAGATGATGACCCGGATGTACTGCGCCCGCTTCGGCGCTTCGACGCCGAGGAGCTTCTCAACGGCGAGCACGTACGCCGTGTTGTTCATCAGCGGGGAGATGTAATCGAGCCTGTCGGTGTGGGGGATAAACTCGTGATAATTGCAGTTCTCCGCGAGCTTCTCGTATCCCCGGTGCAGGTAGCCGAGCTCCGGCACCGATGCCACAACCGTTTCTCCGTCGAGCTTGATCAACAGGCGAAGGACTCCATGGGTTGCCGGGTGCTGCGGTCCCATGTTGAGAATCATCTCGTTCTCGAGAGGGTCGGTGAACTGGACGCTCGTATCCTTATCTTCGAGGGCCTGGAGGATTTTGCTCTTCTTCGGGGCGACTTCGTAGAGCGGGCTTATGGAGGAGGTATGGTCGGTGCTCGTTCGGGCCACGGGGAGTTACTTTCTTGGCAAGGGGATGGAATCGGGGATCCCCATCAGCGGGAAGTCTTTTCGCAAGGGGAAATATTCGAATTCCTCCGGCATATACATTCTCCGGAGATCCTTGTTCCCGTCAAAAATGATCCCAAACATGTCGAACGCTTCCCGCTCCGGCCACTCGGCCCCCGGCCAGATGGAGGTGACGCTCGGGACGTGAAGGTCCGATTCTTCGGTGAAGACTTTCAGCCGGAGCCGCTCACGGCGGGAAAGCGACTGGACATTGTAAATCACTTCGAAGCGTTTTTCCGGTGTATAGGCATCGGCTCCGCAAAGATCGCTGAGGTAATCGAAGGCGCACGAGGGATCGTCGCGCAGAAATGCACACACTTTGACGATCTCTTCCTTTTTGACCTCTATCGTAGTCTCTCCCCGGAACTCCTTCGCGGCGAGAATGCCGGCGGGGAAAGCAGCTTTGAGTTTGTCGACGACTGCAGTGTTCATGTGATAACGGGGGTGAACAATGGGCCAACCAGCCTTCCGGCGGGCCTACACGGTGAGCTGCACCAGCTGCCTGTCCTTTCGCTCTTCGGCGACGGTCATCGGAGTGCTGCGGCTTTCTCCGCGCGCTATTTTCTCCTGGATCATCATGATGGCATGAAGCAGGTTATCCGGTCGGGGAGGGCAGCCGGCCACGTAGACATCGACCGGCACAAACTGGTCGATTCCCTGCACGACGGAGTAGGTGCGGTACATGCCCCCCGTGGAGGTGCAGACGCCCATGGCGATTACCCACTTCGGGTCGGGCATCTGGTCATAAATCTTCCTGACAACTTTTGCCATCTTGTACGTGGTGGTTCCGGCAACGATGAGGAGATCGCACTGGCGGGGAGAGAATCGCATGACCTCCGAGCCAAACCTTGAGACGTCGAAACGCGGGTCGACGAGGGCCATCATCTCGATCCCGCAGCAGGAGATGCCCAGCGGCATCGGCCAGACCGAATTCTTCCTGCACCAATTGATCGCCGCGTCGATTTTCGTCGTGATGATGCTGTCGCCCAGTGCATGCTCTAATCCCACTTTAGCGCTCCCTTCCTCAGGATGTAGAAGTAACCGATGAGGAGGATGGCGATATAGACCACCATCTCTATATATCCAAACATTCCCAGCGACCGAAAGTTCACCGCCCACGGATAGAGAAAAATTACCTCGATATCGAAGAGGATGAAAAGGACAGCGACCATGTAGTACTTCACCGAAATCCGCTCTTTTGCCGAGCGGACCGGTTCCATGCCGCTTTCGTACGTGGAATTCTTTTCGGGATTGGGCCGGTGCGGTCCGAGCCATTGATGAAGCTTCAGGAGGACGAGGCCGAGAAGCAATCCCGTCCCCATCATCATAATAAGTGGAATGTATTGAACCATACTCTTCGGGGAATAAATCCGAGGAAAACCGGATCACCTACACGCTCTGATCCCTCAAAAATTATCAAAAAAAAGGGGGAAAGTCAATGAAAGGGAGAGAATACAGGAGAAAGCAGAAAGGAGAAAGGGGAGAGTAGAAAGGAGAGAGCAGAACAGGGAGCCAAAAAAAATGCTTTCGCTCTTTCCAGTCTTTACTTTTTTCTTTCTGCTTTCTTCCTACTTCTCGATGGAGGCCTGCGCGCAAAGCTCCTACGCCACATGCCGGTACATCTCATCAATAATGTGAGCGAAGCGGGCTTCAACGATCTTGCGTTTTACCTTCAGCGTCGGTGTCAGCTCGCCTTCTTCGACCGAGAATTGGCGGTCCAGGAGCGCAAACTTCCTCACGCGCTCGAAGTTGGCAAGGTCTTTCTGGAGAGTCTGAATATCCTGCTCTATTATAGAGTAGCATTGCGGATTTTTTACGAGGTCGGTGATTCCGCCGTACGCGATGCTGTTCCTGTCGGCATACTCCTGGAGGGCGTCGAAGTCCGGCACGATGAGCGCGCTGAGAAACATCCGCCGATCGCCGATGAGGACGAACTGGTCGATGTACTTGCTCTGGAGAAAGAGGTTTTCAATCGGCTGGGGGGCGATATTCTTCCCTCCGGAGCTGACGAAGAGGTGCTTCTTTCTGTCGGTGATGGCGAGGTTTCCGCGCGAGTTGAATGCACCGACGTCGCCGGTGTGGAACCATCCTTCCTTGTCGATGACCTCGGCCGTTGCGGCAGGGTTGTTGTAATAACCGAGCATCACGTTCGGCCCCTTCGCGAGGATCTCGCCATCCTGGGCAATCTTGATCCTGACCCCCGGGAGCGGTCTCCCGACGGTGCCGAATTCATAGTGTTCCAGGCTGTTCCCGCACAGGACCGGAGAGGTTTCCGTCAGCCCGTATCCTTCAATAATGATGATGCCGAACGCCTCGAAGAACTCGCCGATCTCCCTGGGGAGTGCGGCGCCTCCCGAGATGAAAAATCTGATTCTTCCTCCGGTTCTCTCTTGCAGCTTGCCGAGGACGAGCTTTTTCGCGAGGAGATGCTGGAGGATGAGGGAGCCCGCCACCCGGCCGTTCTTCCGCGCGGCGGCGTAGTCTCTGCCGATGCTGAGCGCCCAGCGAAAGATCATCCGTTTTGAGGCGGGACCCGACTCGACCTGTTTCATGAGCCTGCTCTGGATCCTTTCAAAGAGACGGGGGACCGTCGTCATGACCGTGGGGCGAACCTCGATGAGGTTGTCGCGCACCGTCTCGGCGCTCTCGGCGTACGCGACCGTCGAGCCGCATGCCATCGCGAGGTAGTATCCTCCCATTCGTTCGAATGAATGACAGAGAGGAAGGAAGGAGAGAAAAGTGTCCTTGGGAGAAATGGCTACCATTGCCGTCGACGCCTTGAGGTTCGTCACGAGGTTGTCATGGCTCAGCATGACACCCTTCGGATCGCCGGTCGTCCCCGACGTGTAGATGATGGTGACAAGGTCGGACGGTTTTGCCCGTCCCGCCATTTCGCCGATAAATTCCGGGTTCTCCTTTCGCACTGCGGCGCCACGGTCGTAGACCTGAGACATGCCGAAAACAAACGGCTCCGTGAGGCTCTCGGGTCTGTCGCTCATCATCACGGCGCAGCGGAACAAGCGAACATTTTCCCGGATCTTCAGAACTTTGTTCAACTGCGATTGATTCGAGACGACGGCGACGCTCACTCCGGCGTCGTTGAAAATGTACTCGATCTGTTTTGCGGTGAGGGTCGGATAGATGGGGACGCTCACGGCACCGAGGAGGACAACGGCCATATCCGTGATGACCCATTCTGGCCTGTTCTCGGAAATGATTGCGACCTTGTCCCGGATTTTTACCCCAAGCTCTCGGAGTCCGAGTGCGCATTGCTCGACTTTCGTGCGATACTCGGCGTACGAGATGTTCCGGTATCTTTTCTCGACTTTGTGCATGAGGATCGGAACATCTCGTAC
>Ga0335071_10007446_pt1 | contig 11253 bp, 10 predicted proteins | sample Lox_Sample_15_FD_206724 | JGI IMG/M metagenome (GOLD analysis project Ga0335071, IMG submission 206724) | Soil microbial communities from Loxahatchee National Wildlife Refuge, Florida, United States - Lox_Sample_1.5 | ecosystem: Environmental > Terrestrial > Soil > Wetlands | place: USA...
AGGTGCGCGACCTCGCCATCTCCAGGGCCGCCGAGTTCATGCCCGGGGTGACCCGGGAGCTGCTCGCCCGGTACGGTCCGCGTTGGACCGACGCCCTGGCCATCAACGACATCTACTTCGACTACGGCATCCCCGAACTCACGGCCGCCGGCGCGCGCAGCGCCGCGCTGCGGCTCTTGTCCGCCGGAGACGGCAGCGAGGCCGCGTTCCAGCGGCTCCAGGCCGGGGTGTTCCAGACGGCCACCGTCGCCGAGCCCCTCAACCTGCACGGCTGGCAGCTGGTGGACGAGCTCAACCGGCTGCTGGCGCACCAGCGCGTGAGCGGCTACGTCGCCCCGGTCCACCTGGTGACGGCGGAGAACGTGGGCTCGGATGGCGGTTCGCGCCTCCGGTACGATCCGGACAACGGCTACCGCGAGGCCTACCGGCGCATCTGGAAGCGATAGCAGCGGAGCAGCGCATGCTTCCCGGCCCGCTTCATCGGCTGCTCCCCCATACCCTGCGACGCCAGGCGACGGTGGTGATGTGGGCCATGGTCTCGCTCATCGCGGCCGGCAGCTTGACCGCCATCTACGCGCTCCGGCGATCCGCGATCACCACCAGCGAGCTGGCGGGCGAACGGCTGGCGCGCATGCAGGAGGCGCAGGATCTGGTCCAGCACGCGCTGCTCGTCGAGGGCCAGCTGGTCCTGATGATGAACGCCGCGTCTCCGGAGGAAATGCGCCGGGACACCGCCGCGACGGTGGCGGAGCTGGATGCGCTCGACCTGCTGGTGGATCGCCTCGGTGCCGAGAGCGCCGATGTCGAGATCCTGGCGCTCCAGGAGTCGGCTCAGCTCTTCCGGGACGGCGTTCACGTCCTGGCCGCGCTCCGCAACGAGGCCTTGCTGGCCGGCGACGGGTTCGAGCACGAGGAGGCGCTGCGCCGCTCCCGGGCCGAGCTGGAGCAGCGGACGGTGCGCATGGTGGCCTCCGCCCAGCGGCTCTCGGCCCGCTTCACAAGCGACTACCGGGACGCGGTCACCGGGCTGGCCCAGGAAACGCGGATCGTGGAGCGATGGGTGCTGGCGTTCCTGGCGGGCGGCGTGGTCCTGGCCTGGCTGGCGTTCCAGTATCTGCTGGGCCGACACGTGGTGGATCGTCTGCAGGAGGTCAGCCGACACCTGCGCCGCGGCGTCGCCGGCGACGAGCGCCCTCACGTGCCGGTGCAGGGGAGCGACGAGATCGCGGAGATGGCCCGGGCGGTGGAGCAGCTCCTGGCCGACCGGCAGCGGCTGGCCGAGGCCAACCGGGAGCTCGAAGGATTGAGTTACTCGGTATCGCACGACCTGCGCGCGCCCATCCGGCACGTAGAAGGGTTCGCGCAGCTGCTCGGACGGCGGACGACGGGTCCCCTCGACGACCAGGGTCGGCACTACCTGGACGCCATCTCCGAGGCCGCGAGGCGCATGGGCGCGCAGATCGATGCCCTGCTCTCCTTCCTCCGCTTGCGGCGCGCCGGGATGGCGCCGTCGGTCGTAGATCTGGGAGCGCTGGTCCACGAGGTGGTGGCCGAGCTGACCCCCGAGGCCCAGGGCCGCGACATCGAGTGGAGGATCGGACGGCTCCCCTCGGTGACTGGCGACCGCCCCATGCTCCGCCTGGCCCTCGGCGCCCTGGTCTCGAACGCGGTGAAGTTCAGCCGCTCGCGGGCTCATGCGGAGATCGAGGTGGGAAGTGCCTCGTCCAGCTCCCAAGGGGACCAAGTGATTTTCGTGCGCGACAACGGCGTCGGGTTCGACATGAAGTACAGCGACAAGCTCTTCCGGGTCTTCCATCGTCTCCACCGCACCGAGGACTTCCAGGGCACCGGCGCGGGCCTGGCCATCGTCCGGCGCGTGGTCGAGCGCCACGGGGGCCGGACCTGGGCCGAGGGCGCCCCGGGGAAGGGCGCGACCTTCTTCCTCTCCCTTCCTCCAGCCCCGAGCACAGGAAGGTAGAGTAGCGAATGATCGGATCGCGATCGAGCGCTGGCTTAGCGACGTCGCCGCCGTGGATGTGCTCGCGAGCGTAGCGGTCCACCACGTAGCCGATCGCAAAGGCCAGCAGCACGCCCGGGAGCGACGTGAGGGCCCTGGACAGAACGGCTTACAGCTCGAGGTATCTCATTCCCGGTCTCCTTGCAGTCAGCGACGACCACGGCAGCACGCCGGGCGATCGTGGAGCGGATCCGCCGGTCCCCGATCGTCACCCGGCGAGGTCCTAGAATCGATAGCCGACGGACAGGGTGGTGGCCCAGCTCTCGAGCCCGGCGTTCTGCCCGTTCGGCTTGGCGACGAGCTTGTCGTCGAAGGTCTGCCGGTAGGTGAAGCGGGCGTCGATCAGGAACCGGTCGTGGCCGAGCGTCACGCCGGCGCCAACCGGCACGGTGAAGACATCGTCCGAGTTCTGAAGGACGAGCCGGTGGGCCTGCTGGACATCGAAAGCCTCCGCTCCGTTCGTGGTGGGTGTGTCGCCGAGCGAGCGGGCGCTCCGGGCGGAGCCGATCTACGCAAGCTCGCCGCCCACGTAGGACCGGTTGCCCATGCCGACGCGGAGGTCCCAGGCGCCTTGTCGCGAAACGCCTTGTCGAAGTAGCCGGTCACCCGGCCGCCGGCCAAGACGTAGCCGCCGTACCGCGAGAAGAAGAAGTTGTTCGGAGTCTCGGCGGTCTGCGGGTCTGCGCCGGCGCGAGGGCCCAAAACAACTACTTCGAGGTGAGGAGTGGCTCGGCAGAGTTTCGTGGCGAGCAGCGCCGCGAGGATCGTGTACCGCTGGGTGTGTGTGCATGTGCTCTCTTCCTGTCGGCTCACCGAGGGCCATTGGTCATGACGTCGGCGATCGCCGACACTGGAGTGCGATTGCAGTGCGGAGACCAAAGACACGCAACGGCAAGGAGCATGGAATCTACCGCGCGAGGGCGGGGGCCCGAAGTGAACTCGAGGGAAAGGGGAGGACTCGTCCTGGGAGAAAGCCGGTTCAGTGACCGCGCGGGCGAGTGCGCGGCGCCGTCGCCTCGGTCATCGCCTCTCGCGCAGTGCTCACGAAGGCCCGCAGGGCCGGTGACACCTGCGCCCGGCTCGGGAAGTAGAGGAAGAACCCGGGCACCGCCGCCGCGTAGGGCTCGAGCACCAGGCGCAGGCTCCCGCGGCGCAGGTCATCCGCGATCTGCGGCTCGAACGCGTAGATGAGCCCGACGCCGGCGGTCGCGAGGGTTCGCACGAGCTCGGGATCGTTGGTCGTTACGGGTCCCTGGACCGGGACACGCCAGGACTTCCTCCCGCGCTCGAGCTCCCAGGCATAGCGCGCGCCGCCGGTGGACGACCGGATGCAGATGCAGGCGTGGTCGAGGAGGTCCTTGGGGTGCTGGGGCGCCCCGCGCCGGTCCAGGTATGCGGGAGCACCGGCCACGACGAAGCGGCCTGCCTCCGTGAGGCGCACCTGGACCATGTCGCGCTCGATGGCCTCGCTCAGGCGGATGCCGGCGTCGAGCCCCTCGGCGACCATGTTCACGAACCGGTTCTCGACGTAGACCTCGACCTCGACCTCGGGATGGCGATCCGCGAATGCCGGGAGGAGACGAGCCAGGACCAGCGGCACGGCCGCGGAGGGCACCGAGAGCCGCACCCGCCCGGTGACCTCGCCCGGCCGGGCCGACACCGTCTTCAACGACTCGAGCGCTTGCTTGACGGCGGGTCCCGCGTTCTCCAGCAGGCGCTGCCCGGCCTCGGTCAGCGCCACAGTACGGGACGTGCGCGTGAGCAGGGTCACGCCGAGCCGCGCCTCGAGCTGGCGGACGGACTGGCTGAGCGCGGACGTGGACACGCCGAGCTCCCGGGCCGCTCCGGCGAAGCTGCGCTTGCGGGCGACGGCCAGGAACGAGTTGAGCGCGTTGAGCGGCGTGAAGGCCATCGTGAAGGTTCTCTACACGAGCCGACGAGCCCCCGCCACTGCACATCAGGTGCCGCGCACCATCTTGTAGCGGGCCCAGAGCAGGTCGCCCGGGCGGCGCTCGACGCCGAGCAGCCGCAGCCGGCGTGCCGGGCCGGCTCCCGCCATGGCGTCGAAGAGGGTGGGCGTCCCCGTTCTACCGTCCGCCACCGGGACGAAGAGGACGCTGAGCTCGTCGACGAGGCCCTCGGCCAGGAACGAGCCGTTGATCCTGCCGCCGCCCTCGAGCAGCAGGCGCCGGATGCCGAAGCGCCTACGCAGCTTGCGGAGGACGGTCGGCAGGTCGATGGTACGCTTCCCGCCGAAGACGTAGGAGACGCTCTTGCCACGCAGGAACGCAAGATACCGGTCCGAGACCAGCTCGGTCAGCACCGTGACGACGTGCTCCTCGTCGAGCGAACCGGACTCCCACCGGAGCCTGCCGGAGGGATCGATGGCGATGGCATACGAGCGCGCATCATCTTTCACGACGAAGTCGTCCCTGGAAAACGTTGCGCCACCGCGGAGGGCCGGGACCCTCGCCTTCCCGGCGTACGGCTCCATGGAGATCCGGCCAATGATCCAGGCGTCCGCCAGGAACGTGGCTGCGGTGTGCTCGTACTCGGCGGTGAGCGCGCGGACGGCCGGCCAGCCGCCAGTCACGATCCGCCCGTCGACCGAGGGGGCCATGTGGCAGATGACGTAGGGGCGCGTTGCCGATCGACGTGGTGTCCCGTGACGTGATCGAGCCATGTCGAGGTTCACCCCCGGCTCACGCCCAGGCTGCGCCGGCTCTGCAGCCCTGGGGTGAGCGACAGCTTGACGATCAACTCGGAGAGGCTGTTCAGCGAGACGTCGTGGCCTCGGAACGGCTCGCCCTTCTGCGTGAGCTGGTAGGCGACCTCGTCGTCGCTCGTGAACCAGCCCGGCCGGAGGATCGTGTAATCGAGGTCGGAGGCCGCGATGGCCGCCGCCGAGTCGCGGTAGGGATCGAGGATGCTGCGGTACCGCTCCCCTGGCACCTCGCCGTAGATCCCCATCGAGCTCACGAAGATGAGGCGCCGGAGACCGGTCGCGTGCATGGCCTCGATGATCCGCTCGGCCTGCTGCTTCATGTCGCCGGCCAGGTTCGCGTAGACCACGTCCTGGCCGTTCATGGCGGTCTCGAGCGTGCGGAGGTCGAGCACGTCGCCCTCCACGATCCGGACGCGCTCGGGGTCGGGGTTGCGGAGCCGGCTGGCGCGACGCAGGTAGAGCGTCAGCCGCGCGTCGGAGTTCTGCAGGAACCACCGGGTCGTGTTGCGCGCGAGCTGGCCATTCGCGCCGAGGACGAGGACGCTGGTCATGGCGGTCGCTCTATGCCGTGAGCCCCTTGACCCCGCTGAGCCGCTTCACCATCTCCGGGTCACGGTGGTCGAAGAAGCTGCTCACCTTCGTGTCCAGCCCGGCGATGGCGGCCATGTCCGCTTCGGTCAGGGCGAAGTCGAAGACCGCGAAGTTCTCGGCGATCCGCTCCTTCCGGACGGACTTGGGGATCGCGACCACCCCTCGCTGGAGGAGCCATCGCAGGATGACCTGCGCGACGGTCTTGCCGTGCTCTCCGCCGATCGACCGCAGGACGTCGTTCCGGAAGATGTCGTGCTTGCCCTCGGCGAACGGTCCCCACGATTCGAGCTGCACCTCGTTGTCCCGCAGGAACCGCTGCGCCTCGAGCTGCTGATGGAACGGATGTGTCTCGATCTGGTTCACCGCTGGCGGGACCTCGTTGTGGAGGATGAGGTCCATGACGCGATCCGGCTGGAAGTTGCTGACGCCGATGGCACGAACGCGGCCTTCGCGAAGCAGCTCCTGCATGGCTCGCCAGGAGCCGTACACGCCCCCGTAGGGTTGATGGATCAGGAAGAGATCGAGGACGTCGACCTGGAGGCGCCGCATCGAACGATCGAAGGCCTTCTTCGTCCTCTCGTACCCGGCGTCCTCGATCCAGAGCTTGGTCGTGACGAAGATGTCGCCGCGCGGGACGCCGCTCCGGCGGATCGCGTTGCCGACCGCTTCCTCGTTGCGGTACGCGGCGGCCGTGTCGATGAGCCGGTACCCAACCCGGAGCGCCTCTCCGACGCTTCGCTCGCACTCGGCCAGATCGGGGACCTGGTACACCCCGAAGCCGAGCAGCGGCATCTTCACCCCGTTGTTCAAGGTTGCGTATTCCACGAGTTCCTCCCTCCCGGCGTCACGGCCGGAGCAGCGCCTTGATGGCGCGCCGCTCGTCCATGGCCCGATATCCCTCGGCGACCTGGTCGAGCGGAAGGACGAGATCGAATACCTTGCCCGGGTTGATCTTGCCCTTTTCGACGAGGTCGATCAGCTTCGGCAGAAACCGCCGGACCGGTGCCGGTCCTCCGAAGAGCCGGACGTGCGCGAAGAAGAGCGCCTGGCCGTCGAGCGACACGCCGTGAGGAACACCGACGTAGCCGACCGTCCCGCCGGGACGGGTGGACCGGATCGCCTGGTGCATCGCCTCCGGGGTGCCGACGCACTCGAGCACGGCGTCCGCGCCGACCCCGCGGGTCAGTTCCTGGATCCGGGCGACGCCCTCGTCCCCTCGCTCCGTCACGACGTCCGTTGCCCCGAACTCGCGGGCGAGCTTCTGGCGGGTGGGGTGCCGGCTCATCGGAATGATGCGCTCCGCGCCCATCTCCCGGGCCGAGAGGATGGCGAGCAGCCCGACCGCGCCGTCCCCGACCACCACGACCGTGGACCCGGGCTTCACGCCTGCCGCCTCCGCACCGAACCACCCGGTCCCCATGACGTCGGAGAGCGTGAGGAGGTCCGCCAGCGCCTCGGCGGACGGTTTCTCGCGCGTGGGCACCAGGGTCCCGTCCGCGAGCGGAACGCGGAGGAACGGCGCCTGCGCGCCACCGACGAGCTCCCGGTGCTGGCAGGAGGTCTGGTAGCCGGCCTTGCAGTGCGGGCAAGTGTTGTCCGAGGCGAAGAACGATCCGATGACGAACTGGCCGGGCTTCACCGACGTCACCGCCTTGCCCACCTCCTCGACGACGCCGCAGTATTCGTGGCCCATCGGCGTGGGCGCGGTGATCGGGTTCGCGCCGCGGTAGGGCCACAGGTCGGACCCGCACACGCAGGCCGCGGAGATGCGGATGACCGCGTCCGTGGGCTTCTCGAGCTTCGGGGCCGGGCGTTCCTCGAAGCGGACATCGCGCGGGCCGTGGATGACTGCTCCTCTCATTCCGTGACCTCCTCGTCCTGCTGGTTCTCCCGATGCGTCCTCAAGGCGACGTCCGCTCGTTGATGATCCGGAGCGCGTTCAGCGTCCGTGGGTAGCCGATGAAGGGCAGGAGCTGGGTGATCGTGCCGACCAGCACCCGCCGGTCGTTGCCGACCACAAGGTTCCCGGCGACGTGGCCTGCGAGCTGGGGCTCGCAGCCGCCCATCGACGCGAGCATGGCGAAGGTGAGGAGCTCGCGCGTCTTCAGCTCGAGGCCGGTCCGCGTGTAGAAGTCGCCGAAGCAGTTCGCAGACAGGTATCGCTGGAAGTGGAGCTGGTCCTTGGGCGAGGCCGCGTACATCCGGTCGATAGTCTCACCGAAGATCCGCCGCTGGACGTCCAGGCCTCTCTCGAGTCGCGTGTCTCTATTCGTCGTCGATTGCCTATCGAGCGGGAGCTCGATACCCCTCCCCCGGAGCACCTCGTTCGTGACGTGGAGGAAGTCGAAGACCCTGGCCATGCCCAGGTAGGGTACTGCCTGGTACACGATCTCCTTTGCCTCGATGGGTGTGACGCCTACGTTGAGCGCGCCCCCCAGCATCACCCGGTACTCGTTCACCCCTTGGCAGGCGATGATCGCGCCCAGCTGGACCATCAGCCGGGTTCGAGCGTCGAGGATGTCCACCTCCAGGACGTCGCCGAAAGCCCAGTTGTCGAAGACCTCGACGAGCTCCGGGTCGGTCGCCTTGAGGGTCGAGACGTGATCCGGGAACAGCGCGTCATGGTTGCGCTGGGCCTTCTCGGTGATCGCCATTTCGGTCACTCCGCCGAGGACTTCGCGGCAGCCTGGTACTGCTCGTCGCTGACCTTCTCCATCCAGTCGGCGCTCTTCCCCTCGAGAGTCTCGACGATCGCGATGTGCGTCATCGCGACCGAAGGTGCGGCGCCGTGCCAGTGCTTCTCGCCCGGTGGGAACCAGACGACGTCACCCGGCCGGATCTGCCTCGCCGGACCTCCCCAGGTCTGCACGAGCCCATGGCCAGCGGTGACGAGGAGTGTCTGCCCGAGCGGGTGGGTGTGCCAGGCCGTCCGTGCGCCGGGCTCGAACGTCACGCTCGCGCCGAATCCGCGCGCCGGCGCAGGTGCCTCGAACAGCGGATCGACGCGGACGCTCCCGCTGAAGTACTCGCTTGGCCCCCTGCCCGAAGGCTGTGAGCCGCCTCGCTTGATGTCCATGGTGCAGTTCCTCCCGGGATCGCCTACAGCCCGGTCCGCTTCTCGAGCTCCTCGGGATAGCGCGCGCCCTCGATCCGGATCCGCGACGCGGCGTCGTCGATGGCGCGCAGGTCGTCGGGCGTGAGCTGGAGGTCCGCCGCGCCCAGGTTCTCCTCCAGGCGGCTCAGCTTGGTCGTCCCGGGGATCGGGACGATCCAGGGCTTCTGCGCGAGGAGCCAGGCGAGGGCGATCTGGGCCGGTGTGGCCTGCTTTCGGTGCGCGACCTCACCCAGCAGCTCGACGAGCGCCAGGTTCGCCTTGCGCACCTCGGGCGCGAACCGCGGGACGATGTTGCGGAAGTCGCCCTTCTCGAACGTGGTCTTCTCGCCGATGGTTCCGGTCAGGAAGCCCTTGCCCAGCGGGCTGAACGGGACGAAGCCGATCCCTAGCTCCTCCAGCGTGGGGAGCAGCTCCTCCTCGGGCTTCCGCCACCACAGCGAGTACTCGCTCTGGACCGCTGCGACTGGCTGCACCGCATGCGCCCGGCGGATCGTCCTCACTCCCGCCTCGGACATGCCGAAGTGCCTGGCCTTGCCCTCGCGGATGAGGTCCTTGACGGTCCCGGCGACGTCCTCGATCGGCACGGCGGGATCGACGCGGTGCTGGTAGAGCAGGTCGATCGTCTCGGTCTTGAGCCGCCGGAGCGAGGCCTCGGTCACCTCCCGGATGTGCTCGGGCCGGCTGTCCATGCTGTTGGTCCCGAGCTTCATGCCGAACTTGGTCGCGATGACCACCCGGTTGCGCACCGGGCCGAGCGCCTCGCCGAGGAGCTCCTCGTTGGTGAAGGGCCCGTACGCCTCCGCCGTGTCGAAGAAGGTGACCCCGCGGTCCACCGCCGCATGCAGCAGCGAGAGCATCTCCTTGCGGTCGGGGAGCGCACCGTAGGCGAAGCTCATCCCCATGCACCCCAGGCCGATGGCCGAGACCTCGAGCCCGCTCTTTCCAAGCTTGCGCTGCTTCATCGCGTCCTCCTCGTGGTTACGCAGCGAGAACCTACGCTCGGCGTGCGGGGTGCGAAAGGCGCGGCGTGCGGATGGGCCGTTCAGAGAAACTTCACGATGGGGTACCCGCGGGGGTGGCGCTCGATGCCGCGCAACCCGGGCCAGAGGCCACGGTTCTCGGAAGCGATACGTCACGTCCCCAGGGACCGTGAAGCTGGGCTTACGACCGCGAGAAGCCCGCAAGGCTCGATCACGCGAGTCAGCGCACCTAGCCTATGCCGCGTCGCCGCGCAGACTCCGCAGCCGCGACGGAGAGAGGAGACGTCATGTCGAACCTGGTCGTGGGAAGGCCGCGACGCCTGGTCTTGGGCCTCGGCCTGCTCCTGGTTGACCTCGTGATCGCGTCGCCTGCCCTGTCGCTCGAGACGGCGAACGCGGCCGCCATCCGCCCGACTCCTTATCCCGGCGGCAGGTGGGAGCCGGGGCCAGCGAAGTTCGGGGCCACCGAGGTGGACGACATCGCCGTGAAGATGGACGACGGCATCGTCCTGCGGGCGAGCATCGCGTACCCGACCGATCTGGCAACGGGGAAGCGCGCGGCGGGTGCCTTCCCGGTCGTCGTCGAGCACACGCCGTACGTGCGCTTCGCCAATCCCGTCGCGCCGCTCACGTTCTTCGCCGAGCACGGCTACATCACCGTGGTGGTTCGCGCACGTGGCACGGGCGCCTCAGAGGGGACCGTCGAGCTCTTCTCGCCGCGCGATGGCCTCGATGGGAAGGCCATCGTGAACTGGGCGGCTCACGATCTCGAAGGATCGGACGGACGAGTCGCGATGATCGGGTGTTCGTATCCGGGTGGTCTCGCATTGCTCGCGGCCGCCCAGGTCGGCCGCGATTCGCCCCTCAAGGCAGTCGTGGCTGCCTGTGTTGGACTCAACAACGTCAACCGACAGAGCTGGATGGTGGACGGCCTCCCGACGACGGGCTTCGCCAATTACTCGGCCTACGGGGCGGCCCTGTGGGGCGATTCTCCGCCGGCCAAGAAGTTCTTCGACTTCATCGTGACCGGCGTCATGAAGGGCCAGGACCCGGCTTACGAGCGGGCGTTCTGGGGCGACCGCATCCCGATACGTCTTGCGAAGGACATCGTGGACAACGACGTCCCGGTGCTGCTGTGGTCCGGCTGGGGCGACATCGTCGAGACGGGAGCGGTGCGCGCCTACACCGACTTCCAGAATGCCCACGCGCACCGTCCCCTGGGGGGGCCGATGGCGCCCGGCCAGGCGACCACGCCGCGGTACCAGCTCATCATGGGCAACTGGGAGCACGGGGGCGGTCTGGACCTGGGCGTCTACCTCGAGTGGATCGAGACGTGGCTCAACGGCGTCGATACCGGGATCCAGAAGACGACCACGGCCATGCACGCCTTCGAGGCGGGCTCCGGCCGTTGGACCAACCTGGCGGGATACCCAGCGGTCAAAGCCAGCACGCCATTGTACCTCGGCCGGAGTGAGCGGCTCGAGACCGTCAGGCCATCCGCCGACGGCAAGAACGAGCTGCGCTGGGGGCCCCCCGAGCGCCCCCACGGACGCTTGACGTTCACAACGCAGCCACTCGAGCGTGGGGTGACGCTTGCTGGGCCGATCAGCGCGACCATCTACGCCAGGTCCAGGACCAGGAACCTGGAGCTCATCGCGCGGGTCTACGACGTCGGGGCGGACGGGGCCGCCGTTCTCATCAGTAAGGGCGCGGTGCTGGGCAGCCAGCGCGCCCTGGACCGCGTGTACTCGTGGGCCGACTCGTCTGGCGTTGTCACCTGGCCCTGGCCGACATTGAACGGCGACGACTATCTCGAGCCCGGGCG
>Ga0335071_10007447_pt1 | contig 11251 bp, 8 predicted proteins | sample Lox_Sample_15_FD_206724 | JGI IMG/M metagenome (GOLD analysis project Ga0335071, IMG submission 206724) | Soil microbial communities from Loxahatchee National Wildlife Refuge, Florida, United States - Lox_Sample_1.5 | ecosystem: Environmental > Terrestrial > Soil > Wetlands | place: USA: Florida...
CGGTCATCGAGTGCGCCGTCAAACCGAGCAAGCCCATCGGGACCTCGGCGCAGGACGCGTTCGGCCGGACGCCGACGTTCGAGGACCGCGGCGATCGACGTCGAGCCATCTGCGCGATCGGTCGCCAAGACGCTCCAGCCGAAGGCCTTACGCCGAGCGACCCCCGCGTCGAGGTGCTCGGCGCCTCGAGCGACCACTTGGTGCTCGACGTCGACGCGCTGCCGCAGGCGCCGGCGATCGGCGACGCGGTCGAGTTCACGCCGGGCTACTCGGCGACGCTGGGTCTGTTCACGAGCCCGTACGTCGAGAAACGCTTCGCGTAGCCGGGTCGACGCTATGGCGGCAACGTTGCGCGCTGCGATGCTGCCGCCGCGTCGCTACGTGAGGTCGAGGCGCACCGTCGTCACGCCGCCCTCGGTGCCCTCGGCGACAAACCCGAGCTCCTCGACGACCTGCAGCATGCGCCGGTTGTTCGCGTCGATGTAGCCGGTGATCTCGCGAAGCCCCTTCTCCTGCGCGATGCCGATCATGAAGTCGGTGAGCTTGAAGCCCAGCCCCTGGCCCTGGAACTCGTCGTGCACCATCACCGCGAACTCGCCCCGGCCGCGGTCGGACTCGCCGGTCAGGCGGCCCACGCCGATGATGCGCTTCTTCTTGCCCTTGGTCAGCTCGGCGACGATGGCCATCTCGCGGTCGTAGTCGATGTTGGTGAAGCGCACGAGCATCTCGTGCGTGATGTTGACGCTGTTCTCGAAGAAGCGGCCGCGCAGTGTCTCCGGCGAGACGGTCGCGAGCAGCTCGGCCTCCATCGGCTCGTCCTCGGGACGAATCGGGCGCAAGAGCACCTCGGTGCCGTTCGCGAGCTTCCATGGCGTGACGTAGCGGGTGGGGTAGGGCGTGATGACCAGGTGCGGGCCGTCGGGCTTGCCCGCCAGCACGGCCTCGTCGATGACCACGCGCGCGTCGACGGCGGTCGCCTTGCCGCCGGCGATCACGAGCGGGTTGATGTCGAGCTCGGCGATCTCGGGGAAGTCCACGGCGATGTTCGACATCACCGTAAGTAGCTCCTCGATCTCGCACAGGTCCGGTGGCGTGACGCCCTTTGGCGGCTTGGCCAGCGAGCGGTAGATGCGCGTCTCCTCCATCATGCGACGCGCGAGCACCTGGTTCAGGGGTGGCAGCGCGACCGCGAAATCGGCGACCTCCTCGGCAGCGACTCCTCCGGTACCGAACAGCAGCACGCTTCCGAACTGCGGGTCCTTCTTGATGCCGAGGATGAGCTCGTAGTCCACGTCGCGCACCATCTTCTGCACCGACACGCCTTCGATGACGGCCTTGGGCGAGCTCTTGGCGACCCGTTTGAGCAGCCGCTCCCACGCGGTCTCGAGGTCGGCGGCGGAGCACACGCCCGTCTCCACGCCGCCGGCGGCGCTCTTGTGCGTGATGCCCTGCGAGACGACCTTGAGCACGACCGGATAGCCGAGAAGCCGTGCGGCCTCCAGCGCGTCGGGGAGCGTCTCGGCGAGGCGCTGCGAACCGACCGGGATGCCGTAGGTCTTCACGAATCGCTTCGATTCGTCCTCGGTGAGCACCTTGCGCCCCGTGCGGCTGATGCGGCGCAGCATCGCTTGGAGGTTGTGCTTGGGTGGCGCGACGTCGATGGGCAGCTCGGCGGGCGTCTCGTAGAGCAGGTCGAGATTGCGCGCGTAGCGATACATGCCGAGGTACGTCTTGACCGCGTCCTCCGGCGTCTCGTAGCAGGGCACGCCCGCGGACTGGAAGATGGCGCGGCCGGCGGCGACGCTCTCGCCGCCGACAAGTGCCGTCACGACCGGCTTGCGCGCCTTGGTTGCCAGCGCGGCCACGGCCTCGGCCATCGCGTCGGGGCGCGCGTTGCCCTGCGGGGTGTAGATGACGAGGATGCCGTTGACGCCGGGATCCTCGATGCAGGCCTGTACGGCGGCGACGAAGCGCTCGGACGGTGCATCGCCGAGAACGTCGATGGGGTTCGCGTGGCTCCAGTACGGCGGGAGCGCGGCGTCGAGCTTCTCCATCGACTTGTCCGAGAGCGGTGCCAAGCGCCCGCCGAACTCCACGAGCGCGTCGGTCGCCATGACGCCCAGCCCCCCGGCGTTGGTGACGATCGCGACGTCGGCGCCTTGCGGCAGTCGGTTGGAGTCGAGCACCTCGGCGGCGTGGAACAGGTCGGCGACCTCGTGCACGCGCACCACGCCCGCGCGCCGGAACGCCGCCTGGTAGATGTCGTCGTCGCCGGCGATCGAGCCGGTGTGCGAGAGCGTCGCCTTCGCGCTTTCGGAGTAGCGGCCCGGTTTGAGCACGATGATAGGTTTGGTGCGCGCGAAGCTGCGCGCCGCGCTCATGAACCGTCGCGCGTCTCCGATGCTCTCCATGTAGATGAGGATGCTTCGCGTGTGCCGGTCCTCGCCGAGAAAGTCGATGAGGTCCGCGAAGTCAACGTCGACCATCCCCCCCACCGACGCGAACAGCGAGAAGCCGACGCGCGCGCTTACCGCCCAATCGAGCATGCCGGTGCCGAGCGCACCGCTCTGCGATATCAGCGCGATGTCGCCTTTGGCCGGCTCGATCTCGAGGAAGGATGCGTTCAGCCCCACGCTGGGCCGGATGACGCCGAGGCAGTTGGGGCCGATGACGCGCATCGGCGAGGAGCGCGTGATCTTGCGGATCTTGCGCTCGAGCGCGGCGCCGTGCTTGCCCGTCTCGCTGAAGCCCGCCGAGACGACGATCGCCCCGCACACGTCGGCCGCCGCGCACTGTTCGAGAACGTCCGGGACCGTCTCGGCAGGCGTCGCGACGACGGCGAGATCGACGTGGTCTGGGACGGCGCCGATGCTCGGGAAACACTTCAGGTCGAAGACCGTCTTGTGGTTGGGGTTGACCGGGAACAGAGACCGGCCCTCGCTTCTGAGCAGGTTCTCCATGATGGTGCGCCCGACCGTTCCCTCTTTCTCGGTCGCGCCGATGAGAGCGATGGTCTGTGGATCGAGCACGCGTCGCATGGCAAGCACCTCCAACTTCAGTGTGTGCCCGATTCGCGGCGATGTACGCGCAGCGTGCGGTACGCGACAATCGTGTCTCGGCAGGCGGGAGCTAGGGCGGGAGCGGCGGTGCGAGCGGCAGGAGGCGGCGTGGGACGAGCGGCACTGATCTGGGACCCGGCGCTGGCCGACTACGACCTCGGCGACGACCACCCGCTGAACCCTCTGCGTCTCACACTGACCGTCGAGCTGCTTGCCGCGTACGGCATCCCGGCGAGTGAAGACGTGGTGCGCCCGCGTCCAGCGACCGAGCGCGAGCTCCTGCTAGTGCACGCGCCCGGCTATCTCGAAGCGGTGCGCGAAGCGGGCGACTGGGGCACGGGACTGCACGCGAGCATGGGCCTCGGCACCGAGGACAACCCGATCTATCCCGGCATGCACGACATCGCGGCACTGACCGCCGGCGCGTCGATCGCGGCGCTCGACGAGGTGCTGTCGGGCAGGCGGACGCGCTCATTCTCGATCGCGAGCGGCATGCACCACGCACACAAGAGCCGCGCGGCCGGCTTCTCCGTCTACAACGACGCGGCCGTCGCCATCGCCGCGGCGCGGGCCGCGAACGCGGCGCTGCGCGTGCTCTACGTCGACATCGACGCGCACCACGGCGACGGCGTTCAGGAGGCCTTCAACGGCACCGCCGACGTCATGACGGTCTCGCTTCACGAGAGCGGGCTGTTCGCCTTCCCGGGCACCGGGTTCCCTGCCGAGATGGGCTACGGTGACGGGGTCGGTTACGCGGTCAACGTGCCGATGCCGCAGCTGGCGACCGACGAGTGCTACCGGCGGGCCTTCGACCGCGCGGTGGCGCCGCTCGCGCGCGCGTTCGCGCCGGACGTGATTGTCGCGCAGCTGGGAGTCGACGCGCATCACGCGGATCCGCAGACGACGCTCGGGCTCACGCTGCCCGGCTATCGCGATCTGGTGGATCGCATCGTCGCGCTGGCCGACGAGGTGTGCGACGGGCGTCTGGCGTGTCTCGGCGGGGGAGGCTACCACATCGTCGACGTCGTCCCGCTCGCGTGGACATGGGTGATGGCGCGCCTGCTCGGCGTCGAGCTTGCCGACGAGGTGCCGGCGAGGTGGCGAGCGCGCGTGTGCGCGCTTCTCGGCGAGGACGCGCCGAGAAGCCTCGGGGCCACCGACCGGTTCGAGCTGCCGAGCGAGCAGCAGGCCGCGGTGCTCGCGGCCACCGATGCGGTCTTGAGCGAGGTGCGGGCGACGCTCTTCCCGCTGCACGGGCTGGAACCGTAGGCGCCGCGCGGGCGTTGCGCGGCAGGTGCGCCCGCGCGGGCGGGCCGGGCTCGCGCTGCGCGCGAGCGCGCTACACGCGGTGCTCGGCGGGAACCTCGGTGACGATGTTGGTACCTGCCTCGCCGGCGGCGATGCGCTCGATGTCCTCGAGCCGGCCGATGGCGGCGCGCCTGCCGGTCGTGCGCACAAAGCGAGTCGCCGCCTCCACCTTGGGGCCCATGCTGCCGGCGGGGAACTCGAACGCCTCAAGCTCCTCGGGCGTGATCCAGCCGAGAAGATGCTGCGCCGGCGTGCCCCACTCCGCGTAGACGCCGGCCTCGTCGGTGGCCATCACGAACAGGTCGGCGGCGACGTCGCGTGCGAGCAGCTCGGCTGCGAGGTCCTTGTCGATGACGGCCTCGATGCCGACGAGCGTGCGCGTGCCGTCGGGCAGGTAGCGCGTCGGGATCCCGCCGCCGCCCGCGCAGATGACGACGGTGCCGTGCTCGAGCAGCCACGTGATCGGGCGAAGCTCGAAGATCCGCTTGGGCTCCGGCGAGGCCACCACGCGGCGCCAGGCGTCGCCGTCCTGCTTGAACGTCCAGCCCTTCTCGGCGATGAGGGCATCGGCGGACTCCCTGCCGTAACACGGACCGACGAACTTGGTCGGGTTCGCGAACGCAGGGTCCTCTGGGTCGACCTCGACCATCGTGAGCACGGTCGCGAGAGGCTTCTCGAAAGGCAGCAGGTTGCCGAGCTCCTGCTCGACCATGTAGCCGATCATGCCTTCGGTCTGAGCGCCGAGAACGTCGAGCGGGTACGGCTCGACCGCCGAGTACGCGGCCTGCTGCAGCGCGAGCAGGCCGACCTGGGGACCGTTGCCATGGGCGAGGACGAGATCGTGGTGCCGGGCGAGCGGGGCGAGCGCTCGAGCGGCGGTCCTGATGTTCGTGCGCTGCGCCTCGGCCGTCATAGGATCGGTGCGCTTGAGCAGCGCGTTTCCCCCGAGTGCGACGACGATCCTCACGGCACTTCCTCCTGTGTCTGCATCAGACCAACCGCTTGGTGTATACCGCAGACGAGCAGCGTAGCCGATGCGTTCTCGGGTCGCCACTGTCGAAGGCCGCGGAATGTATCGGGTTGCGCCTTCGCCTTCGCCGCCCGGCCTCTCAGGTCGCCCTCAGCGCCAGTCCCGCAGCCGCCTCGAGGACGAGCAGTGCGGCGAGGCGCACCGTGCGCTGGTCGTGAGTGTCGATCGTCGCATCGATCTCGGTGATGTCGATGGCGCGCACGCGAGGATCGCGGCCGAAGGCGAACGCGAGCTGCCGCAGCTCGTCGGCACCGATGCCACCCGGCGCCGCGGACGGGCAAGCGGGGACGGCGGCGCGGTCGCAGACGTCGACGTAGACCGGGCGCCCGCCTGCGCCGGCGATCGCAAGTGCCTCGGCAGCCACGCAAGCGAGGTCGGCACCCCGGAGCTCGGCGCGGGTGACGACGGTGATGCCGAGTTCGCGCGCACGCTGGGCGTACGCCGGCGAGTTCGAGAAGTCGGCGATCCCGATCTGTGCGACGTTGTCCCCCCGCAACCCCGCTTCCTCGACGAGCCGCCGAACCGGAGAGCCGTTCGTCTCCCCGTCGCGCAGGTCGTGGTGCGCGTCGACGGTCACGAGGCCGCACTCGGCGACGGGGACGTGGCCGCCGGCGAACAGGCCGCGCATCACCGAGTAGGTGATCGAGTTGTCGCCGCCGATGGCGAGGAGCAACCTGTGGCGATCCAACGCGCCGGCCAGGGCGGCGGCCACGCGCGCCTCGCCGTCTGCCCCGTCGGGCCGCGCGACGTCGCCCAGGTCGATCGCGGGCACGCTCGCGACGTCGATACCGTGAGCCGCCGAGAAGGTCGAGTAGCGCAGCAGCGCCTCGCGGACCGCAGCCGGCGTCGCGTGCGCGCTCGTCGGCGTGAGCGAGCTCTGATATGCGGGCACGCCGAGCAGGACGAGGTCGGCGGTGGGTGTCTCGGCAACGGAGACGGGCGCGAGCCAGTGCGCGGCTCTGGGCCACAGCGGGTCGGTCGGCAAGGTTGGTGTGGACATCGAGCACCGTCTTTCGGGGCGTCGCGCCTCTCCACCTCGATGAAGTGGATTCTCGGCGATGGGCACATCTACACTTGCGGGTGCGAATCGGACGGGCCGGATGGTCCGTCGCTCCAAGTATCTACCAACGCCGACGCATCGATCGTGACGTTGCGCCGGCGACATGATCGAAAGGCGGTCCGCCCGGATGGATGCAACGGTGGTGCTTGGCATCGAGCCGCTCGGCATCGACGATGTCGTGTCGGTCGCGCGGGAGGGCGCACGTGTCGAGCTGGCGCCAGAAGCGCTCGAGGCGATCGAGCGGTCGCGGGCGTTCGTCGACGAACTCGCGCGATCGGGGCGGCCGGTGTACGGCGTGAGCACCGGGTTCGGGGCGCTCGCGACCAAGTTCATCGCGCCGGAGTTGCGCCATCAGCTCCAGCGCTCGCTCGTGCGCTCGCACGCCGCCGGGAGCGGGGAGTGCGTGGAGCGCGAGGTGGTGCGCGCGCTCATGCTCCTGCGGTTGCAGACGCTGACCACCGGGCACACGGGCGTGCGGGCGAGCACGGCCCGCGCTTACGCAGACTGCATAAACTCGCGGATCACGCCATGCGTTCCCGAATACGGCTCGCTGGGCTGTTCGGGGGATCTGGCGCCACTCGCCGCGTGTGCGCTGGCGCTCATGGGCGAGGGTGTCGTGTTCGACGCGAACGGCGACTTCAAGTGTGCCGAGGAGGCGCTCGCCGTCGCCGGTCTGACGCCGGTCGAACTCGAGGAGAAGGAAGGCCTCGCGCTGATCAACGGGACCGACGGCATGCTCGGCATGCTGTGCCTTGCGATCGCCGACCTCACCTCGCTCGTGCGTGCTGCCGACGTTGCGGCGGCGATGAGCGTCGAGGCGCTGCTCGGCACCGATGCCGCGTTCGCGGCGGACCTCCAGGCGCTGCGACCGCATCCGGGGCAGGCGGCCTCGGCGCGCAACATGATGCGGCTGCTCGCCAGCTCCGAGATCGTCGCCTCGCACGTCGACGGCGACCCGCGCGTGCAGGACGCGTACTCGCTGCGTTGCGCGCCGCAGGTCGCGGGCGCGGTGCGCGACACGCTCGCACACGCGAGGACGGTGGCCGAACGCGAGCTCGCCTCGGCGATCGACAACCCGGTCGTGCTCGACGACGGCCGCATCGTGAGCAACGGCAACTTCCACGGCGCGCCGGTGGCTTACGCGCTCGACTTCCTGGCGATCGCCGCCGCCGACCTGGCCTCGATCAGCGAGCGGCGCACCGACCGCATGCTCGATCCCGCGCGCAGCCACGGCCTTCCGCCGTTCCTTGCCGAGAACCCCGGTGTCGACTCGGGTCACATGATCGCGCAGTACACCCAGGCCTCGATCGTGAGCGAGCTCAAGCGCCTGGCGGCGCCGGCCAGTGTCGACTCGATCCCGTCCTCGGCGATGCAGGAGGATCACGTCTCGATGGGATGGAACGCAGCGCGCAAGCTGCGCAGGAGCGTGGACGGGCTGACGCGCGTGCCCTCGATCTACGCAGTCCGCATAAGCCAGCGCCGGGGACGGGCGCGGCGCTTGCGATGATCCGCGAGCGAGTCGCCGGCATCGGGCCCGACCGCTGGCTGGCGCCGGAGATCGAGGCGGCGCACGAGCTGGTGTCCGGCGGCGCGATCGTCTCGGCGGCAGAGGCCGTCGTCGGCGAGCTGGAGTAGCGTGGCTCTTCCGCCCGAACGCTTGGAGCGAGGCCGTGGAGGGACGAGACGTGGGAGCAGGTGGGAAGTCCGGTCGCGCGGTGGTCATCGTGTCGGGTGGCGCTGCCGTGAGTCCCTTCACCACGCCCAAGCAGGCCTGCGGGCGGGGCCTTGCCGCCGGCAACACCGACACGTTCCTGCGCGAGGGGCTGCTCGCGGCTGGTTTTCCGGTCTTCACCTCGCCCGCTCGCGTCGGCGCGGGTGAGGTGCTTGAGGATGCCGGTTGGAGCGGGTTCTCGGCATGTCCGAAGGTCCTTCCCGCCGAACTGACGGTCAACGCGGTGGGCGATATCGACGAGGCGGGGCGCTCTCTCGCGCGCTTCACCCTGTATCTCGCCGCCGAACACGACGTGACCGACGTCGACCTCGTGGGCCACTCGATGGGCGGGCTCTTCTCTCGCGCGGCGATCAGAGAGCTGTGCGATGCCGGCGCGTCCGTGCGGGTTCGCTCGCTCACCACGATCGGAACGCCGTGGCAAGGCTCGTACGCCGCGGACTACGCCATCGGCGAGGTGCCGCTCTCGGAGTGTGCGGGCGACCCGGACTGTGAGGAGATCGTGCGGCAGTTCGCGAAGCTGGGGACGGCGGTCTCCGAGGGTGCGGGCGAGCAGGTGACGGCGCGGTACCTGATGGGCGCCGACGGCTGGAACGCCTCGCAGGCCGGTGCACTCGAGCGGATTCCGACGACGCTCATCGGCGGCGACCGCTTCGACGTGCCCGGCTCGCCGGAGGTGTGGCCCAACGACGGACTCGTCCAGCTTGCGAGCGCGCTTGCCTTGGACGTGAGCACCGACGTCCTGCCCAGACCGGAACGCCTTACATTTTCGGACGTGCACAGCATCTACTTCGCGGATCTGCTCGGGCTGCCATGGAAGACCGCACTCACGTGGGATCCGCTGGTCCTCGAGGCTGTCGTCCGAGCACTCGAGAACGCCGGGCACTAGGAGACGAACACGAAGGAGCACGAGATGACCGCAGGACCCCGACCTGTTCGAGCGCCACGCGGCTCGCAGCTCTCGGCGAAGAGCTGGCAGACCGAAGCGCCGATGCGGATGCTCATGAATAACCTTGACGCCGAGGTAGCCGAGCGACCCGACGACCTGGTCGTCTACGGCGGCACCGGGCGCGCCGCGCGCAGCTGGGACGCGTACGATGCCCTCGTCCGCACGCTGCGCGACCTCAAGGGTGACGAGACCATGCTCGTACAGAGCGGCAAGCCGGTCGGCGTGTTGCGGACGCACGAGTGGGCGCCGCGCGTGCTCATCGCCAACAGCAACCTCGTCCCCGACTGGGCGAACTGGCCGGAATTTCGCCGTCTCGAGCACCTCGGGCTGATGATGTACGGCCAGATGACCGCCGGCAGCTGGATCTACATCGGCACGCAGGGCATCGTACAGGGCACGTACGAGACCTTCGCCGCCGTCGCCGAGAAGCGCTTCGGCGGCAGCCTGCGCGGAACTCTCACCGTCACCGGCGGGTGCGGCGGCATGGGTGGAGCGCAACCGCTCGCGGTCACGATGAACGACGGTGTCGTGCTGATCGTCGACGTCGACGCGTCGCGCCTCGAGCGGCGCGTACACGACCGCTACCTCGACGAATGGACGAGCGACCTGGACGCAGCGGTCGATCGCGTCGTGACCGCGAAGCGCGCGGGCCGTCCGCTCAGCGTCGGGCTCGAAGGCAATTGCGCGTACGTGCTCCCGGAGCTGCTGCGCCGCGGGCTCGAGGTCGACATCGTCACCGACCAGACCTCGGCGCACGACCCGCTGTCCTACCTGCCGCTCGGTGTGAAGTTCGAGCACTGGCGCTCGTACGCCGAGGAAGACCCGGAGCGTTTCACCGACCGTGCGCGCGCGTCGATGGCGTTGCACGTCGAGGCGATGGTCGGCTTCAAGGACGCCGGCGCCGAGGTCTTCGACTACGGCAACTCGATCCGCCGAGAAGCCGAACTCGGCGGCTACATGCGCGCCTGGGAGTTCCCGGGCTTCGTACCCGCCTACATCCGCCCGCTCTTCTGCGAGGGCAAGGGCCCGTTCCGCTGGGCGGCGCTTTCGGGCGACCCGGCCGACATCGCTGCCACGGACGAGGCAGTGCTCGAGCTTTTCCCCGACAACGACGGCCTGCGCCGCTGGATCACCCAGGCGCGGGAGAAGATCGCGTTCCAGGGCCTGCCCGCGCGCATCTGCTGGCTCGGCTACGGCGAGCGCGACAAGGCGGGTGTGCGCTTCAACGAGATGGTCGCCTCCGGCGAGATCTCGGCGCCGGTCGTGATCGGCCGCGATCACCTCGACGCGGGTAGTGTCGCGTCCCCGTATCGCGAGACTGAGGGCATGCGCGACACCTCCGACGCGGTCGCCGACTGGCCGCTCCTCAACGCGCTGGTCAACACCGCATCCGGCGCGACCTGGGTCTCGATCCACCACGGCGGCGGCGTCGGAATGGGCCGCTCGATCCACGCCGGACAGGTCACCGTCGCGGACGGGACGCCCCTGGCTGCCGAGAAGATCGCGCGCGTTCTGACCAACGACCCCGCGATGGGCGTGATCCGCCACGTCGACGCAGGTTACGAACGTGCGATCGAGGTCGCCGAGGAGCGCGGGGTCAGAATCCCGATGCGCGAGAGCCAAGCGGAGGGGGACGAGGGCCGCGAACGCTCTCGCGAGAGCCAAGCGGAGGGGGACGAGGGCCGCGAACGCTCTCGCCCAGGCGGCGCGGCGCGGGAGGCCGACGAGTGATGTCCGCCGACAACGCACGTCTCGGCAGCGGCCGTTCGCTGCTTGTGACCGGTATCGGCGAGCTCGCGACGTGCGAGCCGAATCTGCCCCGTGCCGACGGCTCTGTGGCGGGCGTGCTGCACGACGCGGCGTTCGTCGCCGAGGACGGCGTCGTCGTCTGGATCGGCCTCGCGTCGCAGGCGCCCTCGGCGGACGAGCGCCTCGACGTCGAGGGGCGGGCCGTGGTGCCCGGGTTCGTCGACAGCCACACGCACCTCGTCTTCGCCGGCGAGCGCGGCGCCGAGTTCGCGGCGCGCATGGCGGGCGCGCGCTACGGCGGCGGCGGGATCGCGACGACCGTCTCGGCGACGCGGTCCGCCACCGACGACGAGCTGAGCACGGCCGC
>Ga0335071_10007448_pt1 | contig 11250 bp, 11 predicted proteins | sample Lox_Sample_15_FD_206724 | JGI IMG/M metagenome (GOLD analysis project Ga0335071, IMG submission 206724) | Soil microbial communities from Loxahatchee National Wildlife Refuge, Florida, United States - Lox_Sample_1.5 | ecosystem: Environmental > Terrestrial > Soil > Wetlands | place: USA...
CCGCCGGTGATATTGACACGCAGCAAATATTCGGTCGCCGAGATGGGCGGCACGGGTCCAATTTCGGCGACCTCGGCGCCACCCGACGATGACGCGCCCTTTGGACCGAGCGTGAATAGCCAGTCCTTGCCTGCGGCTTCTGCGGCGAGCGCAGTCGGCCCCGCCGCGGCTTGCGCCTGGGCCAGTGTGGGGAAGGTGTCGATGCGCCAGAACAAGGGTCCGGGCGGCAATTGCGGGATTTTCTTCTCGGCTATCGGCTTGATGTCAAACTGCTGCGCCGAGGCGGGTGACCATGCCGGCGCCGCCAACAATATTGCGGCAAGCCATAGACAAAATGTGCGTCTGGAACCGGATGCGCGGAAGAACATCTGCACGCCTCTTGCTCTTGTAAGCGTCGCGCCGGACTTGGGCGAGCGCGCAGTTTGCCGCGCTGCCGGCAGCTCGGCTATTCAGTTTCCGCTCCGATCTTCAAATTCCGCCAAAAACGGACTATCCTGCAGGCCATGCAAGGTTGGACTCTTCGGTGCATCTGCGATGTCGAGATTTGGTCCGATCGCTGGCGATGATCCTGTTCGCGACCTCACAGGCGCCACAGAGTTCTCCGGGCCGTTGCCGGCCGACTTGGCGCGCGCTGTGGGCTGGCTTCGCGACCATCTTTCGGAACCAGTCCGACTCGACATCCTTGCGCAGATTGCCGGTGTTCGCCCACGAACACTGGAGACACATTTCAAGACGTTCCTACGTACGACGCCACTTGGATGGGTGCGCCAAATGCGGCTCGTCCGGGCACGGCAGGAATTCGTTCGACGGGGAGCGGACGCGACAGTTACCACTGTAGCCCTCAGCGCCGGTTTCACGCAGCTTGGACGTTTCGCGGCTGAGTATCGCAAGGCTTTCGGTGAGCTTCCGTCGGCGACCGTGCAACGCGCGAGAAATCCAGTGCCGCAGCGCTTTGACCAAGGTTTCGACGAGGCGATCCGCCTGACGCTGGCCGCGCTGCCCTTCGCGTTTGCCGTCGAACGCCAGCAATGCAATGCCGCGCTCGAAGAGCTGTGCCGCCCCCAGGAGCTGGCTCCCGATTATGGATTGCCGAAGGCGGTTGCCGGCTGGTGTTGGGCGCAGCGTACGGCCCATAATTTCAGTTCGACCTCGGGTGCGGATCGTGAACGAGCATTCCGTCTGGCGCAACAGGCGCACGATCTCGCTCCGGACGATGCCCTGACCCTGACGCTGAGCAGTGGCACGCTCGTGCTGCTGCATCAGCTCGAAGAAGCCGAGCGGCGGCTTGAGCGGGCGCTCGCGCTTGATCCGTGGTTGGCATATGCATGGATCCGCCGCGGCTGGATGTCGGCCTATTTCGGCGATAGCGACGGTGCTATTCGCGAACTGAGAATCGCGCTTCATCTGATGCCGTTCGAGCCGCTACGCCACATCACCTGCATCGGAATGGGCTGCGCCCACTTTGCCGCCGAGCGATATGATCGGGCGGCAAAGTGGATCAAGAGTGGTGTGGAGGCGTACCCGGAATCTCATTGGGCCCAGAGAATTGCCGTCGCGGCCGTTGCCTTGACGGGAACGCGGGCAGAAGCTCGCCGGATGGGGCGACAGCTCATTCGAAAGGACGCCGGTTTGACGGTTTCCCAGGCCAGGCGTGCGTGGCCATTTACCCCAAGTTTTATGTCCCGCCTCGGCGATGGACTTGAAATCGCGGGATTGCCCCAGGCCTAGAAACCGAGCGATGGTGCCACGGCGGAGATGCGCTGCACCGATCCGGCTAGGGATGAGACTTTTGTGCCTGCTTCGCCCGCTGTGCGGCGCGCTTGTGCTGGGAGGTTGGAGGCTTCGGCCCGGTTGGCCGACTTATCGGAAAGGTCTCGCGCATGTGTGCGGCGAGGATTCCACAATAGTTTGTTGCAAAGCGAGGCAATGGACGTCTCTTATCCCAGGAAATCGTCAACGGCTCTCGGAAGGGTGTGAATGCTGATCGAAAAATGACACGCCATCGGCGTCATGGGACCGCTTCAGGCCGTTGATTTCATTGAACTGGGATGATGGGACCCCCATGCCGACCACGTTGAGACCCCATGCCAAAACACAGTAGTCCGCAATCTGTGGCCATTAAGCGTTGGTGGGGCCGCCCCGACGCGTGAATCGGAGCGGCCCCAGCCGGCCATTTCCAATTGCCCTTGCACCCTTGAGGGGTGGCCGTAGCCAGCGGCAACCATTGGACCACGACCCACGGTGGAAATCATCTCGTAAGAATCCGGGGGCGGGGCTGAAACGAGCCAGTTGATTCGAAATCCCCGCCGGGCGGCCCTACCGTGGCGAGGCGAAAGGGAGGCTTGTACGATGCGTACCTCGCCATCAATCGTGCCCTACGGGGCTGACCAAGACACCTACCTCGTGCTGGACGACATGGGCCGGCTCGGATGCTCCTGGCGCGAGACCAGGGTAGAAAGTGCCGACCGCGAGACACTGATCCGCGATCTCGTGGAAGGCCAGTACAGCCGATTCGGATCGTCGCCTTCAATGTCGCCGAGGGCTGGTCGCGCGACGTCACGGTCGATATCGCCGACGAGTTGCGTCGTCGCTACGCTGAATTTGGCGAGGTTTCGGCCTCAGTGCTGCATTTCGTCGAGGCAATCGGCCGGAGCTGAGCTTAGTAAGGGCCGGCCTTCAAACGACGAGCGATGCGTCAGACTGGGAGCCCTCTGCTGTTTGGCAGTTTGGCTGAAGACCGCGCGACTGTGGCTGTATCACATACGAAAGAAAACCCCCGTCGCGGGCGGCGCAACGGGGGATCAAGTAAGGCGATGCTCTGATCCTACCTCTAAGTTGCCAGAGCGTTTCGGCTCTTTAGCGAGAGCCGTCGCAGCGATCTGTTCAAAACTGCACGCACATGCCGAGCACGGAACTCGCAGTAGCGTACTTTACCGGGGTCGGTGCTGCTGCCACCAAAGTGCCTAAAGTCCCCCTTAGCGCGGACGAAAAGCAAGGGGGAAGCGGTGACTGATCTGATCCGACTGAACGAAAAAGGCCTGCAAGCTTACATGGCGAGAGGCGGCTCGAAGCATCGACGGAGCGGGTCTTGGGAAGGCCGCATCGGCAGGATCGTAAACTACAGCAAGGATCGCTCGCTGGCCTGCGTCATCTGGCATGGCAACCGCTCACCCGACCGCGTGCCCGTCACGCTGCTTGAGCCATATACACACCCGGACCGTGATTAGCGGCGAACTGCCCATCCGGATGTCGAGATGCGCCATCGTTTACACCAAGAGCCGACGAGCGTCCGATCACCGTAGAGATTACTTCGGCCCTACAGGCGTCGAGCACAGCACTCTGCTATTTTAACTTGCGTTCGAGCTGCTGGAGAAGAGCCAGCCTCTGCCGCAGGGACAGGATGGTTTCCAAGCGCGTGTTTGACACGGCCGTAGACGGCATGACCCGCTTCATGTGCCTTACCCCTTCGCACTTAGCATTGCCTGACTGCCATTTGTCTTCCGGCCTCCTATCGGTTCAGTCTCTCGCTGAACCTTTTTTGCTCGTTTTGGACGAACAAGTGTACGGTTCAGCTGCGGTCCTTGCAGGTGTGCTCGATGACGCCAGCCGAGGCTGATGAAAGAATATGCCCCTCATGTAAGGGCAGTGGTCGTTCACTGCTGAGGAAGCCTGCTCAGATGGGGCACAGACCTCATCCCATTCCTTGCGACCAGTGCGCAGGTAAAGGAAGGGGGTCAGGCGAGAGCGAAATGCCGACCGAGCGCGGCAATCCACTCTTGTTTGGGCGAGAAAGGACGCAGGCCGTGGGCCAGCGGTAGGCTGTATTCCAATGCCTCGGCGCTCGTGGCAGGCGCGCCATGCGCCTCAGGACATAGATCAACCCGGTCGGTTGTGACCTTATGTCGCCGCAGCCGAAAGCTGCAAAAAAATGAAGCAGAACCTCGTCCCCGCTCGACGCTCCCCCTGCTACCCCATGTGCCGACAGCGGGGACTATTTTTGCAAAGCAAAAACCCCGTCACTATCCCGCTTTGACAAGGCGCGCGGGCTGCACTTTGTGCTTCTAGGCCTATATCTTCGCTCACAAACCCGGCCGCATCGTCGACCCCGCAACCCATGTTCTGGTCCCTCCAATTCGACGACCCCATCATGCGTGCCAACGGCAAGTGCTGTTCACGCTGCGCGATGCCGCGAACCACGTCATTACGCTGCGCAAGACCGAGAGCGCGCAAGCTCACTGGCAGCTTGCCATCGAATGCCTGCTGGCGCCGAGAAGCGCGGCATGGTCATGATGGCACGGATCGCTATGGTGAAGGCGCTGAACCATGGCCAGCCGGTCGCGCCGGTGCCACGGAAGAACGCGGCGAAGGAGTACAGGCTGATCAGTTGAGATCGGTCGGCTGCCTCGACCGTTCCTCGTTGAGCAGCACCTCAATCGCCTTTCGCAGCCATTCGTCCACCTGATCGTGCGGACGGCCTTTCTTATCGGCGATCTCAAGAAAATCACGCCGCAGCTCGACGATACGAGCCCGTACCATATGCGCAGCTGCCACGATCTCTTCCGCCAATCCGCCAAGCTCGGGTGAGCCGCAGCGCTGCAGAATGGCAGCGAAAATCTCGTCAATCTCACGACCACTGCTCTCGCTGAGCGCGGCTATTTCTATCGCCAGTTCGCGCGCCGCAAGGTATTCGTCGAGCAACACCATGGTTGAAGTCTCCTAACTTCAACCCCCTTTTCAATGATGCACTCCATCGGCCCGCGACGCAACCAACTGATGCGCGCTGGTCACCGCTGTACTTAGCTTCATGCCAAGGGAATGGTCCGTCATTGACGACGGGCCCAGTCTAGCGAGAGCTTGCAAAATAACTGATTTGCGTGGACGTGGTACTATTCACGTGCCAGATCAAAAGCTGCTAGTTTTCGGCTGTGAAGTTTGGCGGCCGGTTCTTGCTAAGGTCTCAACAGACAGGACAGGCCCAAAGGGGGAGAGCCCGCTCATGCACCGCTATATCGCCCGCGCGAAAGGCGGTCGCGATCAGCTCGCGCTCGGCGGCAGTTGAATCATGGACGTAGTCGGTCATTGCCGTGGGTCCTGGAAACCGGCGCGGCGCACGGCTAGCGCTATCTGTTCGATGCCTGTGCGCTATCGCGCCTTGGTCCGTGGAAATCGCGTTGGCTGCTGTACGTCCGAGCGGGCCAACGCTGTCTCCAACATGGACTCACCGAGTCCATTGTCAAGCTGAGCCGATGGAGCGCACGTTCGCTCCATTCAGCGATCTTGAAATCATGATTATCGGTCGAATTTCAACGCGCGCGCCGCTGGTGCCTCTGGTGGGGAATGCCCTGACAAAGGGACGCCCAGCACCGAGACGCTGCTGGGCGGGGCTGCTACCGAAATAGGGTTGCTATTGAGCTGGCTTGCTTCAGGCCGCCGCGCGCAGCCTGCCGATCGTGGTCGCACCAACCACCAAAGGCGCTAGCCAAAATGTCTGAGGCGGAACGCGCCGCCAGCCATGTCGGAATCTTCTAGAGGAAACGGCCCACTGTCCCAGCGCGCCGCGAGATGCTTGATCTCGTCGAAATTCAACAGCCACGGCTGGCCCTGCCGCAGGATGGAGGCGTGACAACGCTGCTCCGGCGGCAGGACCATTGCTCTTGCCACGGCCGAACACAGCGTCATCGGGCCATGGTCTTCAAGGATGACGAACTCTTCCGGGTGTAATGCCATAATGAACACCTTTACGCACTGCCGATCAGAATCGGCGAAAGCCCCGGGCCCGCGTGAAAGGCTGAATCGAGAATGGTTAATGATTTGTTAAGCCGAAGATTAAAGGGCGAAATGCGCCATCAAGGCTGTTGAAAAAGCCTCTTTGTCGGTCACCCCCAGTATGCGAAACCTGATGCGAAATTCCTGCGCCGCTCGCTGGTGAGCTTTTGGCTGGGCCCAGACAACGAAGGCCGCCAGCCCGGCAAACGGCTAGCGGCCTCTCCTATCCGATTAGGCTTGTGGTCTGGTGCTTAAGCCGCCGCCCGCGCTGCCAGCCGGGAGATCGTGCTCTGGTCGACGCCCAGTAACTTAGCCACCGCGCGCTGCGGCTCGCACTTACCGGCCGGCATCGCCGAGCGAGAGCCTATCCGTGTTGTGGAGACCAAACCGAAGCTTAAAGACGCCGCGTCGAAGCGCACGACTAAGACTAAAATGGCCCGGGCATCTTACACGCCAAGTGGCGGGGGTGGCCTTTATCCGGAGAACCGTTGCCTCGTACCGGCGAACAGCCTTCGCCGAATACCCCAGAGCACGATGCTCGGCTGGTCCCCTTAAGCACTACCCTGAAGGCAACTCCAGCAGTCGAGCTGTCGGTCGGGGCGATTTAGGACCCAGCGTTGCAGCCAAGCGCTACGACAAGCAGTACCTCTTCGTGATCTGACGCGTTTGAAGCGCTTCTATCGGTTCCAGATTTAACCGAGATCGCGCCCATCAATCTTAACAGTTGAGTTCGGTTGCAACTTGGCGCCGCCCTCTTAAACGATGAGCCGCCGAAAATTGCGTTTCGGTCTAGGCTGTGGAGGAGCTGCCGCGCGAACATACTCCGAGCGGCGGCTCCTTTCTTCCGAAGTAATAGGTTGAATATGCAATCGAGCGCGTGCCGCGTCGCCGACGATGACCTTGATGACAGCTTGCGACCCGGATGGGCGCACGTCTGGCACGTCTGGCGGATCATCGTGCTGAGACGTGCGATAGATCGCCGGCTCGTGTGGGGCACCGTTTGGCACCGACGTGACGGCCGGCGGTGGATTTACAGACACTTCGCTGGTTTCGACGAGCATTGACCTGAGAACAGGGCAATTTCGACATCAATGCCTCCAACAACCGTGATCATAGAAGACAACGAATGGGGCGGCGTCGAGCGTCGGCGAGCCAAACGCAAGCTCGTGGCAGAGAGAGTGCAACTCGCGCTGCCTGGCCAGATCACCGTTCAGCCATGTAACCTTCGGGATTTGTCGGCCCTGGGAGCCGGTCTTCGTTTGGAGGGCCTCGTCCTTTTGCCGAATTACTTCGCCCTGTCCTTCGATGGCTTCCGAACTTCCTTCACGTGCCATCTGGTCTGGCGCGACGGCGATCGCGGCGGAGCGGAATTTCGCGCCTGACGCTGCTGATCTGTCACAAGCAACCCCGTATCTGCATAGGTGCTAGACCAGATGTGGGTTGGCGTTCTCGTCTGGACCATCGATCCAGTGGATGGCCCCGCGGCTGAGGTCGTTCCAGAGCTCGCCGGCGCCGACATAGGCGGTCTCAGGCTCGGCGCGCCGCTGTCCATCGAGCAGCTCTACAGGCGGTATCGCATCTACGACGCCCCGACGATCAGATCGCTGCTGGGCAAGCCGCTGCCGGACGGCGCCTCGCTCGAGGAACGCTGGCTGACGGCCTATTCGCGGCCCACCAGGGTCAAGTTCGTCGGCGTGTGGGACACCGTGGGTTCGCTCGGCCTCCCTGTGTGGAGCATGGCGGCCAAGATTCGCAAATATCGGTTCCTCGACACGCATCTGCGGCTCGACAACGAGTATGCCTTCCATGCGCTGGCGCTAGATGAGCACCGAAAGAATTTCGAGCCGACGTTCTGGACCAGAACCGATAGGGTCGGGCACGAAGGAGCCGCCGAGCGGCAGATCGACAAGGTCGAGCAGCGTTGGTTCGTCGGCGCCCATGCCAACGTCGGCGGCGGCTATGCCAGCGACCCGTTGGCGCAGCGGCCCCTGAAGTGGCTGATGGAAAAGGCGGCCTGCTTGGGGCTCGTCTTCCGCAATGAGGTCTCGCTTGACGTCTCGCAGGTCGCGCCGCCGGTCACTGATTCCTATCGCGAGTTCGCTTGGGGCCTCTACCGCTTCGTCTCGCGGCCTTTCTACCGACCCGTCGGCCTGCCGCCTGACAGGGGCACTGACGCCACGACCTCGCGCATCAACGAGACCCTCGACGGCTCGGTGTTCGACCGCTGGCGTGCCGATGAGTCGTACCGGCCGGAGAACCTGGCGTCGTGGGCGAAGGCGAAGGGCGTCGATCCCAGCGGCTTCGCCGGCGCGGTCCGTGCCGATGATCCGAAAGTGAGCGTGCCGTGACGCTCGACATCTTGAGAATGGACGTCACGAAGGACCTGCTGCGCAAGATGGCGAAGGAGGAACGCTGCCTTTTCCTCGCGCTCGGCCATGCGTCGAACCAGGTGAACGCGCTCTGGAAGCTGGTGATCGTCTTGACCAACGGCGACGAGAACGACCCCGTGAAACCGCGACTGGAGGGAGCGCAGACCCAGATCTTCGTCAGGTTGACCATTGGTGCGATGTGGGAGGCGTGGCGGTTGGTCGAAGACCGCTTCCTCAGACGCCCGCTCGGGAGAGAGTTTCTGCCGACCCTCGATCGCCCAGCATCCGATGCGCTGGACCGCCTCAAGAAGCGCTTCGGCAAGGGGAGCGGCCTGTCGACGATTCGCAACAACTATGCGTTCAACCATCCGGCCGTCGAGGCTATCGACGCGGCGTTCGAAAAAGCGGCGAGCGAAAGCGATAGCGAGCAGGCCGATTGGGCCGCCTACTTCAACAAGGCTCTGCTGAACACGTTCTTCTTCGTTTCGGACTGCTGCGCTCTGCTCGATCGCACCAAAGAGTTGGCTGCCTCGTTCGTCGCTCCACACTATAGTGACCGACACGCCTTTGAGCCTCTTCGTCGTTCCGCGTGCGGCCTGCCATATATTGCGCAAAATCGCGGCGAGATCGTTGCTGAAGGAAAATGATGCATTCCGAGGGAAAAGATCGTCTAGGCGCGACGGCGGGTCCGCCGGGTCGCCGATCTCGAATTCGAACGGCATCGTGGACAGCCGTCTCATTACCCTAAGAGTGGTGGCCGGAGTGGCCTGACGCGACCCCGCACGAGCCCGAGACGCCTGGGGGCTCGGGGGCGCGAGCCCGAAGCCTTGTCCGGCAGGGACGCACCCGGCGGCAATCAACAAATCCGCTCGCGACCCAGTGGAGACGTGACCGATGTGTTCGCGTTGGTTGGCGGGTGGCGATTTTGGGTACAGACGAATTTTGCGCATCGCCTGCCGCCGCCGCTTCCAGGCCATTGCATTATCGTCGCTCCGGGCACGTAGTCGCTCGGCCGACCTGCGATCGTAGTGCATCAACGACGAACTGCAGGAACACTTCGATCCGTCCCCTTGTGTGTCGCCGGCTCAGCCTCGAACGCTTGCTTTCCCTTTGCGGTCCATAGCTCACGAGCATGTGCGCGCTGATCGCTTTGGAGCTTGTCAGCCATCCAGAGCAGCGCACCGTAGATAATGGCGCGATCATCGCCGATCAGTTCCACGATACGGGCTTTGACGATGAGGCCACCCAGTTCGATAAGATGCCGCGTGCGCTTGCGGCGTTCGACCTGCCACGTACGCATGTCATGCCGCGCCCTTTCGGCTTGATGCCGGTTGCGCGCCGCTCGGTTGCGGCTGAGCGCCGTCTGTGTTGCGGTCAGTTGTCGGTGCATTTCGCCGCGCCCGTCCCTGAAAGAACGCGGCCCCGCGCCTGGCCCATGCCTCCCTCTTTCCGGCCTCTTTCGTCTCAGCCAGCACGATCAGCGCCCCCGCCAGTTCATCGGCGCTGAGCGCGTCGGCACCGGTTACGATGACCAGCTCACCAAGCTGTTGCACTTTGCGGCTCTTGAGGTCACGTGCCTTGTCCCCAAGTGCCTTCAGTTCGGCATCAAAGTCCCGTGGTTTGCGCATAGTGGTCTCCGTCAGTGTCCATGGAGAAATGATAGTCGAGGCCCCGGCACAATGCTCTGAGGTCGTCAGGACGAGCTGGGACGGGGTAGTCCCTCCCGAGACTTTTTTGAGGGAGGGCGCGCTTATACGTCGTGCCGACATGCGCTTCGCCGTGTAGATGATCTGATCGCGATGGCGATCTATCATCTTCACGTCAAGGTCATTGGCCGCAGGTCCGGCTCCAGCGCGGTGGCGTCAGCCGCCTACCGGTCAGGCTGGCGGCTGCGCGACGAGCGCCTTGAGCGTAGCCACGACTTTTCCAAAAAGCGCGGCGTCGTCCATTCCGAGGTGATGCTGCCTGAAAATGCGCGGCAGGCATGGAGCGACCGTGAACGGCTCTGGAATGATGTCGAGGCCTTCGAAATCCGGAAAGATGCCCAGCTTGCCCGCGAGGTCGAATTCGCCATCCCGCGCGAGATGAGTGAGGCACAGGGCATCGAACTCGCCCGCGACTTCGTTCGGGGCGAATTCGTCGATCGGGGCATGATCGCCGATCTCAATGTGCATTGGGACATGGCCGAGGACGGCATGCCCAAGCCCCATGCGCATGTCATGCTGACCATGCGCGCGGTGGACGAGAACGGCTTCGGCCGGAAGGTGCGCGAGTGGAACCGCACCGAGATGGTTCAGCGCTGGCGTGAGCGCTGGGCCGAGATCGCCAATGAGCGCCTGACCGAACTCGACATCGACGCGCGCATCGACCATCGCAGTCTGGAAGCACAGAGCGTCGCGCTGGAGCCGCAAAGCCAGATCGGCGCGCCGGCGCAGCGCATCGACGGCGAAGGGATCGAGGCCGCCGACCGCGCCGAGATGCACCGCGAGATCGCGCGCGGCAATGGCGCGCGGATCATCGCCGATCCTTCCGCCGCACTGGACGCGATCACCCAGCAGCAATCGACCTTCACACACCGCGACATGGCGAAGTTTGCGCACCGGCACAGCGACGGGGTCGACCAGTTTAACGAGGTCATGGGCGCGATACGTAGCGCGCCAAATCTCGTCGAACTCGGCAACGACGCTCGAGGCGAGGATCGCTTCACCACCCGCGAGATGATCGAGGCCGAACAGCGCCTGCACCGTGCCGCAGAACTCATAGCAGAACGGGAGCGCCATGAGGTGCGTGAGGCGGACCGCGAAGCCGCTTTGGCGCGAGCGAAAGCGCGCGGTCTTGTTCTCTCGGGCGAGCAGGCCGACGCCTTGGCGCATGTCACGGACGGGCGCGACATGGGCGTCGTGGTCGGCCATGCCGGAACGGGAAAAAGCGCGATGCTTGGCGTGGCACGGGATGCCTGGGAAGCGGCAGGCTACGAGGTGCGGGGCGTAGCGCTGTCCGGCATTGCGGCGGAAAACCTCGAAAGCGGATCGGGCATCGCGTCGCGCACCATTGCCAGCATGGAGCATGGCTGGGGACAGGGCCGCGACCTGCTCACGACCCGCGATATCCTGGT
>Ga0335071_10007449_pt1 | contig 11250 bp, 7 predicted proteins | sample Lox_Sample_15_FD_206724 | JGI IMG/M metagenome (GOLD analysis project Ga0335071, IMG submission 206724) | Soil microbial communities from Loxahatchee National Wildlife Refuge, Florida, United States - Lox_Sample_1.5 | ecosystem: Environmental > Terrestrial > Soil > Wetlands | place: USA: Florida...
ACGTCGACGCGCAGACCGGGCTGGAGTTCTGCCGCGACGGGCGGGTGCTGGTGTCCACCGACCGGGACGCACCCCGCGGCCGGCTGTGCGTCACCGATCCCGCCGATCCGACGTACGAGCAATGGCGCGACCTCGTCCCGCAGGACCCGGAGGCCGTCCTCGAGGGCTACGCGGTGCTGGACGGCCCGGAGCTGGACCGGCCGGTTCTGCTCACGTCGTGGACGCGCCATGCCGTGTCCGAGCTGGCCGTGCACGACCTGGCGACAGGGGAGCGACTGGGCAGCGTCGGGCTCCCGGGGCTGGGCACGATCGGCGGCATCATCGAGCGCCCCGAGGGCGGCCACGAGGCCTGGTTCGGCTACACCGACCACACGACGACGTCGACGGTCCTTCGCTACGACGCGCTCTCCGGCGAGACCTCGGTGTGGGCCGCCGCCCCGGGCAGCGTCGAGGTGCCCGGGGTGCAGACGCGACAGGTGACCTACGACTCCGCCGACGGGACGCAGGTGCGCATGTTCGTGATCGCGCCCGCCGGTGCCGAGCCCGACCGGCCACGACCGACGGTCCTGTACGGCTACGGCGGATTCGGCCTCTCCCTCACACCCGGGTACTCGGCGTCGATCCTCGCCTGGGTGGAGGCCGGCGGCGTCTGGGCCGTCGCCGGCCTGCGCGGCGGTGGCGAGGAGGGCGAACAGTGGCACCGCGACGGGATGCTCGCCAACAAGCACCACGTCTTCGAGGACTTCCACGCGGCCGCGCAGTGGCTGGTGTCAGCCGGCTGGACCACGCCGGAGCAGCTGGCGATCCAGGGGGGCTCGAACGGCGGCCTGCTGGTCGGGGCCGCTCTCACCCAGCGCCCGGACCTCTACCGCGCGGTCGTCTGCTCGGCGCCGCTGCTCGACATGGTCCGCTACGAGCGTTTCGGCCTGGGCGCGACCTGGAACGTCGAGTACGGCTCCGCCGAGGACGCCGAGGAGCTCGAGTGGCTGCTGGGCTACTCGCCCTACCACCACGTCGCCGACGAGACCGACTACCCCGCGGTGCTGTTCACCGTCTTCGACGGGGACAGCCGGGTCGACCCGCTGCACGCGCGCAAGATGACGGCCGCCCTGCAGCACGCGACGAGCGGCACCCGCCCGATCCTGCTGCGCGCCGAGCCCGACGTCGGGCACGGGGCGCGGGCCGTGAGCCGCAGCCTCGACCTCGCGGCGGACGTCCTCGCGTTCACGGCGTACGAGACCGGGCTCGCGCTGCCCGACTGAGCGCGCGCCGACCGAAGCGTTCCCCGTCCGGCCCCTAGACTGCCTGCCCGTGAGGTTCGCGGAGGTGCTGGCGAGCGGCACGTCCTCCGCCTCCCCCACGCCGTCGGAGTCGGCCTCGAGCCTGGCTCAGCAGACCGCGAACGCGATCACCTGGCCGCTGAAGGCGATCCTGTTCATCGGCCTCGGCGTGCTGGCCGCGATGCTGCTTCGCTGGATCGTGCACCGCCTCATCGACCGTTCGGTGCGCACCTTCACCGACAACGCCTTGTCCCGCCGCCTCGCGCGGACCAAGGCGGGCACGACGATCGGCATCGCCGACGAGGCCACCGTGGAACGCATGCGCCAGCGGACTCTGACCGTGGGCAGCCTGCTGAAGAGCGTCTCGACTTTCATCATCTTCAGCGTCGCTGTGGTCGTCGTCCTCGCGATGCTCGGCCTCAACGTCGCCCCGATCCTCGCCAGCGCCGGCGTGGTCGGCATCGCGGTCGGCTTCGGCGCCCAGAGCCTCATCAAGGACTTCCTCACCGGCGTCTTCATGATCATGGAGGACCAGTACGGCGTCGGCGACGTGATCGACACGGGCCAGGCGATCGGCACCGTGGAGGACGTCGGGCTGCGGGTGACGAGGATCCGCGACGACCAGGGTGTGATCTGGTACGTCCCCAACGGCTCCATCACGAGAGTGGGCAACCGCAGCCACGGCTGGGCCGTCGCCATCGTCGACGTGCCGATCGGCCTCCAGGAGGACATCGAGCGGGCCACGCGCGTGATCCAGGAGACGGCCGAGAGCACCATCGCCGAGGCGGAGTTCGCGGACCGCGTGCTCGACGACCCCCCGACCGTCCACGTCGAGAGCATCTCGGCCTTCAGCGTGCTCCTCCGGCTGACCATCCGCACCCAGCCGCAGGCGAACCGCCCGGTCGCCCAGGCCGTCCGCGCCCGGGTCCTCGACGCGCTGGCCAAGGCCGGGATCGCCAGCCCCGGCCAGGTCCGCTCCCGCGACCCCGAGGCATTCGACGAGCAGATCCCGGCCACCTGACCGAGACTGGCCAGGTGAGCCGCGTCGGGCCCGGGTCCCTGGTGGTGGTGACCGGAGCGACGGGTTACGTCGGCGGTCGCCTCGTCCCCGAGCTGCTCGCCGCGGGCTACCGGGTGCGGTGCCTCGTCCGCTCCCCCGTCAAGCTGTCCCAGGTGCCCTGGGTGAGCCAGGCCGAGGTAGTCCAGGGCGACCTCGCCGACCCCGATGCCGTGGCCACGGCCTTCGCCGGGGCCGACGCGGTGTACTACCTCGCGCACTCCCTCGGCAGCTCGGCCTTCGAGGACCTGGACCGGCGGCAGGCGAGCACCGTAGCGCGAGCGGCCGAGGACGCCGGGATCGCCCGGCTGGTCTACCTGGGTGGCCTGACCCCCGGCGGCCCCGACGTCTCGCCGCACCTGCGCTCCCGGACCGAGGTGGGCGACATCCTGCTGGCCTCGACGGTCCCCACGGTCGTCCTGCGCGCGGCCGTGATCATCGGCTCGGGCTCGGCCTCCTTCGAGATGCTGCGCTACCTGACCGAGCGGCTGCCGGTGATGGTCACGCCCCGGTGGGTGGACTCACGCATCCAGCCCATCGCCATTCGCGACGTCCTGCGCTACCTCGTGGCGAGCGCGGCGCTGCCGCCAGAGGTCGACCGGGCCTTCGACATCGGCGGTCCCGACGTCCTGACCTACCGCGAGATGATGCAGCGCTACGCCCGGGTGGCCGGGCTCCGGCCGCGCGTCATCCTGCCCGTGCGGGTCCTCAGCCCGTGGCTGTCGGCGCACTGGGTCGGCGTGGTGACGCCGGTACCCGCCCCCCTCGCCCGTCCCCTCGTCGAGTCGCTGCGCAACGAGGTGGTGGCCCGCGAGCACGACATCGCGCAGTGGGTCCCCGACCCGCCCGAGGGGCTCCTCGGTCTCGACGAGGCGCTGCGGCTGGCCCTGGCGCGCATCCGCGAGGCGGACGTGGCGACGAGGTGGACCAACGCTGCGACCCCCGGTGCTCCGAGCGACCCGCTGCCCTCGGACCCCGAGTGGTCAGGGGGCTCCCTGTACGTCGACGAGCGCGAGCGGCCGGTCGACGCCGACCCGGCGACCCTGTGGCGGGTGCTCGAGGGCATCGGCGGGGAGCGCGGCTGGTACTCCTTCCCCCTCGCGTGGGCGATCCGCGGCTGGCTGGACCGCGCGGTCGGCGGGGTGGGGCTACGACGCGGGCGCCGAGACCCCGATCACGTCATCGTCGGGGAGTCGCTGGACTGGTGGCGCGTCGAGGAGCGGGTGCCCGGGCAGCTGCTGCGGTTACGGGCCGAGATGCGGGTTCCGGGACTGGCCTGGCTCGAGCTCGCAGTCCGCACCGACCCGACGCGCTACCACCAACGGGCGCTGTTCCACCCCCGTGGTCTGCTCGGCCACGCCTACTGGTGGAGCGTGGCTCCCTTTCACTCCTTCGTGTTCGGCGGGATGGTGCGCAACATCGCCCGCGCGGCCGAACGGATGGACCGGGCTCAGGCCTTGGCCGAGACCGCGCCCACCCAGGAGGAGGAGCCGGGTGCGCCGGGGAACACCGAGGACAGGTCCCCGGAGGAGACCCGGCAGCGCTTCGAGAGGATCTCCGACAGCACGCTGCGGTAGTCGGTGGTGGCGTTGAGGTCGCCGTCGATGAGGGCCGGGTCGGCCAGGGTCGGCCACGGACCGCTGAGGTGGACCTGGCCGCCGGCCACTCCGCCTCCCAGGAGCATCACCGCGGTGCCGTACCCGTGGTCGACGCCGTGGTCGCCGTTCTCCTCGGCCCGGCGGCCGAACTCGGTGAGGGTCACCAGCGTGACGTCGTTCATCCGCGTGCCGAGGTCGGTCGCGAAGGCGGCCAGCGCCTTGGCGAGCTCGTCGAGGTGGTCGCGCATCCAGTTGTCGTCGGTCCCGCCGATGTTGCCCGCGGTGCTCGCCGGCCCGAGACCCACGTGCATGTCCCAGTCCCCGTAGTCGATGCAGGCGATCTGCAGCCCGACGTTGGCCTTGATCAGCCGGGCGACGTCGCGCAGCGCGGTCGCGAGCGAGGAGTTCGTGTCGTACGTCGCGCCGTTCTCCGCGACGTAGTCCGAGGCCTGGCCGAGGCCGGCGACGGTGTCGATCGCGTCCAGGGTGGTGTCCGCCGGCTGGCGCAACGCCGTGGCCGCTCCCGAGTGCAGCGCTCGCAGTGCGGTGCCCCACTGCTGGCGGTCGGCGTCGTTGTCCGCACCCGACAGCTTGAAGTCGTCGAGACTGTAGACGGCCAGCTCCGGGTTGGGACCGAGCAGGGAGTCCGGCGGCAGGTTGTCGCCGACCTCCATGGCCTGGAAGGACGAGCCGGTCAGGCCACGTACGCCCAGGACCCGGTCCAGCCAGCCCGTGCGCAGCGAGCCGTCGAAGCTCGCCTTCTCCATCTCCTCCGTCGCCTGGAAGTGGGAGCGGTCCGGCGCGGGCAGTCCGCACGCGTGCACCACGCCGAACGTCCCGGCCGTCCAGAAGCTCTGCAGCGGGGCCAGGGCGGGATGCAGCCCGAACATGGAGTCGACGGTGCCCGACAGCAGCTGGCTGCCGGACAGGCCGATGGTGGGCCGAAGCGTCGCGTAGGCCGGGTCGCCGTACGGGACGACGACGGACAGCCCGTCCATGCCGCCGCGGAAGGACAGCACGACCAGGGTGTCGCCGGTGTAGGAGGAGTCGGCCCACGCGTAGTGCGTACGCAGCAGCGGGGCGGCCGCCGCGGCAGCGCCGAGGACGCCGGCGCGGGCGAACAGCTGGCGGCGGGTGAAGCCGTGCTGGGCGCAGTCGCAGGAGGGGCGCGCACCCGGCCGGGCGGTACGTAGGGTCATGTCCTGCCTCAGCGCATCTCGTGGTAGGGGCTGTCGAGGATCAGCGCCACGACCTTGGGCATCTGCCAGGAGAACCAGCCGTCGTTGTACGCCGTGAGGTCCTGCGTGATCGCGCCGGTGGCGCTCTTGCCCATGAAGGCCAGCACCGCCGTCTTGTGCTCCGGACGCAGGGTCTGTCCCAGCAGCCGGACGGCCAGCCCGTCGACGTAGGAGCCCCAGGTCTTCGGCAGCGTGGCCGGCAGCAGGTAGCGCGCGAGACTGCTCTGGTTCGGGTACTTCTTGCCGTCCACCGGGCTCTTCGGCCAGGTCAGGGTCTTGTCCGACGCGCTCGGCCACCAGCCGGCCACGTGGCTCATGTGCGTCGACCAGCGGCCGAGCAGGCCACTGGAGGACTGCCAGGACACCGCGACGTCCGGGTAGCCGTCGGGCTGAGGCCAGTTCATCGGCGCGTGGCCCATGTCCTGCAGCTGCCAGTAGATCGCCTGCAGCCCGTCGCGCCACGAGGGGTCGTCGGAGACGGCCGGCACGTCGGGCAGCGGCGACTGGGTGACGCCGAGGGTGCGCAGCGCGCCGACGATGTCCTCGTACGGTCGCTTCACCTTCTGCTCCACCGAGGTCGCGAACTCCCGGCTGGTGAACAGCGTGCGCAGCACCGGGACGATCGCGGTGTCGTTGGCGGTGTACGCGTTCGCCATCCGGGTGACCAGGCTGTCCGGGGGGTTGTCGGACACGAAGTGAGTCGCCAGCTTCAGTGCGAGGCGCTGCGCGGTCTTGGGGTGCCGGGCGAGCCAGAGCAGATAGGCGTTCGCGTCCGCCTCACCGCCGGAGGCCTTGTGGGTGTTGAACGTGTGACCCATCACCTGGACGGGGGAGGGGTAGTGGATCGTCGTGTCGTAGTAGTACTCGAGATGGGTCCACGACGCGTTCTTGGGGTTGCCCGAGTTGTCGTCGTACGGCGGCTTGAGGTTCTTCAGGGTAAGCCCGGTGAGGATCTTCGCGGAGGCGTAGATGTCGTTCTCGTCGTAGCCCGCGTCGACGCCGACCGTGTGCAGCTCGAGGACCTCACGACCGTAGTTCTCGTTGGGCTGGTCCTTCGTCGACTCGGCCTGGTTCAGGTAGTTGAGCATCGCCGGGTGCTTGGCGGACGCGAGCAGCATGTCCTTGAAGTTGCCCAGGGCGTGCTTGCGGATGACGTCGCGGTCGTAGAGGTGCCGGTTGTCCCACACGCTGTCGCTCGGACAGGTGACGTTGAGGTGGTTCGACCAGAACTCGACCATCACCTCGAACAGCTGCCGCTTGCTCCAGAGCGAGCGCGCGACCGTGGCGAGCAACGTGTCGGTCATCATGTCGCCGGAGTAGTTGGTGAACTGGTTGGTGTCCCACACCTGGCGGATCGTCCAGTTCAGCCGTGGGAAGTGCTTGGCGAGGATCGCGTCCATCGTCGTGTCGGAGACGGTCGACGGGGCCAGCTGCTGCTCGAGCCAGGTCCGGGTCCCGACGGCGCGGACCTCCTTCTCGAGGGTGGGCGTGTAGCCGTAGGTCGCGCGGCGGATCAGGTGCAGGACCGGGTCGGTCGCGAGGTAGCGGTGCGACGTCGGGGACCCCGGCGGCTTCGGCGTGGCGGCCTGGGCCGGCACGGCGAGCAGGCTGGTCCCACCCGCGGCCGTGACCAGGGCACCAGCGCCCATCGCAGCAACGACACCTCGACGAGACACCACCTGGCCGGCCACGTCTTGGCCCTCGACGCCGCAGAGGCCGGTGCTGATCGCCCACTCGGGTGAGGGAGGATGGGCGGGTGAGCGAGGCGCCCGAGGAGAACTTCTACGAAGCCGTCGGCGGAGCCGACACCTTCCGGCGTCTCGTGGCGCGCTTCTACGCGGGAGTCGCAGAGGACCCCGTCCTCCGGCCCCTGTATCCCGAGGCGGACCTCGGTCCCGCCGAGGACCGGCTGCGGATGTTCCTCGAGCAGTACTGGGGCGGCCCGAGGACGTACTCGCAGCAGCGCGGGCATCCGCGGCTGCGCATGCGCCACGCCCCGTTCACGATCGGGCCCACGGAGCGGGATGCGTGGCTGGCCCGGATGCGCACCTCGGTCGAGGAGCTCGGCCTGTCCGCCGAGCACGAGCGCGAGCTCTGGGACTACCTCGTCATGGCCGCGTACAGCATGGTGAACACCTTCGAGTGAGCCGGCGCCCGTAGGCTTCGGCCAATGACACCCGCACCGTGGTGGCGCGACGCCGTCATCTACCAGGTCTACATCCGTTCCTTCGCCGACTCCGACGGCGACGGCGTCGGGGACCTCCCCGGCATCCATTCCCGTCTCGGCTACCTCAGCGAGCTCGGCGTGGACGCGCTGTGGATCACGCCGTTCTACCCCTCCCCCATGGCCGACGGTGGCTACGACGTGGCGGACTACCGCGACGTCGAGCCGGTCTTCGGGACCCTGGCCGACTTCGACGCGATGCTCAGCGACGCGCACGCGCTCGGGCTGCGGGTGATCATCGACATCGTCCCGAACCACACGAGCGAAGCTCACGCGTGGTTCCAGGCGGCGCTCGCGGCAGGGCCGGGCAGCCAGGAGCGCGAGCGCTACGTCTTCCGGGACGGCCGCGGCCCCGACGGGTCCCTGCCGCCCTCGAACTGGCCGTCAGTCTTCGGCGGGAGCGCCTGGACGCGGGTTCCGGACGGCCAGTGGTACCTGCACCTGTTCACCCCGGAGCAGCCGGACCTCAACTGGGCCCTGCCCGAGGTGCGCGAGGAGTTCCACTCGATCCTGCGCTTCTGGCTCGACCGCGGGGTCGACGGGTTCCGCATCGACGTCGCCCACGGGCTGGCCAAGGACCACGCCGAGCCGCTGCGGGACCTTGACCTGGGCCAGACCGGCTTGCTCGACGCCTATGGCGGGGAGGACAACCCCCTGTGGGACCGCGAGGACGTCCACGACATCTACCGCGGTTGGCACGAGGTCCTCGCGTCCTATCCCGGGGACCGGATGTCGGTCGCCGAGGCCTGGGTCAACACCCCGGAGCGGCGCGCCCGCTACCTGCGGCCGGACGAGCTCAGCCAGGCGTTCAACTTCGACTTCCTCAAGAGCGAGTGGGCCTACACATCGTTGCGCCAGGCGATCGAGGCCGAGCTCGCCACCGTCGGCCTGGTCGGGGCCGCGGCGACGTGGGTGCTCGCGAACCACGACGTCCGACGTGAGGTCACCCGCTACGGGGACGGGGAGCTCGGCCAGCGACGGGCGCGCGCGGCGGCGCTGCTCCTGCTGGCGCTGCCCGGGTCGGCCTACGTCTACCAGGGCGAGGAGCTCGGTCTGCCGGAGGTCCTGGACCTCCCGGACGAGGTGCGCGCGGACCCGGTGTTCGCCCGCACCAAGGGCGAGCGCAAGGGCCGCGACGGATGCCGGGTCCCGCTGCCGTGGTGGGGCAGCGAAGCCCCGTACGGCTTCGGCCCCGACGGCTCCCGCCCCTGGCTGCCCCAGCCGTCGACCTGGGCCGACCTCAGCGTCGAGGCCCAGGCCGAGCGCGCCGACTCGATGCTCGTGCTCTATCGCAACGCCCTGGCGCTGCGCCAGTTCATCGCCGGTGAGACCGCCCTCACGTGGGTCGAGGACCTCGGGCCCGACGTACTGGCCTTCCGCCGCGGCGACGGCTTCCTGTGCCTGGTCAACCTCGGCACGACCTCGGTCGCACCGCCCAACGGGACCGAGGTGCTGCTCTCGAGCGACCCCGCGTACGTCGCCGCCGGCCCGATCGCTCCCGACACCGCTGCCTGGCTGCGCACCTGATCGACCGGGACCTACCCGTCGGGCGCGTGCGGCGGGCCGGTCTTCAGTGGTCGGCCGTAGCTGGTGATCCGCAGGTCGTCGGGCGGCTTGGTGTAGGTATTGCCGGCGGGGGTAGTCCACGTCACCGTCCCGTCCGGATGCTTGGTGATCCCGAAGCCGTAGACGGTCTTGAGCTGGTGCGAGGACCAGCACAGTCCGTTGAGGTTCGCTGCGCTGGTCGGCCCACCCAGTGCCCAGTCCTTGGCGTGGTCGGTCTCCACCGGCTTCGCGGCGCACCCTGGGCAGCGGCAGTCCTGGCCTCCGCCGAGCAGGTAGTCGCGCAGCTTGCCGGTGGGGGCGTAGCGGGTGCGGCCGAAGTCCAGCAGGTGTCCGTCGGCGTCCTCGAGGATGAAGCGACGCCACTCCGCGTCGTCGGCCAGAATCTGGACGAGCTCGGCGGGCAGGTCGCCGTACCGCTCGAGGCGCGCCAAGCCGCCCTGCTCCTGCGCAAGGAGGAGGTCCGCTGCCTCGATGACGACCCCGACCCTGATCTGCGCCGACGGTCCCATGGCCAGCCCGAGCGGGTTCAGCGGGTCGACGTGGTCGGAGCCGCCGTCATGGCCGTCCACGCCCGGCTCCGGGGAAGCCAGCCAGGCGAGCAGCTCGGAGCCGGTCGGCTCGGAGCAGGCCGCGAGCCCGTCAACTCCCGACACCTGCTCGGCGAGCAGCCAGGCGCGGTCCTCCTCGCCGACCGGCAGCGTCTGACCGCAGCAGGCGCAGGCACTGTCCCCGTAGGGGGTGTGCGGGCAGCTCATCAGACCGAGACCGGCCAGCTCGAGCCGCGCGGACCTCGACCAGCGCAGGAGGATGCGTCCCTGCCAGACACCCAGCCGCTCCCTCGCGTGGCCCGCGGCGACGGCCGCTCGCTGGGCCGCCTTCGCCTCGGCCCTCAGGGTCGCCTCGATCTCCGCGGTCCACAGTGCGGGCGCCGTGAGCTGGAGGGCCCCCATGCCGTCACCGGCGTCCCAGGAGCGCAGCCCGGACTCCCGGCTCACGGCGGACAGGTGCCGGGCGAGGTGGTCCTCGCCGGCTTCGAGACGCGACACGCGTGTCAGCGTCTGCTTCAACCGGGTCACCGGCAGCGAGACGGCCTTGGGGAGGACCCGCGCCTCGACCGCTGCGCACTGCGGCGCACTCAGGCGACGGGTCGACTCAGAGACCAGCCCGGCCCGGTAGAGCGACAGCTTCCCCGACTGCACCAGCGCCCTCGTCCCCGGGAGCCGGTCGCGCAGGTCCGTCGCGAGCATCACGCGCTCGCGCGCGAAGGACTCCGAGCAGTTCAACGCCAGCCTCGCGTACTCGAGGCCGAGCCGGTCCGGCTCCGGGCTCCCCAGAACGGGGGCCTGTTCGGCCGCCTCTGCCGCTGTCCCTGCCTCCCCCGCCGGCTCGGCGTCTGAGGCCGACCCCGCCGCCCAACCGACCCCGTGGCCGGACTCCGAGCCAGCGGCGTCGCGAGGGGCCGCGAGGGCGGCGATCCCGGCCATCGACAGCGACCCGAGCCACGCGAGGTTGGCTTCGACCTGCTCGACATAGGTGGCGCGCTCCCGCGCCCCGAGCAGCTCCGGGTCGAGCGACGCGAGCTCATGCACCGCACGCGGGCCTGGGGCGAGCCGCCCCGAGAGCACGCCGCCACAGGCCGGGTCGGCGGGGTCGTAGGTCGCGATCCCGGCGGGACAGGGCACCTCGTAGGGGTCCGGCAGCGTCGCGTCGAGCATCGCCGCGAACTCGGCGTCGACATCGGCCTCGCCGAGAAGAACGGCGAGCACGCTTTCGAACATGCGTTCGATAGTATTGAATACGCCGAGGAACCGCAAGGGGTTGTGCACACCAATACCCGGTCGCGGCCAAGGTCTCGCGGGCTCGGTGTTACCAAGCGAGCGGGGGGACGCGTGAGCCGCAGCCAAGGGTCGCTATCCGGGGCCAGAACATCGCGAATGTGTGCAACGTGTCGGCAACGCTCCCATTGAGACGTGGCCGAGTCCCCCGGCGGATACCGAGAGCCGGCGAGAACCACGCCGGCCCACCACGCCCCTCGCCCAGCATCACAGGCGGCTCACTGAAACCCCGCGCACACCAAGATCACGAAAGATCGAGGTTGGGTGACGGACACAGCATGGCGGCTCGGGGATCTCGCGACTACTGCCTTGAGCGTGTGGGCACCGTGAGACGCTGGTGCCGTGTCCAAGAACCTGCCCTGGTTCGGGGGGATCTACGTTGCGGGTGTCGCCATCTTGGGTCTCACAAGCGCCTTGGTCCCGTCCGCCACTGACGCTGGGGTGATCGCCTG
>Ga0335071_10007451_pt1 | contig 11250 bp, 8 predicted proteins | sample Lox_Sample_15_FD_206724 | JGI IMG/M metagenome (GOLD analysis project Ga0335071, IMG submission 206724) | Soil microbial communities from Loxahatchee National Wildlife Refuge, Florida, United States - Lox_Sample_1.5 | ecosystem: Environmental > Terrestrial > Soil > Wetlands | place: USA: Florida...
CCGGTTTTTGGGGGCGACTGATTTCCAGGAGCCTGTCGGGTTTCCGCCGCTTCGTGGCGGTTTAAGGAGTTTGTCGGTCGCGGCGGATTGCATCGCGACGCAATCCCGGGCTCTTCCCGGACTTTTATCCTCAGCCCGACAAACTCCTAGCCGAGAATTTTCAGCATCCGCGCGAAGAGCCGGTTGACCTTCCGCTGATTGGCGCGTACGAGGGTCTTGAATTTCGCGAAGTCGACCTCGGTGCCTTCGAGGCCGTTGGCGAAGTTGTCGATCAACGCCAGGCTGTTGTAGCGCAGGCCAAGTTCGGTGCAGAGGTCCGCCTCGTGCGCGGCGGTCATGCCGATGACGTCACCCCACGCCTGGACGATGCGCACCTCGGCCTTCGTCTCGAAGCGCGGACCGCGCATTTGCACGTAAATCTTGCCGGTCTGAATCTTGAACTCGGGCGCGAGCTTCTTCACCAGGAGCGGGATCAGGTTGTTGGCGATACCGGGCGCACCGCCTTTTAGTTCCTGGTCAAAGAACGTCGCCGGACCTTGTTGCAACGCCACGTAATCGCAGCACGAGACGAACGTGCCGGGCGGCAGGTCGGGCTTGAGCGAGCCCACGGAGTTGAGCGAAACGACGTCCCGAAAACCGAGGTCGGCCAGTGCGCGGATGTTGGCGCGGTAATTGATACTGTGCGGCGGCAGCGGGAAATTATAGCCGTGGCGGTTGATGAGCGCGTGGTCGCCGCGCATTTTGTACGTCACCGGGCCATAGGCGGTCTCGATCGTGCGCACCTCCCATTGCGCAAAAAGGTCGGAATTCACGATGCTGGTGCCGCTGATAAATGCGATTTTCATGCGTCGAATCACGCGCCCCCGCCGCGGGAGGGCAACGCGAAAACTCCTCGCCTCCATCATCCGATACCGTTTCGCGCCCAGTCTTCAACCTTTGCCGACCGCCGGCGCGCCTCCGCCCTTCCCCCTTGTCAAACTCCGCGACGCTGACCTAACTGCACCGACGCATGGCTTCAGTTCCCCCGTCCAACGTTCCCCAGCACGTCGCCATCATCATGGATGGCAACGGCCGTTGGGCCAAACAGCGCGGTTTGCCGCGCATCGAAGGGCACCGCCGCGGCGTCGAGACGGTGCGGGCCATCATCGACGGCACGCGCGAACTCGGCATTCGCTACCTCACGCTTTACGCGTTTTCGATCGAGAATCAGCAACGGCCGCAGGAGGAGGTCGGCGCGTTGATGCATCTGCTCGAGTATTTTCTCAAGCGCGAGACCGCCACGCTCGTCAAAAACCGGGTCCGCCTGCTCACGATCGGCCGGACCCAGGAACTGCCCGCCGTCGTGCGCCGGCAGCTCGCCCGCGCGATCGAGGCGACCGCCCATTTCACCGAGCACACGCTGGTGCTCGCGCTCAACTACGGTTCCCGCACCGAGGTGCTCGACGCGGTCCGCGCCTACACCGCCGCGTTGGCCGCCGGCCAGGAAAAGCCCGGCGAGCTTACCTGGGCCGCGTTCAGCCGCCATCTCAACACCGCCGACATCCCCGATCCCGATCTCATCATCCGCACCTCCGGCGAGATGCGGGTCAGCAATTTCCTCCTCTTGCAGGGCGCCTATGCAGAGTTCGTCTTTACGCCGGTGCTCTGGCCCGATTTCACCAAGGCTGACCTCGCAGCCGCCGTCACCGAGTACGCCCAACGCGAACGCCGCTACGGGCTGACGACCGAACAGGTGAAGCCGGCCGCCACCGGAGAGAAATAACGGCCCTCCTGCCGGTCCGGCTGCCCTTTCCCACCCTTCCTACCTTTTCCCGCATGCGCCAACGTATCCTCAGCACCGTCATCCTGTGGACCCTCGTGTTCCTCTGCCTCCGCTACCTCGGGACGGTGGGGGGCATTTGGTTCGTTGCCCTCTTCGGCGTGCTCACGCAGCGGGAGTTTTATGGCATGCTCGAGCGCATGGGCCTGAATCCGTTCGACCGGTTTGGCCTGGTGCTCGGGGCGGCGATCATGCTGGGGCCGCTTTATCTCGAATCCTACGGTCTCACCACCGAGGTGCTGCTCGCCCTGACCGTGGCCGTGTTTTCCATCCGCATCCTGGGGGAGCGCGAACCGCATAATCGTCTGGAAACGCTCGGCTGGTCGCTCTTCGGCGTGGTTTACGTGCCGTTCATGTTTCAATTTCTCGTTCGCGTGCTGCTGATCCACGCTCCGCACGAACAAACCGGTCTCTGGCTCGCGCTGTGGCTGACTGCCGTGTCGAAATTCTGCGACACCGGCGCACTGGTTTTTGGCTGCGCGTTCGGCCGGCACAAGATGGCGCCCAACATCAGCCCGAAGAAATCGTGGGAAGGGGTGGCCGGGGGACTCGCGACCTCGGCCCTGGTTGGCGCCGGCCTCGCCTGGGGTTGCCGCGCTTTCCTGCCCCCCTCCCTCACGCCGTTGGTTGGCGCGGCGATGGCGCTGCCCATTGCCGGCCTGGCGATCGTGTCGGACCTCATCGAATCCATCATCAAGCGTCGTGCCGAAACCAAGGACGCCGGCCAGACCATTCCGGGCATCGGCGGCGTGTTCGACCTGAGCGACAGCCTCATCCTCACCGCGCCTCTGGGCTACGTGTTATTTCGGCTTCTCTAGGCGGGGCGCACTCCTCCAAGATCGCCCGCTGTGTCCGCTTCCGCCCGTAAACGTGTCGTCCTCCTCGGAGCCACCGGTTCGATCGGTGAAAACACATTGCGCGTGCTCACCGCGCATCCCGACCAGCTGGAGCTGGTGGGCATTGCCGCCCGGGCCAATTGGGAGCGCCTTGCCGCCATCGCCCGGGAATTTCATGTGACGCAGGTCGGCGTGTTCGAGGAGACGGCCTACGCCGCGGCGCAGAACGCCCGGGATGCGTTCCCCGCCGGCACCGAGCTGCATGGCGGTCTCAGCGGCCTCATCGACCTGGCCCAACTTCCCGCTGCCGACATCGTGCTCGTCGCCGTGGTCGGCACCACGGGCCTGCGACCCGCCCTCGCCGCCCTTGCGGCCGGCAAGGACCTGGCGCTCGCCAGCAAGGAAATCCTCGTGCTCGCCGGCAAATTCGTGACGGCTGAAGCCCGCCGCCGGGGCGCCCGGCTCCTGCCGGTCGACAGCGAGCACAACGCCGTCTTTCAGTGCGTCGAGGGGCATCCGGCCGCCGGGATCTCCCGCGTGACACTGACCGCCAGCGGTGGCGCGTTCCGCGACCTGCCAGTGGAAAGCCTCGCCCACGTGACGCCCGCCGATGCGCTCAAGCATCCCAACTGGGACATGGGGCCGAAGATCACCGTGGACTCGGCCACCCTCGCCAACAAGGGCCTCGAGCTGATCGAGGCGCAATGCCTGTTCGGGCTGCGCCCCGGGCAATGCCACGCCGTGCTGCACCCGCAAAGCATCGTGCACTGCCTCGTGGAATTCGCCGATGGCGCGATGCTGGCCCAGCTCTGCCCGCCCTCGATGACCTTCCCGATCCAGCATTCGTTGCTGTACCCCCAACGCGCGCCGGGCGTCGACGCCCCGCTCGACCTTGGCCGCCTGTTGTCGCTGGAGTTCCGCCCGGTCGACGAGGCGCGATTCCCCATGCTGCGGCTCGCCAAACAGACGATGGTCGCCGGCGGCGCCACCCCGGCCGTCTTCAACGCCGCCAACGAGGTGGCCGTCGCGGCCTTCCTCTCGGGCCGCCTGCCTTTCCTGGCGATCCATCGTCTGGTCGATCAGGCTTTACAGGCCTGCGATCCTCGCGACCCTGCTTCTCTCGATGAAGTTCTGGCGGTCGACGCCGAAGCGCGGCGCATCGCCACCAATCTATTGCAGTCCTCCTTTTGATCTTAGACCCACGTGGTTTATCCTCTCCTTTCACCCTCGTCCCCGCAGTTGTAATCCGGCATGCCCACAGCCCTTTTTCATTCGATCATCTCCGACCTTGGCTCGGTCGCGCTGGTCGTGCTTTTCTTCGGCGGATCGATTTTTGTGCACGAGCTGGGCCATTTTTGGGCGGCGCGCCGCCGGGGCGTGCACGTAGAACGTTTTTCCATCGGCTTCGGTCCCAAGATTGTATCGTGGCGCGGCAAGGACGGTGTCGAGTATCGTCTCTCGTGGTTGCCGATCGGCGGCTATGTGGCCCTCCCGCAACTCGCTGATATGAGCGTCATCGAGGGTGAAAGCACTGCCGACACCAAGACGCTGCCGCCGATCAGCTATGCGACCAAGATCATCGTTTTTGCCGCCGGCGCGGCGATGAACCTCGTTTTCGCCCTGGTGCTCGCCTGTATCATCTGGTTCATCGGCGAACCGGTGAGCAGCGACATGGCCACCACCCGCATTGGCTATGTGAGCCCGACCATCGAACTCAGCGACGGTACCAAGGTGCCGAGCCCGGCCTCACAGGCCGGCCTGCGGATCGGCGACATCGTGCGCGCCATCGACGGCGTAAAGGTCACGGATTGGGCGAGCCTGACGCAAACCCTCATCACCAGTGCCGGACGCGATGAATACGATCAACCGATGGCCGTGTTCACCATCGAGCGCGACGGACGCGAACTGGAGATTGTCCTTTTTCCCCGCCTCGCGGGCGACGAACGGTATCGCCACGTCGGCATTTCGCAAAGCTACGAATTGCTGGTGCATGACGTCGCCGCCGGATCGGCAGCGGAAAAAGCCGGCTTCAAGCCCGGCGACGAGATCCGTTCGCTCGACGGCCAACCGATCAGCAACATCGCGGTTTATCAGGAACATCTCGACCAACACGTCCAGCAGACGGTCCTGGCCCGGGTCAAACGCGCCGGACAGGAATTGGAGCTGCGGATACCACCGCGTGCCAACGCCAAGACCGGCACCGGCCTCACCCTGACCACCGGCTTTACGCTGACGCATCCTTCGCCGCTCGCCCAGCTTTGGGAACAAACCACCATGACGTTCCGTATCCTGTGGAGCTTGATCAACCCGCATTCCGACATCGGGCTTTCCAAAGTCGCCGGCGCCGTGGGCATCGCTCGTATCTTCTACAGCGCCGCCGAGGCGGGCATCCGGACCGTGCTGATTTTCACCATCCTGGTCAACGTGAACCTCGCGATCTTCAACCTCCTGCCCATCCCCGTGCTCGACGGCGGCCACATGCTTTTTGCCACCATCGCACGCCTGCGCGGGCGGGCCTTGCCGGTCAACTTGGTCATGACGGCGCAGAGCGTCTTCATGGTGCTGCTCTTTTCGATGATCATTTACGTGTTTTTCTTCGACGTGAAGCGCCTCGTGCGCGATGTTCAGGCCGACCGCGCCGAGGCCGCCGCGCCGGCGAAGTGACCGACCCCAGGTTGAGGTTGAAGGTTGAGGTTTGAGAAAATCGCGCCTCTTTGCAGGGGTAGTCCTCTAAACTTCATCGCCACCGTCAACCCGCCCACCCATGGCCTACTGCGCTTCGCGTTTTTATACGGTCCGCCGCCGCACGGTCGAAGTAAAGATCGGCGCCGTCGGGGTCGGCGGGACCAATCCGATCCGGTTGCAGTCGATGACCACCAGCGACACCCAGGATGTCGCCGCCACGGTGCAGCAATCGATCGCACTGGCCGAGGTCGGTTGCGAGATCGTCCGCATCACCGCGCCCAACGTGCCGGCGGCCCAATGCCTGCGCGCCATCCGCGACCGGTTCACCGCCGCCGGCTTTGGTCATATCCCCCTGGTGGCCGACATTCATTTTCTGCCGCAGGCCGCGATGGAAGCGGTGGAGCACGTCGAGAAGGTCCGCGTCAACCCCGGCAATTACGCGGACAAGAAAAAGTTCGCGGTGCGCGAGTACACCGACGGCGACTACGATCGCGAGTTGCAACGCCTGCACGAGGCGTTCTCGCCGCTGGTGCTCCGCTGCAAGGCCCTGGGCCGGGCCCTGCGGATCGGCACCAATCACGGTTCGCTCAGCGACCGCATCATGAATCGTTACGGCGACACGCCGCTGGGCCTGGTCGAAAGCGCGCTGGAGTTCGTGCGCATCTGCGAAAGCCACGGTTTCCACGACCTCGTCCTCTCGATGAAGGCGAGCAACCCGAAGATCATGATCCAGGCCTACCGGCTGCTCGTGGAACGCCTGGATGCGGCCCACCGTCCCTATCCGCTGCATCTCGGCGTGACCGAGGCCGGCGACGGCGAAGACGGCCGCATCAAAGGCGCCATCGGCATCGGCTCATTGCTGCTCGATGGGCTGGGCGATACGATCCGCGTGTCGCTGACGGAAGACTCGGTCTACGAGATTCCGGTCGCCCGCGCCATCGCCGAAAAGGCGATGAGCCTTTGGCGTACGTCCAACGTTGAACCTTCAACGTCGAACGTCCAATCCCACACCTCCGCTCAACCGGAAGTTGCACGTTCGAAGTTCAACGTTGGCCGTTCCGAATCGGCAACCGCCGATTCGATCGATCCCTATCGCTTTTCGCGGCGCGAGACCATTGCTCTGTCTCTTGGAAACGGCCTTGCCGTCGGCTCCGAACAGCCGCCGCGGGTGATCGTGCGAGTGCCGCCCGATCAGCTCGGCTCGCCGCCCGCCACTTTTCGTTCACCGCCATTGAAGGACACCCCCATCGAAGGCGTGCTCATCGCCATCGATCGACCGTCGCAGCTGGCCAACCTGCCCGACGTGGCCCCGGCCTTTCTCGTCTTGGAACTGGGCGCAGCCCTCACGCCGGCTGACCTGCAGGCGCAGACCGCGTCGCTCCCTGCGGGCACGCTCCTCTTGCGCCGTTTTGCCGCCGGGGATCGCGCTGCGCTGACGGCCTTCGCGCACCTGGCCCGCGCCTCGCATCATGTGCTCGGGATCGAAATCGCCCCGGAGGATCTCGAAGCCATCGGTCCCGTGCTGCGCGAGCTCGGCGACGACGGATTGCTCTTCACCCTTTCCGTTTTCCGCTCTCCGCGCTCCGCTGGTTCGCACGCCGTGGGCGCCTATCGCCGGCTCGTCGAAACGCTGCACCGCCTCGGCGTACGGGCGCCGGTCTGGATCCGCAACACCGCCGCCACCGCCGTGCAGGACGATCCCAGTTTTCTTTCGCGCCTGCTCGAGGCGAGTTTCCTTGCCGGCGGACTGCTGTGCGACGGCGTGGGCGATCTCGTCAGCATCGAAACCGAGGGCGATGCCATGCGTTCCGCCAAGCTGACCTACAACGTGCTGCAGGGCGCCGGTGCCCGCAGCTCGAAGACCGAATTTGTCGCCTGCCCGAGCTGCGGCCGCACGCTCTTTGACTTGCAGACCACGACGCAGCGCATTCGCGCCCAAACCGGACACCTCAAGGGAGTGAAAATCGCCATCATGGGCTGCATCGTCAACGGCCCGGGCGAGATGGCCGACGCGGATTTCGGCTACGTCGGCGGCGCGCCCGGCAAGATCAACCTCTATGTCGGCAAGCGCTGCGTGCAGTTCAATGTGCCGCAAGCCGAGGCCGACGGGCGGCTGATTGCCCTGATCCGCGAGCATGGGAAATGGCACAATCCTGACGCAAATGACACCAAATCGTAACCAAATCGTATCCGCTGCGCGAATCACATTCCACCCCTCGAATGTATTCGCTCCAGCCCTCGTTTTAGAGGGGAGAGACCGTGTACCCCGTAATGCTCTTCCGATACAGCCGGGGGCCTCCGATGTATGGGTCCTGGAAACTACACCGCGGACCCCCTTTTTCCGCCGCTTGACCCCCTGTGAATAACTTGTCAGAAAGTTGCACTTGAAATGCTTTTTAGCTTTCCCGTTACTCCGCCCCTTCTCAACATACATCAGCGTTCCAGCCGTTCTTTCTCACGTCCGCTCCTGGGCCCATTTTGCCGCCGCCTGCGAATTACCGATATATTTATTGATCGCCAATAAGTTATATAATATTAATCATAATCAACCACCGTTCGGCGATCGATCATGACTTTCTCGCAGACGATGCCGGTTTCTTGTGGCAAGGTGCACCGTGAGTAAGCCCGCCTGAGGCGCCTTGTGAATAAATCCTGAATCCGCGCTTTTCCCATGCCCACTTTGTCTTTGTCCCCCAGCCTGTGGGAAACCGTCAAATGCGACTTCAAGGGACTGTTCCCCGAGGACGTATTTCAGATGTGGTTTGAGCCCATGGTGTGCCTCAGCACCACCGAGGATCACATCACGCTGGGAGTGCCCAACGATTTCGCCGCGATCTGGATTCACGATAACTACCTCGACCTGATCACCCAACGGCTGCGGCTCACCGCCGGCCGGATGATCAACGTCACCCTCAAAAAGATCGATTCCGCCCATGCCTCCCGGGGCGGCCTCAACGGACAGATGCCCGGCGCGGAGGCCCGTGCGACCGCCGACCATGCCGTCACGGCGCGCGCCCGCACGGCCGGCCGCCGCTCCGCGCGCCACGACGAGCGGGTCCCGACCTCCGGGATGCTCAATCCGCGCAACACCTTCGAATCCTTCGTGGTCGGCGCCAACAATCAGATGGCGCATGCCGCCGCGCTCGCCGTCGCCCAATCGCCCGCGCAGGCTTACAATCCCCTTTTCATCTATGGCGACACCGGCCTCGGCAAGACGCACCTGATGCATGCCATTGGCCACGCCATTCTGCTCCACAATCCGGATGCCAAGGTGGCCTACCTCTCCACCGAAAAGTTCACCAACGAGTTCATCCAGGCCCTGCAGGAGAACAGCCTTACCCGCTTCCGTCAGCGTTATCGCAACGCGGACGTGCTCCTGCTGGACGATGTGCAGTTTCTGGCCGGCAAGGAACGCATCCAGGAGGAGTTCTTCCATACCTTCAACGACCTCTTCGAGTCGGGCAAGCAGGTCGTCCTTTCCAGCGACCGGCGCGCCAGCGAGATTCAAAAACTCGAATCGCGCCTCGTCTCCCGCTTCGAGTGGGGCCTGCCCGCCGACATCCAGCCGCCGGATTTCGAGACCCGGGTGGCCATCCTCCGGACCAAGTCTGCCAGCCTCAAGTTCGACATCCCCGCGCCGGTGATAAACTTCATCGCGCAGAACATCTCGAAGAACATCCGCCGGCTCGAAGGCGCGCTCATCAAGATCGCCAGCTACGGCAATCTCACGGGCAAACCCATCGATCTGCCGACGGCGGAGATGTTGCTGCAGGACGTGCTCATGGAGCAGGCCCAGAACCTACTGACCATCGAGACGATCCAGAAGCGCGTGGCCGACCACTACCAGATCCGCCACAGCGACATGACGAGCAAACGCCGCCCGGCAAATATCGCCATCCCGCGCCAGATCGCCATGTACCTCACGCGCCAGCTCACCAAGCACTCTCTGCAGGAGATCGGCGATGCCTACGGCGGCCGCGACCACGGCACCGTGATTCACGCGTGTAAATCCGTGGACAACATGCTGGAGCAAGACTCGGCGGTACGTGGCGCGATCGACTACCTCCGGGCCCAGCTCTCACGTTGAGGGGCGGCGCTTCCCCGCGCCCCGACGTACACGGCGGATTTCCACTGGCAGCCATAACTCGGGCTTGCGCCTTGGCCGTGGGAGGAGCGCAATCGAACATCGAAAATCGAAAATTCCATGACCCTCACTCCCGAGCAAAAACAAGCCGTCACCAGTTGGGTGGCCGCCGGTGACAACCTTTCGACTGTGCAGCAAAAGCTCCGCGAGCAGTTTCAGCTCTCGATGACCTACATGGACGTCCGCTTCCTCGTGGACGATCTCAACCTGGAACTTAAGGACCCCAAGCCCGCGTCGAAAAGCAACGATCTGGCCAGAACCCCACCAACTTCTTCCGCGGGCGACGAGGGCGGAGCGAAAAAAGGGTTCCTCGACAAAGTTAAGGAAAAGGTCGGCCTGGGCGCCAAAGATGGCGGCGATGAAATGGAATCCGACCTGGCCGCAGAGGAGGATCTCGAGGCCGATGACATTCCCGCCGGGGCCGACGCCGGCATCAGCACCGTGAAAGTCGTCGTCGACAAGGTTACCCTCATTCCCGGAGCCCTGGCCGGCGGCAGCGTGACGTTCAGTGACGGCGTGACGGGCAAATGGATCGTCGACCAATATGGCCGCCCCGGCTTTACCGAAATCAGCAAGCCCGGTTACCGTCCCACTGCGGCCGACGCCCAGGCCTTCATGCGCGAACTCAGCGCGGAACTGCAAAAACGCGGCTTCTGATCGTGCAAAAAAAAAAGCGCCGCGTTCTGTTCATCGACGACGACCCCACCCAGTTCCGGTTGGTGCAGGAGCTGTTTGGCTATTTTCACGGGGAGCGGTTCGATCTCGATTGGGCTTCCTGGTATGAGGACGGCTTGAGACGCCTCCTTTCCGGCGACTATTGCGCCTGCCTGCTCGATTATCAGCTGGGCGAAACCAACGGCCTGCAACTCCTGCGCGAGGCCACTGCGGCGCAATGCCGCACCCCGGTGATCGTCCTCACCGGCTGGGCGACGGAGGAGGTGGATATCGCCGCGCTGAATGCCGGGGCCTCCGATTATCTCGTGAAGAGCGAAATCACGCCGCACCTGCTCGAGCGGGCGCTGCGCTACACGCTCAAACTCAGCGAGACGATGGAGGCGCTGCGCAGCCTCGCCACCCGCGACGATGTCACCGGCCTGTTCAATCGTCGTGAGATGGACCACCTCCTGCTGGAGGAATGGCAGCGCGCCGGCCGGTTCCAACGCCCCTTCTCGCTCATCTTGGTGGACCTCGACCATTTCAAGAGCTTCAACGACACCTATGGCCATCAAGTCGGCGACGCCGTGTTGCGTCACGCCGCCAGCCTGCTGGCCGGCCAGGTGCGGGCCGTGGACCGCGTGGCGCGCTACGGTGGGGAGGAATTCGCCATCATCCAGGTGGAGGCCACGCGCGACGAAGCCATGGAGTCGGCCCGGAGATTCTGCGCCCTGCTGTCCGAGATGCCCTGCGTGCTGCCCGATCGTGGCCTCGTCTTGAATGTCACCCTGAGTGCGGGCGTGGCCGCCTATCCCGACGATGCCAGCACGGTGGAGGATCTGCTGAGCGCCACCGATCGCGCGCTTTACCTGGCGAAGGCGCGTGGCCGCAATTGCGCCGTCGGCGCGCACGAGCTCGCCGACGATCGCGCGACCCTAACGGTGCCTGAGCTCGGCGGTGAAATTACCGACGGGTAAGCTCTGCCTTCGCCCGTAGCAAACGATCCATCCCGGCCGGGACTCTCCAGTCCGGCACGATCTCCCGCATGATCGTGACGATACTCTCGCAGGCCCGCCACGCCGCCCGATGCAGTTCCACCGCATCGAGCCGCG
>Ga0335071_10007452_pt1 | contig 11250 bp, 13 predicted proteins | sample Lox_Sample_15_FD_206724 | JGI IMG/M metagenome (GOLD analysis project Ga0335071, IMG submission 206724) | Soil microbial communities from Loxahatchee National Wildlife Refuge, Florida, United States - Lox_Sample_1.5 | ecosystem: Environmental > Terrestrial > Soil > Wetlands | place: USA...
GACTCCCACTCCATTTAACGAGAGAACAATGGAGAGAAATAATTGCTGGTTTCTCATTGAGCAGAGAACTCAGAACATCGCAATAAGGACTGGAATTGAGAGGAGGAGAGTGTTGCGCTCACTTACCATTATTAGGACTGTTCTTGCGAAAGATGTTCCAGAGGTCTTTTCGGTACTGTCGAGGTAGATGGAACCTATCTTGGAGGTCAGTGGAAAAATAAACGAAGACCGGTTCGAGATCAAGGATCCAAACGAGGGAGAGGTACAACGAAACAACCTGTATCCGGGATCCTATGTCGCGATGGATCAGTCTGGGCCGAGGTTGTTGATGATGTCAGTGCTGAAACTCTTCAGCCACTTAGCTCAAAGAAAGTTACAACCGGCTCAACCGTCTGCTCTGATACCTGGAAAGCTTATACCGGGATCGCATCCCGAGGGTATGTCCATCGTCTCGTGAATCATGGGGAACATCAGTATTCTGACGGAAAAGGAAATCATATCAATGGTTTAGAGGGATTTTGGGGGTATTTGAAACGGAAACTCGTATCGAAAGCCGGGATAAGAAGAGAGAGACTTCCTCCTTACGTCAGTGAATACGTATGGAGATATAACCACAGAAATGACAATGAAAATGTTAAAGTGAGACGAATCATCAAACTACTTGAATATAAAGTTAGTCGCTGAAATGTGACTATACCCTTATTTAATCCGTTATCATCCATTGTCCAGGGCTGCCCGCAGAGAATATAGGCAATAAGGGATTGTTTCGGATTATACCGGACCTGGCTTACAGTCGACAAGGGGATTATTGTTCTTGTGAACCGTGAACGATATGATCAGGGCACACAGGAGACAGGAGAAATAATTGAGAGAAGACCGGAGGCGTCAGTTATTATAAACACAACGAATTCAGGAACCGAATCTCCCGGATTTATGGCTGTTGTTGCTAACCTTTCGAACTCAACAGGAGCTTCCCAAATATTTCATTTTCTTCATAATAGGATCGAAAAATCGGGTTAATTGAAGCAGAAAATGCCGGCAAACTCTCGAATAACACATTTATTATTACGAAGATTCAACTTTTTTTTGGGGCCCCCTGCCGGTATACTAAAATAGAAAAATTTTATTATTTAATCATAACTAGTAAAAAGTTTTTATTACTAAAGATGCCGAAGATCTAAAAGGTGATGATCGAGGATCATGGTTTGCCGGTATCGGGAATTTCATTTACATTCCCAGGTGGATTTCAACGGATTATTTCATTCCTGGATGATGTGGACGGTTGGGCAGGTCACACCAGTACCTGCACGGTAATAAGCCGGAGACCACCACATTTCATGTAAACTCGGATCATTTCACCGGCAGAGCCTTGCATTCGGAATACATCACCAAGGTCATATTATGGTTGAAACAAAGAAAAAAGTCGAAAAAAAAGCTGAACCAGCAAAAGTAACGTCAAAAGCCATGGATACAAAAAAAACCGAACAAAAGAAGACCGTCCCTGTGAAAACCGAGACTAAAAAACCCGAACAAAAGAAGATGGTACCCGCGAAAACCGAGACCAAAAAAGCCCCGGTCAAATCAAAAAAATAGGTTGATCGGATGGATTTCAACAAATTTCCTTTACTATTTTTGGTGTCAGCAACATTTCTTTGAAATATTTTATCAGGTGATAAAAATCCGACATCTGGTTCCTGATGGCGCTGATATTGTATGTTCTATCTTTCCGGAAAAATATCGGATAATATCGGTAATCAAGATATTTAGAGTGTTTTACTCGACGAATTATTTGTCAGATTTATAAGGTGAGGAGAATTCTTCTTATAAAATCCGGATTTCTTTCGTGCACAGATGATTCCCTTTTTAATGACAGATGCGATTTTTCATACCATAGGGGTTATCGAAAAGTAAATGTTAACACGATACTGATAAGGGATGTGAGGATTTCAGATGGACGATGAACCGGACCTATCGAGGGTTGGGATTTCGCTCCCAAAGAAATTGCTGGACAAATTCGATGAAATCATTAATTACAGGGGATATTCGTCGAGGTCGGAAGGTATCAGGGATGCCATCAGGAGTTACATCACCTACTACCAATGGATGGCCGACGTTAAAGGGGAGCGACAGGGAGTGATTACCATGATCTATGACCATGGACAAAGGGGGCTCCTTGCAACACTAGCCGATATCCAGCATGACAACATGTCTGTCATCCAGGCATCACTTCATTCACATATCACTCACGACCGCTGTCTTGAAGTGATCCTTGTCAGGGGAGACGGCTCGGTGCTCCGGACACTTGTGGAGAAGCTTATGTCCCAAAAGGGAGTAGAGTCGGTAAAACTGACGACAATTTCAGTACATGACTAAGAAGACTCATTATTTGACCAATAACACTCATCACACGACTATAAAATCCAGTTCGGGTATAAAAAAATTGAACAGGTGACCGGGCCATTTTCATTCAAAAAATAATTGATCACTTTATTTATTTCTGTTATTGAACGATAATTTCCTGCAAAATTATTTTTCACCGGAGTAGCGATTCCGAATTCCTCCGGTATTTGGGATCGCGGGGTCCTGCCTACCTGGAAAATTATTCACTGCCCTATTCGTGAAGGGTATTCCATCGGAATTTCCTTGGTATCAGGGTTTCTTTTCATCTATGGTTTTGAGCCCACCAGTACCGGCTCTGCGCCTTACTCCCCGATCATCATCGTTGTAAGTTTTACCGATTCGACTCCCTTCTGCGACATCAGTCGCTCGGCAAGCGTCTTGAGCTGCGACCCGTCACCCCTTACGAGAACTACCTCAAGGCAGCGATCGTGGGTGATGTGGGAGTGGATCGATGCCTGGATGACGGACATGAATTCGTGCTGGATATCGGTGAGCGTGGTAAGGAGTCCCCGCTGTTCATGATCGTATATCATCGTGATTACCCCCTGCCGGTCGCCCTTTACATCGGCCATCCATTTATAGTGGGTGATATAGCTCCTGATTGCATCCCGTATCCCTTCCGAACGCGATGAATAACCACGATAATTTATGATTTCATCGAATTTATCGAGCAGGTTTTTAGGGAGCGAGATCCCGATTCTTGAAAGGTCAGTCTCATTGTCCATATGAAATCCTCATACAACGTATCGGTATAGTATGAATTTTTATCTTTCGGTGGGGATCCGGCACTTCTCTTTGGACAACGCCACGTGAAGAAACGACTTCATGCAATAGTCCGTGCAATGCCGCCACCCGTTGGCAAATGGTAGCGATTGATAGGCCTCCGCTTTCACCTACCGGAGACATTCTGTCGCCTGATGTGGTTCCGGCATGATACCTGACATGGATCCGGGATCAGGTCAGGAAACCGATTCCCTGAAAAGCCCGAGGCCGCACCGGATCAACATCGGCGACAATCGATACAAAGCCGGTTTTTTCATCAGTTCCTTGATGAGCCTCCCCGGCCGGTCCATATCGCCGTATTCGCAGATCGTTGCGATGATAGCGGGGTCTGACAGTGTTTTAAGCAGGCTGTCCATTTCGACAGGACCGATCCGTTGCCGCATCCGGAATACCGCAAGTCCGGACGCAAGGTCCCGGCCGATGTCATGTTTCCAGAGCTGTTCGTACCGGGAAAGCGCAACGTTATCGAAGGCCCCCGCATTGACGCAATCCACAGCGACCAAAGCCGCATGTCGGGCACTCCTGACACCCGTGTACACACCTCCGCCCGATGTGGGCTTTGCAAAGCCCGCTGCATCCCCCACGTAGAGAGTCCGGTGCCCGTACGTTTCGGGCATCACGCCGAGAGGAATGGTCCCGGTGACCAGCTCGACCTCAGGTCCGGGAAACATCGATATAAAACGGGAGAAACGCTCCTTCACCGACCGTAACCCGGCAAGGCCGATCCGGGACCGCCTGCTGCTGATCGGGATCCTCCATGCAAAAAAGTCGGGCGATGCATCGGGGTATATCCCGACGTACCGTGGATCGGAATCGTACATCACGTCAGCCTGTATCCCGGCAAGGAAATAAGGGGCCCGTTCCATCCCGTTGAGGCGCGCAATGGTGCTCCTGGGGCCGTCCGCTGCAATGAGCATTTTATAAGCGAACTCACGGTGGCCGGTTGCTCCCCTGGTTACAACCGTATAGGCACCCAGTTTGTATACCGCTGTTTTTAATGCGATATCAGCACCGGCCTCTGCTGCAGCCTCTGCCATCTCCCGGTCAAGGATTCCCCTGTCGACCACGAACGCCTTTGTTGTCTCCGCATCGATGAGGAGGCGGCTGCCTCGGGAAGCGATCACCTCGGCTCCTGAAACCCGGTTAAGGACAGAGCGCTCCGAAACCCTGCATTCGGAAAAGGCAGCAAGGGACAGGAGACCAGCACACTGGACCGGGTGACCAATGGTGCCGTGCTCTTCGAGGCAGAGGACCGACAGCCCCATCTCAGAAGCCAGGCGGGCAGCGGCCGATCCTGCCGGCCCCATGCCTACCACCACCAGGTCATATGAGTTCCTCGTGTCGGGAAAAGACAGGGTGTTCACCTGATCAGATCAGGACCGCCGGATGTATCAATCTGTGGAATATCCAACGACCCGGAAAACAGTGTTCTGGCCGGTAATACCCAGGCCTGTGACAGGGAACGCGGGCAGCCCTTTCCGGCAAGGAATATCGAAGTGCTCCGGCTCGGCTGATATGTGCGATGGCGCATATATATCCCATGAGGAAGACCACCATATCCTGACAATGTCGGAAGGACCCGAATTTTTGTGGAAGCAGTGCCTCATCGTCAGGTCTGATATCAGGATGAGTTGCGGAAAGAGTTGTGCGCAGGTCGCCCATGCTGCGATACTTGCCTACGAACGGGCCGATAGTGCGGCCAGGAAGTCATGGACCTCTGAGGGACAGAAGAAAGTGGTCCTGAAAGTTAAGGGCGATCGGGCCCTGTTCGAATTAAAGACCATCGCCGAACATGCGGGAGTACCCGCCGCCCTCGTCCAGGATGCCGGTCTCACTGAGATCCCTCCGGGAACGATTACGGCGCTCGGCCTCGGACCTGCCAAAAACGAAATCCTCGATAAGATTACCGGAGACCTTCCGCTCCTATGATGAAAAGCAGGGTCCCTCTCGAGCGAGACCTCGGGATGCACTACTATGCAAGCGAGACCGAGGGGGTCGGCGGAGTCCTCAGGTCAACGGCCGACGATTTCCGGGTCGACGAGATCCCGGTTGATGTGGGGAACGGAGGCCCTTACCTGATCTGCAGGCTTGAAAAGCGGGACTGGGAACTGCAGCACGCAGTCAAGGAACTCGCAAAAAGGCTTGGGATCAGCCACCGGAGGATTGGCTTTGGAGGGACAAAGGACCGTCACGCAGTGACGAGCCAGTTGATATCCCTCTACAATGTCACTCCCGAACAGATAGGGCTTATCAGGCTGAAGGATATCACGATCGAAGTGCTTGGGCATTCCCAGCATGCACTCTCGCTTGGCAGCCTGAAAGGGAACAGGTTCGGGATCGTGATCCGGGATTTGGAGGGCTGCGACCTGGCAGCCCAGGTTGCATCGGTTACCGGGACTGTAGCCGAAGGCCTGCCCAATTATTACGGAATCCAGAGGTTCGGTGTGATCCGGCCCCTTACTCACCTGGTCGGCGAATGTATACTCAAAGGAGACTTCGAATCCGCGGTAACAATGTACATCGGCAAACAGTTCCCTGATGAACCTGAAAATATCAGGATTGCCAGGAATGCCTTTTTCGAGAGCCGTGACCCTGCAAGTGCCCTCCATGACTTTCCCGTCCCGTTGTCGTACGAACGTGCGATGCTCCACCATCTTGTCGGCAATCCTTTGGATTATAAGGGGGCATTGCAGGTCCTTCCGCCCAAGCTCCTCTCAATGTTTGTCAGTGCTTTCCAGTCTTACCTGTTCAACTGTGCTCTTTCGGTAAGGTTCGACGACGGTTTCGGCCTTAACGAGCCGGTGCCGGGCGACCGCCTGATCTTCGACAACGGGCGGGAAGATTTTGTAACCGCTCAGAACGTGACGCTCGCCGGACGTCACATCCAGCGAGGCAAATGCAGGATTGCACTCTTCATGCCCGGCGCTCTTGGAGATAAGAATTGCATCGATCCGGTGACCGGTGCATTACTCCGGGATCACGGGATCACGTCAGGAGATTTCGAAAAGGCCCAGTCATTCGTCAGGACCCGGTTTAACGGTGCATTGAGGTCTGTCAGCCTGAGTACTTACGTGGAAGCTGTGCTCGATCATGACACCCTCAGGCTTGATTTCGCCCTCCCACCGGGACACTATGCAACCACGGTATGCAGGGAGTACATGAAAACAGACCCCCTCAGGATGATTTGAGACCCGGTTCGATGGAAATACAGTAATTCAATAATTGCCGGCCTTCGGCGGGACGTTACGGAACATCCCTGTATAATACGTCGTACTCGGTGACAAGGTTGGTCCCGCAGAGGTAGAATTGTTTCAGGTCAAGCCGTATCATCTCTTCTTCAGATCCGATGTGCATCCCTCCGACAAGGGAAGGGGTATCGGCGCCTCCCACGATGAACGGCATGTGGATCAACCGTATCTCGTCAACCAGCCGGTGGTGGAGCATGTGCCAGTTCAGGGTCGGTCCGCCTTCGACCATAAGCCTCCTGACACCGAACTCTTCCCAAAGTATCCTCATGAGGCCGGGGAGGTCGATGGCACTATCTCCGGCATGGACGACGCTTGCCCCTTTTTTCTTAATGGCCTCGATCCGGTCCTCTGGCGCCCTGGAAGAGACGGCAATAACCGTAGGGGCATCGGGACCGAGGACGTTCGCGTCGAGGGGGATATCCCCGTTGCTGCAGGGGATCACGCGTAACGGACTCTTTCCGGCGATGTAACGGACGGTAAGAAAAGAGTTATCAATCTTTATTGTGTTTGAGCCGACCATAATTGCGTCATACTCGGCTCTTGTCTTGTGGAGGAGAAGTTCTGTCTCATGAGACATGTATTTCATGAGTATCTTGCTGGATGTCCCTTTCTTCAGGGTGAGTTTCCCATCGGCCGTGATCTCGGACATCATCAGCACATGAGGCCTTGTTCTAGAATCCGCCATGCCAGACTTCCCTGCTTCATCTATCGTCCCGTGACATAAATAAAGCTGTCACAAACGATGGATACCGGCCTATTACTCAGGGGAATAATAATTCAGGGCGGCAAAAAAATCATATCCCGAAAAGACCCGGAAATCGGAAGGATCCGATTTTATGCGGAAAAAGAACAATTTATTATGTCGCAATTCCCTTTTAGTATGACATGAACATTACTGCACTCCGGCCCAGGGTCGCCCGGTACATGGAGCCGGTAGCGGATGTGTTCGTAAGGATCGGCATTTCACCGAACCAGATCTCCCTGTTATCCCTGCTTTTCGGGCTTGCCTGTGCGGTGTGTTATGTATACCGGCTGTTCCTCGTGGGCACGCTCTTCCTGTTCGTTTCTGCCGTCCTCGACCTCGTCGACGGGAGCGTCGCAAGAAAAACAGATAAGCAGACAAAATTCGGAGCGATTTTCGACTGGATCGCCGATAAATACGTCGATGCTCTCGTCCTTCTCGGGATCGGTCTTTCAGGGATTGCGGTCGTTTCGCAAATCCTTCCGGTGCCTGATGTCGCGAATTTCGCAGTCGTTACGATCGCCATCATCGGATCGCTGATGAACACGTTCATCAAGCCGGTCGTTTATGCAGAAGTCGGATTCAAAGAGCGGATTGACGGGAAGATTGAGGACCCGCTCGAGGGTGTGGGGTTTTTCGGGAGACCTGAAACCCTTCTCGTCCTTCTCCTCGGAGGACTATCGGGGTACATCTGGGTATCAGTGCTCATCATTGCCGTATGTGCGAACCTTTCGGCAATCCAGAGAGTCCTGTACCTCCATAAGACGTACCGGTGAACTGGTAGCAGGAACCGAAAATAATGAGAGGATTTCGGTAGTGGTATACGGGAAAAATCTGGAAAAGTTGCCCTCCTCCTGCCTTTTTTGATGCAATGGATTTCCCCTGTTTTAGGACCGGTAATCTCATGCTGTCCGACGTCTCGAAAATGATTGATCCGTCCTCCATCATACCTTATCAAGTATTTTGAACCGCCGCCGGGGCACCCTTCGGGGGCGGCGGCATTCATTGCAATACGAGATGAGGCAGCCATAAACCCTGCATTTCTTCGGCTCTTTTAAATTTCTCATGCATCTTTCGATGTTTAAATAGGTAGAAGCATGGGCATTCCCTCCATGGCTGTCCATTCATGGTTATGATTGGGAAGCATTGTTCGGGAGACGAGAAATTTTTCACTCCAAGTAAGGTCCCAATCGTAACAGGGGCGCCACTAACTCCGGGCGGAGCCCCGGAAACATCGGATTATCTCAATTTTATCAGGACTGGGGAATTAAGAATATCAGCAAATGAAACGGCAGTATAATAATAATTTAAAAGAGGCTGGTTTTCGCATGTTTTCCTGCAAATCGCATTCCACTCAATATTATCGACGGGTTGTCATGAACCAAATCGTTTCCAAAATACGGTTATGTCCCGGCCTTTTCTTTTGCACCACCGATGAGGGTCTTAAATTCGCGGTAATAATTGTCGAACAGGTCCCGGGCGAAATCCGCAAGGGCCGGATTTATTATGAACAGACCATAGGCAATCCCGATGAGGAGGACGAGGGCAAGTCCTTCAGCAGCGACATTGTGCGCCCAGAAGAAACTTTCATAGCCATATTCGCCATTCCCTGCAATTTCCGGAAAATAGGGGAACCACTGGTCGGTATAGGCGATCACTACGGCCACGTTCCTGGCGACATTCAGGACATAGATCGTAGGGACTACAAGAAGAAACGAGAGTACCTTCTGCCGGGTTGTGCTCGGCACAGCACTCGCCACGCCGAGCATGATGGCCATGGCCTGGATCCCGGTACATGCAAGGATAATCTCGATCCGGAACCCGTTTCTCTGGAGCATATCCCATGCCACGAGGGCGGTCTGGTAATGGAGAGCGGTAAGGACCCATACGATCTGGCCGACGACAACCGATATCAGCCAGTCCCCAAGCGGCTGGATAAACTCAAACGGGGCATATATCAGGAAAGCGACCGCTGCCGCGGTAGTGAGCTGCAGGGCACGGGTCTCCCTCGCCAGCAGAAATCTGGCAGTGACGAAGAGAAATGGGACAGACAGGACGGCCAGGATCGGATATAGAAAATTATTTTCGGCAAAATACGTGGGAATTTCCGCGAAGAGGTAGAGTACGACGCCTGCCCATCCAAGAATACCGGCGTACTGCCGGAACCGCGTCGGGACGAGGAACAGGATGAAAAAAATGCAGGGTATCAGCACAAGGTACTCTATCATCCATATAAACGTCTCCGGGAATGTAAAAAAAGGATGCTTTCGGGGCACCGGAACAAGCCCGGGATTCCCTTCAATTACAAAGCAGTGTCGCGAATACAAGGATTAATCTTGAATGCCAGCGCATAGTTCGGTTGATGTTCTGTCCTGAGTGTAAGAGTATTCTGATGGCTTCTGCAGGCCAGTTGAAGTGTCGTAAGTGTGGTTATATCAGGAAAATTTCTGCAGACGACCAGATGCAGAAGAAGACAAAAAGGACCGAGCGTGAGATCGTAATCGTTGAGGACGACGAACAGGTGGCGACGCTCCCGACAATCCAGATCAAGTGCCCGAAATGCGAATACAACCTTGCATTCTGGTGGCTGCGGCAGTTACGGGCGGCAGATGAAAGCGAGGTCAGGTTCTTCCGCTGTTGCAAATGCAATCATACATGGCGGCAATACGACTGATTGCGACCCCGATTTTTAAAGATATAGGCAATTTTGAATTGTTAACCGGTTTTGCCGGTGATTGATAATAATTTTTAAAATCCAATCCAAATCATGGGAATAACCTCGTATTTAGCTTCTAAAAAAATGGGAAATATTTATCCCTTCAGGTACGGATCACCCATGTAACTGGGTTGGGCTTCGGGGGCGGTTTATCGTAAAATCAGGATCTGCTTTTATGGGCTTGATCCAGTTTGAGTAATTTTTCATCTATTTTTCAATTTGCCCGGTTCCCTGCAAACGGCCACGCAAAGCCTGGCATCTTATACGTCGCTCTTCCACAGCCATGCAGCAAGCAGGAGGCATAATATGGCGATCATCAGGAATACAACCGTCCGGAGCACATCAGTAAGCCGGGAAACCGATGCCGCAAGAAAAATCAGGCAGATGGGGATGCATCCGAGTGCCAGTACTTTTTTGAAGGTAAAAAGAACGAGGGACATAGGGACCCGTGATCGAATATATTGTAGCTGACCATTTGTTTAACGACTTTTATTGAACTTTTGGTTTGTCACGGGACCGTCCGATATGGAAACACCGCGTTTTCGAGGATACCGATACCTGGGTGAGGGGCCTGACATGTTTTACCGTGGAATCATCAGGGACGAAAATTTTTCTGGTTCATTAAAAAAATCCGGACTCCTATGGGCTCTTTGCCCTGTTCCCTGGACTATGGTTAATCAAAGGATCCTCTGCGGAACATGGAGGCAGAATCAACAGGATCCGGTGAACACCATATTGGCCCTCACCCCACAGTTTATATACTGTTTTGTGGCATTTATAAATATGAAGGTCAGACCAGAGGACTCTCTCAAAATCGAAAATATCGTTGCCTCGGCAAAGGTGACAGACTATCTGGATCTTCCCATGCTCGCATCCCAGATCAAGGATGCTGAATACAACAAGAAGAGGTTCCCCGGTGTCGTCATACGGATGCAGGATCCGAAAATTGCGGCCCTTGTATTTGGGTCTGGTAAAGTAGTGCTTACCGGTGCGAAAAGCATCGAAAGCCTTTCTGCAGGCCTTGAGATCCTTGGTAACCTCCTGCGTGGACTGAAGATCGATATCCCGAAGGAACTCTCTTACAAGATACAGAACATCGTAACATCCGCAGACCTCGGCGCCGGGATAAACCTCAACAAGATCGCCGTAGGGTTTAACCTTGATCGTATCGAATACGAACCCGAGCAGTTCCCGGGCCTCGTATATCGGCTCGAAACCCCGAAAGTCGTCGTCCTCCTGTTCGGTTCTGGAAAACTGATCATCACCGGGGGAAAGGAGCCGGGCGATGCGAAAGCAGCGGTCCTGAAGATCGTATCAGATCTCAAAAACCTTGGCCTCCTCTAAATAGCAATATTTATTTT
>Ga0335071_10007453_pt1 | contig 11250 bp, 7 predicted proteins | sample Lox_Sample_15_FD_206724 | JGI IMG/M metagenome (GOLD analysis project Ga0335071, IMG submission 206724) | Soil microbial communities from Loxahatchee National Wildlife Refuge, Florida, United States - Lox_Sample_1.5 | ecosystem: Environmental > Terrestrial > Soil > Wetlands | place: USA: Florida...
TTGATTCAAGCGCCGCGCCAGTTCGATCATCGCTTCGGGCTCGTTGATTTCGTCTCGCGAGAGCAGTTCCATGCCTCCAGCACGAAAACATGCCTGGGCGGCTGAGAGGACGGGGCGGCTGTCAAGACGTTTGCCGGCAACATCCAGCAGGCCGAACAACACTCGCGTCGGGCTCACGCGTACAAATTCGTAGAAATCGCCCCCAGCACGTCCCGAAAAGTACGCGACCGCCAGTTCAGCTCCAGATACTTCCCCGTTCGTGTTGTGCACGATTTGAGGTGCTTCTTCAACCGCAGTGGCGAACCCGAGTTTCGTGAGCAAGCCCTTCATAGTGGGTGGCAAAGTACCACAATATTTGTGCCTCGGCAATCCTACGCCTGTGTGGGTTGCCTGTGTAGGGCGCTTGTGCGGGGCAGCCTTTCCTGCCCATTAAAATACCGGTGTGGGGCAGATACTCTTGTCCGTTCGCCCTTTCGGCCTTGGTACTCTAACCCTCCCGCGATGTACCTTCATGCCTTGAGGATGAGCGATTCCGGCCGTCCCCACGCCAGCCGAAACCGCGGGCTGCGGCAATACTTACACCTTGGCTTCTATAGCTATGAGAAAAGGCAAATGTTCCACGTGGAACATTGCGCAAAGCTAGTTCCCGTACTTGTCTTTTAGGAACCGGGCCAGGTCGTCGTGCAGTTGGCTATAGTCGGAATGGATGGTAGACCTTAACGCGACTTCGGTGGAGCTTCCCTGCGCCAGTCGTTCGAGTATGCGCGGAATCTCGCTGATGCCGTAGTTGTCGCGGATGTACTCGACTGCGGCCAGCGACTCGGCATAAGCCACTACTGCTTCCGCCGTCGAGAACCGCATGAAACTGCCCTCGAGCGCGTTGTACGGGATCTCTCGCTCGGCGGCATATAACTGCGCCAGTTGGCGTCCGTAGGTTGCGCTCGATTTTCCCTCTTCGATCTGCGCGATACCTTCATGGAGCCAGGTCGGGCAGCGGTTCCCCGACATCTGGCTGACGAATGAATGAGCGAGCTCGTGCTTCAGAATGCGCGCCAGTTCCGGCGTCATGCTGGTAATTCCGCTGATCGGAATACGCAGCTTTCCATCGTTCAAGGCGCCCGTCCACGAGGGAGCCTGGGTGACGTCGAAGAAGGCCTGTTCGGTGTAAAGCGTGACCGCGATCGTGCTGCGCGGCGCGTACCCGAGATCGCGAACCAGATCGTCGTACTCCGCTTCGAGCGTGGCCAGCAGATCGCGGCGAAAGCCTTCCGAAGTCTGCTTGCCTTCAAAATGCAGATTGAAGTGGCTGCTCTCGTGTTGCGAGAAGTCGGCTTCGGCCGTAGATTCCCGCTCCGCGCGCGCCAGATACTGGCCCACGGCCGCATCCGGCCGCAACTTGAGCGACTTCTTCCACGAGCGGATCGCGTCGGCGGTATGATCGGTTGCGAACTGAACGAATCCCAGCATAGCCTGTGCATCGGCTGAGTCCGGCGCAATGCGCGAAGCATGTTCGGCGAAGGGCAGAGCGTCAGCCGCCCGTCCCATATGCACCAGGCATGCCGCGTAATAGATCAACAGAGTCGAATTCTCGGGCTGGAATCGAAGCGCAGTTTCGAAGTATCGTTTCGCAGCCGGAAGGTTGGAATGTTCCGACTCATGCTTGCCGGCCAGGAAATATCCGGTGGCCGCGACCTCGGGTTTCTCGCTGTCCAAAGTGGCGAGAGCATCGATATCCACTTTGCCGTCGCGAATCACTTTTCCCGTCAGATCGGCTTCGTGGGTGAATGTCGGCGTCGAGGGCGTGAAATCGGGGACATCGCGCGAGGCCTGCGAGCCCGCATGCACATACTGTGGAGGAATTCCCCCGGCATCGACGCGTTCGACCAACGATTTTGGAATGGCATAGCTGTCCTCGCCCACGTCATACTCGATCCGGTCCTTGTTCTCCCGGACGTGGTCGGCCCAGATGGTGCGTCCATTCTTGAGGTGGATGGTCTCAGAACGCGCGCATCCGGCGGCCGCCAAAAGCACTAGAATTGTGAGGGCGGGTTTGCACATTCGGCTGATTCTAGCGCCGCGTCGGAGGACTTCGTAGGTGACCAAGGTGCTGTCTCGGATGAGGCCGATCCTGCTTCTGGCGCTTTTGTTGCTACCCAGTGCCTCGCTGGCGCAGAACAGTCCGCCCGCCGACTGCCCCAAGACAGCCGATGTTCTCTATGCGCGACTCATTTCCGTCGGACTCGACGCGCAGCGTGTCTATCGTATTCGCGGCGGCAGCATCGATCGGCCGAATCTTCACCTTGTCTTCGACGACGGCACTCTGGGCTTTACCGAGGACGTCTGCGGTCGTGTGACCGGTGCGTTCTTCAGCGGCGATGGCGAAGTTCTCCTCCGCCCTCCGAATCGAGTGGAGCGCGAGTCGCTCGCGCTGTTTACCGGCATGGCCATCCTCGAGGAGCAATTCAGCTCCGCCTATCTCCGCTTCAACGACCAGACTGCGGCTGACTTGCAGCCCTTTTTGTCGCCCGCGGCCGAGAGCGAGGAATTTGTGAAGGCGTGGACCACGGTCGGCGGCAATCTTGCAGAAGGCGACGGCCTCCGCTTGCTCCTCGACTTCAGCCACTTTCTGCCGGTAGCAGGCGGAAGCGAGCCGGCGAAAGAATTTCCGCGCTTTCTGCACGCCCACTTGTTGGGAAGGAAGCTAGGCGGCTTCGAACTCTACTTCGACATGGCGGCTTCCGAACCGCTATGGGCCGGACAGCCGCGAGCCAAAGACAACATCCGCTACTTCGATATCTGGACTTCGTTCATTCCGGGATCATCCACCCCGGCAAAGACGGCCGATGCATCTGCTGCCAGCGCTGAAACCTCGACAGTCGAAGCCGCTATTACCGATTTCAAGATCCGGGCCGACGTGCAGCCTCCCACGCGTCTGAAAGCGACTACAGATCTCAAGCTTCGCGTGCGCAACGGCGGCCAGCGGACGTTGATCTTCGAACTCTCGCGCTACCTGAAGATCGACAGCCTTTTGAATTCGGGCAAGCCGGTCGACTTCATCCAAAACCAGGCGCTCGAAGGCACACAGCTTCAACGGAAGGGGAATGACCTGGTTGCGGTGGTTTTTCCCGCCCCACTGCGCGCTGGAGAAGAACTCAGCCTCCGGTTTACGTATGAGGGTGAAGTACTCTCGGAGGCCGGAAAGGGCCTGTTATACGTGGGCGAACGCGGCACCTGGTATCCGAACTTTGGCTTGAACCCCGCCCAATTCGATCTCGAATTTGAATACCCAGACGACTGGACGCTGGTCGCGACCGGGAAATCCGTTCCGCCAACTCCGACCGCTCGACAGGAGGCGGGTCCTGGCCAGCAGGTGGCGCACTGGGCTTCAGAGCGGCCGATCGCAGTAGCCGGATTCAATCTCGGCAAATACACCAGCGCGGAGGCGAAGGCGGGCAACGTGCTGGTGCAGGCCTATGGGACGAGCGGGGTCGAGCGTTCTTTTCCCAGTGCACCGCCGGAGATCATCGATCCTTTTCCCAGGCCCGCCAATCCCGGAATCCTCACAGTCCGGCCTCCTCGGCCTTCCCCGGCTCATAACGTGCAAACCGTAGCCGATCGCGCGGCCAGCGCCATTGACAGCTTTTCGAAATGGTTCGGTCCCTATCCGTATGAATCCTTGTCGTTGACGCAGATGCCAGGAGATTTGAGCCAGGGCTGGCCTGGCCTCATCTTTCTTTCCAGCTTCGCGTTTCTGAATCCGCGCGAGCAATCTGACCTTCATCTGGATCCGGTCACGTCGATCCTCAGCAGCCAGGTGTTGGTCCACGAAACAGCGCACCAGTGGTGGGGCGACCTGGTTCTATGGAAGAGCTATCGCGATCAATGGATCGTCGAGGGACTGGCGAATTATTCGGCAATGCTGGAACTGGAGCAGCAGAATCCGGCCGCCTTCCGGCAGGTCCTGGAGCGATATCGCAGCGACCTGATGAGCAAGAACAAGGACGGCGAGCCGATTCGTTCCGCGGGACCGGTGACACTGGGACAAAGGCTCGTCTCATCACACTTTCCCGGCGGATACGAGGCAATCAGCTACGAGCGCGGCACCTGGCTCTTCCACATGCTGCGTTGCATGCTGAGAGACGCGGAGACTGCCTCCCGTTCCAGGAACGGGCGTGCCGATCCGGAAGAACCCTTCTTTCGCGCTCTCCACAGGCTGCGCGAGAAATATGCCGGACAACGCCTGAGCACCCGCGAACTCGTGCAAGTCTTTCAGCAAGACCTGCCTCGCTCCCTGTGGTATGAGCGCAGCCCTACCCTCGACTGGTTTCTGGAGGGATGGATCAACGGCACCGCGATACCCCATCTGGAAACGCGTGACGTCAAAATCGTGCCAAAAGAGAACGAGACCACGGTGAGCGGCATCGTCGTGCAGAAAGATGCCCCCGACGATCTGGTCACCGCCGTCCCGGTTTACGCCAGCCTCGGCGCAAATTCGCAGGTCCTGCTGGGGATCGTGCTTGCCGACGGCACCGAAACTCCGTTTCGATTCACTGCTCCCGCTCGTACGCGCAAGATTCTGCTCGATCCCAAGCAAACCATCCTGAGCGCCTTGAAATAGAGCTGGCTGCTACGTCCATTCGTAATTCATTCATCCCTGATAACCGAGGTAACCGGAGGAGCGATTGCTCCTTGGATCCACGTTCCTTTGATTAATCGGGTGAATTCATATGCCTCATATAACTTCCTGCATCTGCAAAAAAGACGAGCACCGAACAACGATTTTGTTGGTGGAAGATGAACCTTTCGTCCTTGACGCAACCAGCAGAATTCTTCACAGCGCAGGCTTCGAAGTGCTGGTGGCCGCCGACGCGAGAGACGCAAAGCGGGTTTACGAGCAGCATCGCGCGCAAATTAACCTGGTGATCACCGACTTGGTCCTGCCCGATAGCAGCGGCCGCCAACTCGCGCAGGATATCCGCGCGGCCTCGCCGGAAATTCCGATTCTGCTTACCTCCGGATATGGAGAAGCTGAGTGTAGCCCGGAATCACTCGATCACGGGACGCACTATCTTCCGAAACCGTATTCGAAAGTGAACCTGGTACAGAAGATTGTCGAGATCACAGGCAGACCCCTGCAGCGGGTGGCGAAGCAGACAGGTTGAGGGCGTGGGTTTTCAGGGATACTCATCCATCGCAATTACGACTTGCGTTCTTCCACACGCCGTCGACCTTCTCGAACACCATTACGGAGCGGCCAATACCGCTTGGGCGAGTGGGCATTCTTCTCCGCCCGCTGTCGAGCTTGGTTCTCGACTGCGACCGCCGGAGTTTTCGACCTTCTTGAGACTTAAGACCTGAGACCCAGAACCCGAGACCTGATGCATGCATCTTCAGTTCGGACGGTACACCATGTTCACCAGTCGCTGCACTTCCTCCAGGTAAGCCTCCATCTCGAAGGTGAAGCGCTCCCAATCGAGTTTCTGAAGATCGGGGCAAGCTTCGAGAAGCACCTTGAATGCGGGTTGCTGGTGGAAATCGACTTCGCGATCTTCCGGGTAGCCGTATCCGATGCCGCTCATGCGGCACAACAGGTCCGCCAATGCGACCAGGGCGACCAGGACACGATGTTGGTCCGCCTTTTCCGGTTCGTGATGCCCGCTGATGACCGCGACCAGGTCGGGCGGCATGTGCCACTTCTCGGCGAGAATCTTGCCGACCTCCGAGTGTTCAATTCCGAGCGACGCGATTTCGGCTTCCGCCAGCGGAATGTGTTGGGTCGCGGCGGCGCGGAAGGCCTCGGCGAATTCCTGGGGCGCAACCCAGAAACTCATGACCACGCCGAAGTCATGGAGTAAGCCGGCGAGGTATGCCTTGTCGGGATCGGGATAGCCGACCAGTCGCGCGAAATGGCGGCTGGCCAGAGCGACCCCCAGAGCGTGCTCCCAGAACAGGGTTGGATCGATGGGACAGTCGGCCGGAGTGAGCTTCAAAAGGCTGCACGAGGTGGTGATCTCGCGCATGCGGCGCATTCCGAGGCTGACAACTGCTCCGCGCACGGTTTCGACGGGCTGCCAGCGGCCGAACAGCGGCGAATTGGCGAGCTGCAAACATTGGGCCGCGAGAGATTCATCCTGGCTGATCAGGCGAGCCACTTCATTCAGCTGCAACGAGTCGATCGGCTGCTGAAGATAGCTGAGCAGCGGGGCGATCACGACCGGCAAGCTGGGAAGTTTGTCGGCCGCCTCCAGTTTCTTGAGCAATTCCTCTCTCGTCATGGCTATGATCGCTTTCCTCCCGCGGCGGGGGCAGTTTTCGCGTACCCGGTGGCCGACGGAAAGTGCACTAACTTGAATTGGTCACTCACTCCATACAGCGATTCGGAATGCCCGAGAAAAAAATATCCGTGGGGCTGCAGGCCGCTGAAGAAGTGCTGAATGACCCGGCGCTTGGACGCGACATCGAAGTAGATCAACACGTTGGCGCAGAAGATCAGGTCCATGCCTTTCATGAACAGCATGCGGGCATCGTCGAGTAGGTTGAGCCGCGAGATGGAGACCAGGCTCTTGACTTCCGGCGTAACCTGCAGCCTATCCTCCACCGGGACAAAATACTTTTGGCGATAGTAGGGCGACAGGTTGCGAATGCTGTAGTCGCCGTAAATCCCGGCCTTGGCGTGCTCGACCGAGCGCTCATTCAGATCGGTGGCCTGTATTTCGAAAGTCCACCCCTTGAACAGCCCATTGCTGGCTTCGAGCAGCATGATGGCCAGCGTGTAGGGTTCTTCCCCCGTGGAGCACCCGGCGCTCCAGATGCGCAATTTCTTGATGGGGATGTTGGCGCGCGCTTCGACGATGCGGGGCCAGACGATGGTTTTCAGCGCGTCCAGTTGAGGCTGGTTGCGGAAGAAGCAGGTCTCGCCGATCGTGACTTCGTTGAGCAGCTTCACCATCTCTTCGCGGCCGGAGATGGGATGGTTCAGGCGATCAAGATACTCGCGGACGCCAGGTACCTGAAGCACGACCATGCGGCGGCGGCAACGGTCCTCGAGCAGGCGAAGCTTGTTGTCTGGCTGGAAAATTCCGGCCGCCTTGTAAATCAGATCGCGGATCCGCAACAAGTGCGAATCCGGTGCGGCCGCAACCAGGCTCGGTGCTGGCGGTGCAGTACTCATGAAGATATTCCTTTAAGGAAGCTGGCCTGCACTCCACCCTGTTTTTGGCTGGCGGTTTCTGTCATGATTCCCAGGCTGCTGTGGGCGGCGACACTTTTGTGGTGTGAAAACACCAAGACCGGCCCGTACCTTTCCGGTTCATCGGCATGGCTGGGGTGGACTTTATGGTTGAGCGGAACTCTGGGTACATCTCCTTGCGTGTTGGTTTCGGGGCACTGGCTTGCAACCCTCACGCGCTCCTCACTATTCTCTGATGATGAGCCACGGCCCGGAAACCCTGCTCCTGGACCTGTTCGCCATCTTCCTTGCCGCCAAGCTGATGGGCGAACTGCTGGAGCGCGTTCGCGTTCCCGCCGTGCTGGGCGAGATCCTGGCGGGAGTGGCCCTCGGGCCATACGCCTTGGGATGGATCCATCCCTCCGACACGATCACTTCGCTCGCCGAAATAGGCGCAATCTTCGTGCTCTTCAACGCAGGCCTTGAAACCAGTTCGGGCGACCTGATCCGGGTGGGAAAGACCGCTCTATTGGTCGCGTTGGCGGGTGTCTTCTTTCCCTTTCTTCTTGGCTTCGGTTACATGAAACTCATCGGAGACCTCACCACCGAGTCAGTCTTCGTGGGCGCAGCCATGGTCGCTACGAGCGTGGGAATTACCGCGCGCGTGCTGGCCGATCTGGACGTTCTTTCGTCGGAGCTGGCAAAAATCATCATGGGCGCGGCGGTGTTCGACGACATCCTGGGCATGGTGATGCTGGCGGTCGTGGCGGGATTGGCTGACACCGGCGGGGTGGAGTGGGTCCATCTCGGGGTCCTCGTGGTGGAGGCTGCCGCCTTCGCACTGTTCATGATTCTGGTCGCACCCCACATCGTGCGCAAGATGCACGCCGGCGTCGAACGGCTTTCCACCAGGAATGCGCCTTTGCTGGTCGCGCTGGCCATCTGCTTGTTGCTGTCGTGGGTGGCCGCCCGCATCGGAATGGCCGGCATCATCGGCGCGTTTTTCGCGGGATTGATGTTCGCCGACCTGGCGCCGCGCTGGAACCTGCTTCCCAAAGCCCATGCGATTAATGAATTCCTCGCGCCTTTCTTTTTCTTCTCGATCGGTGCGCACCTCAATCTCAAGTTGTTCACCGGCGGTGTGCTGAAGACCGCGCTCGTGATCACGGCACTGGCCATCGTTTCCAAGGTAGTGGGCTGCGGTTTGCCGGTTGCGAAGAGAGGCTGGCACACCATTCTCGGCGTCGGCGTCGGCATGATGCCTCGCGGCGAAGTGGCCCTGATCGTTGCCCTGGCCGGGTTGAACGCGCAGATCGTATCGGAATCCAATTTCGCCATCGTCGTGTTCATGACCGCCGTGACCACCATCCTGGCGCCTCCCATTCTTCGTTGCCTGCTTCGCGAAGAGCGCGAGGCGGCCGCTTCATCGCGATGAGATCGTGCGCTTGTCGCGGAGGTTTAGCCCGCGGCGCATTTATAATTCGCCTTTCCATTTAAGGAGCTCTCATGAAACTGGATGGGCGGGTTGCGCTGGTCACCGGGGCGTCGCAGGGGATCGGTCACGCCTGCGCACTGAATCTGGCACGGCATGGCGCAGCCGTGGCGCTGGCGGCGCGCAATCAGCAGAAGTTGGAGGAACTGGCAGAGCAACTCAGAGCCGCCGGGGGCAAGGCGGCAGTGATCGTGATGGACGTGGCGGATGAAGAGCAGATCAAGACGGGAGTGAAGGCGGCGATCGTCGAGTTCGGGAAGATCGACATTCTGGTGAACAATGCCGGCATCACTCGCGACCAGCTGGTGATGCGGATGAAGCGCGCCGACTGGGACGCCGTCCTCAACACCAACCTGACTTCCGCCTACCTGACCATCCAGCAGGTGATCGGCTCCATGCTGAAGCAGCGTTGGGGGAGAATCATCAATATCACCAGCATTTTCGGACAGACGGGACAGGTCGGGCAGGCGAATTATGCGGCGTCGAAAGCGGGCCTGATCGGTTTAACGATGGCCATGGCGCGGGAGGTGGCATCGCGCAACATTACGGTCAATGCGGTGGCGCCGGGCTTCATCGAGACGGGAATGACCGCGGGGCTCAATGAAGAGCTGAAGCAGACGGCGCTGAAGATGATTCCGCTGGGGCGGGTGGGGGCGCCGGACGATGTGGCGAATGCGGTTTCCTTCCTGGCCTCGGACGAGGCGGCCTACATCACCGGGCACGTGCTCAACGTGAATGGCGGGATGCTGATGGGCTGAGGGCGGCCCTCAGCAAAGCGCAACGCATCTCCCATACTTCTCAACTTGGAATGCGAGCTAGCTTCCGGCAGGCGACGCCAAAAAGGGCTTCGAAGAAATTCGGAGATTTTGGAAATTAGTGCGCGCCGCGCACGATCAGGATCATTCCTGGACGCAGTGTTGCGATATTGCGGTTGTCGCGCTGTAGAGCGGAAACCGTAGTGTTGTACGAGTTGGCGATCGAATACAGGGTTTCGCCGCTCTTCACCTTGTGATGAACGACAACGCCCTTCGAAGCGACCTGAGTTCCCGCCCTGCCCTTGCGCGACTTCGAACTTCCTGACGCCACGGTCTGCGCGCCCGGTGTCCCGGGGCTCACTGGCAGGTGCAGGTAGAGAACCCGGTGCCCGGCGACGCTATCGCCCTTCAGGTGGTTCCAACTGCGAACCATGTTCGCCGGAACGCCGAAATTCTCCGCGACGGTCTGGACTGTATCTCCCCGATGTACCTTGTAGCGCGTGATTCGGCGGGCGTAGGTCGCCGTCTCTTTGTACTTGCCAGGGGCGATGGGGATGATCAGCTTCGTTTCTTGTTCAAGCGGCCCGTCTTCGAGGTTGTTCGCTTCCGCGATGGCCTTTGGTGTCGTGTGATAGGTCTTCGCGATGCCGGCCAGAGTTTCGCCTGATTGCACCTTGTGATAGCGCCACCAGACACGCATGTCGGGCGGGATAGCGGCCACGGCGTTCTCGAAGTGCTCGCGGCTGCCGCTTGGCAGATGCAGTTCGAACTCGCGATCCTTGGGCGTGGTCAAGCGCAGCAGGCTCGGATTCAGGTCCTGCAGGTCGGCCACCGAGGCGTCCACGCATTCGGCGACCAGGCGCAGGTCGATCGGATATCGGATCTTGACCGTATCGAACGACAGCGGCTTCTCGCGCTCGACATCCTCCAAGCCATACTGCTCGGGATTCTTGGCCATGATGGTCACGGCCACAATGATTGGTACGTAATTGCGTGTCTCTTTCGGCAAAACGTTGCGCCGGTAGAGTTCCCAGAAGTCGGCGTATCCGGTGCGCTTGACCGCGCTCTGCACGGTGCCGGGGCCGGAGTTGTATGCGGCCATCGCCAGATACCAGTCGCCAAATTGCGCGTACAGGTCCTTCAGGTGCCGGGCCGCGGCCCGGGTAGCCTTTTCCGGATCCTGGCGATCGTCGACCCACCAGCTTCGCTCGAGCCCGTAACCCTTCGCGCGGCTTCCCATGAACTGCCACATACCGCGCGCCCCAGCGCGCGACACAGCCAGCGGATGAAAGCCCGATTCCGCCTGCGCCAGGTAAATAAGATCCTGGGGAACGCCTTCTTCCCGCAGGATGCGGTGGATCATCTCTTCATAGCGCCCGGAACGCGATAAAGCGCGCTCGAGAGTGCCGCGTCCGCGGTTCGAGAAGAAATTGATATAGCCCGCAACCTGGTCGGTCATCATGAGCGGCAAGTCGGAACGCGTCGATTTGATTTCGGCTTCCGCCTTGGCCTTCACATTGGGATCGACGGCGGGCGTCACCTCGTTCGCTTCATCGATCGGAGCCGGCTCGGATTTCTGCTCAGTGAAGCCGTCGCCCTGTTGCAGCGCCAGCAACTCCAGGCTGTTGATGCCGTCCAGAATGCGGTCCAGTTCTTTTTCCAGGCGGCTGTCAGATCGGAGATCGAATCCGCCGCCGAGCAGAAGATTGAAGGCGGAATCGAAGTTCTGCTTGGCGGCCTCCAGGTGTCCGGCGCGATAGTTGTCTTGTCCTGCCTGGTATTCCTTCTCAACTTTCGAGATCAGTTCGCCGATCGGATCGGCCTGCAATACTTGT
>Ga0335071_10007454_pt1 | contig 11249 bp, 14 predicted proteins | sample Lox_Sample_15_FD_206724 | JGI IMG/M metagenome (GOLD analysis project Ga0335071, IMG submission 206724) | Soil microbial communities from Loxahatchee National Wildlife Refuge, Florida, United States - Lox_Sample_1.5 | ecosystem: Environmental > Terrestrial > Soil > Wetlands | place: USA...
TGGTCTCGCGCGAAAGCTACGGCGCACAACGCAAGCGGTTTTACGCCGCGGGGTTGCCGCCGGCGCACAAGGAGCGATGGACCGTTGAGAAACTCGCAGTCAATACCGCCTACAGTCGGTTTACGTCACCGCGCGCCTGGTCCGCCGGCGGGTTGCAGCTTATTCCGCCAGCCGTGTTTGGATTGCAGCGTTCTCTTAGACGCGATCTACGCCGCGGGGTTGCTTCCGCCACGACTCCGCAAGAGGCTCGGCGTGTCCTGGCGATGGTCTTTAACGGCGTCCGGCCGCTCCTACACGACGCCGGCGTCGGCCGAGATACAACCCAACCGACCGCCTTACATTCCACGCGACTAGGTAATGTGCTCGCCGGCGCGGTCGGAGCTCGACCCGTACCACCTTTGACTGACTCCCGATCATTAGCGCTCGAGCTTGGGCGAGCGCGTTACGCTAGTTCCGGCCAATTAGTCGCCGGCGGTGCGGTCGGCGATGGCGGCCGAGCGGCCGATCGAGCGCCGCCAGGCGACCCGATCGTCGAGCGATTGGAGCTCGACGCACTAAAGGCGCGCGATTGGAACACCCTCAGCAACGACGAAAGGCGGCGTTTACAGGCGTCGCTCGCGCAAGACGTAGAGAGACAACGGGTTGCGGCCGCGGAACGCTCCACGCGCGGCCGCGCGGCCCTAGACGAAGCATTGGAGCGACTACGGCAAAAGATGGAAGGAGCTCGAAAAGATGGAAGCGATCGAAAACTTAGATTGCGGCGTTTGTGAGAAGCGAATGCCGAGCACGCAAGGTAGAAGCTTGCCGAGCGTCGGCGCGCCGGCGTGGGTTTGCTTCGACTGCCTGGACAACGTAAGCGCGCTCCTCGAACGCGGCGCTCGCGTTATGGGGTTTGCATCGGCGCGCGCCGCATTCGATGCGTTGATGGCGGAAGAGCATCGCGAAGTCGCCAGGGTTTTGCGACGCGTCACCGAACGCGGCGGGGTTTCGTAAGTGGCGCCGGCGCGCGGGGAGACCCGCTTAACGTGCCGGCGGTGCGGCAACAAGCGGCCGATTTCAAGCTTGCGCCTGGTCAAGATGCCGCGCGGCGATCAGGCGTGGTGCTTTCGATGCCGTCAAACACCGCTACGTCTGAAACTCGACTTTCCGCGATCCCCGAAAGGAGCAACATGACCAACAACAACGACGGCGCGCCGCCGGCGCCCGATAGATTTTTCGACCCCGTAGAACGCGATTACATTGCGGCGCGCGAAGCGTTCGTTGAGCTTAGCAAGTCAATGAACGCGCTCGGCGCCTTCGTTCTCAGTCGTAGTAAGCTCGACCCGTTCGGGTTGCGGATTATCGCAACGGCGCTCGACGCGGCGACGTTACAAGAGAAGCTCTTGCGCATGGCGGTTAACGTTCATGGAGACTAACCAGACGCCCGCGGAGATCGCCGCCGCACTGCGCGAGATGTTCGGGCTTATGGCAGACACGCTCGAATTCGCCGCGACCGCAGTCGAGAGTCGTTTCCCGGAACCGTCGCCGGCGGCGTCGCACTTGCGCGCGGCGATTGTAGAAGTGCGTCGCGCGGCCGCGGCGCTCCCCAAGGAGTTTTAGGCTATGCAAGTCGGCAACCCGCCGAAAATGAGGATTTTGAGTCTTGCGCCCGCGGATATGGAGCGCGAGCTCAACGTCTTGCTTAACGACTACGCCGTTACGCATTGGCACTTCGCCGCCGTCGGCGATGGCGTTCGCATAACCGTGGTGCTACTCCACGCAAGCGAAGTGCGGAAGGCGCAATTGATGCAGACCAATTTCGGCGCGCGTCAATAACGCGCCGGCGCCTGGTCACAACCCAAGGAGCGGCCGGCGCCGCTCCTTGGTTCTTCCCCGACGTTCTGCGACAACCCCGCCTTACTTAGTTTCAACCGGCGTCACCGTCGCCGAGCTCTTCGGCGAAAGCATCGCGTTCGCCGTCGCGCGTAGTGCGTTGATGACTTTTGCCGGCAAGTTGAGCGCCTTCAATTGCGCAACGTAAGCGTCATCGGTGATTAGGTTGCGCTTCCGCTGGTCCGTCATCGCACCGACCCGCTCGCGCAAGAGCGATGCTTGTTGCGGTTGGAGCTCCAACCCGTAGATCCAACGCGTCGCGCCTTGACGTTTTAAGCTCGCGAGCGCCGCGGCCGACGCCGCTTGACTGGTAGTCATGTTCGCCGCGAGCAACGCCGCGGTAAGCGTCGCCAGATTGCTTTGTCCGTCGGCGTACGACTGCAACGCCGCGCGCCTGGCGGCGGCGTCTTCGGCGCGTACGCGCGCCGCGTTCTCGCGGATCGTTTGGCGTTGTCCCATCGCAGACACACGCGCTTCCGCGACGCCGGCGCGGATATCGACGTAGCTCGGCGTCAACCCGATCGCCGACAGGTCGGCGCGGTATGCGTCATCGGTAATGACGCCGGCCTGGTAGAGCGTCGCGTATTCCGTCTCGAGGAGCTTCGTTTCAGCAATTAAGAGCTTCCATTTCCCCGCCTGGAGAACCAAGCTTCGGCGGTCGGTGTTTTGCTCGGCGGCGTCGTAGTTGTCCGTCAACCCGTTGTCATCGAGCAACCCCGCGGCGTACGCCGCCTTGATTTCGGTTAGGAGCTCGCGGCGCTCCGTCGCCGTCGCCATATAGTCCATCGCCGCGAGCACGCGATGCTGCGACGCCGCTCGCATACCCGAAAAGGTGAGCTCGTCGGCGATATCTTCGGTTGTGAAGAGACCCGTATCCGCCAGGCGCAACAACAATCGCGCGTTGAGACCGCTATAGGCGGCGTCTTGTACGGGTTGCGTGTACTCAACCGGCAACCCATCGAACGCCGCGGCGGTCTCAAAGGCGACTTTATCGACCAACCCGCGAGCGCGTAGCGACGCGACGGTGCTCGCGCTCGGCATTTCCTGGCGGAACGCCGCCTTTGCTTTCATGGTCTCGATCCGCGCGATGCCATGACGGACCAGGGGACCGATTTTTACGTCGCGTAGCTCTTCCCAACCAATTGCGCCGGCAACGAGCTCGGCGATGTGCGCCAGGGGCTCGCCTTCGTCCACGCCGACGAACGCCGCAAGGTAACTGGTTAACGCCGCGGTCAACGCAACGCCGGTCGCAACCGCGATTGGTTTGTCGGGGTCAACGTCCGACGATCCAAGCTTCGGCGGCGCCGTCGGTGTCAGTAAGTCGATAACCGCATCAAGGAAAGGTTCAATAATCGGTTGGATTACCTTGTCTTCGGTCGCGAAGAATTTGCGCACCGCACTTGCCAGGAGCTCTTGCGCATGGGGATCGTCGCCAAAACCGCCGACCAGTTTACCGCCGGAAGTGCCTATTAGGTCTTCGATGTATTTCTTGAAGAAATTCCAAGTCGAAGTCGCAATCGCGCCGACGGCGCCCGAACCAAAATCGCCGCTCCCCGCAATTTGCACAACCGACGCGTCAAGAAATCCTTCGTTGCCGAGATAGTCATAGAGCGCCGCCGGCGGGTCGAGCGTTCGGAATATCGCCTTTAACTGGTCAACGATGCCGCTGGTATCACCGCCGGCGAGCGCCTGGATCGCCTTGACCAGGCGATCGAAATCGGCGGTGCGGTGCGCATCGGCGGTCGCGACGTTGTTACCGACCGCGGCCGCGGCGCCCGCAAGCTTGTCGAGCTCCGCCAGGATGCCGCTTAGGTCGATTGGTTCGGTTGCCGGCGGCGCAAGCGTGGGGAGCACGCCGGCGATCTGTTTTAGCGTCGCCGTTACGTCGCCGATCGCGTCGGTGACTTCTTGACAGCAATCGCCGGCCGGCGTACCGCCGCCGCCTTGCGGGGTCGCCGGTTGTAGCAATAGCTGCAACGCTTGAATGAGCGCCGTAAAGTTAACGCCTAAACAGGCGCACAAGTCGCTGAGCTCGTCGCCGCCGCCTGGTTGAGTCTCCGGCCATTGCGGAATGTTCAACGGCGGCGGCGGCGGCGGCGGCGGTGGCGGTGGCGGCGGCGGCGGTGGCGGAACGTTCGGCGGCGTATACACGCAAAGCTTGCTAGTCGGGTCGAGCGTGTAATTGTCCGGACAATCGCCGTTCTGACTCGGCAAGAGCGGCGAGAGCGGCGGGTCGCTTGGAATGTATGGTCCGACCCTGACTTTGGTTATTAGCTTCCCCAAAGGGTAATGTTTGTAAAAATACGCTTCCGCTCTCTGCAACGCCGTCTTAATATCCAAACCCTTGCTAATCGACTTGCTGTACTGGTCGATTAACATCTTGAGAGCGTCCGGCGGTGCGTTAAATAGTAGCTGATTCGGCAAGGGGAGCTTTAGTTCCGGCTCGCAAGGCAAACCCTCTTGCGCCGCTCGACTGGTCGCGTTGACAAGAATTTGCTCGGCGCGCTCTTTCGGTATGCCTTGCGCCTGTAGGTTCTCGCTAAACTCCTTTGCCCACGCGTCGATGATTGAGCGTTGCGCGCCGCCGACCGAAGTCACTATCCCCCATTCGTTGACCAGGCGTTGCAACGCGATCCCCGCCAGGCGCGACGCGGGGTTGCGGCATCGAGTAAGGCGTTGTGCTTGCGCCAACGTCGCCAGGGGTTTCGGCCGGCCGGCAAATAGCTGCATCAGCTCGTCAAACGGATTGGGGATAATGCCGGCGAGCTCAAGAATGTCGAGCGCAAATTCGAGTATGTCTAGGAAGGGGATCGCGAGAAGAACGTTGTCAACGCCTTCGCTGATTACCAGATCGTACCCAAGCGAAACACTTATCCCCGCTCCCATGCTTTACACCGACCCTCTGTAACGCTCGCGCCTAAAACCGCCTAAACGACATGACTGGCGGTGAATCAACCGGCCAAGGCGTCTCCGTCCAAAAGAACCCGCAAGTCAAAGTTATTGCTGCCTGGTTCGACAAGACGCAAAAGGAAAACCCTGGCGTAATCACCGCAAGCGGAAATGGTTGGAAAAACTCGAAGTCGGCGCGGCCGTTCATACCGAACGATATACCTTGCACAAAGTGCTTAGTAACGGGCACCAACGTGCCTTGGTAGATATCGCCGTTCTCGCTTGGTTGTTGGCCTGGCAAAATAGGAAACGCGGCGCCGGCGACCACGCTTCCAATCGACCCCTTGAACGTGCCGACGGTCAGAAACTCGCCGGCGGCCGCTTGAGTTGCGGTGAATCCGTACACGTTACAGACGTGCGACGCACTACCAGAGTTATAGAGACTCACCACAGGAAACTGCATCGCGGCCGCGATGCTTTGACCCGACCCGATAAACGTGCCGGCCTGGTCCCAATCGGGACCAATCCGCACTTTCAACCCCTTGGGTATTTGCGACGTACCCATTAATGGAAGAGCAAACAGAAACTTGCGTACTGAATCGACGCGCCTGGCACAACGATCGAGCTCGGTAATTTGCCGTTGGTGCTCGCGGCGACGCTTGTATTGCTCGCCGATAAAGACCACCAACCACCAGGCGATCCCGAACCAGGATTAAGTTGACCGCCGTCCCAATTGCCGGTTGAAGAGTTGCCGGTAATCGCGAAATAGTAAGAACCAGGATAGAGCGTAACGGTGCCTTGCAAACATGGTTTGTCGAGAATCACGGCGCCGCCGAGCGGGGTAAATCCGTTGCTCGCGTCGGCCGCTACGTCGGCGACCAGGGTACCGACGGCGTTATAGATGCCGAAGTCGTATTTGGAAGCGCCGGCGTCGCCGGTCAAGATGTTGCTGCATAGGCTCGAAAAGGTGACTGGTTGAACCAGGCTGAATTGGACAATTTGGACGCCGTTCGCAATCACCGGCCAATGAGTATTAGATTTCGACCCGACCGCCAGTGAAGTCTGCTTCGTAACGCCGAGCACGTTGCCGACGGCGCCGTTGCCTTGCAAGCTTGCGTCCGCTTGCACTTGCAGGATCGCAACCGGCGACGCGTTGAGACCGTTGCCGGTAATCGTAACGCCGTCGGTGACAACGGACGCGATGCCGCCGCCAGGGTTTTGTACTTGCATCGCTCGCGCTCCTATTCGCCGGTTAGGATTTTCTCGACCATGTGCAAAGTCGTACCGCCAGCGTTGCTGATTGCCCAAATCGGATACATGACTAAATCCTGGTCGAGGTACCAATCAACGTTGAGCGTACCGCCAGTCTCGAGGAGAATCCCCGTTGTCAGCGTAACGCCGCGCGACCATCCGATCGCAACGTTGTTGGTGCCTGTATTCGAGACCAAATAGCCGGTACGTTGACCGCGGTTACTGCCGAGCGCGACCGCCGCGGTTGTGACGGTGTAATCACTCTCGACTGGCGGGTTTTGGACTACCAACCCATAAAACGACAAAACGAGCTCGCGCGGGCTCGTTACGTTGCGAACATAGTCGCCGTTTCCGTTCATTCTTGCCACCAAATTTGCCCGCTACGGGCGCTCGGCGTGCTCCCCTGCTAGGGTTGCACGCGTTTTCAGGGTCGGCCGCTTAAAAAGGCTCTAAACGCCTTGCACGACGATCGATCGCGGACGCCGGCGCCGCGGGTTTGGCGAGACCAACCTGGCGAGCTTCCGTTGACCTTGGGGGAAGGTTGCGTTTTCTCTCGCTCAACGGGGTTCCAGGCTAAGCATCGAAACGGCGCCGGCGCCCGTAATAAACACAACCCGCCGCGGCCGGCGGGTTGTGCGATCGCCTTTCTAGAGCGCGTTACTTGTGGTCGCGTCCGAAAGCTTAATCAAGTCGAACCACATGTTCTCAGTCGTGTCGGCCGACGTGCTCCAAATTTGCACGTACGGGAAGACGTTCTGAAAAAACGTCATCCAAATCCCCCAATTGGAATGCTTGCCGGTTATCGGGTTGAAGAAGCGCTGATTAGGAGCGTCGGCCGCGTCTTGCGACTGTACCGCCACGCCGCCTGGTTTCCATAGTGGACCAGTAACCGGCGAGACGCGGAAGGCGAGCGCGCCGGCCGACTGAACGCGAGCACCGACAAGAGCATAAGTGCCGGCCGGCAACGGCGAGTCGAGCGTCGGCGTAACTTGCGACCAGGCGTTAGCCGTCAAGGTAACGCCGGCGGTCGCGTGCACCGTCGTAAACATCCCATTGCCGTTGATTGCCGGACCAGTCGCGATCGGCGGCGCCGTCGCCGGCCGATTGTCGGTGAATTGGACGAACACCGCTTCAGTTTCCGCACCGCCGCTGTTTTGCGAGGCGAACACGTTGAAGAATTCCGTCGGCCGCAACGCCTTGGGAGCGTAGGAAAAATCCCATAGGCGCGGTATCGCTTCGGCCGCGGTGCCTTTGTTGTTCGGCGAAAAAGTCGGATAGGGGAGCGGCTGAAAGCTTGCCGCTTGCGGCTGAATATTTTCTAAGTTGGCGCCGACCCCAAACAACGAATGCAGAAACGGGAGCTCGGCGGCGACTTGCAACCCGCTCCCCGATGGCGCCAAGACCGCTCCGGCGGTGATATACGTCACCTGCTGGAAAACGTTCGTTGTGCCGGAGCTCAACGACGATCGAAATGCTTCCATGTGGAACATTGAATTTATACTCCTTGAAGAGCGTTAGAAGCTTCGAGTTGAGCTTAGATTTTGCCTTTATACGCCGCCATGCCGCGCGACCAGGCGAGCATACGCGCTTCGTTGTTGGCGCCCTTGCCGGTCGGCATCGAAAGAACATTCGAGAGAACGGCACTTTCAGCGGCCGCGAGCGCCGTTGTTTTGGCGGCGTATTTTGCCGCCTTGTTGGTACCGCTGTTAGCGTAATTGGTGGTGCCGTACGTGCTTATCGCGGTCGCCATCATGGACAGATCGACGGCGCCGAGCTTCGTCGCATAGGTGCCGGCCGCGAGCGCCCGTTGCACGCCGGAGCTCCAAGCGGTTTGCGCCGCGGTCGGATTGGCGTTGAAGAGCGATCGGGGGTTGAGCGTCTTTTTCTGCCATTTCTGCGCATTGTTGGTGACGCCTGGTCCCCAGTTTGCCGCCATCGTTGCGGCATTGATTTGATTCGTCGGGGTAATCGTAGCCATTACACTTGACTCCTTGTCATTAGCTCGCGGTCGCGAGCGCCCGGCGAACTACCCTCAACGCAGTCGGCAAGCGTCGTTGACGCGGCGCAAATCCGTGTTACGCGTAGCATATTTTGGCTCTAGGAGCGAAATTATGAGTTGCGGCGGTTGGTGCTATCCGTGTCCAAAGTGCGGCGGTTTGGTTCATTTGCTAGCCTTCTATTGCGCGCGTTGCGGTTGGAGAGTGCCAAAATGAACGACGAGCTCACAATTACGCCGGAAGCGATCCCCGCCGGCCGGCGGCGGTCGGTGTATGCGTCAACTAAACTGCTCCACGAATGGTCTTTACTTCAGCCTTGGGACGAACCGCCGAAATATGAGCTCCGTCTTGGTCCGACGCCGGCGTCGATAAGCAACCCAAGCTTGACGCCAGTCGAGCAACGCATGGTTCGCGTCGCCAACCGCTACGCCGATCTGGTTGGTCCGATTGGCAACGAGCTCCTGGTAGTCGAGGCGAAAATGGATGCCGACCCTGGCGCCCAATCGCAGCTACTGCACTATGTTGACTTGTTGTCAACAACGCCGTATTTCGACGCGCACCGCGACAAACGCATTGTGCCTGTTCTTCTGTTCGCCGCTAACGATCCGGTTGTGACGCAACGCGCGGTCGCCGCTGGTATTCGAGTCGAACACTTCGCGCCGGATTGGGCTCGCGAATGGTTTGTCAAGCGTTATTCGACTAAGCACCGCATCGGATTTTAGGGCTCTTTCGAACGTCAAGAGAAAATTTATTGTCACAACCCTGGCGGGGAAGGGTCGGGGTTTCCCCGCGGTGCGTCTTGTATAAGTCAAGCTAATTTCTCTTTTCCTTTTCGAGAACGATTCTCAATTAGAAATTCTTAACTTGCCAAAAAGGGCTTTCTTCTCGAAAACCGAAGCTTTTCGAAGTATAGGGTTGTCTTGGGGTTGCCACGCCGGCGACGTAAGGTGCCAATGGGTATTACGCAACATGGAGCTCGCCTTTCACCGCGCGACGTTTCCGACTTGAACGACGCAAGCGAAAATCTCGCCGCCGTCGCGACGCTCATCCAACGCAACCGGCCAAGCTACGGCGACGCGGCGATCCGTCTCCTGGTCGAGGCGAACAACACCGTCGTTCGAATACAGAACAAAGGCGCCGCCGCATTCGCGCGTCACCTTGAGCGGGAGCAAAAGAAACAGGGACCAGGAGCGCCGGAAGGCGATCCTGGCGACGCAACCGCCGAGCTCGAAGACCAATCGAGCTCGGCCGAAGGGTAAGCAACGATGCCGAGTACCGCGGAATCAGTAACTTGCACACTTTGCCTTGCGGCCGAAGACCAGGCGCAAGCTTTGTTGGTGCCGCTCCTACACGCGCCGGTTGGAACACCAACGCCGGCGGCGTTCTGCGAGCAATGTCAAGTCGCAATCACAAGAGCTTTTGCCGTCAAATTTGAAGCGCCGGCCGACCCCGCGGGGAGCAATGAGCAACCAAGCGAAATTCCTACTCCTGGTTCTGATTTGGTTGGCGCTCTACCAGGCGTCGAAGGCTATGACGATTGCTGCGCGGCCGCGGAAGCGATCCCCGCCGCCGACTCAATGGAGACACTCGAGACCGCGGCCGCGTCGCCGACGATTTCGACGCTTCCGACTCGCGAAGAGACGATAGCGGCCGATCGTCACCGCCGGCGCGGTCAAAAATAAGTTGTTGCTATTCGCGTCGCATAGCGTCGTAATGTTTTCTTGGAGTTATAAAAGGAGCATTTACGATGCAAGAACAGTTAATTTTAGCGGTCACCGTCAAGGAGTGCGGTCGCGAATTGCGAATTGTGGCGCGCGAGAACGCCGAGCTCGACGCGGAAATCCACGTTTTGACGGCGTGCAATCATTGTCGCCAGGCGCTCGCCGGCACGTTGCCGGAGTTTTACCCAAATCAGCGTATCTTATTCAGCGACTAAGCTTATCCACAACGCCGGCCGGCGGTGACGGCGGTGTTATCCACAAACAACCCCTTCCAACCCCGCGCGCAATCAAGCATGGTCGCCGCGGGGTTGAATTTTGGCGAGGCAACGATCGCAAGCGGCCGAACACGCCGCAACTTGGCAAGACGCCGACGGCGCAACGGTCAAAACCGCTTGCGGCGATACGATTTGCTGGTTTCCCCGCGGCGGTAATTCGTTGCGCCTAACGCGAGACGGAATGACGATCGTTGCACGTTGCCGCTCCTGTCCTGGTTGCCGCGAGCTCGACCGCCGCCGACTCGCCGACCGTCTCGAGCAACGCTATCCCGATCGCTCGACCCCGCTCTTCTTGCTGCGCATCTATGCGCCGCTCGCAAGTCAAAATCGCGCCGTCCGGTTGCTGCGCCGGCGCAAGAATACAGAGCTCGAACCAGGCATCTATCGACTAGGCGTCAACGCGATCGCGGTGCTCGCCAGGAGCGCCGCGGTGCTCGCGGCGCTCTACAAACGCACCGACCCCAAGGCGCGGATCGAACGCATACGCCGAACGCGCGGCCGACGCGCATGGCGACCAATCACCGCGGGGTTGCTGGTCTCGCGCGAAAGCTACGGCGCACAACGCAAGCGGTTTTACGCCGCGGGGTTGCCGCCGGCGCACAAGGAGCGATGGACCGTTGAGAAACTCGCAGTCAATACCGCCTACAGTCGGTTTACGTCGCCGCGCGCCTGGTCGGCCGGTGGATTGCAGCTTATTCCGCCAGCCGTGTTTGGATTGCAGCGTTCTCTTAGACGCGATCTACGCCGCGGGGTTGCTTCCGCCACGACCCCGCAAGAGGCTCGGCGTGTCCTGGCGATGGTCTTTAACGGCGTCCGGCCGCTTCTACACGACGCCGGCGTCGGCCGAGATACAACCCAACCGACCGCCTTACATTCCACGCGACTAGGAAATGTGCTCGCCGGCGCGGTCGGAGCTCGACCCGTACCGCCTTTGACTGACTCTCGATCGTTAGCGCCCAAGCTTTGGTGGGCGCGTTACGCTAGTTCCGGCCAATTAGTCGGCGACGGTGCGGCCGGCGACGGCGACCAAGCGGCCGATCGAGCGCCGCCAGGCGACCCGATCGTCGAGCGATTGGAGCTCGACGCACTAAAGGCGCGCGATTGGAACACCCTCAGCAACGACGAAAGGCGGCGCTTACAGGCGTCGCTCGCGCAAGACGTAGAGAGACAACGGGTTGCGGCCGCGGAACGCTCCACGCGCGGCCGCGCGGCCCTCGAGGAAGCATTGGAGCGACTACGGCCAA
>Ga0335071_10007457_pt1 | contig 11248 bp, 7 predicted proteins | sample Lox_Sample_15_FD_206724 | JGI IMG/M metagenome (GOLD analysis project Ga0335071, IMG submission 206724) | Soil microbial communities from Loxahatchee National Wildlife Refuge, Florida, United States - Lox_Sample_1.5 | ecosystem: Environmental > Terrestrial > Soil > Wetlands | place: USA: Florida...
TCGTGGAGCTGCGCGAGCTCTTCGGCGGACGGCTCCGCCCCTCCGAAGCGGATCCTCGGCCGCAGGGCGACGCGCGTGACGGCGAGCTTGCCCTCCTCGTTCTTCTCCATGTGCCCGACGGCATCGTCCTCGTAGGCGTCGACCACCATCCGCTTGCGCGCGGCGATCGCGAGGAACGTCAGCATGTGGCAGCTCGCGACCGACGCCACGAACGCCGCCTCCGGGTCGACGAGCGCGGGGTTTCCCTTGAAGCCCGGCGCCGCCGACGCTGCGACCTCGCTGCCGCCCTCGAACTTCCAGGTGTGGTCGCGCGAGTAGGCGTCGTAGGTGAACTCCCGCCCCCCGCGCTTCCAGGCGATCGCGGCCTTGTGCTCGGACATCACGGCCTCCTCCTGATCCGGCCGAGAATAGCCCGGACACCCGCGCGATCCGGCCGCCTTCCCCGGACGCCTTGAGGGCGGGGTGACGCACGGGCTAGCTTCTGACTTGCTGTCAGATCGACGGAACCCAGCAAGGATCACCCATGTCCCTCACCATCGACGCCGACGCTCACGTGATCGAAGGCGCTCCGTTCGCGGTCGAGGCCCTGAAGCGCTGGCCGGACAAGGTGAAGGTCGAGCGCACGCCGGAGGGCACGCCCGTCTTCACCATCGAGGGGCGCCGCTATCCCGAGTCGACGGGTCCAGGCGCCGGCTGCCCGCCGCAGCACGGCCTGTGCGCGAACGCGGGCGATCCGCTCTCGCCGGCGGGCGTCGTGGTCGACGCCGATCGCGAGGGGATCGACCGCATGGTGCTCTTCCCGAGCCTCGCGCTCGGGGTGCCGGCGTACCGCGACCTCGCCTTCGGCGCCGCGTTCGCCCGCCACTACAACGCCTGGATCGCCGACTACTGCCGCGCCGGGGGCGGACGGCTCTTCGCGGTCGGCGTGGTGCCGATCGAAGACGTCGAGACCTCGATCGCCGTGCTGCGCGAGGCCAGGCAGGCGGGGCTGGTCGGGGCCGTGATCCCCCCCGCGCTGCGCGAGCGCAACCTCGACCATCCGGACCTCGACCGCTTCTACGCCGCCGCGGCGGACCTCGACATGCCGCTCGGCGTGCACGGCGCCCCGGGCGTGCACCTCCCGAAGATCGGCGTCGACCGGTTCTCGAACTACGTGCAGGTGCACTGCGTCTCGTTCCCGTTCGACCAGATGACGGCGATGACCGCGATCGTCTCGGGCGGCGTCCTCGACCGCCACCCGCGCCTGCGCGTGGCGTTCCTCGAGTCGGGCGTCACCTGGGTCCCCTTCTTCCTCGACCGGCTGCACGAGCACTGGGAGAAGCGCGGCGACTGGATCGCGAACGGGTGGCGGCGCGACCCGCGCGAGTACGTCGCCGCCGGCCAGGTCTTCGTCTCGTGCGAGGCCGGCGAGACGCTGCTGCCGGCCGTGGTCGATGCACTCGGGGCGGACTTCGTGCTCTACGCCAGCGACTACCCGCACTGGGACAGCGAGTTCCCCGAGAGCGCCAAGACGCTGCGCGAGCGCGGCGACCTCTCGTCCGAGGCGCGCGCGAAGATCCTCGGCCTGAACGCGCAGCGGCTCTTCGGGATCTAGCGCGATGTCCGCGGCGCCGCCCGCCCGCGGCCGCTGGGGCGCCGCGACCGAGCTCGCCGACGTCTCCGGCGAGGTCGCGATCGTCGGGGTGGGCGAGGCGGACCACTCGGGCGCGTCGGGCCGCGACGCCGTCGAGATCGGCGCGCAGGCGGTGGAGCGCGCGCTCGCCGACGCCGGCCTCGAGCCGCGCGACGTGGACGGACTGCTCTATCGCAGCGGCATCGGACCGCAGTTCGACGAGCGCGCCTTCCACCGCCACTTCGGCACCGACCACGAGCTCTTCGTGTCGCACGAAGGCGGCGCGATGACGTGGGCCGCGACGGCCCCCTACGTCGCGGCGCAGGCCATCCGCAGCGGCAAGGCGCGCGTGCTGGTCAACGTGTTCTCGGTCGACTGGGCGAGCCGGCGCGGACAGATGACCGGCGGGCCCGGCGCCTTCCACGCCCAGGAGCGCATGAAGGCGAACCTCGAGATGCCCTTCGGCTGGTTCCCGCAGCCGGTCTACTTCGCCACCATCGCGCGCCGCCACATGCACGAGTACGGCACGAGCGCGGCGCAGCTCGGCGCCATCGCCGTGGCCGCGCGGCGCCACGCCAACGGACATCCCACCGCGGTGCTGCGCGAGAAGCCGCTCTCGCTCGAGCAGTATCTGGCGCGCCCGATGCTCGCCGACCCGCTGCGCGTCGAGGACTGCTGCTTGATCTCGGATGGCGGCGCCGCGTACGTGATGACGGGCCTCGACCGGGCCGCCGATCTGGCGAAGCCGCCGGTCCGGGTCCTCGGCATCGGCGAGGGCCACTCGGACAGCGGCACGTTCTGGAGCCAGCAGGCCGACTTCACCGCCACCCCGCAGGTGTTCTCGGCGCCGGGCGCGTGGGCGATGGCCGGGGTGACACCGGCCGACGTCGACGTGCTCGCACTCTACGACCCCTTCACCATCGTCGCGCTGATGCAGCTCGAGGACATGGGCTTCTGCAAGAAGGGCGAGGGCGGGCCGTTCGCCGAGGGGGCGTCGCTGCACTTCGACGGAGGGGGCCCGCGCTCCCGGGGATCCAGCGGGGTGCCGCTGAACACGCACGGCGGGCTCCTGTCGCACGCCTACGTGCTCGGCATCGCGCACGTGGTCGAGCTGGTGCGCCAGCTCCGCGGCGAGGCGGCCAACCAGGTGCCCGGTGCGCACATCGGCGTGTACGGCGGCTACACCGGCGCGACGGCCAGCACGCTGGTGCTGGGGCGCCCGTGACGAGCCGTCACCATCCGCTGCCCGACGTCGGCTGGGAGCCGCTTGCGGGCTTCTGGGCCGGAGCCGCGGCGGGCGAGCTGCGCCTCCCGCGTTGCGGGTGCGGCGGCTTCCGCTGGTACCCGCGCGACCGCTGCCGCGACTGCGGCGCGGCGCCGTACGAGTGGGTGCGGACGAGCGGGCGCGGCACGCTCTTCTCCTGGGCGGTGGTGCGCCGCGCGCTCTACGAGCCCTTCGCGACGTTGGTTCCCTACGCCACCGGCCTGGTCGCGCTGGCGGAGGACTCGCGCGTGCGCATCGCCACCCGCCTCGTCGACTGCGACGTGGAGACGCTGCGCATCGACATGCCGGTCCACGCCGTCTTCGCCCCACTCTCCTTCCCCGGCGTCGACGGCTCGGTGCCGGCGCCCTTCTTCACACCCACGAGGTGAACCATGAGCGATCTGTTCCACGACGTCGGAAGCATCGACTACCCGATCCTCGACGCGGACGCGCACGTGAACGAGCCCCCGAACCTGTGGCAGGAGGGCGTCCCTGCGAAGTGGCGCGAGCGCGCGCCGCGCGTCGTGCACGGCGAGCGAGGGGACGTCTGGGAGTTCGACGGCGGCCGCGAGAAGTGGCCCGTGGGCCTCACCGCCACCGCGGGCCAGAGCTACTTCCAGTTCTCGCCGATGGGACAGACCTACGCCACGATGCGCCCCGGCTCGTTCGACCGCGACGCGCGTCTGCGCGACCTCGACGCCGACGGGATCTGGGCGCAGGTGCTCTATCCGTCGGTGACGCTGAAGGGCGCCAAGATCTACTCGAAGGAGCGCGAGCTGCAGCTCGCCTGCGTGCGCGCCTACAACGAGTGGATCACGGCCTTCTGCGCCGGCTCCGGCGGCCGGCTGGTCCCGCAGGCGATCATCCCGACGACGGGAGTCGACGACGCGCTCGCCGAGCTCGCGTGGGCGATGAAGAACGGGCACAAGGGCGCGGTGATCTCGTCGTTCCCGAACGGCTCGCTGGGGCCCGACGAGGTCGATCGGCCGTTCTGGGCGCGCGCCGAGGAGGCGGGCTTCCCGCTGGCGGTGCACATCGGCAGCTTCCTGCGCCGACCGCCGGCTGGCGCACAGGACAAGAGCGGGTCGTGGGTCGGATCGCTCGCCTTCGTCGCGCGCGCCGCGTGGACGAAGGCGGGCGGCCAGACGCTCGACGTCGTCTGCGACCTGCTCTTCTCGGGCCTCTTCGAGGACTTCCCGCGCCTCAAGATCGTGCTGGTCGAGTCCAACATCGGCTGGATCCCGACGCTGCTCGAGCAGAGCGACGACATGTTCCGCCGCTATCGCTGGTGGACGGGCGCGCACGAGAAGATGTCGGAGCTGCCGAGCACGATCTTCCACCGCAACTTCTGGGCCACCTTCATGGTCGACCGAGCCGGCATCGAGCTGCGCCATCGCCTGAACGGCGACCACATCTGCTGGTCGACCGACTACCCGCACAGCGGCACCGACTGGCCGAACTCCTCGGTGTCGATCGAGGCGCTGTTCCGCGGCCTCCCCAGGGCGGAGGTCAAGCGGTTCCTGCACGACAACTGCAAGGCTCTCTACGGCATCGACGCGCCCGAGAAGGCGCGGGGGCGCTGAGCCGCGCCTCGAGCAGCGCCCCATCCCGAAGCGCTGCTGCTCTTTCCGCACGGATGCCTTGACACCGCTTCTTGATCGGATGAAGAATGGCCGCGAGGTCGGCTCTCGGCGACGTGTTCGTCGTCGCCGCGAGGAGCGGAGCCAGGAGGAGCCCTACGTGAGCAAGGCCGGCCGCACGCTCCACACGCTCGCGTCGGCTGCGGCCTTGCTCGCGTGGGCGGGCGCAGCCAGGGCGTCCGGGCCGGTCGTCGCATGGGGAAGCAATTCCGCCGCCCAGGCCAGGCCGCCCGCGTCGGTGAGTGGCATCGCGGGCGCGGCCAGCGCGATCGCCCCAGGCGAGGAGCACAGCTGCGCGATCGTGGCGGGCACCGGCGCGGTCGTCTGCTGGGGAAGGAACGATCTCGGCCCGGCCACGCCGCCCGCGTCGGTGGACGGCAGGGCGGGCACGGCCAGCGCCCTCGCCGCGGGCGCGTATTACACCTGTGCGATCCAAGCGGCCACCGGCGCGGTCGTCTGCTGGGGAGACGACTCGCACGGCCAGGTGACACCGCCCGCGTCCGTGGACGGCACGGCGGGCACGGCCAGCGCGATCGCCGCCGGCGACTACCACGGCTGCGCGATCCGGGCCGACACCGGCGCGGTCGTCTGCTGGGGATGGAACGATTCCGGCCAGACCACGCCGCCTGCGTCGGTGAATGGCACGGCGGGTACGGCCAGCGCGATCGGGGCGGGCTATGAGCAGAGCTGCGCGATCCGGGCCGACACCGGCGCGGTCGTCTGCTGGGGAGACGACTCCTACGGCCAGGCTACGCCGCCCGCATCGGTCAACGGCACAGCAGGCACGGCCAGCGCAATTGCGATCGGCGCGTATCACGGCTGCGCGATCCAGGCCGGCACCCACGCGGTCGTCTGCTGGGGATGGAACGACTCCGGTGGGCAGGCCACGCCGCCCGCGTCGGTGGACGGCACGGCGGGCACGGCCATCGCGATCACCGCGGGCGCTGAGCACAGCTGCGCGATCCAGGCAGGCACCGACGCAGTCGTCTGCTGGGGAGACAGCTCCTACGACGAGACCACGCCGCCCGCGTCGGTGAATGGCACCGCGGGCACGGCCAGCGCGATCGCCGCGGGCACGCATCACACCTGCGCGATCCGGTCGGGCACCGGCGCAGTCATCTGCTGGGGATTGAACAGCTCCGGCCAGGCCGCGCCGCCCATGTCGGTGAACGGCACCGCGGGTACGGCCAGCGCCATCGCCGCAGGCTACTACCACAGCTGCGCGATCCAGGCGGGCACCGGCGCAGTCGTCTGCTGGGGATTGAACAGCTCCGGCCAGGCCACACCGCCCGCGTCGCTGGACGGATCGGCAGGCGCCGCCAGCGCGATCGCAGCGGGCTTCGAGCACACCTGTGCGATCCGGGCGGGTACCGGCGCGGTCATCTGCTGGGGAGACGACGCCCACGGCCAGGCCACGCCGCCTGCCTCGGTGAATGGCACGTCGGGTACGGCCAGCGCGATCACCGTCGGCGGGCTTCACAGCTGCGCGATCCGGGCGGGCACCGGCGCAGTCGTCTGCTGGGGTGACGACGCCCGCGGCCAGGCCACTCCCCCCGTGTCGGTGAACGGCACCGCGGGCACGGCCAGCGCGATCGCCGCGGGCGCGTACCAAAGCTGCGCGATCCGAGCGGCCAACGGCGCAGTCGTCTGCTGGGGTTGGAACAACTCCGGCCAGGCAGCACCCCCCGCGTCCGTAGACGGCACCGCGGGCGCGGCCAGCGCGATCGCCGCGGGCGAGGGTCACACCTGCGCGATCCGAGCGGGCACCGGCGCGGTCGTCTGCTGGGGAGACGACTCTTCGGGCCAGGCCAGCCCGCCGGGCCCGCCGAGGGGCGGCGTGGGCGCGGCCAGCGCGATTGCCGCGGGCGAGGATCACAGCTGCGCCATCCGGGCGGGCACGGGTGGAGTCGTCTGCTGGGGCGGGAACGGAGCCGGCCAGGCAACGCCGCCCGCGTCGGTGAATGGCACCGCGGGCACGGCCGCTGCCATCTCTGCCGGCTACTACTTCACCCTCGCCATCGCTGCTCCCGAGCCCGACGTCCCGCTCCTCGGTCTCTCGAGTGTCGCCGTGCTCGCGGCGATCGCGCGGCGGAGAAGACGCGAGCCCGTCAGCTAGGTCTCTCCCCTTCGATCGTGATCCGCTCGAGGCGCCGCCGCGCGGCGAGGTTGTCGGCGACCGCGCGGTGCTGCGTGCAGCGGTTGTCCCACATCGCGATCGAGTTCTTCTGCCAGCGGAAGCGGCAGTGGAACTCCGGCGCCGCGAGGTGCTCGTACAGGAGGCCGAGCAGCGCCTGGCTCTCGCGCCCGTGCATCCCCTCGATCCTGCGCGTGAAGGCCGAGTTGACGAAGAGCCCCTTGCGCCCAGTCACCGGGTGGGTGCGCACGACCGGATGCACGGCGTGCGGCGGATCCTGCGCCGAGGCCTTGCCGGCGGAGGGATAGCCCTCGCGCGAGAAGGTCCGCGACGTGTCGTGCACCGCCTCGAGGCCCGAGAGCAGACGCTGCATCGTGTCGGAGAGCGCCTCGTAGGCCGCGTACATGCTGGCGAACATCGTGTCGCCGCCGTACGCGGGCACCTCGACGCCGCGCAGGATCGAGGCGCTCGGCGGTCGCTCGAGGAAGGTCACGTCGCTGTGCCAGCCGGAGGCCACGTAGGGCCGGGCCGCATCGCTCTCGAACACGACGATCTCGGGATGTCCCTCGGCCTTGCGCGACGGCAGGAACGGGTGGACCTGCAGCGTCCCGAAGCGCGCGCCGAATCCCTTGTGCTGGTCTCCGGTGAGGTCCTGGTCGCGGAAGAAGAGCACGAGGTGCGCCATCCACGCGTCGTGCAGCTCCGCGAACGTCGCGTCGTCGAGCGGCTCGCGCAGGTCGACGCCGGAGACCTCGGCGCCGAGCGCCCCTGCGATCGGATGGAGGGAGATGCGGCGATAGCTCATGCGGTCCTCCCGTCGGCGCGCAGTATAGCGGCGGGACCAGACCGAAGACTGCTTGCTTGGAGGGCGCGGGGCGCGCCCTCTAGATCTGCGAGTCGGGCGGACGGGAGGCTTCCGCAGGCGCGGATTTCCGAGCGACGGGCAGACGGGCCCGACCTCTGCGAGCAAGACGCGCCGCGCCGACGTCCACGAGTAGAATGCACGTCGCTCGGGCGCCGGAGGAACCTCCCTCCGCCCGACCTGACAACGTTCCTACTTCTTCCCGGGCAGCGCGATCAGCTTGGTCTCGAGGTACTCCTCGAAGCCCATGCGACCGTTCTCGCGGCCGAGGCCGCTCTGCTTGTACCCGCCGAAGGGGGAGTCGACACCGAACCACATGCCCCCGTTCACGCCGAGCGTGCCGGTGCGGATGCGCCGCGCCACGCCGAGCGCGCGCTCCTCGCTCGCGCTCGTCACCGCTCCCGAGAGGCCGTAGATCGAGTGGTTGGCGATGCGCACCGCGTCGTCGTCGCCGTCGTACGGGATCACCGCGAGCACGGGCCCGAAGATCTCCTCCTGCGCGATCGTGGAGTCGGGATCGACGTCGACGAAGAGCGTCGGCTCGACGTAGAAGCCCTTCGCGAACTGCTTCGGACGCCCGCCGCCGACCAGGCAGCGCGCGCCCTCGCGCTTGCCCTTCTCGATGTAGGAGAGCACGCGCTCCTGCTGGCGGCGGCTCACCTGCGGGCCCTGCAGCACCGACGGATCGGTGGGCTCGCCGTACTTGAAGCCCTGGAAGGCGGTGCGCAGCGTCTCGATCGCCTCCTCGTAGCGAGAGCGCGGCACCAGCATTCGCGTGGTGATGGCGCAGCCCTGGCCGCCGTGCGTGCAGGTGAGCGCGCCGCTCGCGAAGGCACCGCCGGGCGCGTCGTCGAGCACCACGTTCGCGGACTTGCCGCCGAGCTCGAGGAAGATCTTCTTCACCGTCGCCGACGCCAGCTCCATCACGCGGCGGCCGGTCGCCGTCGAGCCGGTGAAGGTGACCATGTCGACGCGAGGATCCGACGCGAGCAGCTCGCCGAGCCGGTGCTCCGACGACGCCACGATGTTGACCACGCCCGGCGGGATGTCCGTCTTCTCGGCGATCACGCGGCCGATCGCGGTCGCGCTCCACGGCGTGTCGGGCGCCGGCTTGAGCACCACGGTGCACCCGGCCGCCAGCGCCGGCCCGAGCTTCGCGAGGTTCAGGTAGAGCGGGAAGTTCCAGGGCGTGATGGCGCCCACCACGCCCGCCGGCTCGCGCCGCACGATCCGGCGCTGCGGCTGGCCCATGAACGAGCCATCGGTCATGCGCTCCTCGTAGGGATACGAAGCAGCCAGCTCGGCCCAGTAGAGCAGGTCGTCGATCGAGCTGTTGCACTGGATGCCGTAGGTGAGCAGCACCGGCGAGCCGGCCTCGCCCACGACGATCTGACGCAGCTCCTCGCGCGCCTCGACGAGCCCCGCGTGGAGCTGCGTCAGGCAGCGCTTGCGCAGCTCGGCGTCGACCGACCACGCGGTCGTGTCGAATGCGCGGCGCGCCGCCGCGATGGCGGCCTCCATGTCGTCCTTGGTGCCGTCGGCGCAGACGCCGATCGCCTGCTCGGTGGCGGGATTCACGTTCTCGAAGGTCGCCCCGCTGCTCGAGCCGACCAGACGGCCGTCGATCAGGTTGCGGGGCTCACCGAAGGGCGAAGGCGCGGCGGACATGGCAGGCTCCTTCCAGCGTTGAGCAGCGGCGGCCCACGCTATCGGAGATGACAGCGGGATGCACGCACTCCGCGAACTGCGCGTCGTCGACTTCTCGACGGGGATCGCCGGCGCCTACGCGACCAAGCTCTTCGCGGACGCGGGCGCCGACGTCGTGAAGGTGGAGCCGCCGGAGGGCGATCCGCTCCGAGCCTGGTCGGCCACGGGCGCGGGCCTCGGAGGCGAGGACGGCGCCCTCTTCCGCTTCCTGCACCACTCGAAGCGCGCCGTCGTGGGACGGATCGGGGAGAAGCCGACGGAGGCCCTCGTCGCCGCGGCCGACCTCGTGGTCGAGAGCGGCGGCGCCGGAGGGATCGACGGAGTGGCGCTCCGCGCCCGGTTCCCCGGACTGGTCGTGCTCTCGCTCACGCCGTTCGGGCGCGGCGGTCCGCTCGCCGGGCGCGCCGCCACCGAGTTCACGCTGCAGGCGGAGGGTGGCTCGATCGCGACGCGCGGGCTGCGCGGGCGCGAGCCCTTCCAGGCGGGCGGACGGATCGGCGAGTGGGTGAGCGGCACCTTCGCGGCGGTGGCCGCGCTCGCGGCCGCGCGCCGCGCGCGCCAGACCGGGCACGGCGAGCACATCGACTTCTCGCTCCTCGAGTGCATCCACATCGCCGCGAGCAACTACCTCGACCTGTTCCACGGCCTCCTGGGCCGGCCACCCGCGCGCGGGCTGCCGCAGGCAGTGGAGACGCCGTCGATCGAGCCGACGGCGGACGGCTGGGTCGGCTTCTGCACCAACTCGGCGCAGCAGTTCGCCGACTTCCTGCTCCTGATCGAGCGCCCCGAGCTTCGCGACGACCCCGCGCTCGCGCAGGCCGCCGGCCGCTTCGCCCGCCTGCCCGAGTGGGAGGCCATCGTCCACGCGTTCACCCGCAAGCACCCGACCGCGGAGATCGTCGAGCGCGCCTCGCTCCTCCGCATTCCGGTGTCGCCCGTGAACGACGCGCGCGGGGCGCTCGAGCACGAGCAGCTCGTCGCGCGCGGCGCCTTCATCGGCGACCCGACCGGCCGCTTCCGCATGCCGCGGCCCCCCTACGCGATCGACGGCGAGCGGCCGCCTCCGCCACGGCCCGCCCCGCAGCGCGGCGAGCACACGGGAGCGATCGACTGGCCGCCGCGCCAGCGCCCCGCGCCCGCCGGCCCGCCGCGGCTCCCGCTCGAGGGCCTGCGCATCCTCGACTTCACCGCGTGGTGGGCGGGGCCCTCCGCGACGCACATGCTGGCGTCGCTCGGCGCCGACGTGATCCACGTCGAGTCGACGGCCCGCCCCGACGGCATGCGCATGATGGCGGGCGCCTTCCGCAGCCGCGATCTCTGGTGGGAGCGGAGCCCCTTCTTCCTGGCGGCGAACGCCAACAAGCGCGGCCTCGCGCTCGACCTCTCCGACCCGCGCGGCCGGGCGCTGGCGCTGCGACTGGTCGAGCACGCCGACGCGCTCGTCGAGAACTTCACCCCGCGCGTGATGGACGGGTTCGGGCTCGATGCGTCGACGCTGCGCGCCGCCAATCCGCGCCTGATCCACGTGCGCATGCCCGCCTTCGGGCTCGATGGGCCGTGGCGCGACCGCACCGGCTTCGCGCAGACGATGGAGCAGATGACGGGGATGGCGTGGATCACCGGCCATCCCGACGACCAGCCGCGCATCCAGCGCGGCCCGTGCGACCCGCTCGCCGGCATGCACGCGGCCTTCGCCCTGCTGGTCGCGCTCGCGGGCCGCGACGCAGACGGGCGCGGCCGCCACGTCGAGTGCGCGATGGTCGAGGGCGCGCTCAACGCGGCCGCCGAGCAGATCGTCGAGTACACCGCCCACGGCCGCCTGATGCAGCGGATGGGCAACCGCTCGCCCGAGGCCGCGCCGCAGGGGCTCTACGCCTGCAAGGAGGGGCCGCCCGAGGATCCCTCGAGCACCGCGCAGGAGCGGCGCTGGCTCGCGCTCGCCGTCGCGAGCGACGCGCAGTGGCGCGCCCTCGCCGCCCTGCTCGGCCGCGCGCCCGAGCCGGGCCTCGACGAGTGCGCGGGGCGCCGC
>Ga0335071_10007458_pt1 | contig 11248 bp, 6 predicted proteins | sample Lox_Sample_15_FD_206724 | JGI IMG/M metagenome (GOLD analysis project Ga0335071, IMG submission 206724) | Soil microbial communities from Loxahatchee National Wildlife Refuge, Florida, United States - Lox_Sample_1.5 | ecosystem: Environmental > Terrestrial > Soil > Wetlands | place: USA: Florida...
TTCCGCGATCTCGCCGGAAAGATCCCTCCATTCGGGATTCAAATTCATAATGAGCGCGATCTTCTTCCTTCTCGATCCTGCCTTGATCTGCTTTTCCCGGGCTATCGCGGCCAGAAGATCCGTATATATTTCATAATAAACGAGTTTGTGGACATTATATCTTTGGGTAAAACCTGGAGTCGCGCTTGTTTTATGTTCGAAAAGGCGTTTCCCCAGGTTTGACGTCACTCCCGTATAAAGGACGGTATTCGAGCGTGTCGTGAGGATGTAGACGTAGCAGAGCTTGTCCATTGACCCTTGTTGTAGAAATGGAGCTTAGGAATGAGGACGAATGGAAATGGAGAATCGTCTCAAAGCGGATGCGATTGCTTCGCACCCCCCGCGCTTCGCGCGTCGTGCTCGCAATGACCATTAATGAAATGCGGCTTCGGGCTTGCCCCCGGAGCCGCGACCGCTTTTACTATCGGCCGCGCCGCAGCTGTTCCAGCCCGGCCCGGGCCGTGCGGACGCGGGCCTCGGGCTCGCCCGTGGTGTCGTCCAGGTATCGCTCGAGGTATTTGATCGCCTCGTCCGTCTGGCCCTTCTCCTTGGAGCACATGGCCAGGTAGAAATAGGCGATGGGCGTGGGCTTGAGATAGAGCACCTGCTTGAGGTTGTCGATCGCCTTGTCGAAGTCGCGGGTCATGGCGTAGCTGATGCCGAGCAGCTGCCAGGTCTGGCCGTCGAGCGGAAAGTCCTGGGTCAGCTTGATGAAGAGGTCTATCGCCTCGCCCATCCGACCGGCCGCGGCCAGGTTCTGGGCGTAGCCGAGGCGGAGGAACTTGTTCTCGGGCTCGACGGCCAGGGCCCGGCTGAAGTATTCGCGGGCGTCGTCCTTGCGGCCCGTCCCGTCGAGGATGACGGCCACGGCCGTCAGGGCGTCGATCGAGCGGGGATTGACCGCGAGGACCTTGCCCATGGTGTCGATGGCGTCCTGGACCCGGCCCATGACGAGATAGGTGTAGCCGAGCCGGGTGCGGATCAATTCGGATTCCGGGATCCTCTCGAGCCCCTGCTTGAGGACGACCACGGCGCCGTCGAAATCCTTGAGCCGGGCCCGGGTCAGGGCCAGGCCGATGTAGCTCGAGGCCGCGCCGGGCCGGAGGGCCAGCATCTTCACGTGGAGGGCCTCCGCGCCCTTGAAATCGCCCTCGAACTCGAGCCGCTCGGCGTCCTGGATCATCTTCAGGTCGTCCCGCTTGTCCTTGGGATCGGCGGCGGCGCCCCGGGCCGTGGGATCGGTGTAGTCGACGTAGCCGAGGGAGCGGAGCTTGGCCTGCTCGTCCGCGGTCAGGGCCTGCTTGGCCGAGACGCCTGGGACGACGGCCGCCCGGAGGGTGTCGTCGAGCTTCCTCTTGAGATCGGCGGCCGGCCGGGCCGCCGAGGCGATGGCGTTGCGCATCTCGCCGGGATCGGCCTTGAGGTCGTAGAGCTCCTCGCGGGGGGCGCGGATGTACTTCCAGACGCCCGAGAGGAAGCCGACGAGGGGCGCCCAGCCGAAGTTCTCCTTGGGGTAGAAGGTCTCGAGATAGGAGTCGAGGTCGGCCTTCTCCTTCCGCTGGACGTAAGGCAGCAGGCTCCGGCCCTGGACCGGGGCCGGCACGGGGATCCCCATCAGGTCGAGGACCGTGGGCATGACGTCGATCAGCCGGACGCGGGGCTCGACGACCTTGAGGGACGGCAGGTGGCCCTCGGCGTAGAACATCAGCGGCACGCGGAGGACGTTGTCGTAGAGGAAGACGCCGTGCCCGGATTCGCCCTTCTCCCCGAAGCCCTCGCCGTGGTCGCCGGCGACGACGATCAGGGTCTTGCCCAGGAGGCCGCGGTCCAGGAGCTTGCGCATGACCTGGCCGATGATGAAGTCCATGTAGCAGATCTCGCCGTCGTAGAGGTTGTCGGCGAACTGCTCGCGGTAGGGGGAGGGCGGGCTGTAGGGCAGATGGGGATCGAAGAAGTGGAGCCAGCAGAAGAACTGCTCGTCCTTGACCTTGTCGAACCAGGGGGAGAAGACGGCGAGGACCTGCTCGGCCTTGCGCTCGGCGTTGACCGCCTTGAAGGGCGTGCCCTCCTGGAAGTTGTCGTCATAGACCTCGAAGCCCTTGTCCAGGCCGAAGCGCGAGTCCACGGAGAACGAAGCGACGAAGGCGGCCGTCTTGAGGCCGCGGTCCTTGAGGACCTGGGCCAGGGTGATCGCCCCTTCGGGCAGGACGTAGGCCCCGTTGTTGTGGACGCCGTGGGCCAGGGGGTAGGTCCCGGTCATGATCGAGCAGTGGGAGGGCAGGGTCAGCGGGACCTGGGCGTAGGCGTTGGCGAAGCGGACGCCGTTGCGGGCGATGACGTCCATGTTCGGCGTCTTGCCCTTGGCGTAGCCGTAGGCCCCGATGTGGTCGGCCCGGGTCGTGTCGACGGTGATGAGCAGGACGTTGAGCTTCCCGTCCCGGACGATCGGGACGCGGGCCGGCCTGAGGAGGAGGAACGCCCCGCCGCCGACGACGATCACGGCCAGGGCGGCCAGGGCGAGGGCGAGGCGCCTGGCTTTACGCCGGCCGGCCGGCCCCCCCTCGATCGGCTCGGCGGGCGCGGAGGCCGGGACGACGCGGGCGGCGTCGCCGCCGGGGCGCGCCTGGCCGGCCCGGAGGCGGGCGGCGGCCTGTTTCTTCTGGCGGGAGCGACGGTTCTTCTTGGACATGGACGACTCTTCCCTAAAAAAACGTCCCCCGCGGGCCGGGCCGCGCATTGCGGCCGGGCGCCTCGGGGGCGGAGCTTCGGCCCGGGCGCCTGAGCGCCTATTTCTTGACGGCGTTCAGGATGTTCCGGGCGAGGGCGGCCCGCTCGCCGTCGGGCTCGAGGGTCAGGAACTTCTCGAACTTCTCGATGGCCTTGGCGTTGTCGGCCTTGTTGAGGTAGACGTAGCCCAGCTTGAGGTAGGGATCGGGCCACTCCGGCCGGATCTGCGTGGCCATGTCGAAGTACTTGATCGCGTCGTCGTAGCCCTGGTTCGAGAAGTAGATCTCGCCGACGTTGTAGGCCAGGATCTCGTCCTTGGGCGAGTTCTCGATCGACTGCTTGAAGAAATTCTGGGCCTCGGGGAGCTTGCCTTGCTTGAGATAGCAGTTGCCGATCCCCGACAGCGCCTTGGCCGTCATCTCCTTGCCCAGGGCCGGGTCGGCCTTGGCCTGCTCGAGGACCTTGTTGTAGATCTCGGTCGCCTTGTCGAAATCGCCCTTCTCCCGGTAGCAGTCGCCGATGCTGACCTGGATCTGGTAGAGGTTGGGGTTCTTGGCCAGGAAGTCCTCGTATTGGGCGATGGCCTCGTCGTACTTGGCCTCCTTGAACAGCTGGTTGCCTTTTTCGAGGATGGCGAAGGTCGCCTCGTCGGCCACGATGCCGCCCCCGGTCCCCGCGCTGAGCTTCTGGAGCGTGACGGTGACCTTGGGGTTGACGCCGAGCTGGCTGACGTAGAGCGTCTTGGTCTGGGGGAGGAAGCCGGCGGCCTGGGCCGTGAAGTCCCAATTGCCGGTCCCCAGGCCGATGAACGACCATTCGCCGTTCTTGCCGGTCGTCTGCTCGTAGGCCATCTTGTCGTTCTGGGAGAAGACGATCTTGACCTTGACCCCCGCCAGGGGATTGCCGTCGGGGCCGAGGACGACGCCGCCGATGCGGCCGACGCCGTGGCCCGCCTGGGCGAAGCCGAGGCCGGCCGCGAGCCCGGCGAGGAGGGCCGCGAACCCTATGATCCTGATGATACGGGTATTCATGATAACCTCCACCTCATGGCATATGCAATCGCCGTGCCAATTCCGCCGCGTGATTCCAGGCCGGGGAGGCCCGTCCGGAGGGCGTATTGTAACATGATTTGACGACCGGTTCCATTCCCCGGCCCGCGCTCCCGGCGGCCGATCGCCGCCCCGCGGTCACTCGGCCGCGACGACCTTGATCTTCCGATGGATGGCGCCCCGGTCGACCGAATTCGCGAGCGTCAGGCTCAAGGAGTAGGAGCCCGGTATGAGCCCGGCCTCGGCCTCGATGACGTAGCTCTTGGGGAGAAGAGCGTCGAGCTCCTCCTTGGCGTAGGACAGAGGGTAGTCCTTCTTGAACTCCCAGGCCTTCGCGGGCTCTCCCTTGGCGGCGTCGAGGCGGACGGCGTCGATGGCGACGTTGATCGTCGCCTGGAATTGCTTGCCGGCCAGGTCGGCTTTCATCCAGATCGTCCGGTAGGGGATGACGATCCGGGCCACGACCCGGCCCCCGCCCCGGCTCTCGGCGGAGAATTCGCATTCCAGCGTGCTCCGGTCCGGCGCCTCGTCGTCCACGCGGGGCTTCCACTCGAGCTGGGCCCGCATGATGTTCCCGATCTGCTCGGCGGAGCTCGGGTCGAGCCGGTAGTCGCCCGTCCACTTCTCGTCGACGAAGTCGATCTCGAAGAAGCCGTAGTACCAGAACTCCATCGGCAAGCCGTAGAACGTGACGCCCCGGGGATAGGTCAGCCGCTCGGTCGGCGGCCCGAGGAGGATGTACATCCGGCCCCGGTCCTGGAGCCAGCCGGGCGCCTGGCCGTCGGTGAAGAGGCGGTTGGCCATGTCGATCCGCCGGAAGTATTCGTTCTTGAACTCGTTCTCCGGGGTGTCCGGGGTGGGGTCGCGCTTCTTCCAGAAGTCCTCGATGAAGGCCGGCCGCTCGTCGGCCGGCAGGTGGAGGAACGTCACCCGCTCGTCGTGGGTGATGAGGTAGCGGACCTTGGACAGGAACTCGCGGCTGTCGGGGTCGAGCGCCCGCTCGAGGCTGTTCAGGGCGCAGCCCCCGGCCAGCAGCAGGATCGCCGCCAGGCCGAGAGCGCCGCGCCGTCTCATTTTTTCTCTTTGAGGGCCCGGACCTTGTCCCGGAGGGCCGGCTGATTGGGCTCGATCTCGAGCGATTTTTCCCAGGCGACGAGCGCGTCGGCCGCGTTGCCCAGCTTGACGTAGCAGTCGCCGATGGAATTCAGGAGGCTGATGTTCGTCCCGAAGTGGGACAGGTAGTCTTTGTAGAGGGCGACGGCGTCGCCGTAGGCCCCGAGCGCTTCGGCCGCCTGGCCGGCGGGCTCGAGGAAGTCGTAGCGCCGCTCGTCGCCGAGGAAGGGCTTGGCCACCTCCTGGACGCCGCGGTAGTCCTTGGCCTCGACCAGGGCCTTGACGTAATCGATCGCGTACTTCGGCGACGCGGGATCGCGGCGGTAGGCGTCCTCGAGCAGGGGCCGGGCCTTGGCCACGTCTTTCTTGGCCAGGAGCTGCGAGCCGATGATGTTGGTGAAGGAGGGATCGGACGTCGGCGGCAGGGGCAGGGAGAGGACCCACGGCCGGTTGAGCATCGTCGCCCCGCGGATGTCGAAGTCGACCCGGGCCTTCACCTTCTCGGCCTTCGACGCGTCCACGACGGCCACGGTCAGGACATAGTGCGACGGCGGGTAGGCCCCCAGGGCGAATTCCTCGAGGATGTTGGCCGGGTCGGGGATGTCCCGCAGGTTCCGGACGAGCGTCTTCATCTTCTCCGGGAGCTTCATGGTCTCGTTCTGGCGCTCGAGCGTGTACTGGACGGCGCCGGAGGCGCGGAGATCGGCCGGCACGTTGTGGAGCTGGAAGTAGAGCGACAGCGTGTCGTCCGCGGCGAAGGCGTTCCGGGGCGAGGGGACGAACTGGATGCCGCCGAGGAGAAAGGACTTGTTCTGCCCCCGGAAGCGCGATTCGCGGTCGATCTTGTAGGCCGCGATCGGCGGGCTCATCGAGAAGACCGTCGGCTCGGGGACCAGGAGATCGGCCTCGAGCGAGGTGAACTCCCGCGAGATCCGGTTCTTCAGGAGGAGGCTGACCTTGTACTGGCCGGGCGTCAGGGGGAACAGGTCCTGGAGGCTGAAGAACTTGGCCTTGATCTGGGCCAGCATCGGCTCGGACATGTCCAGGGGGATGGACCGGTCGAACTGGTAGACGGAGTTGTTCCGCATGTCGGTGACGCGGCCCGTGACCTCGAGGTCGGAGTGGTAGCCGGTGGACGTCTGCTCGAAGCTCAGGCGCTTGGGCTCGATCAGGTAGTGGACGAAGGCCAGGCCCGAGGGGTCCTGGAAGACGTTGATCATCGACTCGTTGTCGATGTAGTTGGCCGTGTAGTCGACCTCGATGAGGTTCTTGTACTTCAGGAGCTTGTCGGCATATTCGTCCCGGACCTTGACGTGCGGCGCATTCGGGATGCTCTGCTTGATCAGGATCTCGGAGGCGAGGGAGGGCGTGGCGGTGTACTGCCATTCGCCGGGGATGAGCGACAGGGAGAGGTTGGCCACGTTCGGCTCGATCTTCTGGAGGGCCTGATAGGCCGTCGTGGCGTCGGTGATGTCGCCGGCATAGTGGGTCATGAGCTGCTGCGGCCCGTCGTTGATCGGGGAGTAGAGGGTGTAGTCGGCGACGAGGTCCTTCTTCCAGAACATGACGTAGAACGAGCCGGGCAGGCCGTACTCGGCCATGCCGTCGTAGAACCAGGTGATCACCGGCCGGAGGTCGAAGAAGTTCTCGTAGGCCTGGACCTCCTTGGGCTCGCCGAGCAGGATGTAGACCCGCCCCCGGTCGGTCCGCCAGCCCGGCGTGGGAGAGTTCTTGCCGAACCACTGGTTGACGTATTTGATCCGCCGGTAGTGCTCGGTCTTGAAGGCGTTCTCGCTCGAGTTGGGATCGGGGTTGCGCTGCTTCCAGAACGCCTCGATGAAGATGTTCCGCTCCCGGTCGGAGTCGAGCTGGAGGAAGACGTCCCGCTCCCTGGCGGTGATGATGTAGGCCACCTCTTCCTGGAGCCATTTCCGATAATTCTCGGGGAGGTCCTTGACGGATTTCTTCTTCTGGGCGGATAGGGGCGCGGCGAGCGCCGCCAGGATTATGAGGATGAGGAGGAGGATCGGGAAATTGCGTTTATTCACCTTCATATTATAGCCCTCCGGCCGCGGCGCCGCAAGCCGAGCGCGCGCCCTCGAAAAAGCCAATTCCCCTGTGACTATTCAAGAAGGGACGCCGATCGCCGTCGCGGCCCGTCATTATATTCAACGACGGCCCGCCGCGGTTCGTTTCGGCGAGTTCGATCGACCGCCCGGCGCGCACCGGACGCGCGCCGGCCCGCGATCAGCGGGCTCCCGTCCAATCCTTGAGGACCGCCGCCTGCAGGGCGTCCGGAGCGGCGAGAGGATGGATCTTGAAGCTCCGCTCCAGCCGGTGCCCCAGGATGAGCCCGACCTCGGATTCGCGGCCGGCGTGGGACACGAGGAGGCGCACGGCGTCGCCGGGCTTCTGGGCGGCCAAGGCGGCCGTGAACGCCTGGGCCGTGACGGCCGTCCCGGCCGGCGTCTTGATCTCGTCCCCCGCGGCGAGCCCGGCCAGGGCGGCCGACGAGCCTTCCTCGACCGCGGCCACGGTCAGCTTGCCCCCGGCGTCCTCGAAATAGGCCCCCAGGTCGGCTTCGGGAAGCTCGCGGGGCGGCTCGAGCTCGAGGCCGGCGTAGGCGAGGTACTTGGCATAGTCGACCGCCTTCGTCGTAGCCGCGTATTCGAAGACCTCGTCGAGCGGCGCGCCCGCCGCCTTCTCGCAGGCGGCCTTGAATTCCGCGTCCGTCCATCCCCGGCCCAGGCCTTTGTAATAGGTCGCGTACAAAGCCCTCATCGCCGTGTCGAGCGAGGCCTTGCCGGCGGAGGCGTGGCGGATGGCGAAGTCGAGGAGCATCCCCAGCGCGACGCCCTTGTCGTAGTACGAGATCGTCTTCCGGAGGCCCTCGCCCCGTCCGCCGAACGGCCCCTGGCGCCAGGTCTCGAGGCTGGACTCCACCGCCGACTGAAACAGGTGGCCGGGATTGCCCTCGTAGGCGACGATGCTCCGCCGCATCTCGTCGAGGAGCTCGTCGGTGGTCGTCAGCCCCGCCCGCCGGAGCATCAGGGCCTCGTAATAGCTCGTGAAGCCTTCGGAGACCCAGAGCATGCCCGTGACGTTCTCCCGGTCGTAGTCGAACGGGCCGAGGGCGATCGGCCGGATGCGCTTGACGTTGAACGAGTGGAAATACTCGTGGGAGAGGAAGGCCAGCATCCGGATCTCCCCCGCCCGGGTCGTCATCCCCGATCCGTCGAATCCGAACGAGGTGGAGTTCAAGTGCTCGATGCCGCCCTGGCCCGGCCCGATGCCCAGGAACGTGTAGCGCTTGTAGGGGATCTCGCCGATGACGGCGATGCCCGCCTCGAGGGAGGCCTTGAGGTCGGCCATGAACTTGGCCGGGTCGGGCACGCGGGGCTTGACCCCGAAGAACTCGTGGCGGACGCCGCGGATCTCGAAGGCCGGCAGCTCCTCCAGGTTGCCCATCAGGAGGGGGCTGTCGTAGAGGACGTCGAAATCGGCCGCGGCGAAGGTCGGCCGCGGCGCGCCCGGCACGCGCTCGAGCCCCGTGGCGATCTTGCTCCAGGCGGGGTTCGGCTCGACGGCCACGGTCACGGGATGGGCGATCCGCCCGGCGACGTACAGGAAGACGCTCCCGGGGACGATGTAGCCGTGGTCCTCGCCGAGGTAGCTCTGGGCGACGAACGTCGAGGTCGCCAGGACGTCGTAGGTGACCGTCACCACGGGGGCGCGGTCGGAGGCGATCCTCCAGGCGCCGGGCTCCGTCATCTGCCAGGGGAGCGGCCGGCCGCCGCCGTCTTCGGCCTTGAAATTCCGGACGTTCTTGGCGAAATCGAAGAGGCCGTAGTAGCCGGGCGTCCAGGCCGGCATCTTGACGTCCAGGATCGGGCCGGGGAGCCCTTCGCACCGGAAGACGACGTGATAGACGTGGTCGGCCGGCTTGGGCATGGCCACGGTGAAGGCCAGGGTCCCCTCGGCGGCCCGGCCGGGGGCCGGCAGGGCAGCGGCCAGGGCCAAGGCGAGGAGCAGGGACGGGAATCTGCGGCTTCGAGACATGGCGGCGCTCTCCTTCTTCATGGGCGGATTTCGGCCCCCGTCGCCGGCGATGCGGCGCCCGCGGGCCGGCCCTATTTCTCCAGGCCCTGGACGATCTGCTTGATGTCCGGCTGCTCGGGATTCAGCTTCAGCGAGGCGCGGTAGGCTTCGAGCGCGTCCTTGCTCCGGCCGGTGCGGGCGTAAGCGCCGCCCAGCGCGTTCAGCAGGCGCGTGTCGCTGTTGTAGATCTTGTTGGCCTCGAGGAGGCTGGCGATGCCGTTGGCGTAATCCGTCTTGCCGAGCAGGGCCAGGCCCCTGAGCAGATGATAATTGTACGGGCCTTTGTCGTAATCCTTGAGATTGTCGCAGAGCTTCAGGGCGTCGTCGTATTTCTGGGCCTTGAGGAGGTAGTTGACGTATTCGACGACGCCGTCCTTGTTCTCGGGCCTCAGGGCGAAGGCCTTGGCGTAGGCCTCCCCGGCCGCGGGATCGCGCTTGAGGGCGTCGTACTGTCCGGCCAGCTGATAGAAGTAGAAGAACTGGTTGGCCAGGGGAAACGCCTTCGTTTTGATGATGGGGTGGGCGACGGCTCCCTCGGGCGAGACGATGAAATGCCCGGTCTTCTGGTCGAGCACGGTCCCGTCCTTCGCCCGGAGGCTCAGCTGGATCTCGTAGTAGTCGGGCGTGATCTCCCGGGCGGGAATCGTCTGGTCGAGGGCGATGACCTTGCCGAACCGGCCCTCGGCGAGCTTGATCGTCGAGCTCCGGGAGACGGGATCCTTGGGCCGCTGGCCCTTGATCGACACCTGGACGTCGCCGCCCTGCCAGAGGTCGGACGTGGCCGCCAGGACCGAGCCCCGGACGTGGATGTCCTCCGCCGCGGAGAACGTGACCTTCGGATCGAAGACCAGCTTCCGGTCGGCGAAGCCGAAAGGCATGTGGAGGTCGGTCCGGGCCGCATCGAGCTTGTAGCCGAGGAACGGCCCCTCGAGGCGCGGCCCGCCGGCCGGCGCGTCCTCGCCGATCTCCTGCTCGAAGACGCTGAACTCCTTGCCGGTCGTGTTCTGGAGCAGCACGGACATGTGGAACCGGCCCTCGACGACCGGGAACGTGTCCTCGAGGGCGATGCCGAGCTTCTGGGTCCGGTCGGTGTCGTTGGCCGGGATCTCCAGGGAATAGTCCTTGGTGTACTGGTAGACCACGGTGTCGCCCTTGCGCAGGCTGACGGAGAGCTTGAAGGCGCAGAAGTACTGGTCCTTGGCCTGGTAGTAGTCGAGGGTCAGCTTCTGGGGCACGAGCGAGAGATGGACGAAGCGCATGTCGAGGACCGGATCCTGCATCTCGGCCGCCCAGCCCTGCGTCTCGATGTAGTTGGTCAGGTACTCGGTGCTGACGACGCCCTTGTAGTCGAGGAAGTGGGTGGCGTAGGTGGGCCTGATCTCGGTCTTGGGCGACTCGATGATGTTGGCCAGGATCATGGTGTTGCGGGGCGACGGCTGGAAGTTGAAGCCGTCGTAGTCGCCCGGGGTGAGCGAGAGCGACATGGAGGCGAGGGCCGGGGCCATCTCCCGGATCTTGTCGTAGAGCGTCTCGTAGTCGTCGTAGCTGATCTGGGACGTGCTGGTCGTATTCAGGATGAGGGCCTTGGGCCCGTCCATGAACGGGTCGTAGAGCTTGTAGTCGCCGCCGCCGTTCTTCTGGTAGAAGATCAGCCCGAAGTGGGCGGGCAGGCCCTTGGTCCCGTCGGTGTAGTAGTACCAGACCTCGCAGGGCACGATGCCCGACGTGCCCGGATAGCGGTCGTAGCTCCGGGGCTCGCCGAGGATGATGTAGAACTTGCCCCGGTCGGTCATCCAGCCCGGCCGGCCCGTGCCGAAGCGCTTGTTGGCGTAGTTGAACCGGCGGACGATCTCCTCTTTGTATTCGTTCTCGGGGGTGCCCGGGGTCGGGTCGCGGAGCTTCCAGAAGTTCTCGACGAACAGGTCGCGGTCGCGGTTGTTGTTCAGCCGCATGAAGATGTCCTTCTCCGCGTCGGTGATGATGTAGGCCGTCAGGTCGAGGAAGTCCCGGTACTGTTCGGGCAGGGCCTTGGCGTCGAGCTTCGGCGGCTTGGGCGCGGGCTTGCCGATCTGGGCGGCCGCCGCGACCGGCAGGAAGAGGCCGACGGCGAGGAGGAGGATGACGAGTTTTTTCATGTCGATATCCTTGAGGCGGCCGCGGGCAGCGAACGGGCGCCGGCCCCCGGTCCATATCTCTTCTCCATCAAAACGCGGGCGGCGGCG
>Ga0335071_10007460_pt1 | contig 11247 bp, 10 predicted proteins | sample Lox_Sample_15_FD_206724 | JGI IMG/M metagenome (GOLD analysis project Ga0335071, IMG submission 206724) | Soil microbial communities from Loxahatchee National Wildlife Refuge, Florida, United States - Lox_Sample_1.5 | ecosystem: Environmental > Terrestrial > Soil > Wetlands | place: USA...
TGATGACCTTGCCGCCGCGGGCCACGGTCTTGAGCACGATCTCCTGGAACTCGCGGTGGGCCTCCAGCGGGTCGGCGTGGCGCTTATCGCCGTAGGTGCATTCCATCATCAGCACGTCTGCGCCGGCGGGCAGGACCGGGTCGCGCAGGATCGGCATGCCGTAGCGGCCGATGTCGCCTGAGAACCACAGCCGTGTGGTGCGGCCGTTCTCGCTCAGGGTCAGGCGGATGGCGGCTGAGCCGAGGATGTGGCCCGCCTCGATGAACTCCGCCGTCACGCCCGGCACGACCTCAAACGGCTGGCTGTAGGGATGGGGGCGGAAGTACTGCGCCACCTGCTCGGCATCCTCCAGGGTGTAGAGCGGCTCGACCTGCGGCTCGCCATGGGCGGCGAGCTTCTTGTTGAGGTACTCGGCGTCCGCCTGCTGGATGTGTCCGGCGTCCCGCAGCATGATGTCGGCCAGGTCGGCGGTAGCGGGGGTGACGTGGATCGGCCCGTTGTAACCGTCCTTGACCAGCTGCGGCAGGTTGCCGGAGTGGTCGATGTGGGCGTGGGAGAGCAGGACCGCGTCGAGCGACTTGGGCTCGAACTTGAAGCTGCGGTTGCGGGCGTAGGCTTCGTCGCGGTGGCCCTGGTACAGGCCGCACTCCATCAGGAAACGTTTGCCGTTGACCTCCAGTAGATACTGGGAACCGGTCACGGTCCGGGCGGCGCCATTGAAGTGGATTCGCATGGGTCCTCCGCAAGCTTACTTGGCTTTTTTCGGAAAGGGGCGGTTACGCTGGGTAGGGGTGGCGCTCAGCAGGGCGAGCAGCTCCGGGCCGAACTGGCTCAGACGCCAGGGGGAATCCGGCATCAGCGCGGCGAGCTCGTCCAGCGTGTGCGGGTTCCGCTCGGCCAGGGCGTGCATGAACGGCTTGGGCAGGACGATGTCAGACTCGACGCCCATCTTCTCGGCCGTGCGCTTGCGCCATTCGCCCAGGGCGTCCAGCCGGTTCAGGGCGGCATCGTCGGGACGCACCGGCTGGGAACGGCGCGCTGGCCGGGACTGGCGGCCCTGGGCCACGGCGCGGATCAGCTCTTTCCCGTAGATCTGGACCTGCCGGGGGGTGAGTTCCAGCTCCTCCAGCTGCCCGAGCGACTGCGGGGCGGCCTCGGCGATCGAGGCCAGGCGCTTGTCGTCCATCACCTTGAACATCGGACGGTTCATGCGCGCGGCCTGCGCCTCGCGCCAGGAAACCAACTCCTGCAGGATCGCCAGCTGCTGGTCGTTGAACTTCTGGGTCCCGCCGATGCGCTGCCAGGCGGGGATCTCGGGCTTGACCGAGACGTTGCCGCGGGCCAGGCGAGCGAACTCCTCGTCGGCCAGCTCCCAGCGCCCGCGGGCGTGCAACTCATCCTTCAGGACGGCGCGCAGCTCGAGCAGGTAGTGCGTGTCGAGGCGGGCATAGCTGAGCAGCTCGGGGGTCAGCGGGCGGCGGGCCCAGTCAGCCTTCTGGTAGCGCTTGTCCACCTTGATGCCCAGCTTGAGCGCCAGCATGGCGTCCAGACCGACCTGCTTGTAGCCCAGGATGCGGGCGGCCTGCATCGTGTCGAACAGGTTGGCGACACTGAAGCCGAAATCGCGTTTCAGGCAGATCAGGTCATACTCGACGGCGTGAAAGACTTTTTCGATGGAGGCGTCGGCAAAAACGGGGGCCAGCGGAGCGAGGTCGCCCAGAGCCAGCGGGTCGACCAGGAAATCGGTCTGCGGGAAGGAGAACTGAATCAGGCAAACCTGTTCGCGGTAGGCATGCAAACTGTTTGATTCGGTGTCGACGGCCAGGCTGGTTTGACGGGAAAGCTCGCCGGTCAGGTGCTGCAATGACTGGTCTGTGGCGACCCAGGTGGGCGGTGGCAGCTTTTCAGGAGACATTGGGTTGATTATATCCTGTCATCGGATTGGGCCTGGACGCCGGCGCGGATCTTCTCCATCACCAGTGCGTTCTCCCCGTCGTTGTAGTATTTGACCCAGGTGTCGATCGGCAGATAGCCTTCCTGTCGGTAGAGGCGGATGGCGGGCTCGTTGGACAGGCGGACGCACAGGCGCACGCGCGCCTGCGGCATGCGCTCTTCGCAGGCGCGCAGCAGCAGGCGCCCGATACCGCGCCGTTGGTATTCGGGCAGCACCCCGACCGAGGCGATCCAGGCCAGGTTCTCGGAAGGGCGCGGGTCGCCGGCGATGAAGCCGACCATGCGGTCGTCGACGACCGCCTTTAGGCGCGCCACCTCCGGCCAGGTCAGCACGGCGATCAGGTCGAGCAGCGGCCAGGCGTCCTTGGGGAAGCAGGCCTGCTCGACGTGCCGCAGGCTGCCCAGGTCCCGCAGGGAAGCGGGCAGGATTTCGATGGGGGCGTTATCCATAAGTCATAATCAGAGGCCTCCCAGAAACTGGGAGGCCTCTATTGTACTCGTTCCTGCTTTTTTTGGCTTACTTGCTGCCCTTCATGAAAGTCTCGATCATGCTGGTGAATTCCATGGGGAAGATGAACTTGGACGAAGCGCCCTGGCCCAGGCTCTTGAGGGTCTCGAAGTACTGCAGGGTCATGGTCTTCTGATCGATGGTCTTGGCGGACTCAAAGATCTTTTCGAGGGCCACGGCAAAGCCTTCGGCTTTCAGCGCCTGAGCCTGCTTCTGGCCTTCAGCCTCCAGGATGGCGGCCTGCTTGGAGCCTTCGGCCTGCAGGATGGCGGCCTGCTTGTTGCCGGTGGCCACATTGACGGCCGCTTCCTGGGTACCCATCGACTCGGTGACCACGGCGCGGCGGATGCGCTCGGCGGACATCTGCTTGTTCATGGCGTCCTGGACATCCTTGGGCGGGATGATCTCGCGGATTTCCACGTTGGTGACCTTGACGCCCCAGCGCTCGGTGACCTCGTCGAGCTTGGTGCGCAGGGTCTGGTTGATGTTCTCACGCTGCGAGAGCACCTCGTCCAGCGGGATGCCGCCGATGACCGAGCGCAGGGTGGTGGTGGCCATGCCGGCTGCCGACAGCTCGAAGTTCTGCACGCCGACCACGCTGGCGGTCGGGTCCACGACCCGGAAGTACCACAGGAAGTCGATCGAGATCGGGGCGTTATCCTTGGTGATCGAGACCTGGTGCGGGACCTCGCGGATCTGCTCGCGCAGGTCCACCCGGCCGCGGCCGCCGCCCGGTTTGGTCGGCTGGTCGATGAACGGGATCAACAGGATGATGCCGGGGCCCTTCGGCGGGGTCAGCACGCGCCCCAGGCGGAAGACGACCAGGCGCTGGTATTCTGGCACGATGTTGATGGAATTGGCCAGCAGGATCACCAGCACCACAACGACGAAGAACGCCACGCACGTCAGGACTGTTACTGTGCTCATTTGTTCCTCCTTGAACAAAGTGGGTTACGATACCGGATAGGGAGCATCCGTTCTTTCCACATCCAGGATGATGCGCTTGAGGCGCATCTTGACGAATGGCGGCAACACTTCACCGCCGACCGGCCGCCCCAGGCGGAAGACCACCAGGCGCTGGTATTCCGGCACGCCATGCAGCGCGCTGGCCGCGGTAATCCCGATTACGACCAGGATCAAGACCAGCATGCACAACAGGCGAGTGTAGGTGGACAAGTCTGCTCCGGATTGTGGGGCGACTAGGACGGCCTCTCGTCCCGTTCCACCACCAGGGTCAAGCCTTCCCGGCCGACGATCCGGACCCGGGTGCCGGCAAGCAGCGGCTGGGCGCTGCGGGCACTCCACAGCTCGCTCGCCACCTGGACCGTCCCCGCCTCGTTGACGGCTGTCTTGGCAGTGCCAGTCTTGCCGACCAGCGTTTCCAGGTCCTGCAGCGGCGGCCGATCGTGGGCCTGGATGCCCTTGCGGACCACCAGCCAGACGAAGCCGGTGGACAGGCTGGCAACCACGACTGCCAGGATTGGGTTCACCGCCGGGATCCAGCCGCTGCCGGGGAACAGGTAGACCGAGCCGGCGATGACCCCCAGCAGGCTGATCGCTAGGAAAAACTCGCGCCGCGCCTTGCGGCTGGCGTAGACGAACGGCACCAGGCTGAGGACCAGGACGAGCAGCGCCCACGGGTTGAAGCCCAGCCGGAACACCAGGTAACCGGCGGCGATCAGCAGCAGGATCGCTCCCCCCTCGAGGACGTGGGTCCCCGGAGTGACCAGCGCCATCATCAGGAACGTCGACCCAAGCACCAGCAGCAGGTAGGCCAGATTGGGATTGATCAGGGTTTCCATCGTGATTCCTTTCCGAAGGCGCCGAAACGATTATACATCCAATCGGCGCGTTCCTCTTCTGTATCTATATACGCTGGCGGCCGCGGCTGGTTTTACGGGCGGCGTGTTTTGGGTTAGAATACATGCCGTTCGGCGCCTGCGGGCGCCGGAACCCAGAAAACTGGAGTCATCGTGAACATCCATACGATCTGTGTCCTCGGCCTCGGCTACATCGGCCTGCCAACCGCCAGCACCTTCGCCACCCACGGCGTCGAAGTGGTCGGCGTGGACGTCAACCCGCACGTGCTGGCGACCCTGCGCAAAGGCGAGATTCACATCCACGAGCCCGGCCTGCGCGACATGGTCGCGGCCGCCCTGCAGGGCGGCCGCCTGCGCATCCACGAAAAACCGGAGCCGGCGGACGCCTTCATCATCGCCGTGCCGACGCCCTTTTATGAAGACGAGCTCGGCGAGTATAACGACGAGCGCTACAAGCTGGCCGACATGCGCGCCGTCACCTCGGCGGCCGAGGCGATCGTGCCGGTCCTGCGCCCGGGCAACCTGGTGGTGCTCGAGTCGACCTCCCCGCCGCGCACGACCCGCGACCTGGTCGCCCCGATTCTGGAGCGCTCCGGCCTGCGTGCCGGCATCGATTTCCTGCTGGCTTACTCGCCCGAGCGCGTCCTGCCGGGCCAGATCCTGCGCGAGCTGATCGAGAATGCGCGCGTCATCGGCGGGATCAACCCCGAATCGGCCGCTGCCGGCCGCGACCTGTACGGCATCTTCGTCAAAGGCCCGATTGTCCAGACCGATGCCACCACGGCCGAGATGGTCAAGCTGATGGAGAACACCTACCGCGACGTCAACATCGCCATCGCCAACGAGTACTCGCGCCTGGCGGAGCGCTTCGGCATCGACGTCTGGGAGGCGATCCGCATTGCCAACCTGCACCCGCGCGTCAAGATCCTCAACCCCGGGCCGGGCGTGGGCGGCCACTGCATCAGCGTCGACCCGTGGTTCTTCGTCGAGGCCGCCCCCGACATCACCCCGCTGATCTACCGCTCGCGGCGGGTAAACGACACCCAGCCGCACTTCGTCGTCTCGCTGGTCAAGCGTGCCGTCGGGACGCTCAAGAACAGAAAGGTCGCCGTGCTGGGACTTTCCTACAAGCCGGATGTCGACGACCTGCGCGAGAGCCCGGCGGTCGAGGTGGTCCACCTGCTGCAGGCCGAGGGCGCCACGGTCAAGGCGTTCGAGCCCTTCAAGCCGGACGCAGCCCTGCCGGGCGTGACCGCGGCCCCCAGCCTGGAAGCCGCCGTCGAGGACGCCGAGGCGGTGGTCCTGCTGGTCAATCACACGGAGATGCGTGCCCTGACGCCGGAGAAGCTGGCCGGCATCACCTCGGCACGCATCCTGGTCGACACGGTCAACGGCTGGGCGGACAAGGATTGGTCCGCCGTCGGCTTCAAGTTGTTCCGCCTGGGAGTCAATAAGTAAGGACGCACGGCGTGCGCCCATTCGCCTGAAACATGACCATGCGTGTCCTCTCGGTCTTCGGAACCCGCCCGGAAGCGGTCAAGATGGCCCCCGTCGTGCGACAGCTGCAGTCCACGCCGGGTGTGGAGGCGCGGGTCTGCGTCACCGCCCAGCACCGCCAGATGCTCGACCAGGTTCTGGCGCTCTTCGACCTGCACCCCGACGTTGACCTGGACCTGATGCGCGACGACCAGTCGCTGGCCGAGCTGAGCGCGGCGATCTTCACCCGCCTCGACCCGGTCCTGGCCGAGATCAAGCCGGACTGGGTGCTGGTCCAGGGCGACACGACCACCGTGGCGGTGACCTCGCTGCTGTCCTACTACCGCCGCATCCGCGTCGGGCACGTCGAGGCCGGCCTGCGCACGCATGACAAGTGGCAGCCTTTCCCCGAGGAGATCAACCGTCGCGTGGCGGGCGTCGCCGCCGACCTGCACTTTGCGCCCACCGAGTGGGCCCGACGCAATCTGCTGGCCGAAGGCGTCCCGGACGCTGCTATCGCCGTGACCGGCAACCCGGTCATCGACGCCCTGCGCAGTGTGGCGGCCACGCCCGAGCCGGAGGCCGTGACGCGCCTGCTCGACCGGCTGGGGGTGGGGGCGGGCGGCCAACGCCTAATCCTGGTCACCGCCCACCGCCGGGAGAATTTCGGCGCCCCGCTGGATGAGATCTGCGCCGCGCTGCGCGAGCTGTCCGGGCGCGGCGATGTGGAGCTGGTCTACCCCGTACACCTCAACCCGAACGTTCAGGAGCCGGTCCACCGCCTGCTGGACGGCTGCGCCCATGTCACCCTGCTGCCGCCGCAGGATTACCTGCCGATGGTGCACCTGATGAAGCGCGCCACCCTGGTGCTGACCGACTCCGGTGGCATCCAGGAGGAGGCGCCCGCCTTCGGGGTGCCGGTGCTGGTCCTGCGCCAGGTCACCGAGCGCCCGGAGGGGGTGGAGGCCGGGGTGCTGCGCCTGGTCGGGACGGCGCGGCCGGCGATCGTCGCCGAGGTCGCCCGCCTGCTTGACCAGCCGTCCGCCTATGCCGGGATGGCGCACGCCGCCAACCCCTTCGGGGACGGCCACGCCGCCGGCAAGATCGTCCAGGCCCTGCTCGATTTCAAGGCCTGAGCCGACCGGACCCGGGGGAAATTTTCGATACGCGCAGCGCCCGGCGAGCCTGGATCCAGGCCCTTGCGCGGCGAAAGCGCCTCTTATTTTCCAAAATTGGGGCCTATGAAACGCTTGTTTCACGAGTCAGGCTCATGTATAATGGATTCAGTGAACGCAGGCAAGCGCATTTTCGCCGTGATCCTTTGCGTCGCACTGCTGGGCATCGGGGGGTTGCCGGTCAGGGCCCAGCAGAGCGGACAGTATTTCCCCGCAAGCGGGCATAACGTCGTCGGTGAGTTCTGGAGCTTCTACCAGGGTGTCCCGGACGCCTCCGTCGTCTTCGGCGCGCCGCTGACGGAGGCCTTCGCCTCCGCCGACGGCTCCGGCCTGACGGTCCAGTACTTCCAGTACGTCCGCTTCGAGCTGCACCCCGACCAGCCGGTCGGCAGCCGGGTCCAGCTGACCCCGCTCGGGTCACGCCTCTACCAGCCTGGCAACCCGGCGGTCAACGTGACCACCCCGGGCGCATGCCGCACCTTCGCGACCGGATTCGGGGTCTGCTACGATTTCCTGGCTTTCTACGACGCCCACGGCGGGGCAGCCCGCTTCGGCAACCCGGTTTCGGCCTTCGAGTTCCTGCCCGACGGGCGCCTGGTGCAGTCCTTCGAGTACGCCCGCTTAGAGTGGCATCCCGAACTGCCCGCCGGACAGAACGTCACCCTGACCGAACTGGGGCGGCAGGGCTTCAACGCCCTGGGCGAGGACCCGCTGCGCCTGACTGCCGTCCAGCCGCTCAGCCCGGACATCGTCAACCGCCCGCCGGTCCTGACGCTGCACGCCATGGCCTTCGTCTGGAAGGCGGTCACGCTCACCTCCGACACGCAAAAGGTGTACGTGGTGGTGCAGGACCAGGCGCTGGCCCCGGTGGAAGGCGCCAGCGGTAGCGTGACCCTCCACCTGACCGACGGCCGCAGCCTGACCTACCCGGTCGTCACCGACGCCCACGGGGTCAGCACGCTGCCGGCCGTTCAGTTCAGCGGACAGATTCCCGGCGAGCTGGTCGTGGTGGACCTGCAGATCGGCTACCAGGGGTTGAGCTCCCGCACGACCACTTCCTTCCGCATCTGGCATTGATCGTTTCCGAACTGATCGGCGAGGCGGGCCGCCCCCGCCTCGTTTTCGTTTCCGCTGAAAGGTATAATTGACCCCGATGGAGAATTCGATGGATACCCACCCGCCTTCGGGCCGCCAGATTCGCCTGACCAGCTACTCCAAGTGCGCCGGTTGAGCGTCGAAACTGGATGCGGAAACGCTGACGCAGGTCCTGCGTCCGATCCAAGACATTTTCGAGCCGGGGAGCTACCCGGACCTCCTGGTCGGTTTGCGCGACCCGGACGATGCTGCCGTCTGGAAGCTGGACGAGGGCCGCGCCCTGGTGCTGACCACGGACTTCTTCACGCCGGTAGTTGACGACCCCTACGACTACGGCTCGATCGCTGCGGCTAACAGCCTGTCGGACGTGTATGCCATGGGCGGGCAGCCCTTCCTGGCGCTCAACATCGCCGCCCTGCGCCCGGACCTGCCGGTGGAGGTCAACGGCGAGATCCTGCGCGGCGGCGCCGAGAAGGCGCGCGAGGCCGGGGTGGTGGTCGTCGGTGGGCACACCGTCAAGGACGACGAGCCCAAGTTCGGGCTGGTGGTGGTCGGCTTCGTCGACCCGGCGAAGATGCTCACCAAGCGCGGCCTGCAGGCCGGCGACGCCCTGGTCCTGACCAAGCCGCTCGGCACCGGCGTCACCACCACCGCCCTGAAGCAGCAGAAGGCCGCCCCCGAAGACGTGGCCGAGGCGGTCGGCTGGATGAAGCGCCTCAACCGCCAGGCCGGCGTCCTGGCGACCGAGTTTGGCCTGCACGGCGGCACCGACGTGACCGGCTTCAGCCTGCTCGGCCACGGCCTGGAGATGGCCACCGCCTCCGGGGTCCGGCTGCAGCTTGGGCTGGGCAAGATCCCTTTCCTATCCGGCGCCCGCAAATACGCCGCGCTGGGTACCTTCCCGGGCGGGGCGGCCGATAACCGCCTGCACTTCGCACCGGCGGTGCAGTTCGCGGCGCGTATCGCCGAGGAGATGCAGATGCTGCTCTTCGACCCGCAGACCAGCGGCGGGCTGCTGCTGGGCGTCCCGCCCGCCAGGCTGGCCGGCTTCATGTCCCGGGCGGCCAAAATAAATCAGCCGGTCTGGGTCATCGGCGAGGTCGTCAAAGGCGAAGGCGTCCAGGTCAGCCTCTGACCGGACGGGTCGAGCGCGCCCTCGCCGGGCTGTAGGCGCTGAATCCGATCATAAGTCTAGTAAAATAGGGGGGCGACGGGCGGTTCCACCTGTCCAGATGGGTTTTATGAGTATCCTCACCGAAATCGTTGTCATTTTCCTGTTGATCCTGCTCAACGGCTTCTTTGCCATGTCGGAGGCGGCTATCTTCGCTTCCCTCAAGGTTCGCCTTCAGCACCGCGCCAACGAGGGTGACCCCCGGGCGCGGCGGGCGCTGTCCCTGGCTGAAAACCCCAACCGCTTTCTGCCCACCGTCCAGATCGGCATCACCTTGTTCAGCGTGTTGAACGGCGCGGTGGGCGGGGTGACCCTGGGTAACGCGCTGGCGTCCGAACTGGCGAAGGTCCCGGTCCTGGCGCCGTACGCCCACTCGCTCGGGGTGGGGGGCGTGGTGGTGCTGATCACCTTCTTCTCGATGCTGTTCGGCGAACTGGTCCCCAAGCGGCTGGCGCTGCAGAACGCCGAGCGCATCGCCGCCAGCATTGCCGGGTTCCTGTCCTTCATTTCGGTCGTCTTCTCGCCGGTCGTGTGGCTGCTGGCCAAATCCAGCGACCTGGTGCTGCGCTTGCTCCGGGTCCAGCCGGCCAAGCAGGTCCCCGTGACCGAGGAGGAGTTGCAGGTGCTGCTCGACCAGGGCACCCAGGCAGGCATCTTCGAGGAGTCCGAGCAGGACATGGTCGAGGGCGTCTTTTCACTCGGCGACCGGCGGGTCAGCGCGCTGATGACGCCGCGCAACGACATCGTCTGGCTGGATGTGGGCGACACATTCGCCGAGATCCGCCGCAAGCTGGCCGGGAGTCCCTACTCGCGCTTCCCGGTGGCGGTCGACAGCCTGGACCATGTGCTCGGGGTGGTCAAGGCCAAGGACCTGCTCCTGGCCGAGATCAAGGACGGCCGGCAGCTCAAGCAGCTCGTCCGCCCGGCGATCTTCATCCCCGAGACCGCCTTCGGCTCGCGCGCCCTGGAGATGTTCAAGGAAGGCAAGGCCGAGATCATGCTGGTGGTCGACGAGTTCGGGGTGATCCAGGGCCTGCTGACCCTGGCGAACATCCTGGAGGAGATCGTCGGCGACCTGGAGCCGGAGGCGCCCCAGGCCACCCAGCGCCAGGACGGTTCCTGGCTGCTGGACGGCATGCTGCCGGTGGACGAGTTCAAGGAAATCTTCAACGTGCGCAAGCTGCCCGACGAGCAGCAGTACGAGACCCTGGGCGGCTTCGTAATGGTCACGCTCGGCAAGGTCCCGGCGGCGGCTGACAAGTTTGATTGGAACGGGCTGCGCTTCGAGGTGATGGACATGGACGACAAGCGCGTCGACAAGGTGCTGGTGACTACCCTGCCGGCCCGCCCGGCGCCGACCGGAAATGCCAGTACAAAGGACACGAAGGTGCAGGACGGAAAATGACCCCTCCGGGCCCCGGCGGGATTTAACGGTTTTACGGATGGACGGGATGATCGGGTATGGATAAAAGAGACGCTCTGGAATTCAACTCCCGGCGCTCGCCGGTAATGGGACGCGGCGGGATGGTCGCCAGCTCCCAACCGCTGGCGACCGCCGCCGGCCTGGAGGTGCTCGGGCGCGGCGGCAACGCCGCCGACGCAGCCATCGCCACGGCGGCGGTCCTGGCCCTGACCGAGCCCACCTCCACCGGGCTGGGCGGCGACATGTTCGCCCTGTACTACGAGGGCCGCAGCGGGCGGGTCAGCGCCCTGAACGGCTCGGGCCGTGCACCGGCCGCCCTCTCTCTCGAGCGCCTGCGCCGCGCCGGTTTTGGCCCGGCTTCCCCCCTGCCCCCATTCCACGCCTACACGATCACCGTCCCCGGCGCCTGCGCCGGCTGGTGCGACCTGGTCGAGCGTTTCGGCTCGCTGCCCCTGGCGGACCTGCTGGCGCCCGCCATCCGCCTGGCCGAGCAGGGCTTCCCGGTCGCACCGCTGACGGCCTACTTCTGGCAGCGCGGCGCCGAGCGACAGCTCAAGACCGCCTTCAACGGCGTCGAGCTGACGGTCGACGGGCGCGCTCCGCGCCCGGGCGAGCTCTTCCGCAAC
>Ga0335071_10007462_pt1 | contig 11246 bp, 7 predicted proteins | sample Lox_Sample_15_FD_206724 | JGI IMG/M metagenome (GOLD analysis project Ga0335071, IMG submission 206724) | Soil microbial communities from Loxahatchee National Wildlife Refuge, Florida, United States - Lox_Sample_1.5 | ecosystem: Environmental > Terrestrial > Soil > Wetlands | place: USA: Florida...
CGGCAGCGTGAAGGTCTGGGTAGCCGTTGCTGTAAACGGGCTGACCGAGTTCATGTAAAGGTCACCGGACACAGTGCCGGATCCGACAGTTACAAGAGGATCGGTGGCCTTTGCCGCTGAAAACACATGTGTCTTGGTCTTTGTGTCGCTTCCTCCTGAATTGAAGACGGTAAGCCGGATATCATACGTTCCCGGAGTGGAGAACACGATACCTGTCGGGTTCTGTGCACCGGATACGAACTCTGTCCATGCGCCGTTGTCAGCGATTCGATATTCCCATTTCCATGTGTCAATGCTTCCAATAGTGACCGTGGAAGTGTCAGTGAATGATACGGTAATTGGTGCAAGTCCGTTGGTTGCGGTCACCGTAAAATCGGCCACGGGAGCCGGCTGCGCGATTGACCCGGTAGCCGTTGCCGTGTTTCCTGCCGATACCGCTCCCGGTAAAACCAGGAGCATAATCATGATAGCCAGCGCTATCACCGGTTTAAAACGCATCTCATTTCCTCCGTACCCGCTAAGTCGGGGCGTGCGGGACTGGAGGTAAGGTGGGCTCAGTTCGTATTAAAAGTTATGATCTTTTCTTATTATCGTAACACTAAGTATTAATTAACAAAGATATTGTATCCATAGATGGCTACTGCCAGATCTCTTCATTCCTGCCCCGGTTCGACCTTCGGGGCGAAAGCCGCCAGGTACCGGCCCCGGGATCCGGGCAGGATCTCCACCTCCACCCCGAAGACCTGCCCGACCCGAACCGGGGTGAGCACCTCCCACGGTGCCCCGCATCCTGCGGGGACACCCCCCGCAAGGAGGAGGACCCGGTCCGCGAACCGGGCGGCAAGGTTCAGGTCATGGATGGCCACGGCAGCTGAGGAGCCATGGTGACGGGTATGACGCCTCAGGATACCGAGCACCTCCAGCTGGTGCCGGATGTCGAGGGCGCTCGTGGGCTCGTCGAGGAGGAAGACCTCCGGGTCCTGGGCGAGGGCCCGGGCGAGGAAGGCCTTCTGCCGCTCCCCGCCGCTGACCGCGTACAATGAACGAGAGGCGAGGTGCCGGATCCCGACCGCATCGAGGGCCCGGTCGACCGCGGCGAGATCATCCCGGCCGACCCCCCAGCTGATGAAGGGGCGCCGGCCAAGGAGGACAGTCTCAAGCACCGTGATCCGGGACGGCGTGAGGGCCTGGGGAAGGTATGCTATCCGCCGGGCGAGGTCCCGGGTTTCCCAGGTCTCTCGCGGCCTTCCCCCACAGGTCACCGATCCTTCCGTCGGCCTGAGGATCCCTGCGAGGACCTTCAGGAGCGTGGACTTCCCCGAGCCATTCGGGCCGAGGACCCCGAGCACCTCACCCGGCGGGAGGGTGAGAGACACCTCCGAGAGGGCCCGAACGGACCCATAATCCAGTCCCAGTCCTTTGGCGATGATCTCCATGGTGCCCGGCCTCATGACGAGAGGTGCCGGCCTCCCCCCTGCAGGATCAGGAAGATGAAGAAGATTCCTCCGATGATGTACATGAGGACCCCGACCGGGATCTCAACGGGGCTCATTACGGTCCGGGCGAGGGTATCCGAGACGAGGAGGATGACCGCGCCCATGAGGGACGCGGCAGGGATCAGGTACCGGTGGTCACCGCCAACGAAAATTCGGCAGATGTGGGGCGCCATGAGGCCGATGAACCCTATGACCCCGGTGAAGGCAAGGCAGCAGCTCGCCGCGAGGGTCGAGAGGAGGAGGCCCGTGGTCCTGAACCGGTTCACGGGTATCCCCATTGCCCGGGCGACATCGTCCCCGGCAGAGAGGGTGTTGAGGTCCCAGGCCCGGGAGAGGAGGAGCAGGAAACAGACGGCCGATACCGGGAGGACGATGGCGACCGCACCCCAGCTGGCCCCCCACATGCCTCCCATGAGCCAGACGACGATATCCCGGAGCCGGTCGTTGTCGGTCAGGTACTTCATGAGGAGCACGCCGGCCTGGAAGAGGTAGCCGATGACCACCCCGGCGAGGATAAGCGTGGCATCTCCCGTGGTCGCGTGCCGGGCTATGCCGATGACGAGGAGCATGGAGAGCCAGCCGGCGAGGAAGGCGGCGAGGGCGATGGCGGCCCCGCTCCCGAGGAACGGGACGGCGAGGCCCGCCGGCAGGAGCACGATGGCCACCGCGGCCCCGAAGGAGGCGGCGGAGGAGAGGCCCAGGGTGAAGGGGGAGACGAGGGGGTTCCGGAGGAGGCCCTGCATCACGGTCCCGGCGCAGGCAAGGGCAAAGCCGGTGATGGCGGCGAGGAGGATCCTGGGGAGGCGGATATCCATCACCACGGCCTGGATGAGCTGTCCCCCTGGTTCCGGGACCAGGCCCGGGAGGATGCCATGGCCCACTGCCGCGAGGGCCTGGGGGACGCTTACCTCCGCGGAACCGCTCGCGAGCCCTGCAATGCAGGCGACGACGAGGAGGAGGACGAGGAACCCGATGACGAGGAGGCCCCGGGCCCGGGTCGCACCATAGAGGGAGGCTGCGTCCGGGTTCTCCGCTGTCACATTCCGGTCCCCCGGAGCGCGGAGAGGAGGCTGTCGGCCCGGATCTCCTCGAGCCGGAGGTGCCTGCCGCCGAGCGCCCCGGCGAGGGCCTGGCCATGGCCGAGCCGGACCAGGCCCGAGTCGGTATCGACGACGATGGACGGGATCCCTTCTGCCCGGATCCGGGAAGCCGCGGAAAGGGCCTCATCCAGGGGCAGCCCGCCCGAGAGGGCGACGTTGGCCCTCCCGTCCGAGAGGAGGACGAGGAGAGGGAGGGTATCGCGCCTTGCCCGGGCCTCCCGGGCGAGCACCTCCCGGGCCATGGCAAGACCGCCGGCAAGGGGGGTCTTTCCTCCCGTGGGGATCTCCTCCAGCCGCTCCCGGGCGAGCTCCACGGAACCCGTGGGCGGGAGCACGAGCCGGGCTCCGTCGCCCTGGAAGGCGACCATCCCGACCCGGTCCCGCCGCTGGTACGCCTCGGAGAGGAGGGAGAGGACGGCCCCCTTCACCGCCGACATCCGCCCCTGTACCCCCATGGACCCGCTCGCGTCCACGAGGAAGAGGATGGTGGTCCCGGTCTTCCGCTCCCTGACCTTCTCCCGGAGGTCATCCGGGGTTATCCGGATCCGGCCACCCCCGCCCCGCTCCTTCTGGTGAGGGGCTGCAGCCCTGAGGGTTGCATCCACGGCGAGGTCCTGCACCTTCTCCTCCGGGATGCGGGAGGAGACGTACCTCCCGTCACGGGCAAGGGTCACGGATCGCCGTCCCCCCCTCTCCCGGGTCCGCTCGTCCCGCTCACGGGGCGGGTCGAGGGTCCCGTGCCGGATCCCGAAAGGATCCCCGGGCGGAGAGCGGATCCTGCCCGAAGCATCGGGAATACCTCCCGAGGGCCGGTCACGGGCCTCGCGGGCATCCCCCGGCTCCTCCCGGGGCGTTGGATTCCTGACGATCTCCCCGAGATCCCGGTCCGAGGGGGGCTTCCCGGTGAGGGGTGTCCTCCGGACCCGGTGGGGCAGGACAAGGAGTGCCGCCTCCCGGATATCTTCCGGGGTCACCTCCTCTCTCCCGTCGAGGGCGGCGAGGGTCGCCGCGGTCTTCAGGATGGTGATGTCGGCCCGGTGCCCGTCAACTCCCGCGGCGAGGCAGATCTGCACGGCGAGGTCCACCATATCTCCCGGGCAGGCCACCCGGGGGAGGATCTCCCGTGCCTTCCGGATCCGCCCTGCAAGGGCCCGGTCCTCATCCTCCCACCGGGAACAGAACCCGTCGGGGTCCCGCTCGTAGAGGATCCGGCGCTCGACCACCTCCCTCCGGAGGGACGGGTCCTGTATCCCCTCGATCCTGACCGAGAGCCCGAACCGGTCCAGGAGCTGCGGTCGGAGTTCCCCCTCCTCCGGGTTCATGGTCCCCACGAGGATAAAGGATGCCGGATGGCTGAACGAGACCCCTTCCCTCTCCACGATGTTCACGCCCATCGCCGCAACATCGAGCAGTACGTCAACGATGTGATCATTGAGCAGGTTCACCTCGTCGACGTAGAGGAGGTTTCGGTTTGCCCTCGCGAGAATCCCCGGCTCAAAGGATCGTTCACCGGATTTCAGGGCATGCCCGATGTCCAGGCTCCCCACCACCTTGTCCTCGGTGGCGCTCACGGGGAGCTCCACGATCCTGATGGGCGCCACGGCTGCGGCAAGGTCCCCCCCCTTCTCCCTGCAACTGCCGCACTGTTCCACCGGGTTGTCCGGGTCGCAGCCAAAGGGACACCCCTCCGCCACCCGCTGGGTCGGGAGGAGGGCGGCGAGAGCTCGTGCGGCGGTGGACTTGGCGGTACCTTTCTCGCCGCAGACGAGCACGCCGCCGATCCGGGGGTTCACGGCGTTCAGGACCAGAGCCTCCTTCATCCGCTCCTGTCCCACGATGGCGGAGAAGGGGTAGACCCGGCGGAAAAGGGTCACGGGCAGGAGCCTCCCGCCGGGGGCTGGGTTGGAGCCGGCATCAGGACCTCGTCTTTAGTATGATCTGGTATTACGATTCTTCTAAGAATGATATAAAGTAACACTATTTTGAATATGTTTATGAATAATGGCAACGCCATGCAGATCGGTACCATGGGAGACGGCAGGGTGGGCATGAGCGGGGAATTCGACCGGGGGAAGGGGCCCGTGGTCGCGATCCTCTACGACGCCTACCTGGACCTGCTCCGCGAGGCCGCCCGGGAGGAGGGGGTGGCGCTCGCCTGCTTCGGCGCCCGGGCTATGGATATCGATGAGAAGGTCCGCGAAACCGCGGTCCGGGCGATCGGGTCTGCCGGCGCCCTCCTCATCCATCGCACCTCCCACGCCTTCTGGGACGAGCTCGAAGGGGTGGTGAAGGCCCGGGGCAGGGAGATCCCCGTGGTCTGCGTGGGGTCGGAGCCGGTCCACTTCTCCCTCTCCACCGTTCCCCCGGAGGCGCAGCGTGACGCCTATGCCTATCTCACCTACAGCGGGCTCTCCAACCTGAGGGCACTCCTCCGGAGGGTGACCGGGCTGGCAGGCGACGCAAGAGGGGATGTCCCTCAACCGGCCCCGGTGCCCTGGCAGGGGATCCACCACCCGGACAGTCACGCCCCTTTCCAGACCGCCGATGAATACCTGGCATGGTACGAGAGACGGGACCGGCCCCTGGTCGGCCTCCTCATCTCCCGGACTGCCTGGGTGACCGGAAAGACCGGTATCGAGGACGCCATGATACGGGCCCTGGAGTCCGAGGGGCTCGGAGTCCTCCCGGTCTTTACCTACGCCGTCCGTGACGATGCAATCGGATCCCGATCCATGGCCGACGTGGCCGGGGAGTTCTTCCTCGCCGGAGGTCGTCCCCGGGTCCGGGCAGTAGTGAAGATGGTCTCGTTCCTCATGGGTGCTGGGACGGGCGAGAGCGAGGCCATCCTCCGCGCCCTGGACGTCCCGGTCTTTGCCCCGGTCATCGCCTTCTACCAGTCCCTCGCCGAATGGGAGGCCGGGACCGGCCTTTCCGCCGATGTGGGGTGGTCCATTGCGCTTCCCGAGTGCGAGGGGGTGATCGAGCCTGTCCTCGCCGGGGCGAGCAGCGCCGCCCGGTCCGGCTTCGGTGACCGCGCCCCCCTTCCCGAGAGATGCCGGAGGGTGGCGGCCCGGGTCAGGGCCTGGATCTCCCTGGGGGAGAAACCGGTGGCAGAGCGGCGTGTCGCCTTCATCCTGCACGCGAGCCCCTGCAGCGGCCTCGAGGCCTCCATCGGGTCGGCCTCCGGCCTGGACGCTCCCGAGAGCGTGGCCCGGGTCCTCGGGAGGATGAAGGAAACGGGGTACCTGGTCGATCCCCCGGGTTCAGGAAAGGAAATTGTCGACCTGATGCTCGAGAGGAGGGCAATCTCGGAGTTCCGCTGGACCACCGCCGCGGATATTGCCGGAAAGGGAGGCGCCATCGCCCGGATCCCGGGCGGCGAGTACGGCCGCTGGTTCGCAACCCTTTCCCCGAAAGTGCAGGAGGAGATGGTCCGGGCCTGGGGGGAGCCGCCCGGCACGGCCATGGTCCACGGGGGGGAGATCCTGGTGACCGGCATCTCCTTCGGGAACGCTCTCGTCTGCCTGCAGCCCAAGAGGGGGTGTGCCGGGTCGCGGTGCGACGGGCAGGTCTGCAGGATCCTCCACGACCCCTCGATCCCTCCGACGCACCAGTACCTGGCGACCTACCGCTGGCTGGAGCAGGGCTTCGGTGCAGATCTGCTCATCCACGTAGGCACCCACGGGTCCATGGAGTTCCTGCCCGGGAAGGGCGCCGGCCTCTCCCCCGACTGCTACCCGGACATCGCCGTCGGGACTCTCCCGCACCTCTACCTCTACAGCGCCGACAACCCGGCCGAGGCGACGGTGGCGAAGCGGCGGGGGTGTGCTACCCTCGTCGGGCACATGCCACCGGTCATGGCCGGCGCCCTCCTGTACGGGGAGCTCGCCGAGCTGGAGGAGCTCCTCACCCAGTACGAGACCGCCCGCCATGACCCTGCCCGGGCCCATGCTCTCGCCCACCTGATACGGGACGGGATGGTGAAGGCGAACCTCCACGCGGCCGCGGAGCTCTCCCATAATTCACCCCTGGACCAGGTGGTGAGGACGGCCCACGAGGCCCTCGCCCTCGTCCGCTCGACCCGGGTCTCCCTCGGGCTCCATGTCTTCGGGGACGTGCCGGAGGGGGAGGATCTCGAGAAGATGGTGTACGAGATCCTCAGGTTCGACGAGGATGAAGGGTCCGTCCGCCGTGTTGCGGCAGCCCGCATGGGGCTTGACCTGGACGCCCTTCTCGCGGATCCCGGTGGGTTCTCAGCGGACCGGGGGCAGTCCCACTCTGCCCTCATGGAGGATGTGGATGGTGCCGGGAGGGAATTGATCCGGGCCGTTCTCGACGGTACAGGAGCAGATGTTCCGGAGAACCTCAGGGCCAGGGTCCGGGACCTCGCCGGGCGGATCCGGGCCTCCCGGGAGATGGACGCCTTCCTCCATGCCGCCGGAGGGGCCTTTGTCCCACCGGGGCCTGCAGGTCTCCTCACCCGGGGAGGGGACGGTGTCCTCCCGACCGGCCGGAACCTCCACTCCCTGGATCCCGCCCGGGTGCCCACGAAGGCAGCATGGCGGGTTGGGCAGCGGCTCGCGGATCGGCTCATCGCCCGGTACCGCGATGATCACGGGAGCGGGCCGGAGACGGCGGCCTTCTACTGGATGGCGAGTGATCTCGTATCCGCAGATGGCGAGGGACTCGCCCAGATGTTCGCCCTCCTCGGGGTAGAGCCGGTGTGGGACGGGGGCGGGAGGGTGAAGGGATCCCGCCCGATCCCCCTCTCAAGGCTGGGACGACCGAGGGTGGATATCGCGGTCAGGATCTCAGGGATTATCCGGGACAACTTCAGCGGAGTCATCGGCCTGCTGGACGATGCGGTCCGCACCGTCGCAACACTGGAAGAGGACCCGGAGATGAACGCCGTCAGGAGACACGTGCAGGCGGCCCTCGATGTTGGCGAGGATCTCCGGGATGCGACCACCCGTATCTTCGGTTCCATGCCGGGGACCTATACCTCCGGCGTGAACCTCGCGGTCCTCGCCTCGGCATGGCGGGAGGAGAAGGACCTCGCCGAGATCTACCTTGCGACGAACGGGTATGCCTATGGCAGCGGTCTTTCGGGGAAGGAGGCCCACCGGCAGTTTGCCCGGTCCCTCGGGTCGGTCTCCCTCACCTTCAACAAGGTTGCCTCCGACGAGCACGACCTCCTCGGGTGCTGCTGCTACTACGGGAACCACGGGGGGATGACGGCGGCAGCCCGCCACCTGACGGGAAAGGAGGTGAAGGCGTACTACGGTGACACGAGGGACCCTCATCGCGCCGAGGTCAGGACCCTCGCGGACGAGCTCCGCCGGGTGGTCCAGGCACGGCTCCTGAACCCCGCCTGGATAGACGGGATGAAAGCCCACGGGTACCGGGGCGCGTCGGAGATGACCCGCCGGATCACCCGGGTCTATGGCTGGGAGGCCTCGACCCGGGAGGTGGACGACGGCATCTTCGACAGCATCGCCCGGACCTTCGTCATGGACCCGGGGAACCGGGAGTTCTTCCGCGAGGAGAACCCCTGGGGCCTCGAGGAGATCGCGCGGAGGCTCCTCGAGGCCGAGCGGCGGGGCCTCTGGCAGGCGGACCCGGAGGTGAAGGCCGCCCTCGAGGGGGCATACCTTGAGATCGAGTCCTGGATGGAGGACCGGATAGCCGGCGGTGAGATCCAGGGCGGGAGCGTGGAGATCTATACGGCGGGCGACGTCGCAGACTGGTCCCGGTCCCTCGAACGCGTCCTCCGGGAGGTGCACAGGGAACGTGCACAGGGTCCCCCGGGGAGTGGCGGGGCCGGGGCAAAGCCCCGGGGAGAAGGTGGATGACGGCAGTCGAGACGGAGGGCCTCACCCGGTTCTACGGCGACCTCTGTGCCGTCCGGGATCTCACCCTTTCCGTGGACGGGGAGATCTTCGGCCTCCTCGGTCCCAACGGTTCGGGGAAGACCACGACGGTGAAGATGCTCACCACCCTCCTCCCCCCGAGCTCGGGATCGGCCCGCATCTGCGGCCATGACGTGGTGCGGGAGGCACCGGCAGTCCGGGAGCGCATCTCCTACGTTCCGCAGGAGATGGCCGTGGATATCAAGCTCACCGGCCGGGAGAATGTCCTCCTCTTTGCCCGGCTCTACGGTGTGCCGGCGCCTCTGGACAGGACCGACCAGGCCCTCGCCCTCATGGGGCTGTCGGACCGGGCTGACGACCGGACCGCCACGTACTCCGGCGGGATGCGCCGCCGGCTCGAGCTCGCCCAGGCGCTCGTCCACGAGCCTGCAGTCCTCTTCCTGGACGAGCCCACTATCGGCCTCGACGTCGCCGCGCGAAAGCGGATCTGGGAGCATATCATCTCACTGCGGCACGACGGGGTCACCGTCTTTGTGACCACCCATTACATGGACGAGGCCGACCGGGCCTGTGACCGGGTCGCCTTCCTGGACCGGGGAAGTGTCGTGATGCTGGGATCCCCGTCGTCCCTGAAGGCATCGATCCCGGGAGAGACCATCATTGCACGGATCTCAGGGAGCTTTAACCCCCAGGAGATCCCCGGTCTCACCTTCGTCGGGCAGCGCGGCGATCTTCTCACCTTCACGGGACCGCCAACGCAGGATGGCATCACATCCATCCAGCGGGAGCTGGACCACCAGGGGATCCCGGTCCACGAGATAGGAAGGCGGGAACCGACCCTCGATGACGTCTTCCTCCAGGCAGTAGGTTCCCAGGACGCGGCAGGGCCCTTCGATGACCACCGGTTCCGGCTGATCCTCAGGAGGCGCGGATGAAGCGGGTCCTTGTCTACCTGGATCGGGACCTCCTCCGGTGGAAGCGGGGGAGGGTGGCCGTGGTCTCCAACCTTGTTATGCCCGCCGCATGGCTCATCTTTGTGGGCCTTGCCCTCCCGATACGGTTCACGGACCATTACCTGGACTTCATCACCCCGGGTATCCTGATCCTCACGGTCCTTTCCACCTCCCTCCAGGGCGGCTCGCTCCTCATGTTCGACAAGGTGCTCGGGTTCCTGAACAAGTTCCTCGCCCTCCCCGCCCCGCGCGAGTCGATCCTCCTCGGGAAGATCCTCTTCATCACCCTCCGGGGTATCATCCAGGCGACCATCATCCTCATCATCGCCGTCCTCATCGGGGCATCCCTCTATGGCCCCTCCCAGTACGCCCTCATGTACCTCATCCTGTTTCTCTTCGGTGCCCTGTTCGCTGCCGCCGCTACGACCGTTGCCCTCTACCTGGAGGACCATGATTCCTACGCCGCCTTCAACACCATGATCTCGATGCCCCTCTTCTTCACGAGCACCGCCCTCATACCCTACGCGGCCATGCCCGAATGGCTGAAGGTCATCGCCTCGGTGAACCCGCTCTCCATCGCCATCGATGGCATCCGTGCCGTGGCCCTGGGAATTGTCCCTCTCGCCTCCATCGGGATCCTCACCCTCCTCGGCGGGGGTGTTCTCCTGATCTGCCTCCATGTCTTCCGTCATGTTACGGTCTAGGTGTTTCCCATGAACGCACGTATGGCTCTTACCGAGTTTCCGAAAAATCATCTGGTTGCAATGCTCCTCGTCCTGTGCATCCTCGTTTCTTTCGCAGGGTGCACCACGAATGGGACCGATCATAATTCTCCTCGCGGAATTACCATTACCCAGTCCGATGGGACCCCCGTCGTCCTTCCCAGGCAAGCCAGCCGGATCGTGGTCGCAAATGGGAACGCGGCTGAACTCCTGGTTGCCATTGGTGCAGGGGACCGGATAGTCGGAGTTACCGACTCCGTCAAGGGTTACCCGATCCTTAAAGACAGATTCGGCAGTCTGCCCTCGATCGGCTCATGGCAGGCACCCGATGTGGAGACGATCCTCTCCCTTGATCCGGATGTCATCATTACCTACAGCAGCACAAGGCCGAAGAATGCCGACAAGCTCGCCGCGGCGAATATTACCCTTGTATATTTGGACTGCTACCGGATCAATACTCTTGCAAGCGATGCCCGTCAGCTGGGCATTCTCACCGGCGATGAAACCGGTGCCGAGAGCTATGCGGGCTTCTTCGAACCTCTTGTCACCATGGTATCTGACCGCACCTCGAACCTGACGGAAGCGGAGAAGCCGAAGGTCTACTTTGAGTCGTATTCGGACTGGACAGCCCAGGCCGCGGGTTCAGGCGGAGATCTCCTGATACAGGCAACGGGTGGACGGAACATCGCAGGGATGCTGAATGTATCCGCCCCGAAAGTGAGCACCGAGTGGGTACTTCAAGAAAACCCCTCCCTGATCTACAAGGTTGTCTCCCAGAGCCTGGAGAAAGAGGATTATTCCCTGCTCCAGAAGGATATCGCCGGGAGGCCCGGGCTGAGCAACCTTCCGGCCGTAAAGGATGGGCAGATCTACCTCTTCTCGAATGAGATGGTCTACGGCCCCAGAGCCTTTGCCGGTATGCTTGCCATGGCGAAACTGGAGCATCCGGATCTTTTTACGGATGTCAGTCCCCAGATATACCTGGATAACTACGCGGCCCGGTTCCTGCCCGGGTCCAACACAACGAGGTGGGTCTACCCGGCGATCCTGTGAGAAGGTCCGAAAGGAAGGTTATGGCTCACCTGCCCAAGGCAGGCTCTTGGGA
>Ga0335071_10007463_pt1 | contig 11245 bp, 6 predicted proteins | sample Lox_Sample_15_FD_206724 | JGI IMG/M metagenome (GOLD analysis project Ga0335071, IMG submission 206724) | Soil microbial communities from Loxahatchee National Wildlife Refuge, Florida, United States - Lox_Sample_1.5 | ecosystem: Environmental > Terrestrial > Soil > Wetlands | place: USA: Florida...
CAAATCCAATGGCAGCCCGATGGGAAGCCCAACCCCCGGGTACACGCTTTGGCAGTCCTTGGGAGGATCCTGCGCCGCTGGACCCAATCTCGACGAGGTTGTCGACTTCGATAAGTTCCAGAACCGGTGGGTCGTGTTAATGCCGGTGTTCTCCTCACCAACCGCTATCTGCGTCGCCGTCTCCAGCGGCCCCGATTTCCTCAACTCGACTTGGTACCTGTATCAGTTCGCGACTAACCCGATGACGCCCGACTATCCCAAGCTGGCGGTATGGCCGGACGCCTATTACTTCAGCTACAACCAGGGCAGCAGCAACAGCTTTGTCGGTGCTGCTGCTTGCGCGGTGGACCGTAACAGCATGCTGTCCGGAAATCCGGCGAACATGCAGTGTTTCACCTTGACCGGTACCAACTATGGCGCGATCTTGCCCGCCGACCTGGACGGCTCCAATTCGCCTCCTGCCGGTTCGCCGGCCTATTTTGCGAGTTTCGACTACGACGACAAATCAATCGACCTCTGGCAGTTTCACGTGGACTGGACTACGCCTGGCAATTCAACTTTTAACGGCATCAATATCCCGGTAACCCCATTCACCGAGCCTTGCGGTGAGACCGTCACAGAACTGACTTATACCAACGGTGCCTGTATTCCGCAGGCTGGTACGTCCCGCACTTTGGATTCCTACGGCGACCGCCTGATGTATCGACTGGCATATCGCAATTTCGCGGACCACCAGGCCCTCGTGGCCAACCACACGGTAAGCACAGGAAATACTCAAACCAGCAATACGGGGATCCGCTGGTATGAACTGAGAGCGTCAGAATCGTCGGTGTTCGGTACGAGCAGCGTTTATCAGTCCGGAACCTACGCTCCCGACTCCAGTTATCGTTGGATGGGCAGCATAACCATGGATGGTGCTGGCGATATCGCCCTTGGATATAACGTCTCCAGCAGCTCGATGAGCCCTACCATCGCCTACACTGGCCGCGGCCCAGGCGACGCGCTCGGGCAAATGGAAAGCGAAATAGACCTGCTTTCCGCGGCAGGCGTAAGTAATGCCTCGCAAACTGGAACTTTCCACTGGGCTGATTACAGCAGCATGGCGATCGACCCCGTGGACGACTGCACATTCTGGTACACGGGCGAGTATTGGCCCTCCGGTGGAACCTCCTGGGCAACCCGCATCGCATCCTTCAGTTTCCCGGCCTGCACAGGTGTTACTGCGGATTTTTCGGTTACGCCGTCTCCCGCGACAAAGACAGTTTCAGCGGGTGGTTCGGCGAGCTTCGATCTGGCGCTCGCTGCGTCGGGAGGCTTCTCCAGTTCCATCACTGTAAGTTGCTCTGCACCAACGGGCCAGGGTGTGAACTGCTCGTTGTCTCCCACGAGCGCGACCCCCGGCAACACGGTGAAGCTGACCGTAACCACAACAGCTCCTTCTGCAGCGGCAAATTTGCCGCCCACGCAAACGCGACCGCCCTTGTCTGCGGCTTGGATTTGTTTTCCGACCATCGCTCTGCTGGGAATCGGCTCGGCAGGAGCGATGTCGAGAAAGCGCCGTTATGCTTACATGCTCCTGGGCTCGGCTCTGTTGCTCTCGCTCGCTCTCGAGACGGCCTGCGGCGGAGGTAGCAATAGCGGCGGACAAGTCAAAGGTGGAACTCCAACGGGCACCTATACGGTGAACATCAGTGCTTCTTCAGGATCGATTCAGCACAGCTCATCGGTCAGCGTTACGGTGCAGTAGTTCTGCTCGAGAGTGAACCGGATAGTCTGAGTTCGGTCTGCCTTGCTCGATTCGCACCCGAATATCGCGGTAGCCGGATCCTGCGGCAAAAAGGGCAGAGCCCCGCCTCCTCGGGCTTAAAATGCCTTTGCCGGGAGTTGTGCCTTTTGATAGCGTTACCCGTGCTGCCAGACTCTGTTTAGTGTCTTTCTCCTCCTATTTCGATAGAAGCGACGTTTAGGAAGAACTCCATGAAAAACGCTCGAACTTTTTGGCTCGCCTTCGCTTTTATTTTTGGATTTCTCGTTGTGCTTGCGCCGCGCGGTCGGGCCCAGGACCAGCCGGGCCCAGTTATCGTCAAAGAGACCAAGCATGCCTTCCTTCCTCGATTGGGCGAGAACGCTCCCACTCTGCCGAAGACGTCGCGGCCCTACGCGGAAGAGACCCCGAGTGTGCAGGTCGCAATATCGGCAGCGCAGTTGGCTGCACCTTTAACGCAGGCAGCATCGCCTGCCCTGAGTGGCTCAGCCTCCACCTCGCTGACAACAAACTCTGGGCTCGACATTCTCGGCTTGGGCAACGGGTTCCCCGGCTACTCGATCCAAAACATCATTCCGAGCACAAACGGTGCGGCAGGGACGACGCAGTACGTTCAGTTCGTGAACGAGTCGATTGCGGTCTTCAACAAGTCCAACGGCAACCTGATCTCAGGTCCGACGAACGTGAATACCTTGTGGAAGTCTCTGGGAGCGCCCTGCTCCGCAACCGCCAACATCGATGGAATCGTGCAGTTCGACAAAATGGCAAACGTCTGGGTAGTAATGATGCCGCTCTACACGACTCCGCCCTACTTCTGTATCGCCGTCTCCACCAGTGCAGACGCGACCGGTTCCTGGAATCTATATGCCTTCGAGCCCCCGCCCAACTCAACGCTGTGCCACTGCAGGATGATGCCCGACTACCCCAAACTGGGAATATGGCCAGACGCTTACTACATCTCCTACCATCAGGCCTGGAACCTGAACTATGAGGGGCCCGCGGCTTGCGCTGTAAACCGCGCGGCGATGCTGAACGGAAATGCGGCGACCATGCAATGCTTTTACAACACTGGCGCTTCCAATCCTGCATGGCTGCCGTCAGATTTGGACGGAAGCACCCCGCCCCCCAGTGGTTCACCGAATTACTACCTCGCCTACGACATCAACGACCACTCGCTTGACATCTGGCAATTCCACGTCGACTGGAACACGCCCTCGAATTCCACCCTGACCGGCCCTACGAACATTCCGGTCGCATCGTTCCTCGAGCCTTGCGGCGATGGGGTGCCCATATTCACTCCGCAAGATAATTGCGTTCCACAATCCGGGACTTCCCAGATGCTTGGAGCTTTCGGGGACGAGTTGATGTACCGCGTGGCCTATCGCAACTTCGGCAGTTACCAGTCTCTCGTCGCCAATCACACCGTGCAAGTCGCGAGCGGCAGCAATCAAACCGGCCTTCGCTGGTATGAGCTTCGGAACTCGGGATCTGGATTTTCGGTCTACCAGCAGGGAACCTACTCGCCAGACGCCAGCTATCGCTGGATGGGCAGCATCGGCATGGACAAGGCCGGGGACATTGCCATGGGATACAACGTGTCCAGCGGCAGCATGAATCCCTCGATTCGCTACACCGGGCGAGTTCCCGTCGATGCGCTCGGGCAGATGGAGAACGAGGTGGATGTGTTGAATTCTGCATCAGTTCCCCATGCTTCCCAAACCAACACCTACCGTTGGGGTGACTATGCCAGCCTGGCCATCGATCCGAGTGATGACTGTACTTTCTGGTACACAACAGAGTATCAGCCGAGCGGCGGGAATAACCACTGGAGCACGCGCATCGCTTCTTTCAATTTCCCCACCTGCTCCGGCGTAACGACTCCGCCGGCATGGTCGATCGTGAATAAGGCCTCGATCTTCGGAAATCCGATCACCAGCCTGACCGTTCCAGCGACCGGTTCGGGAAATCTGCTGGCCGTTGCCGTCATGTTCAATGGCAACACCTCGATAAGCAGCATCTCCGATAATGCCGGAAACACTTACGTTTCAGCTGGTGCTCGCGCAACAAAATCGGGCAACTCGTCTGAAATCTGGTATGCGGCCAGTTCCAAATCCGGAGCAACCGTGATCACTCCCCATTTTGCTGGATCACCGACACACGTCGAGATCACATCCTGGGAGGTCTCTGGGCTGGCAACTTCTGGCCCAGATGCCGCCAATGCTACAACCGGAAACATCACTGCAAACAATACGGCGGGTGCTTCCGTCACCACCTCCCAAGCGGGGGATTTCGTTGTTTCCGTCATGTTTGCAGGTAGCGCCAACCTGACCAGTATGACGTCGGGGAATGAATTCACCGACGACTTCAAAACCAACGGGAATGGCTGGGCTCGCATCACTAGCAACTCGGCGAGCGCCGGTGCGCACCAGGCTAGTTGGTATACGGCGAACCCTACGGGCGTGTATTGCTCGAGCTCCGTGGCATTCTTGCCATAGTCCTAGAGGATTTAAAAGTTAGATAATAAGCATACCGACAACAGTACCGCTTACTGGCAACTCTGGGGCACGGCGGATATTCCCGAAAAGGGAGAAAACTGCCGTGCCCTTCCGTTTGTCCCCATTCCCGCATACGGACGCCTCCCGTCTAAACTCGGGCATGTACCAGTGAGACCTACACTCCTTACGGGATTCCTGTTTATAAGAGGGTGGGCAGTTCCAATCGCTTCTGGTATTTTTACCGTTGCACTGAGGGCTCCCGATCCAAATCCCCCAAGAGGTGCAGATAGATGTTCGCCCACTCCCCCTGGCACGGCTTGAGCAAAGCGTGTAAGTTGGCTCTTATAGCATTTGGCAGTTGCGCATTCTCCTACTCCGCGACCGTTGAAATCCACCCTGGTCAAAACATTCCTACCGTGGTTTCGCAGCACCCCGCAGGAACCACCTACCTGATTTATCCGGGTACATACCGTCTCACTCAGCACATTGTTCCTAAAACTGGCGATCAGTTTGTGGGCCAGACGGCCTGTGCTCCGCCCACCACGTCCTGCTCCGCCATATTGACGGGATCGCGGGCTATCGGCGCTTCCGCCGTTTTTGATGGTAAGAATTACAAGGTCACGGGACAGAACCAGCAAGGCGTGATTTCACTACCCAGCAAGGTCTGCCAACCCGGTTATCTTGCGTGTAATCGGCCGGAGGATCTTTTCTTTGATGGCGTTCCTCTGCAGCACCTGAACGCCAGTTCGCTGCCCACCATCGGAAGCAAGCAGTGGTGGTTTGATTATGCAAACAACGTGATCTACTTCCACGACAATCCTGCTGGGCACACTGTCGAAACCAGCGTTCTCGACACCGCGTTTCTCTCATCCGCCAACAATGTCACGATCAGATACTTGACCATTCGGGGCTTTGCAAGCCCACTACAACGGGCGGGGATTGAATCCTCTAATGGAAATTTGACTTCCAGCGCTAGTGCAAATTGGACGATTGACCATTGTGAGGCCTACAACAATCATGGCGCGGGCGTGCGTATTGCCTATGGCATGAAGATCAAGTCGAACTACCTTCACGACAACGGCACGCTTGGAATTGTCGGAGGCACGGATTCGAGCTCACCTTCGAACGTGCTGGTGCAAGGAAATACGATCAATCACAATAACTACGCAAGAATGCTTTCTGGCGCCGGCGCCGGTGGGTTCAAGGTCGGGCATACCGCGGGTCTGGTTATCCGCAACAACACGGTCAGCAATAACGATGGCACTGGAATTCATTTCGACACAACCAGCCAGAATCCTCTTGTGGATGGCAACATCGTTACCAACAATGCGGGTGGCGGCGGAATTGAATATGAAGTCAGCGTCACTTCGGCCGTGATTCGCAACAACATCGTTCAGAAAAATGTGCTTCCCGATGGAATCAACGTTTCCGCCGCTGGAATAGGCAGCTATGCCTCAACGGGAGCGTCGATGTATTGCAACGTAGTGGAACTGCCGAATCTCAAAGCGAACTCACACGGAATTATGGTGGTCGGCAGCAACCGTGGCTACAATCCTTTCTCACCGTATCAATACCTGATGTCCACGGCAAACAACTTCCACCATAACACCGTGATCTGGGATTCCGGTTCGACCGGCCTTGTTGGATTTTCCCTTTCCGATCCAAGCCATCAGCCCAATTTCTTCAACAACAACGGGGTTCCGGACTACAACACCTACCACCTGCCGAGTTTGTCGACAGCAAACTTCATTTACGACAACAATGGCAGTGGAACGAACACGCGCAAAACCTTCACGGAGTACCAGGCCGCAGGCGCTGACGTTCATGGCAGCGCCGATGCGAATAACAACAGCGGGTTCCCCCGGGTCAGAATCACCGCTCCCGCTGATCAGGCTTCGTTCACGAGTTCCTCGATAACCGTAAATGCGACGGCGACAGACAATAGCGGCATCAACCGCGTGCAGTTCTACGTGGATTGGGTACTGAAGGCAACCGTTACCGGGAGTCCTTACTCTTTCACCTACTCGAATCCGACCAGTGGAACGCATACCATCACAGCGATGGCCCACAGCAATGCCGGGATCAGCGCGTGTTTTGCCGTGACGGTGAAGAAGCAGTAGTTTCTCGAACTCTGAAAACCAGAATCCTCCGGGTTCCCCGGAGGATTTTTTTGCGCCTCCATACTCAGGACTGCCTTGAAGACTTCTTCCGCATCCATGCCCTACCGTGCGGTTGGAGACTTGCCATTCCTCGTGACCAGCGGGGATAATTGCTTGGGTCGCAGTGCTTGGGGACAAACGATACGCAAATGAAAAGCAGGTATCCCACTGATGATCCGCTATGCGCTTGCGGCAATCCTTGCAGGAAGTTGCCTGTCCTGGGCCCAGGTTGTGTTACATCCCACGGACAACGTTTCCAAAATCGTCGCTTCGAAACCTTCCGGCACGACCTTCGTTTTCACGGCCGGCACGTTCCGACTTTCTGATCCCATCGTTCCCAAAGATAATGACAAGTTCGTCGGAGAGAGTGAGTGCGCGCCCCCGTCATCCTCATGCGTGGCCGTTCTCAGCGGGGCCGCCGTTATCGGACCACAGGCAAAGTTTGATGGGACCGACTACGCCGTAACCAATCAAACGCAACAGAACCCCAGAGGAGTGACCACACGAAACTGTGATCCTGAGTGGTTCGCGTGCATCCTTCCGGAGGACCTGTTTTTCGACAGCAAGCCCTACCGGCATCTGGACGCTGATTCGCGGCCTCACTTGAGCGAAGGCGAGTGGTGGTTCGATTATGCCAACCACGTCATTTACTTCCATGACGATCCGGCCGGCCACACGGTCGAAACCAGCCGGATCAACAATGCGTTCGGCGGCCCCGCGAACAATGTAACGATTCAATACCTGACCGTGGAGAAGTTCGCCAGCATGTATCCGGTTGGGGCTGTCGGTGGACCGCAAGGACAGAAGTCGCTGACGCAAGGCGCGAACTGGACGGTCGAGAATTGCGAGATTCGCCTGAACCATGGAATGGGCGTGCGCACCAACTACCGCATTCACATTCTCAAGAACTACATCCACGACAATGGGCAGTTGGGAATTGGCGGCGGATTGGGCACGCCGGCGAATCCCGTGACCCAATCAGCAAATTCCGGCGTCCTCATCGCGGGCAACACGATCGATCACAACGACTACGCTCATTTCAATCCGGGCTTCGGGTCGGGCGGCTTCAAGGTCGGGGCCACCAGCGGGGTGACACTGCGGGGCAACATCATCCGGAACAACGAAGGTGCCGGCATCCATTTCGATGAAGACAGCAACGACGAACTGGTAGACGGGAATGTGATCACCGGAAACTCCGATGCTTCGGGACTGGAGCAGGAGCTTGGCTCCGGCACGACCATTTTCCGCAACAATTACGTTGCTAATAACGGCGCCCACATAAACAGCGAGAACTGGTCTTACCAGATTTCGGTGCGAGCCAGTTCCGGGGTTGAAGTCTACTGCAACGTCATTGAGATACCGGGTGGTTCCGGAGGCGTAGGCGGCTGGGGAGTGGGAGCATCTAATCGTGGTTCTAGTAAATATCCGCCGTTTCAGTACAGGGCCAGTTACGGAAACTACGTTCATCACAACACCGTGATCTGGGAACCGGGCGCGAATGGAGAAGTCGGATTCCGCCACAACGATATCGGCAGCCAACCCGATTTCTTCCCGAAGAATAGGCCGCCCGATTACAACAGTTATCACGTCGCGAGCAATTCAGCCTCAGTATTTGTCTACGACAACGACAACAGCAAGGCGAACCGGCCCAAACCATTTTCCAATCACCAGAGGTCTCGGGCAGACGTGCACAGTACCGTAGACACCAACAACAGCAGCGGATTTCCGGAGGTCATGATTACTGCGCCCGAGGATGAATCTACGGTGAATGATCCGGTCACCATTAGCACGACGGCTTCGGACAGGAGCGGAATTCGCAAAGTAGAGTTCTACGTTGACTGGTCGCTTCAGGGAACGGCGACAAATCCGCCTTACGAGTTCAACTGGAGCAATGCAAGTAGCGGAACCCACATTGTTGCCGCCATGGCCTACAGCAATGCGGGCATTCATGCCTGCTATGCCGTCACGCTCAAAAAACAATAGTGGCCGAGAAGGCGCATAGAATGCCGGCAGATCGTCTGCATCGCCGCCTCTGTCTTGGAAGATCTGGATTGGCGAGGTGCGCTACACTGGCGCACCTCGCTGCCTAAGGAAGTCGATTCCTACTGCAGAGCCGATTGCGAAGCCTGTACGGCACATCCTCCGGAACCCGAGGTGCCGCAGGTCTGATTGCCTAACGTCGAGAAGTACACCCGCGAGGCACCTGCCAGCGTGCCAGTTCCGACGGTATTGTCGATGATGATGCCGCTCGTGCCGCCGGCCGCTGGGAGGTTGGCGGTCGCCGCAGCACCGAGGTTGCGCCAGCGTACAGAAGCATCTGCGGTAATCACGCCTGCGGTCGTGTTCCATGCAGGATGGCCTTGCGCCGCTGTTCTTGATGTCCCGGCTGTGGTCACGAGCTCGATATTGTTGTTGCTGTCGACGATCACGGTATTCAGCGGATAGGCATGACTGGATAGCCAGGTAGCGTGCGATGGAGTTTGTGGACCCTGGTTACGCCACCGTACCGTATTGTCACCGGTCACGGCCCCCAGTGTAGTGGCCCAGGAGGGTGGGCCACCCGCTTTCGAGGTTCCCGCTGTCGTGACCACCTGCACCTGGAAATGATTGTCGATAATCTCCTGCCCAAGGGAATAGGCTGTCCGGCCCGACCAGTTCTGGTCTTTGAAGTTCATCAAGCATCCGCCGGCCGCGCACGAACCCGTCAAACCGGAACCCAACCCGTTGTTCTGCACACTGGTGAAGACCCACTCGGTTGCTCCGCCCGTCGTGTTCGGATTCATGACGTCGGTCACAGGCGAACATGGCACAGATGCGCTCGCAAGAGCGGGGCCGGTTGTGACAGCGTTCCAGGTGCCACCGCCGAATCCAACCTGGTACAAAGTTGGAACGCCGCCGGTATTCCCGCAAACGTGGAGCCGCCCGGTTCCGTTGGCAATATAAAGGGCATCGAAAGCGCCGTCATACATCGGATTCGGAGTTGCACTGGAAACCCCAAAGACAGCCTTAGTACCGGTCGTGCCCGGCGCGAATGTCTCCGCCAACCTGTATACTGCCGAACAAGGTCCGGTCCCGCACGGCTGAACCCCCGCAGTTCCATCACTCGAGGAAAAGACAAAAACGTCCCCCGTCGACGGATTCACAATTGGTCCTGCGACCAGCCCGGTTCCGAAATCCAGTCTGCCGGAAAGCGTAACTGCGCCAGTCGTTCCATTCACTCTCGCCAGGAAACCACCCAGATCGCCGACGAAAACGTTGTCCGAAAACCGGTCATGCACCGGGCTGGAAAGCGGTTGAGGATTGCCAGGATTTATCTGCACAGGCCAGGGAGCCGTCCTGATTTCCTCCGGGACTCCCGAGAACACCGGATGGAACTTATGCAGCCATCCAGCGCTGTCACCCACCCACGCAATATCGAAACCATAGTCGTAAAAGACCGATGACGTGGTGTCGTTCGTGGGAGTTCCGCTTCCGTCCGTGAGCGCAAACGTCGTCATACAAGGGGGGGCATCGCAGCCGGCATAAGAAAATGGGCCGCTGAACGGAACCGTAAGCGGATTGGACACCGATTCGGTCGTGGAACTTGCCCATTTGAGCAGGACAAGTCGGCCGTCGGTGCCGTTGGTTCCCATGAAGGCGAGTTGATCGCCGTTCGCTGAAAATACAGGCGAGGTCGTGACCAGGCCGCCATTCAGGTTATAAGCCCAATAGACACTGGGCACAGTTCCGCCGCATCCGGAATAGAGGTTGTCGTACGCAACGATGTCCGCTTGCCCGGGAGCGCCATATAACCCGGTACCGAATACTACGAAGTCTGGCGGGCCAGGGCTGGGGCACTTTGCGCTATCGGGGCGGAAAGTGTATTTTGCGGGATAATTTCCCGCGCCAACGCTCCCCCCGAGCCCCAGATTCTGCGACCAGTCTCGACCGGCACTCGTCGAGGCGCCGGCCGCAAAGCTCAATGGAGACGAACCTGGCTGCGCACCGCTGGTCTCAACCCCAGGCACCGCCCGGAACGTGCCTCTACGGTACTCCTGCTGCCAGTACCGCGGCTCGCCGGCCAGAAGCATGGCCTGCACATCGTTAGCAGGGCGCGAAAAGATGAGATGCCGATGACTCCAGTCCGTGGGGAATCCTTGCTGGATTGGTCCGGCAGCCCGGCCGGCAAGAACCCATCCGCCTATCACCAGGCATAGCAGCCCAGCGGCAAACTGAATGAAGTTTGCGCCCTTCCGTTTCATCTGGTTGCTCCTCATCCTAAACGCCGTTTTGTGGCATTGGTTCTTCACACCGGCTTGGCGTCCCTCGACAAAGGACTCAGCCTAGGCCGGCGCAGGAGGTTTTCGCTCTATGAGTACCGTATGATCGATTCACATCGTAACGCCCTGACACCGTGGAACGCAGGCTGGACGCGCATATCCATTTGGTTCGGCTGGATTTGCCAGAAAGTGTACTCCTTCAGCCAGAGGATTCGCAATGAATCTGAAGTGGCATCGATTGAGGAAAGGAAAGTGTGCCCCGGCCGGAACCGGGCTTCCGAAAGCGCCGGAGGGCACCCCGCTAGGACTTAGCGCGATGCCCTTCGGGCGAGATGAAGGAACGAGAATGTCTTATTGGGCGTTCAAAGTTACCGCGTAGCAGGCCCGGATTCCTGCGTTGCTGTATGCGAGAGCACTCACAGTATGGGATCCACTCGCCGCGGTCAGGTTGAAGCTGTACGGCGCGCTGTTCGCTGTCCCTTGCAGTGTCCAGTCAACGTAGAACTCTACCTTGCTTATGCCGGAGGGATCGGAAGCAGCCGCCGTAACTGTCACCTGCTTGTTGAA
>Ga0335071_10007464_pt1 | contig 11245 bp, 9 predicted proteins | sample Lox_Sample_15_FD_206724 | JGI IMG/M metagenome (GOLD analysis project Ga0335071, IMG submission 206724) | Soil microbial communities from Loxahatchee National Wildlife Refuge, Florida, United States - Lox_Sample_1.5 | ecosystem: Environmental > Terrestrial > Soil > Wetlands | place: USA: Florida...
CGCCGAGGCGCACCGGCTCGCGGACGTGCTCGGCGCGCACCACGATTGCGCGCTGCTCGGCGCGCGGCTCGAGGCGGCGCCGCTGCCGAAGGCGCTGCAGCGGCGCCTGGTCGCGGCGCTCGCCAGGCGCCGTGCGGCGCTGCGCGCGCGCGCCTTCGCGATCGGCGAGCGCTTCTACGAGGAGCGGCCGCGGCGCCTGGCGCCGCGGGCCGCGCAGTGGTGGCAGATGTGGAGCGACGCCGCGCCCGCCGAGATGCTGCGCTCGGTGCAGCCGCGCCGGCCCGTGCACGCCAGGGCGCGCGGCCGGCAGGGCCGGTCTCAGTAGCGCTGCGGCCGCCACGGCCGCACCGTGAGCGCGCGCAGCGCCGGCGGCAGCACCGGCTGGTAGGGGGGCGTGCGCTCGAGCGCGAGCTCGTGGTCGGTGAACTCGGTCGTGAACGGCGCCCCGTGGATGCGCATCAGCGCGAGGCTGCCGCCGCGCGAGCCGTAGGGGCCGTGCGCGACGCGCGACGGCAGCCAGCAGTAGGCGCCGGCCGCGAGCTGCCCGATCGGGCTCAGGAGGTCGCCCGCCAGCAGGTACAGCTCCTCGGCGCAGGCGTGGATCTCCTGCGGCCCCTGCCAGCGCGGCGGGTGCAGGTGCGCCGCGGTGCTGAGCAGCAGCGTCGCCGAGCCGCCGCCCGGCGAGCCGCGCAGCAGCTTGCAGCGGTGCGCGTCGCTGCCGGTCACGAGGCCGGGCGCCGCGGCGGACCACGGCAGGTCGAAGCTGTCGACGAGGCGGCTCTCGAGCGCCGCGCCGCCGCCCGCCGGCGCGCTGCTGCAGAGCGGGTCCGCGTCGAAGAAGGTCAGCGCCACCGCGCCGTCGGGCGCCGCGCGCGTCGCATGGCGCCAGCCGGCCGGGAACCAGCCGTACGCGTCCTGGCCGCAGCGGCGCCCGTCGAGCTCCAGCAGCCCGTCGAGCACCAGCAGCTCCTCGCTGGTCGCGAGGAACCCGGGCGCGGGCGCCTCCCAGCCGGACGGATAGCGCACCAGGAGGCTGGTCGCGCCCGTGTCCGCATCCCGGCTCAGGATCTTGACGTGGCAGCCCGGCAGGAACGGCCACGGACTCGCCTGCCACGGCAGGCTCTGCGACTGCAGGTAGTCGATGTGGGGGCGCGCCATGCGATCCGTCCTTGGGCAACGGACGCTACGGGCCGGGCGGGCCGGCGCATAGTCGCGGATTCCACAGCGCTGCTGCGGACTCAGCCGGGCCGCCGTGTGCAGTGCAGCGAATTAAGTGTGCTTCATACTTGCCGCGTTCGGCCGGCGGCACCGCAACATTGATCCGCGACGCCCTGCTGGGCGCGACGCCCTGAAAATCTTTGGAGGTTACGTCTCATGTTCAAGAAGCTCGCTCTGCTCGTTGCCGCCCTGACGCTCGCCATGCCGGTGTTCGCGGCGGACACGGCGCCCGGTGCCTCGCCCCCGGCTGCTTCCTCGGATGCCAAGCCGGCGAAGAAGAAGCACGGCAAGAAGCACAACAAGAAGGATACGAAGAAGGACGAGGCCGCTGCCAAGTAAGCGACTCGTTCGACCGACTCGATGAAGTCAGGGGCCCCGGTTGGCGCGAGCCACCCGGGGCCTTCTCCGTTGCGGGCGGCCCGCGCGGCCTACCAGATGTGCACGCGCTGCGCGGGCGCGAGGTAGAGCGGCGCACCGGGCCCGACGCCGAAGGCCGCGTACCAGGCGTCGACGTTGCGCACCACGCCGTTGACCCGGTACTGGCCCGGGCTGTGCGGGTCGGACAGCACCAGGTTGCGCAGGCTCTCGTCGCGGTACAGCACCCGCCACACCTGCGCGTAGGCGAGGAAGAAGCGCTGCTCGCCGCTCAGTCCCTCGAGCACCGGGGCCGCGTGCCCGCCGAGCGCGATCCGGTACGCCTCGTGAGCCGCCTCGATGCCGCCGAGGTCGCCGATGTTCTCGCCGAGCGTGAGGCGGCCGTTGACCCGGATGCCGGGCAGCGGCTCGAACGCCGAGTACTGCTCGGCGAGCCGGCCGGTGAGCTTCTGGAACTCGGCCACGTCGTGCTCGTTCCACCACGGGTGCAGCACGCCGCGCGCGTCCGACTTCGAGCCCTGGTCGTCGAAGCCGTGGCCCATCTCGTGGCCGATGACGGCGCCGATCGCGCCGTAGTTGACCGCCGCGTCCGCCGCCGGATCGAAGAACGGCGGCTGCAGGATCGCCGCCGGGAACACGATCTCGTTGAAGGTCGGGTTGTAGTAGGCGTTGACGGTCTGCGGCGTCATGCCCCATTCGTCGCGGTCGGTCGGCTGGTTGAGGCGGCCGGCCTCGCGGCGCCACTCGAACAGCGCCGCCCGCGCCGCGTTGCCGAACGCATCGCCGCGGCGCACCTCGAGCGCCGCGTAGTCGCGCCAGCGGTCCGGGTAGCCGATCTTCGGCCGGAAGCTCGCGAGCTTCTGCGCCGCCGCCGCCTTGGTCTCGGCGGACATCCACGGCACCGCGCGGATCCGCTCGGCGTAGGCGTGGCGCAGGTTCTCCACCAGCGCCAGCATCGCGGTCTTCGACGCCGGCGGGAAGTAGCGCGCGACGTACTGCTGGCCGACCGCCTCGCCGAGGGCGGCGTTGGTGGCCTCGACCGCGCGCTTCCAGCGCACGCGCTGCTCGGGCTGGCCGTTGAGCGTGTGGCCGTAGAAGTCGAACACCTCGGCATCGAGCGCCGCCGGCAGCACCGCGGCGTGGCGGCGCAGGTAGTGGTAGCGCAGGTAGGTCTTCCAGCTGTCGACCGGCGTCGAGCGGAACAGCTCGCCGAGCGGCGCCATCGCGGTGACCTCGGAGACCACCACGTCGCCGACCGCGCCGAGCTCCGCGGCCGCGAGCGCCGCGTCCCACGGGTAGGCCGGCGCCAGCGCCGCCAGTGCCGCGCGGGTCCGCGCGTTGTAGGTCTTGTCGCGGTCGCGGCGCTCGGCGCGCGGCCAGTGCAGCTTCGCGATCGCGGTCTCGAGCGCGAGGATGGTCTGCGCGCCGCCCGCCGGGTCCGGCTGCCCGGCGAGCGCCAGCAGGCGGGCGACGTGCTCGGCGTACTGCCGCCGCACGGTCGCGAACTGCGCGTCGTCGCGCAGGTAGTAGTCGCGGTCCGGAAGCGCGAGGCCGCCGTGCGTGACCACGACGACGTAGCGGTCGGGGTTCTTGCGGTCGACCGTGACGCCGAAGTCGATCGGCGCCGGCAGGCCGAGGTCCGGGCGCGCCATCAGCGCGGCGACGTCCTCGGGCGTCTTCGCGGCGTCGATGGCGGCGAGCGCCGGCTGCGCCGGCTCGAGGCCGCGCGCCTCGATGGCGGCCGTGTCGAGGAAGGCGGCGTAGTAGTCGCCGATCTTGCGCTCGGCGCCCGGCGCCGGGGCGTTGCCCGCGGCGGCGGCCTCGAGGATCTCGTGCACGTGCGCGTCGGATTCCTCGCGCAGCCGCGCGAACGTGCCCCAGCTGCTGCGGTCCGGCGGCAGCGCCGTGGTCGCGAGCCAGTGGCCGTTCGCGTAGCGGTAGAAGTCGCTGCCCGGGGCGAGCGTGCGCTCGCCGCCGGCGAGGTCGAGGCCGTAGCGGCCGATCGCCGCGTGCGGCGTGCTCGCGGCCACCGCGCCGCCGATGAGGACAACGACGGCGAGGCCGGCGACGGCCGTGCCCAGGGAGCGGATGCGGGTCATGGTGTCACCTCGCGCGGCGGCCCGGGAAGGGACGCGGGGGTAGGCACTATGCCAGCAGCCCGGGGGGCGCGCGACGCCGCTGCGACCAGGCGCGCGGCGCGGGGCGGCGGGACGGGGGCGGCGGCGGGCGCGACCGCGTCGCGCCCGCCTTGGCCGCTGCCCGGATCAGGCGGGCTTCTTGACCCAGACCTTGCACCAGCCGCTGCCGGCGACCAGCTTGCCGGCGAAGATCGTGCAGGGCGCGGTGGCGTCGGTGGCCTTGCCCTGGTACTGGGCGCAGTTCGCGCACTTCTGGTCGGGCTTGTGCATCGGGTTGGACTTGTCGTCGACCTTGGTCGTGTCGAGGACGTAGCCGAGGCTCTTGGCCTGCGCGTCGGTGTTCGGGTCCAGCGTCGCGGGCGCGGCGTCGGCGCGCGTCGCGAGTCCGACGACCGGGATCGCGGCAAGTCCTGCGAGAGCACCCTTGAGCACGGTGCGGCGCGGCATCTTCTGGTCGAACATCGGCTGACTCCTTCCAATGGGGCTCTGGGCGTGAATTCCGGCGGCGCAGCAACGCGGCGGCGGGCGCTCCCGGGGCGAGGCGCGGGCGGGATTCTACCCCGTGCGCGACCGCCCGTGTCCGCCGCGGCCGTCGTCGCCGGACGCCGCAGGCATCCTGGACCCCGGCGACTGAACGGCCCCTGAAGGCCGGAACGGGAACCATTCCGGACGCGACGCGCCGGCTCAGCGCCGCAGGTACAGCCGGTCGTCGAAGCTGCGCACCCAGTCCGGCGTGTAGACCACCGCGACCGCGATCACGAGGCCGTTCATGAAGGCCTCCGCGAGGCCCATCATCGGCAGCAGCACGAGGTACTCCTCGCCGAGCTGCGGCCGCGGCAGGGAGCCCGCGAGCCACAGCAGCGCGAGCCGCGCCGCCGCCGCCAGCAGGAACGCGACGATCGAGCCCGCGAACGCGGTCGCGAAGAAGAACACGAAGTAGTTGCGCGGCAGCCGCGCCGCGACGAGGCGGTGGATCAGCGCGGTCGCGCTCGCCGGCACGATGCCGAAGCACAGCAGGTTCGCCGGCCAGGCCGCGAGGTCCCCGTACTGCAGCGCCTCGGCGCCGAGCACGACGGCGACGCCGACCACCGCCAGCGCCCAGCCGTGCATCAGCGTGAGCGCCGTGACCAGCAGGAACTGCAGCGAGAGCCCGGGCGTGATGCCGGCGCGCATCGACCAGACGATCAGCAGCACCACCAGGCCGCCGAGGTAGGCGTGCTGGCGGTCGCCGCGGCCGAGCCAGCTCCGCCACGGCGCGGTCACGGCCGCGACCGCGAGCACCGGCAGCGCGAGCGCCAGCGCCGCGAGCCGTGCCGGGGCGCTCAGCAGGTCGGCCTCGAGCTGCACCGCGCGCCCCGCTACGGGTCCCGGGGCGACGCGCCGGCGGCGTCGGCGGGCTTCTCGAGGATCGTCGCGTACTGGTCCACCGTGGTGAACTCCTCGTCGGTCTCCACCTTGACGTAGCCGTTGCCGACCCAGCGCGCCGGGATCGGCAGGGAGCTCACCACCGAGGCGACCACCGCCGACAGGTACGGGATCGACTGCACCACCATCACCAGCACCCAGGCGCGCAGGTCCGGGCTGTCCATGCGCATGCGGTCGAGGCTCGCGTTCTCGAGATTGACGGTCACCGCCCAGGCGCTCAGCAGCAGCGCGATGGCCATCAGGAACTCCTCGCGGCAGGCCTGCAGCGCGCCCCACAGGCGCTGCGTGTGCGCCTGCTTCGGCGTGCGGAAGAACGGCTCGTTGTTGGTCAACAGCCCCTTCAGCACCGCGAAGCCGATCGTGTGCGCGAGCCCGAGCCCGGCGATCGAGGCGGCGATCGTCTGCCGCAGCCCGGCGCCGACGCGCACCCGGTAGAGGTGCATCAGCTTCGCGAGCTTGAACACGAACAGCGACAGCGGCAGCACCGAGAACATCGCCATCGGCGCGTCGACCTTGGCCGGCAGCGTGACCATCAGCAGCGACCAGACGAGCGCGAACAGGTTGAACACGACGTTCAGGCCGTCGGCCAGCCACGGCAGCCAGCCCGCCAGGAAGTGGTAGCGCTGGCCGGCCGTCAGCTCGGTCCGCCGCCGGCCGACGAGCGCCGCGCCGTGCGCGCGCAGGATCTGCATCGCGCCGTACGCCCAGCGGAAGCGCTGCTTCTTGAAGTCGATGAACGTGTCCGGCATCAGCCCCTTGCCGTAGCTGTGCGGGATGTAGGTGGCCTCGTAGCCGTGCTCGAAGATCCTGAGGCCGAGCTCGGCATCCTCGGTGATGCACCACTCGGCCCAGCCGCCGAGCTGCTGCAGCACCTGGCGGCGGACCATGGTCATCGTGCCGTGCTGGATGATCGCGTTGCGCTCGTTGCGCGTGATCATGCCGATGTGGAAGAAGCCGCGGTACTCGGCGTGGCACATCGCCTTGAAGGCGTTCTGCTGGTCGTCGCGGTAGTCCTGCGGCGCCTGCACGATCGCGATCTTCGGCGAGCTGAACACCGGCGCGAGGTCCTTGAGCCAGCTCGGCTCGACCACGTAGTCGCTGTCGATGACGCTGACGATCTCGGCGTCGGCGGCGGTCTCGCGCAGCGCGAAGTTGAGCGCGCCGGCCTTGAAGCCGGCCAGCGGGCTGACGTGGAAGAAGCGAAAGCGCGGCCCGAGCCTGGCGCAGTGCGCCTCCACCGGCCGCCAGACGGCCTCGTCCCGGGTGTTGTTGTCGATCACCAGCACTTCGAAGTCGCGGTAGTCGAGCCGCGCCAGCGCGTCGAGCGTCTCGATCAGCATGTCCGGCGGCTCGTTGTAGGCCGGCACGTGGATCGACACCTTCGGCCGGTAGCGGCCGTCGGAGCCCTCGGCGGCCGGGCCGACCAGCAGCCGGCGCCGCAGCCGCACCCAGTGCGCCTCGGCCCACTCGTGCGCCTCGGCGAGCAGCACGGCGATCACGCCCAGCATGCCGATGAACAGCAGGACGCCGACCGTCACGCTGGTCACCGTCAGGTACTGCTGCGAGTAGCTGTAGATGACCCAGGTGGTCAGCGCGCTGGTCGCGTAGATGATGATCGCGAGGAAGCTGCGGCCGCGGTTCTTGAGCGTGCCGCTGTACATGTAGAACCAGAACAGCATCGCCGCGGCCAGCACCACCGACACCGACGCCAGCATCTGCCACTGCGGCACGCGCACGATCGGCTTCATGAACTCGAACTTCGGCCGGCGCTCGGCGTCCCAGACGCCCCAGTAGGCGCCGACGCCGCCCTCGCTCTGCGCCTTCCACGGCTGGTCGAAGGCCTCCTCGATGTAGTACGGCACCTTCTCCTTCTCGGCCCAGGCGAGGAAGCGCCGCAGGAACAGCGCCTCGTTGGCGTCGCTCGCGACCGCCTTCTCGCGGGTGCGGCCGTTCGACGGCCAGCCGACCTCGCCGATCACGACCGGCTTGTTCGGGAAGCGCGCCTGCACCTCGCGGTACATGTGGATCGAGTAGTCGACCGCCTTCTCGACGTCGACGCCCTCCCAGTAGGGCAGCAGGTGCACGGCGATGTAGTCGACGTGGTCGGCGAGCTCCGGGTTCTTGAGCCACACGTGCCAGGGCTCGGCGGTGCTGATCGGCTGCTCGATGGCGTTGCGCGCCTGGTCGAGCAGCTTGAGGAAATCCTCGAAGGGCACGTCGCCGCGCAGCACCGACTCGTTGCCGACGATCACGCGCACGACGTTGCGGTGCCTGGCGGCGAGGTTGATGGCCTTGGCGAGCTCCTCGGCGTTGCGCGCGGTGCGCGAGTCGATCCAGACGCCCATCGCGACGTTGAGGCCGCGCTCGGCGGCGAGCTCGGGCACGAGGCCGATGGTGCCGGAGACGGTGTAGGTGCGCACCGCCTGCGTCTTGCCCTTCAGCAGGTCGAGGTCGGCGGCGATCTGCTCGCGGGTCGGGTACTCCTCCTTGATCGCGTCCTGCCCGGGCCGGTACGGCGACAGCGCGAAGCCCCACACCTTGTGCGGCCACCCGGGCTCGGTCTCCGGGCGGTTGAACCAGGCCCACGTGCCGATCGTCACGAGCGCGAAGGCGAGCGCGATCAGGAGCGCGGACAGACGCAGCTTGAAGGTGATCATCGAGGCGGCAAGGATAACCCGCGCGGCCGGTCGCGGCGCGAGCGCCCGCCGCCGCGGCCCGCGCGGGCGGTCACGGACCGCGGCCGCGGCACTTCCCGGCCCGGGGCCGTTCCGCTAGGGTGGGCGCCCCGCCAGCCGCCGCCGCGCGCCACCCATGCTGACCCCGCCCGAGACGCCCGCCGCGCCGCGCCTCGACCTGCCGCCGGTGCCCGCCGAGCTGCCGGCCGCGACCGCGGCGCAGCCGGCGCCGATGCTGCGCGTCGAGGCGCTGCGCAAGGTGTACGGCGGGCGCGCGGTGGTGCGCGACCTCAGCATCAGCGTGCGGCGCGGCGAGTGCTTCGGCATCCTCGGCCCGAACGGCGCCGGCAAGACCACGACGCTGCGCTGCTGCCTCGGGCTGACGCGCGCCGACGGCGGCGCGATCGAGCTCGGCGGACTGCCGGTGCCCGAGGCGGCGCGCGTTGCGCGCTACCGGGTCGGCGTCGTGCCGCAGTTCGACAACCTCGATCCCGACTTCACGGTGACCGAGAACCTGGTGATGTTCGCCCGCTACTTCGACATCCCGGGGCGGGTCGCGCGCGAGCGCGTGCCGCGCCTGCTGGAGTTCGCGGGGCTCGCCGACCGCGCCGGGGCGCGCATCGACCAGCTGTCCGGCGGCATGAAGCGGCGCCTGACGCTGGCGCGCGCGCTGGTCAACGACCCGGACATCCTGTTCCTCGACGAGCCGACCACCGGCCTCGATCCGCAGGCCCGGCACCTGATCTGGGACGGCCTGAAGCGCCTGGTAGCGGGCGGCCGGACGCTGATCCTGACGACCCACTTCATGGACGAGGCGGAGCGGCTCTGCAACCGGCTGTGCGTCATGGACGAGGGCGCGATCATCGCCCAGGACACGCCGCGCGGCCTGATCGAGCGGCTGATCGAGCCGGTGGTGGTCGAGGTCTACGGCGAGGGCGTCGCCGGCTGGGCCGCGCGCCACGCGCGCGCGCTGGTCGAGCGCCTCGAGGTCACGGGCGAGACCGCCTTCTGCTACATGCACGATCCCGAGCCGCTGCTCGCGATGACGCGCCGCGAGCCTGCGCTCAAGGTGCTGCGCCGCGCCGCGAACCTCGAGGACGTGTTCATCAAGCTCACCGGCCGCGACATCCGGGACTGAGCATGAACCGGCGCTTCCTGTACCTCGTGGAACGCAACTTCCTGGTGTGGCGCAAGCTCCTCGTGCCGTCGCTGATCGCCAACCTCGCCGACCCGCTGATCTACCTGCTCGGCCTCGGCTTCGGGCTCGGCGCGCTGGTCGGCAACGTCGACGGCCGCCCGTACAGCACCTTCCTCGCCGGCGGCATGCTCTGCTACTCGACGCTGAACAGCGCCTCGGCGGAGGCGCTCTACTCGGCGTTCTCGCGCCTCAAGGTGCAGCGCACCTGGGAGGGGATCCTGCACGCGCCGATGACGATCACCGACGTCGTGGTCGGCGAGTGGCTGTGGGCCGCGGCCAAGGCGACGCTGTCGGGCGCGGCGATCCTCGCCGTCATGTACGGCTTCGGCTTCGCGCGCGGCGTCGCGCCGCTCGCCGTGCTGCCGGTGCTGTTCGTCGTCGGGCTGTGCTTCTCGGGCGTCGCGCTCATCATGACGACGCTGGCCCGCGGCTACGACTTCTTCACCTACTACTTCACGCTGCTGATCACGCCGATGGGCTTCCTGTCGGGCGTGTTCTTCCCGCTGCACCAGCTGCCGGGGCCGGTGCAGCGCCTCGCGTGGCTGCTGCCGCTCGCGCACGCCGCATCGCTGGCGCGGGGACTCACGCTCGGCGACGCGATGGCGCGGCCCTGGCTCAGCGTCGCGGTGCTGCTCGGCTACGGCGTCGCGGGCGTGTGCCTCGCGGCGTGGATCGCGCGCCGGCGGCTGACCAAGTAGCGCCCGGCGCCGCGGCTCAGTGCCGCTCGGGATCGGGGTCGGCGGCGCCGAGCCGCGGCGGCGGCGGCGCGCGCAGCTCCTCGGCCTGCGGATCGCGCGGCAGCGTGTCGAGCGGCGCCAGCGCCTCGATCTCCTTGGCCTCGGTGCCGACGTTGAGGTCGCGAAAGCGCCGCGCCGCCGGCAGCACCCGCGACTCGAGCGAGCCGACCGCGTCGTTGTAGGCGGTCAGCGCGCGCCTCAGGCCGCCGCCCATCGCGGCGAAGTGGCCGCCCATGACCTGGATGCGCTCGTAGAGGTCCTTGCCGAGGTCGGCGATCCGTCGCGCGTTGTCGGCGAGCGCCTCCTGGCGCCAGGCGTAGACGACCGTGCGCAGGAGCGCGATCAGCGTGGTCGGCGTCGCGAGGATCACCTTCTTCTGGAAGCCGGCCTCGATCAGGCCCGGGTCCTGCTCGAGCGCGGCGCTGTAGAAGACCTCGCCCGGGATGAACAGCACCACGAAGTCCGGCGTGTTCTCGAACTGGTCCCAGTACTGCTTCAGCGACAGGCGCGCGATGTGGTCGCGGATGTGGCGCGCGTGGTCGGCGAGCTTGGCGGCGCGCGGCTTCTCGTCGACCAGCTCGAGCGACTCGAGGTAGGCCTCGAGCGGCACCTTGGCGTCGACGACCAGGCTCTTGCCGCCCGGCAGCCTCACCACGAGGTCCGGGCGCAGGTCGCCGGATTCGCCCGCGACCTGCTGCTGCTCGAAGAAGTCGACGTGGTCGACCATGCCGGCGAGCTCGACGACGCGCCGCAGCTGCAGCTCGCCCCAGCGGCCGCGGACGCTCGGCCGGCGCAGCGCGCCGACGAGGTTCCCGGTCTCGCGGGTCAGCGCCTGCTGGCCGGTGGCGAGCGCCTCGACCTGCGCGAGCAGCTGGCCGTAGGCGCCGGCGCGCTCCTTCTCGATCTCGCCGATGCGCGCCTGCACCTTGTCGAGCGACTCGCGCACCGGGCTCACCAGCTCCTGGATGCTCGCCTGGCGCCGCTCGAGGTCGCCGCGCGCCGCCTGCTGCAGCGTCTCGAACTGCGAGCGCGCGAGATCGATGAACTGCTGGTTGTTGGCCTGCAGCGACTCGGCGGCGAGCGCCCTGAAGACGTCGGTGAGGCGCGCCTGCGCGCCCTCGAGCAGCTGGCGCTGCTCGGCGAGCGCCCGGTCCTGCGCCTCGAGGCGCGTCTCGAGCGCCATTCGGGCCTCACCGAGCGCGCGCGCCTCGTCGCGCAGCGCCGCGAGCTCCGCGTCGCGGCTCGCGACCTCGGCCTTCAGGCCCTCGAGCTGGCGGGCGGTGGCCTCGGCGGCGCTGCGCAGGCCGGTCTCGGTCAGCAGTCGCTCCTCGAGCGCCGTGGCGCGGCGCGCGCCACCGAGCAGGTAGCCGACGACTCCGGCAGCGGCAGCGGCGGCGGCGAGGGCAATCAGGGCCAGCGTGGTCATGGGCGGAGTGTACTTTGCGGCAGGCGTGCCGGCATCGGCGGGCGATCCTCAAG
>Ga0335071_10007465_pt1 | contig 11245 bp, 9 predicted proteins | sample Lox_Sample_15_FD_206724 | JGI IMG/M metagenome (GOLD analysis project Ga0335071, IMG submission 206724) | Soil microbial communities from Loxahatchee National Wildlife Refuge, Florida, United States - Lox_Sample_1.5 | ecosystem: Environmental > Terrestrial > Soil > Wetlands | place: USA: Florida...
GACGGTCTGATCACATTGTCGAAGATCCAGTTCCTGCCGGATGCCTCGTGCGGGACCCCGCCGGCCTCCAATTGCACTTCCGGCAAGTACGTCCTCGTACAACGGATCATTATCGGCAACACCTCGCTTTCCGGGACGCATTTCCCGACCACTGGTACGGTGACCTACGACAGTCTGGACCAAGTCGCCAACTACACCACGGACCCCAACGCTGTAATCAGCAACTTCTCGAGCAGCCTGGTGCTGAAACCCAACGAGGTTTCCTACGTCGCGGAAGCGTACTTTCAAACTACTTCAGTTAACTTCGGAACCGCTCAGACGAGTCCCGGCATTTATTCTCAGGCGTTCTTTTAAGGAGGACCATGGCTCGACATCGTTTCATCCGCCGGAAAGGGCAGCGCGGCTACTTCGTCATGAGCATGTGGATGATGATGATGGTTTGCATCATTATCCCTATGGTAGGGCTGGCGGTAGACGCCGGGATTCTCTACACGATTAAGGGCAAACTCCAAGAGGCCGTCGACGGGGCATCGCTCGGCGCCGCTCGCAGCCTGAATCGTTCGCAGGCCATTTCGGACCAACAGGCCGACGCCACGGATGCCGCCGTACGCTATTACCATGCCAACTTCCCGAACAATTGGATGTCCGTGACGCCCGTCAACGACCCCACCGTGACGTGGCCGACATCGCCCAACCCCGCCACCGCCATCATCAACGTCCAGGGCGACGTCGATGCGCCGACCTGGTTCATGCGCATTCTCGGCTTCAACTCGGTCCACCTGACTGCGGTTGGACAGTCCACCCGCCGCAACGTCAACGTGCTGATGGTCATCGACCGGTCGGGTTCGCTTGACTCCAGCGGTTCCTGTACGCCGCTCTCCCAGGCTGCTCAACTCTTTGTCGATTCCTTCTCGAATAATCGGGATCGCATGGCAATGTTGACTTTTGGCACCTACTACAATCTCGACTTCCCATTCAATTACGACTTTCAAAGTGGTTTGACGACAGATTTGGCTAGCCTGTCTTGCGTGGGCTGGACCAACGCCGCCGCAGCCTACTGGAAAGGCTACCAGGCCCTCAAGGCCTTAGGGGACTTAAACGCTCTCAATGTGGTCCTGTTCTTCACTGACGGTCAGCCCAACACGATCACATTCGGTACCGTGGATGGCGGTAGCGGGCCCCTGCTCCCTTTGAAAGCCGGAAGCTCCTGCACCGCAACACCTGGCTTTTCCGGCACCGTTGGTGGAAACGCCGACGGCATCTACAAACAAACTATCGCGACCTACCCGGCCCCCGCCGACTCGAATCCCTACGATGAGGTCGTGATTGATTCCTCCTACGGTTGGAACGGCGGTTGTTCCTTCCACAGCGGAGTCGGCCGTTCGATCTCATCGGATGTGTCCTACCTGCCGAGCACTGATGCTTTTGGAAATTCAATTAGCACAAGCCTTCTAGGCGGAACGGGCTTCCCAGCTTCCGTTACCAAGAGTGGCGGTAACGTTCAGGTCACTTCCGGCAACGTAACCAACGGCGGCATCAACGCCCTGGACAACGCCGCGCAGCGCGCCCGCCAGGACGCCTCCGCTTCGAACATGCCGTTCATCGTCTACACCATCGGCCTCGGAAACTCCGGCGGTGTCAACGACGAACTGCTCAAGCGCGTCGCCAATGATCCCACGGCTTTGGCCTATCAGACTGCATATACGGCTGGCACGTATATTTACACACCCGACACGGCTCATCTGGCGGCAGCCTTCTCGTCCATCGCCGACGACATCATGCGTATCTCGCAGTAGGACCGGTGGTCCAGGTTCCGGCCTGTTACAATTAGCTCAATTCCCCCGAGAGGTTCGGGTGAGCACCACAGGCCGAGCGCGATGGATCTGGACCAGCTGCATACGTTTCTCGAGATTGTCCGCTTGAAGAGCTTCTCCAAAGCGGCCCAGACGTGTTACCGCACGCAGCCGGCCATCAGCGCTCAAGTGCGCCAGTTGGAGCAGGAACTCAACACAACCCTTTTCGAGCGGCTGGGAACCAAGATCTCGCTCACCACCGCCGGCCGCATCTTCGCCGAATACGCCGAGCAGATCCTGGAGCTGCGCCGCCGCGCCCAGGACACCATCAACGAACTGGACCGCGTGCCTCGCGGCGAACTGGTGATCGCGGCCAACGAGGCTACCTGTATTTACGTGCTGCCGTGGGTCTTCTCCGAGTACAAGAAGAAGTTCCCCAACGTCCAGCTCTCGGTCGACCGCGCCTATGGTTCGCGCGTCGTGGAAGCGGTGCTCGAAAACCTGGCCGACTTCGGCATCACCCAATTGCCGGTGCAGGAAAAAAAGCTGCAAGTGGCGCGCATTCATTCCGATGAGATTGTGATGCTGCTGCCGGCGAAACATCCCTTGGCATCGAAGAAGTACGTCACCGCCCGCGACCTGATCGGCCAGCCGCTGCTGCTGCCCAAGTCCGGGACGACGCGCGCGCGTCTCAATTCGTGGCTGGAGCCGGTGGAAGACGACATCCAGATTTCGATGGAGCTGGACTCCACCGAGATGATCAAACGCTTCGTGATGGCAGGCCTGGGCTGCTCTTTCCTGGCCGCGTCCAACTGCCGGGAAGAAGCGTCCGCGGGCAGGCTTTCCGCGGTGCCTTTGGGCCCGGAGCCGATGGTCCGCAAGGTGGGTTTGATTTACCGGAAGGATAAGGCGTTATCCAAAGCCGCGCTGGGGTTCATTCAGGTTATACTGGAACACGCCGGGAGCGACGGTTCCGTGGCGGCTTCCCCCAAGCTGCCCGAAGTGGTGTCGTCCTGAGCTGGAGTCATGAAGCCATGTCCCGCGTCACTCTAAAGAGCTCAACCATCTTCATCTCGGTCGGGGATAAGACCGAAGTTTACCGTTCCGTGGCGGACGTACCGCCGGCGCTGCGCAAGAAGCTGGAGCAGTCCACCAACGGCATCAATTCAGCCACGATCCTGATCGCGGACCGCAAAGGCAAAGAGGAGATCGTGCGCGCCATCCGCGGGCTGCCCTCCACGCTGCGGACGCGCATCGCGGCGTCTGCTCCGGAAGAGCCACGGCCCGAGCCGGTGGCGTCCAACCGCTGGGCGGCGCTATGGCGGGACTGGGCCGAATTTCTGCTGCCGGCCGCAATCGGCGTCGCGGTGTGGCTGCTGTTCACCACCAAGTAATTCAGCCGCTCCTTATTGAGCCTGGGCGTAACTGAGCAGCCTGCGGCGCAGTGCGTCGGCGATGCTCGCGTCCGGCGCGACGATGAGCACCGTGTCGTCGCCGGCGAGCGTGCCCACCACCTCCGGCCAGTCCTCCTTATCGAGCGCAACGGCGAACGCATTGGCGTTGCCGGGTGAAGTGCGCGCCACCACCAGGTTTTGCGCAGCGCGAACATCGCGCAGGAACTCGGCTGCGACGGTGGCCAGATCCGGTCCTCCCGCCGCCGTGGTGATCTGCCGGTAGCCATCGGGAGTCTTCACCAGACCCAGTTCGCGGATGTCGCGCGACAGTGTCACCTGCGTGGTGTCGATCCCGGAGCTGTCTTTCAGTTCGCGAGCCAAATCTTCCTGCGTAGGGATGCGCTTGGCGCGGATCAGCTTCAGGATCTGGCCTTGGCGAAAGCTCTTGTTCATTGCTTCCAAAGCGCCAGGCGTGCTTGGGCTTCCTCCAGCGCGCGCGCCACGGTGGCAGGCCCGGTGCCGCCGGGGATCTCGCGCGTCTTCATGCCTTCGGTCGGACGAAGAAGGCTGGCCATTTCGGGCGTAAACTCGGGTGCAAACGCTGTCAGCTGTTCGGGTGTCCAATCCAGCGGTTTCTTGCCCTGCTGAATGCTTTCCAACACCAACCGGCCGACCAACTGATGCGCCCGATGGAAAGGTGTGCCGTTGCGGGCCAGCGCTTCGGCCAAATCCGTGGCCACCACCCAGCCTTCGTCGGCGGCCTCGGCCGGCCTGGCGGGATGCAGCCAGGTGGATTCGATCACCACCCGCATCATCTCGAGCGAGCCGCCCAACTGAGCCACGGCATCGAACAGCGGCTCCTTGTCTTCCTGCATGTCGCGGTTGTAGGTCATCGGCAGACCTTTCATCGTGACCAGCAGCGAGGTCAGATCGCCGAGCACGCGGCCGCTCTTGCCGCGAATCAACTCGAGCGAGTCGGGGTTCTTCTTTTGCGGCATCAGGCTGGAGCCGCTGGTGACGCCGTCGCCCAATTCCAGCCAGCCGAATTCATCGCTGGAGTAGAGTATCCAGTCCTCGGCCAGGCGGCTCAAGTGCAGCATGGTGACGGAAGCCGCGTAGAGGAAGTCGAGCGCGAAGTCGCGGTCGGCCGAGACGTCCATGCTGTTGCGGGTGATGGCGGTAAAGCCAAGGTCGCGTGCAATGGCCTCGCGATCGAGCGCAAAACCGCTGCCGGCGAGTGCGCCGGAACCGAGCGGCATGACGTCCACTCGCGCCCGCGCCTGAGTGAGCCGTTCGTGGTCGCGCGCGAACATCTCGAAGTAGGCGAGGAGGTAGTGTGTCCAGAGCACGGCCTGGGCGCGGCGGACGTGCGTGTAGCCGGGCACGACGGCGTGCGGGTATTTGCCCGCCATCGCCACCAGAGCGGACATCACTGCGGCGAGCCGCTCCAAAATGACGTCGATCTCTTCGCGCAGCCACAACCGGACGTCGAGCGAAACCTGCTCGTTGCGGCTCCGGCCGGTATGGATCTTGTCCGCCAGGTCCCCCACGCGCTCTTTCAGCTTACGAATGACCAGAGTGTGGACGTCTTCGTCGGTGGCGCCGTTCAGGAAACCGGGCTCGCGAGCTTCCGCGCGGATCTGCTCAAAGGCTGCCACAAGCCGGGTACACTCGTCGGTGGTGAGGATGCCGGCGCGCTCCAGAGCGCGGGCGAAGGCCTGCGAACCGCGGCAGTCGACGTCGGCGAGCTTGCCGTCGAAGTGGAGCGAGCCGGAGAAGCGCTCGAAGACCTCGGACGGCCCGCTCGCGAATCTCCCGCCCCAGAGTTTCATCGGCCGGATTTGGCGGCCTGCGCGCGCACGCGAATGGGCAGGCCGATCAGGTTAATGAAGCCCTGTGCGTCCTTCTGATCGTACTCGGCGCCCATGGTGAAGCTGGCGATGTTCAGCGAGTAGAGCGAATAGGGCGACTTGCGGCTGACCGGTTCGATGTTGCCTTTATACAGCCGCAGCGTCACTTCTCCGGTGGTAGTGGTGCTGGTGGCTTCGAAGAAGGCGTCGAGCGCCTCGCGCAGCGGCGTGAACCACAGGCCGTTGTAAACCATCTCGGCGTAATCGAGCGCCAGCTTTTGCTTGTAGTGGAGTGTATTGCGGTCCAGCGTGAGCGCCTCCAGCTCCTGGTGCGCCTGCATGATGAGTGTGCCGCCGGGCGTTTCGTAGCAGCCGCGCGACTTCATTCCGACGAAGCGGTTCTCCACCAGATCGATGCGGCCGATGCCGTGCTCGCCGCCGATCTTGTTCAACGTTTCGAGCAGTTCGACGCCCGACCGCCGCTGGCCGTTGACGGAAACCGGCCGGCCCTTCTCAAAGCCGATGGTCACTTCGGCCGGCTTATCCGGCGCGTCTTTGGGGCTGCGCGTGAGCATCCAGATCTCGTCCGGCGCGGCGTTGGCGGGATCTTCCAGCGCGCCGCCTTCGTGCGAGATGTGCCAGATGTTGCGATCGCGGCTATAGATCTTGGTGGTGGTCTGCGAGATCGGCACGTTGTGCTTGGCGGCGTACTCGATGGCGTCCTCGCGGGACACGATGTTCCATTCGCGCCAGGGCGCGATCACGGCGAGCTGAGGGGCGAGCGCCTTGTAGGTGAGCTCGAAACGAACCTGGTCGTTTCCCTTCCCCGTGCAGCCGTGCGCGAGAGCGTCGCAACCGGTAGCCAGCGCGACTTCCACCTGGCGTTTTGCGAGTAGAGGTCGAGCAATGGAAGTACCTAGAAGGTACTTGTGTTCATAGAGGCCGCCTGCGCGCACCAGCCGCCACAGGTACTCGGTGACGAACTCCTCGCGCATGTCGGCGATGTGGACTTCCGATGCACCGGTCTTGCGGGCCTTGTCTTCCAGGCCTTTCAGCTCATCTTCGCCCTGGCCGATGTCGCCGCACACGGCGACGACTTCGCACTGATAGTTCTCCTTCAGCCACGGAATGATGATGGACGTGTCGAGCCCGCCCGAGTAGGCGAGCGCTACCTTCTTGGGTTTCATAGTTAGGGATTAGGGACTTGAGGCTAGGGACTAGCGCTAGCCGATCAACATCAATAGTAGCGCCTTCTGGACGTGAAGGCGATTCTCAGCCTGATCGAAGACCACCGACTGTGACGATTCGATGACGTCGTCATGCACCTCTTCGCCGCGCTTGGCGGGCAGGCAATGCAGGAATACCGATTCAGGCGCGGTGTGGGCAAACAGTTCCTTGTGAACCTGGTAAGGAGCGAAGTCGGACAGGCGCTTTTCTTTTTCCTGCTCCTGGCCCATGCTGGCCCAGACGTCGGTGTAGACGGCGTTGGCGCCGCGCGCTGCTTCCACGGGATCGTTGCTGATGAGCAATTGGGTTCCGGCCACGGCGGCGAGCGCTTCGGCCTGGGTGACGATGTCGGAGTCGGGCCCGTAGCCCGGCGGCGTGGCGATGGCGAAGTTCATCCCCAACCGCAACGCCGCCAGCATGAGGGAGTGTGCGACGTTGTTGCCGTCGCCGATGAAGGTCAGTTTCAGCCCGCGCAGGTCGCCGAACTTTTCCTGTAGCGTGAAGACATCGGCCAGCGCCTGGCAGGGATGGAAGCGGTCGGAGAGCGCGTTGATGACCGGCACGCTGGACCAGTAGGCCAGCTCATCGATGGTTTTCTGCGAGAAGGTGCGCGCCACGATGGCATTCGTCCAGCGATCCAGGTTGCGGGCGACGTCCTTCAACGGCTCGCGGTCGCCGATCGGCCCGACGCTCACAACAGCGTCGCCACCCAACTGCTTGGCGGCCAGCTCGAAGGTGAGGCGGGTGCGCAGGGAGGGCTTTTCGAACAGCAGGCTGATGTAGCGGCCGGCGAGGGCCTTGGCGAACCGCGAGGGCTGCGACTTGAGCTGCTGGGTGAGGTCCAGGAGGGAAAGCAATTCATCCTGGGAGAGATCGAGGTCGCGGGTGAAGTCGCTTGCGCCCATTCTAGGCAGGGACTTGGGGGCCGGCATTCTCTTGACCGGCTTCAGCGAAGTGCCAGCAGATGGGGGCATGGGCGGCGTGACCTCCTTGCGCGACAGTGGGATCTGAGTGAATGTTTATTCACCCACATGAATATTAATGCATATAGGAGCGGGCCTTGTCAAGTGCAATTTGTTGGAGCGAAAGGGACTGTTGGGTTCGTTTTTGCAAATTTGCATTTCAGAAGCCTCGCTCCAGTGACTGAACGGCCTACAGCCGGTTCCAGTGTACATCGAGGTGTCAAGGGTGGGAGGCGGCAAGTAAAGAAGCGAAGCGGGGGTCGTGCTGGAGCGATTGGAAGGCGGGTTCTTTCGGCATGGCGGAGCGAAGCGAAGCCGGGAGGGGATGGTCGAGCGCGTACTTGAGGTTTTGCAGCGCCTCTTCGCGCTTGCCTTGGAGCGCCTGGACCGTGGCCAGAATATAGGCAGTGCTGGCGGTATCGGGATGATCCTCGCCAATCGCTTTGCGGCGCTCTTCCAGGCACTGCTGTAGCAGCTTCTCGGCATCGGGGTAGCGTTTCTCGGCCTTGAGCACCTCCGCCAGGCCCTGCATGTCGTTCAGCACGTCGGAATGCGTTGGGCCGAGGGTTCGCCGCTGGATCGCGAGCGTTTCCTGGAACAGGCGCTCCGACTCCGCGTAGTGGCCCTCCATACGCAGGACGTCGGCGAGGTTGCCCATGGTAACCGTGGTAGACCGATGCTCCGGACCGAGCACTTTGCGCTTGACTTCGAGCGCCTCGCGGTAGAGCTTTTCGGACTCAGGGTACTTTCCTTCGTAGGACAGCGCCAGGGCGAGATTGCCCATGGCCAGGAGTGTTCGGGGGTGGTCCGGACCGAGGACGCGGCGTGAGTCGGCGATGAGCGAGACGTACATCTGTTCCGCCTCGGCGAAATGTTCCTGCTGTTGAAGACATGCCGCCAGGTCGCTACGGTCTCGCATCACCTCGGGATGATCCCGGGGATAGCGGCGGCTGTCATGCTCGAGAATCTCTCGGAAGACTTTTTCTGCGTCCGCGAGTTTGCCCTGGTAGGCCAGGTCGATTGCCAATTCGTGGGTGGCCTTGTCGGTCATTGGATCGTCCCGTCCCAGGACGCGCGCGGCTTTTTCGGCCAGTTCCCGGTGCAGCGCTTCAGACTCCGGATAGCGTCCTTGCTGGTTCAAGATGCCGCCCAGCAGTGACATGGTGGCCAGGGTGTCGCGATGTTGGGGACCCTGTACATGACGCCGCCTCTCCAGAGTCTCGCGGCATACTTGCTCGGCTTCTTTCTCGCGGTTCGCCTCGTTCAGGACGCTGGCGAGGAGATCCATCGAATCGAGCGTTTCCGGGCGGGATGGACCGAGGACGCGGCCCTGAATGTCCATGGCGCGGCGCGCCAAGGTCTCGGCCTTCGGATACAGGCCCAGACCGTCGTACACTTCGGCCATGACGTACATCATCTGCGCCTGCACGTCGGGCTCCTTGGCGAGGCCGGTGTCGATTTCTTTCGATGACCGGTCCAGAATCTCGCGAGCGGTGATGCTGTTGCCGAGCGCCTCGCTGGGATTGGAGACCTTGAACATGCGGGTCACGAAGTCGGTGACGCGATTGGCTCGGTCGCGCTCGCGAGTGGTGCGCCGCAACTGTACCGACTGGATAACCCCGAAGGAAATGAGCAGGGCAGCCGCGACGGCCGCAACTGCCACTCCGAAGCGGTGACGGCGGATGTATTTCCGGGCGCGGTAGGAGGCGCTGGGGGCGCGTGCCAAGACCGGCTGATGGTCGAGAAATCGCTGGATGTCGGCGGACAGCTCGGCGGGCGTGGCGTAGCGGCGGGAGCGGTCCTTTTCCAGCGCCTTGAGGACAACGGCGTCCAGGTCGCCGCCCAGTTGGCGGACGAGCTGCGCGGGGTCGGCCTGCCGCTTGCGCGCGACTTCTTTTGCGGCCGCGGCGGCCTGGCTGGTGACGCGAGTGCTGGGCCGCGGCGGATCATCGTCGCGGAGGCGTTCGAGAAACGTGGCGAGGGAAGCGCCGGGCAGCTCGATGGGCCGGACGCCCGCCAGCAGTTCATACAAGACGACGCCGAGAGAATACACGTCGGTGCGCGTGTCGATGTCTTCGCCCGAGGACAGCGCCTGCTCCGGACTCATGTATTCCGGCGTTCCCATCAGAGCGCCGGCCTTGGTGAAGGTGGCATCGTCCAAGAGGTTTGGGGTCAGGGCCTTGGCGATGCCAAAATCGATGATTTTGGCCGTGGGGCGGCCATCCACTTCGGCCGCGAGGATGTTGGAGGGCTTGAGGTCGCGATGGATGATGGCCTTCTGGTGCGCGTGCTGGACGGCGTCACACACCTGCCGGAAGAGGTCCAGGCGGTCGCGTGTGGCAAGCTGGCGGCGATCGCAATAGGTGGTGATCGGCTCGCCGCTGGCGTACTCCATCACGAAGTACGGCGTGTTCTGCGGCGTGGAGCCGGCATCGAAGACGCGGGCAATACCAGGGTGGTCCATCAGGGCCAGGGCCTGGCGCTCGGACTCGAAGCGCCGGATGACTTCGCGGCTGTTCATGCCGGCCTTGATTAACTTCAGGGCCACGCGGCGGCGTACCGGTTCCTGTTGTTCGGCGAGCCACACTTCGCCCATGCCGCCCTCACCGATCTTTTCAACCAGCAGGTAGCGGCCGATGACGTTGCCGGATGTTGGAGGGGAGCCCGGTTCCGAGGCTGGCTCCGAGCCACTGCTGCTGCTCCAGGCCGAGGTTCGGGTTTCCCTGCCGTCGCCGGCGTGGTGCATGCGAAACACGGCGTCGCGAATTTCAGGACTGTCGGTGGAGGAATGCAGAAAGGACTGCATCTGGTCGTCCGACAAGCTGCCGGCCGCCTGATAGAGTTTCCACGCCGCGCGCCACTGGTCTTCGTTCATGATTTTGCTGGAGCGGACATGGCATCGTGGAGCCAGTGCCGGGCGAACTCCCAATGCCGCGCCACGGTCCTGACGGAGCAGCCCAGGCGGGCGGCGATCTCTTCCCGGGAGAGGCCTTCGAATGCTTTCATTTCGACCACCTGGCGAAGCACGGGATCGAGGCGGCCCAAACGGTCGAGCAGATCTTCAATTTCCTTCAAATTTTCCTCGCCGGAAGCGTGATCCTGGAGATGTTCCGGGACTTCGGTCTTCTTCACGCGCCGGTGAAGAGGACGGGCATGCTGGATGAGAAGCCGCTTCATGAGGAAGGCGGACAAATTCAGGAAGGCGGCCTTTTCGGCGAGGGCGTCGGCGCTGCCGGGAGGCAATGCGCGGATTCGCGTGAGTTCCAGGTACAGCTCGTTCACTAAGACGGTGGGCTGCCAGGTGTGGTCGGTACGTTCGCGCCGCATGCGGGCAGCCGCCATGCGACGCAATTCCGGATAGAAAAGCTCGATCAGGCGGTCGGCGGCCTGGCGGTTCCCGCCGCGCAGCTCGCTCATGAGCTGGCGAATCGTGGCAGGAGACCCGGCAGCGTGAGCCATGTGGTGCGGTTTTCAATTTTATCATCCGCTCGCATCCGGCCGCGCCTGACGTGCGGAATTGTCTTGGAGATTACGGAAGCAATTTTTCTGGCACACTCCAAGACCCTGCTCTCCCTTTAGCCGCTGAGGGAGGCAAATGAAGCTAATTCGGTTTCGCATTGGTCCAATTCTGGCTCTTTTCACCTTACAACCGGCGTACGCGGTCACGCGAGAGGAGGTGACCGTCTGCCTGCATCCGGACGTTGTGGTTCAAGGACAAACCCTGGCCGTGGCCGAGAAGCTGGCGGAGACGATGCTGGCTGAAGCCTCCGTCCGGATTGACTGGTGTTCGGGCCGTGCGGTTCGAGAGGGCATTTCCATCGAGTTCTCTGAGCGGACTCCGGAGGATTTTCATCCGGGGGCGGTGGCCTTTGCACGGCCCTACGGGAGCGGGCAGATCACCGTTTTCTACGATCGGATTCTCAAACGGTATCCCGCTAACCTGGTGACGGCAGTTCTCGGTCATGTGCTGGTTCACGAAATGACGCATGTGCTGCAGGGAATCGACCGGCATTCGGAGT
>Ga0335071_10007467_pt1 | contig 11244 bp, 7 predicted proteins | sample Lox_Sample_15_FD_206724 | JGI IMG/M metagenome (GOLD analysis project Ga0335071, IMG submission 206724) | Soil microbial communities from Loxahatchee National Wildlife Refuge, Florida, United States - Lox_Sample_1.5 | ecosystem: Environmental > Terrestrial > Soil > Wetlands | place: USA: Florida...
GAGCCGAGCTCGCGCCGGATCCGGTACACGTAGAGCTCGATCGCGAGCCTCGCGCCCGGCTCCGGGCTCGCGAGCAGCACGCGCATGTCGCCCGACAGGCCCGACACGCCGAGCAGGCCGGACTCCCTGTAGACCAGCCTCTCGACCGCCTTCGCATCCAGTCCGCGCTGCTGCAGCAGGTACAGGATCACGCCGGGGTCGATCGCTCCGCAGCGCGTGCCCATCGGCAGGCCGTCGACGGCGGTGAAGCCCATGGTGCTCGCGACGCTGCGGCCCGCCGCGAGCGCGCACATGCTCGCGCCGTTGCCGAGGTGCAGCACCACGGTGCGCCCGGCGGCGGCGCGGGCGTCGTACTGGCCGAGCACCGAGGCGACGTACTCGTAGGACAGGCCGTGGAAGCCGTAGCGCTGCACGCCCGCCTCGTGCAGCGCGCCCGGCACCGCGAAGCGCTGCGACACCGGCGGCGCGCCGCGGTGGAAGGCGGTGTCGAAGCACGCCACCTGCGGCATCTCCGGCAGCCGCTCGAGCAGCAGCCGGATCGGCGTCAGGTTGTGCGGCTGGTGCAGCGGCGCGAGCGGCACGAATTCCTCGAGCGCGCGCACGACCGCGGCGTCGACCACGACCGGCTGCGCGTAGTCGCGGCCGCCGTGCACGACGCGATGGCCGACGCCAGCGAGCCGGTCGCCGCGCAGCTGCTCGCGCAGGTGGCCGATGATGTGCCAGAGCGCGCCGTCGTGGTCGAGGGCGGCGCCCTCGCCCCAGGAGTGCTCGCCGAGCACCCGCCCGGCGGGGTCCTTCGACACGAAGCGTGGCGCGCTCCCGAGGCCCTCGACCTGGCCGCGCGGGCCGGCCTCGAGCGCCGCGCCCGCGGCCGTGAACAGCGAGAACTTGATCGACGAGGAGCCGGCGTTGAGCACGGCGTAGACGTTGGCCATGGCGTCAGCTCACGACGGCCGAGTGCTCGCGCCGCGCCTGGGCGAGCAGCGCGGCCACGGCGCAGGAGGCGAGCCGGCTCAGCACGGAATCCGCGCGGCTCGTGAGGATGATCGGCACGCGCGCGCCGAGCACGATGCCCGCGGCGTCCGCGCCGGCGAGGAAGGTCAGGCTCTTGGCGAGCATGTTGCCGGCCTCGAGGTCGGGCACCACCAGCACGTTCGCCCGGCCGGCGACCGGCGAGTCGATCTTCTTGATCGCGGCCGCCTCAGGGTCGATCGCGTTGTCGAGCGCCAGCGGCCCGTCGAGCAGCGCGCCCGTGATCTGCTTGCGGTCCGCCATCTTGCACAGCGCCGCGGCCTCGATGGTCGACGGCACCGCGGGGTTGACCGTCTCCATCGCCGACAGGATCGCGACCCGCACCTCCTTCAGGCGCAGTGCGTGCGCGAGATCGATCGCGTTCTGCGTGATGTCGACCTTTTCCGACAGCGTCGGCGCGATGTTGACGGCCGCGTCGGTGATGATCAGCGCCTCGGCGCGGCCCGGCACGTCCATGATGAAACAGTGGCTGATGCGCCGGGCGGTGCGCAGGCCGGTGTCGCGGCGCACGACCGCCGCCATCAGCTCGTCGGTGTGCAGGCTGCCCTTCATCAGCGCCTCGGCGCGGCCCTCGCGCACCAGCGCGACGGCGCGCAGCGCCGACTCGTGGCTGTAGGGCGCATCGACGATCTCGAGCGCGCCGAGGTCGAGGCCGGCGCGGGCGGCCGCGGCGCGGATCTTGGCCTCGGGGCCGACCAGGATCGGCGTGATCAGGCCGAGCTTGGCCGCGTTCAGCGCGCCCTCGAGCGCCGCCTCGTCGCAGGGATGGGCGACCGCGGTCGGCGTCGGCGGCAGCGCCTGGCAGGCCTCGAGGAGGCGCTGGTACTTGTCGTGCTTGGCGGGGGTCTGGGTCGGTGCGTCCATGGTCTCTCCTAGGCTGCCGTGCTCGCGAGCCGCGGCCGGCCGCCGAGCGCGGTGCGGATGCGCGCGAGCATCGCCACCTGCGCCGCCGTGAGGCCCGTGCCCGCGACGCGCTCGTCCGCGGCGACGCGCTCCAGGAGCTCGAGCAGCCGGCTGCGCTCGGCGCGGTCGGCGAGCAGCTGCGGCAGCGTCGCGATCGCCTGCTCGCGCTCGTAGTCGACGATGATCTCCTGTTCGCCGCGCACGCGGCGCGCCTCGTCCGGCGCGATCTCCGGCAGCAGCTCGCGGTACTCGGTCAGCAGCTCGGCCTTCAGCTGCAGCCGGTCGAGCGGCAGCGGGCGGCCCTTGGCGGCGAGCAGGTAGGCGCAGCGCGCGACCGCCGCGGCGTAGCCGCCCGCGCCGATCGCCGCCAGCGCCTCGCGCACGTACGGCCGCTCGCGCGGATCGAGCGCGGCCTCGGCGCCGGCGTGACCCGGCTCGTCGGCGAGGTGCTGCAGGTTGCCGTAGGTCTGGAAGAACTGCGCCTCGGACTGGGCGTCGCGCAGGTCGCGGTAGAGGTCGAGCGAGGCCGTGACGAGCGCCGAGGTCAGCGCCTCGGCGCGCCGCCCGGGGTGCTCGGCCGGCACGGGCTTGCGCGCAGCGCGCACCGCGTCGGCGGCCACCGCCAGCCACCACGTCGCCGGGTTGAGGTCGGAGAGCGCCCAGCGCTCGACGCGCAGCTTGTGGAACTGCCGTCCGAGCCGCGCCGTGTACGGATTCGACAGCGCCTGCACCCACGGCCGGGCGAACAGCTCGTAGGCGCGCTGGTTGAACTGCGACAGCGCCGCGGCCGCCTCGAACGGCTTCTCGTCGGCGCGCTCGAAGCGGTTGAGGCGCTCCATGACCTCCTCGAGGCGGCGCTCCTCGAACTCGACCTGGTGCACGAGCTCGCCGCCGTCGCCCCGGGTCTCGAGGATCTTCATCGCGTAGAGCCCGGGCGTCAGCGCCTCGATGCTCTCCAGCACCGACACCAGCTGCGTGTATTCCTTCCGCGCGACCTTGCCGGAGACGAAGATGCCGAGGTGGCCGACGTCCTCGTGCATCAGCCCGACGATCACCTGGCCGTGCGCCTTGATCTCGTCGGTCGAGCCGTAGACGTCCGCGATCCAGTTGAAGGCCTGCTGCGGCGGGGTGATGTTGTCGCCCAGTGAGGCGAACAGCACGATCGGCGAGCGCAGCGACTTGAGGTCGAGCGCCCGGCCGTTGACCGGCACGCCGCCCTTCCACAGGCGGTTGCCGACGAACAGGTTCTGCGTGATCCACTCGATCTCTTCGCGGTTCATCAGGTAGAAGCCGCCCCACCAGCGCTCGAAGTCGAGGAAGCGCGGCGCCTCGGTGTCGACCTTGGCGAACAGGTTGTAGAACTTGGTCCAGTAGGTGTTGGCGGGATTGAGGCCCTCGAAGTTCTCGACCAGCCACGCGCCGTCGAAGACGCCGTCGCCGAGGTCGGATGCGAGCGAAGCGAGCCAGGTGCCGCCGAGGTTGCCGCCGGCGTAGCGCATCGGGTTGTCGCCCTCGCCCTCGCTCCACGCACCACCCCAGTACGACATCGGCGCGCCGTTGATGACGATCGGGCCGACGTCGGCGGGGTTCGCCGCGGCCAGCATCATCGCCGCCCAGCCACCCTGGCAGTTGCCGATCACGACCGGCTTCGCGCTGTCGGGGTGCAGTTCGCGGACCCGCGCGATGAACTGGCGCTCGGCGTCGCAGACGTCGGCCAGCGTCTGCTTCGGCTCCGGGTCCGGGAAGAAGATCACGAAGTACACGGGGTGGCCGGCACGCAGCGCGACGCCGACCTGCGAGTCGTCCTTCATGCCGCCGATGCCGGGGCCGTGCCCGGCGCGCGGGTCGATGATCACGTACGGTCGGCGCGCCGGGTCGATGGCCACGCCCTCGGGCGGCACGATCCGCACCAGCGCGTAGTTCACCGGCCGCGCGAGCGTGCGCCCGTCCAGCACCGTCTCGTAGCCGAAGTGCAGCACCGGCGGCTTGCCGGCCTGCTCGCGCTCGAGGAACAGGTTGCCGCGCTGGCGCAGCGTGTCGCAGAAGAGGATCGCGCGCTGCGCGAAGTCGACCGCGTAGCCTGGCCAGTCGCGCGCCGCCTGCGATGCCTCGGCGCCCTCGGTGGGCGCGTGCTCCTTGAAGGCCTGCGCGACGCTCTTCGCGTAGCGCTCCTGCGCGAGGCGCAGCCGCTTCGAATAGACCTGGAAGACCTTGCCGGCGGTGTCATGGGCGCGCAGGGCGCGGGTCGGGATTTCGTTCACGGTAGTGTCCTGTGTGCAGGCGCGTCGCCCCGCGGGGTGGCTCGGGGCCGCCAGAAATGACGCATCGCAACACGGCTAGTATCCGCCCCTAGAATGATGATTCCATGACGGTTTTTAGCAGCCCCCTAGGGATTCGCCCGGTGGCTGCGGCCGCGGCCCTTGCCGGCTTCCGGCAGGCTCGCCGCGCGGCGCGTCCAGGGCGTCGGCACCGTCCCGTAGCGGTCGGACGGCCCGCCGACGGGCGAGGTCCAGGGGCGCAATCGAAGGTCCCGCAGCGAGCGCGCGGACGGGCCTGCCTCGGCGACACGTCCGCGGCGCCGGCGCGGTGCGCGCGGGCCCGCGGCCAGATGCGCCCGCGCGTCCCGGCGCGGCGCGAAGCTCAGTCCCGTTCCTCGATGTACTTGTAGGGATACTTCGGCTCCCGGTACCCGCCGGGCTTCTGCCGCTTCGGCAGCTTGATCCTCTCCCGCGGCGCCTTCCGGTACGGGACGTTCTGCAGGAAGTGCCGGATGATGTTGAGCCGCGCGCGCCGCTTGTCGTCGGATCTGGCGACGTGCCACGGCGCGAAGTCGGTGTCGGTCGCCTCGAACATCTCGTCGCGCGCGCGCGAGTAGTCGAACCAGCGGCTGTAGGACTTGAGGTCCATCGGCGACAGCTTCCAGATCTTGCGGCCGTCCTCGATGCGCGCCGTCAGCCTGCGGGTCTGCTCCTCGGGGCTGACCTCGAGCCAGTACTTGAGCAGCAGGATCCCCGAATCGACCATCGCCTGCTCGACGAGCGGCACGTCCTTGAGGAACTTGCGCGCCTGCTCCTCGGTGCAGAAGCCCATGACCCGCTCGACCCCGGCGCGGTTGTACCAACTGCGGTCGAAGATCACGATCTCGCCCGCCGCCGGCAGGTGCGTCAGGTAGCGCTGCAGGTACATCTGGCTCCTTTCGCGATCGCTGGGCGCGGGCAGCGCCACGACCCGGAACACGCGCGGACTGGTGCGCTCGGTCAGCGCCTTGATGGTGCCGCCCTTGCCGGCGCCGTCGCGGCCCTCGAAGACGATGCAGACCCTGAGCCCCTTGTGGACGACCCACTGCTGCAGCTTGACGAGCTCGACGTGCAGCTTCGTCATCCGCTTGGCGAAATCCTTGTTCTTCAGCTTCTCGACCGGCTTCTGGTTGCCTGCTTTCACTTTCTTCATGGCGACTTCCTCTGCTGGAACTTCTGCACCGCAGCCTCGAGGTTGAGGAACATGCGCTCGCGGCCGATCGCCCGGCCGATGTCCGCGCGCTCCAGCGTGGCGAACACTCCCGGGTTGAGCCCGGCCAGCCACAGCTCCGTGCCGGCCGCGCGCAGCTTCACCTCGGCCTCGCCCAGCATCTTGAGCGCGGTGTACTCGAGATCGATGATCGCCCGGCCGTCGAGCACCACGACGCTGGGTCGTGCCTGTTCGACCAGCGGCCACAACAGGTCGCCGACACGCTGCGCGTTGGCGAAGAACACCCGCCCTTCGACGCGCACGAGCAGCAGTCCCGGCCACTGCTCGTCGTCGGCATGCTCGGCCGACACCGGCCGGTACACGGTCGTGCCGCGCTTGCGCGCGAGCGCATAGACCGGCGGGTTGTAGGCCTGGCTCGCGAGGCCAAGCAGCGAGACGATCACCGCCACCAGGATTCCCTGCAGCGTGCCGAGCAGCACGACCCCGGCGAAGGCGACCACGGCCCAGCGGAACTCGGTGTTGCGGATCTGGCGGATCGAGCGGAATTCCTTCGGCTGGATCAGCCCGACCGAGTAGGCGATCACGACCGCGCCGAGCGCGGCCTGCGGCATCGGCGCGATCAGGCCGGCGAGGAACAGCACCGTCGCGAGTCCCGTCGCGGCGGTCACGAGTTCCGCCAGCTGCGACTTCGCGCCGGCATGGCGGTTGACCGCGGTCTGGCTCGTCCCGCCGCCGGCCGCCATCGCGCCGCACAGGCCGCCGGCGACGTTCGCGAGGCCGAGCGCGAGCAGTTCCTGATTGGCCGCCGGGCGCGGCTCGTCGCGCGCGGCGAAGGCGCGGCCGGCCGCGATGGTCTCGGTGAAGCTCATCAGGGCGATGCCGGCGGCCGCGGGCCACATGCCCTCGGCAAGGCTCCATTGCGGCCAGTGCAGCGACGGTAGCCCGTTCGGCACCGCGCCCACCGTCGCGACGCCATGCGCCTCGAGGCCGAGCAGCGCCGAGGCGGCGATCGCGGCGCCGACCGCGATCAGGGGCACCGGCAGGCGCGGCAGGAAGTACTCCATGCCGGCGATCAGCCCGAGGACCGCGAGCGACAGCAGCAGGGTTGCCGTCGAGGTCTGCGGCAGGTGCTGGAAGATCGAGAGGATGTTGTGGAAGAAGCCGGCCTTGTCGATGTGGATGCCGAGCAGTTTCGGGATCTGGTCCACGACGATGACGACGCCGATGCCCGACTTGAAGCCCGTCAGCACGGGCTCGGAAATGAAGTTCGCCACGAAGCCGAGGCCGAGCACGCGGGCGAGGACCAGCACCGCGCCGACCAGCAGCGCGAGCATCGCGCAGGCGGCGATCAGGTCGGCGGGCGCGCCGCCCGGCGCGGCCTCGCCGAGCGCGGTGCCCGACAGGATCGCAATCGTGGTGGTGGTACTGACGCTGAGCGGTCGCGACGTGCCGAGGAACGCATAGACGACCATCGGGACGATGCAGGTATAGAGACCGACCTGCAGCGGCAGGCCGGCGATGGTCGCATAGGCCATTCCCTTCGGCACGACGACGGCCGCGGCCGCGAGGCCCGCGAGCACGTCCGCGCCCAGCCACGCCTTCGGGTACTCCCTGAGCCACGCGATGGCGGGCACGAGCGATGCGGTCTCTTTCATCGATTCCTCCCCGGAGTCGATCGCGCCGCCGCGATCGGTCCGCCGGACGGCGCCGGTGGCAGCTGCTGCGGCAGTTCAATGTGCCCGCGGCGCTGCGCACGGATCCCGGTCCCGGTGGCGACGTCGCCAACCGCAGGCGGCGCAGCGTCGGCGAGACGTGACGCGCGAGCGGAACGGATCGCAGGACCCGGCGCTCGAGGCGGCTTCGGAGCCGCGTTGCGGACTCGCCGTCGATGAGCGCTGCCGCCGATTGTTCTCCAAGTGGTCGAAGAATCCTTCGCGGACAACACGGATGCCGGCCGCCGTTCTTGCGCGATGGAATTCCGCCGCTCGGCCCGGCCTGCTCGCCTCTGCCGGGGAAACGGGGGGTCGACCGGCAGGGATCGCGCCGCGCTGCCGCCGAGCCGTCCCCCGGTTCCGCTCTTGCGCCGCAACAATTTGACTCCGGGCCGCGGCAATTCCGCTGGATCACGGTGGCGGTCGGCGGCTCTCGCGACCGAGGCGGAACCCGGTCGGCCTGCCCACGCGCAGGGCGGCCGGGGGGCTGCTCGCTGCGGCACCGCGGGTCGGCGCGTCAGGGCTTGGCGATCCACCCGTACTGGTACGAGATGCCCACCGTCCGGAAGTCGCCGCCGATGCTGGTGCGTGCGCCGTCGCTGAAGGCGATCTTCACCGCCTGCTGCCGACCGACCGGCACCGCCAGCGTCACGCCGGCACGCGAGTTCTGCTGCAGGTCGAAGTTGCGTTGGCCGTTGATCGTCGTACGCCCGCCGTTGTAGTAGGTGCTGTCGACGGCGATCCAGAGGCGCGGCCGGATCGTGTAGATCGCGTGCAGCTGCAGCGCACCGATCGGGTCCTGCGTCCGCACGTTGCCGTTGCGGAAGTTCGTGTTGTCCGTGTAGAGCCACACCGCGAGGTCCGCCTCGAGCACCCAGCGGCCGATCGCGTGGCTGAGTCCGAGCTCCGGCTTGAAGCCCCAGCGGTTGGAGCCGATGTTGAGCAGCTTGGTGCTGTCGTAGGAACCGAAGGGCGCGACGACGACGAGGCTCGCGCCGAGGACGGTCGTCTCGCGGTAAGCGGCGAACTCCCGCGGCGTCATCGCCGGCGCGCCGTACAGGTTGACCGACAGCCGGATGCTGGGATCTGCGAAGGCGGAGCGGTGCGCTTGCGCGTACTGACCGAGGTAGAGGCCGTTCACGTCGCCGCGGACATAGGGCACGACGAAGCCGACGTTCCCGTACCGGCCGAAGAGGTCGACGGTCTGCAGGTACCCGGCAGCGGCGACATTCAGGCTGGCGTGTCCGTTCGTGATCGGGATGCTCGGATCGAACGCGACGTCGCCGCTACTGACCGCGTCCCCCAGGATGATCATGTTGAGGCCCACGGGCGCCGGGGAATAGGCGCGCGGCTCCAGTTGCTGCGACCTCACCGCACCGATCGGCGCGAGCGTCGCCAGTAGCAGCAGCAGGGGCAGAGCGCCGCGCAGCGCGTCGCGCCGGTCAGCGAAGCCCCGAGGGTGGCTTGCGCGTTGCCAGGAGGGCGGGATGCCGCGCACGGCGGGCTCACTCCTTCGGCGCGGTTTCCCCGGCCGTCTTCTTGCGGATCTTGCCCCCCGCCCAGTCCTTGGCGAGCACCCGGTCGCGCGCCGCCGGGTCGACGTAACGACTCATCAGCGTGCGGACCGCGTAGGAGACCTGGCGGTACTCATCCCCGCAGGTCTCGGCGCGGCCCTCGGGAAGCAGCTTGAGGTCGATGGCCTCCCGGAAGAGCTCGGGCTCGGAGCCGTACGCCAGGCACAAGGTGTTGTAGAAGCGCTGCGCCGAGAGTCCATGGACGTTCGCGAGGGCGTCCTCGCTGATCTTCGCGTCCTTCGCCTCCTGGCCGTACATCCACGCGACGCCCGCCACCGCATCGCGCGCGGTCTGCGGATGGAGGTGCAGCAGGAAGTACGCGGCGAACTGATCCGCCGCGTCCTCCTCGCGGCCGAGGATCGGGATGCGCAGCTGGTCGAACAGCGCGTGGCCGATCTCGTGCAGGAACACCTCGAGCAACGGCCCGAGCACGGCGTTCTGCGGCGTGACGCCCCCGGGCGTCGCGGACTTCGGCGCGATGCGGCGCGCCTCCGCCAGGTACTCGTAACAGACCGTGATCGTCAGTTCTTCGGGCTCGTACCAGGCGTTGTCCTCGCCGTCGCATCCGGCCAGCTTCAGCGTCAGGAGGCGCGGCAGGCGGAAGAAGCTCAGGAACTCGCGGAATCTCTCCAGCGTGCGGGCGGCCTTGAGCTCCTCGTAGAGTGCCTGGTGCGCCGGGTTCTTCGGCTCTTCGTAAAGCACCCGGAACTGGTCGCGATGCAGCGCAGGCGGTGCCGCCGCGGCCGGCGCCGCCCAGCCGGCGACTGCCGCGACGAGTATCGCGGCGCAGCAACCGGCGGCGATGGCCGGGGCTCCCGTGAAGAACGAGCGGCGACCGTGGATCATTCGGGCTCTCCCGCTGCCGTCAGGCTCCGGAGGTTGCGCGGCGGACCACCGCGCAGGCCTCGCTTGCCGTCGTCGGCAGTGGCAAGGTTGCGCTGCGGCCCCGGATGGCGTGCGCGCGCGGTCCGCGTGATGACCGGCGACCGGCGTCATCCTCGCGAGGCCGCTGCTGCGGCCGGCGGCGGCGTGTTCCAGCGTTCCCCGCTGATACACGCCGCGAGCTGCCGGGATGGCAGCATCGGGCCCGGCGCGTCTAGAACGTGCCGGTCAGGTAGATCAGCGCGCCCGCGTAGCCGGTGTTGAGATTGCCGCTGAAGTTCGGCCGCTCCACGTTGACGTGCGTGAGGAACCGGTCGTAACCCGCCCCGGCGCCGACATGGTGGCTGAACATCCAGGTCACGCCGGCGCGGAAGTCCCACCAGCTGCCGTCGTAGTTGTCGATCTTGACCTTGAAGAACTGACCCGAGCCTTCGAGTGACCAGTTGCGCGCGAACGCCCACTGGCCGCGCACGCCGAGCACCGGCAGCGGGGCCGGCAATGAGCTCGTCTTGCTCTGATAGCTGACCTCCGACACGCCGCCGTTGGCGTCGGTGATCGTGGCACTGCCGGAGAGCGTCAAGTCCGCCTGCGAATAATGGATACCGGCCGAGCCCACCACCTCGTAGGTCGGCCCGCGCGCGAAGGCGTACTCATACGCCAGCTCGTAGACCCGGAGCTTGTTCTCAGCCGTCACCGACGCGCCATTCTGGAACGTGTAATCACCCCAGACGACGTCGTGGTCCAGGGTTCTGGTGCGCGACACGTCGTTGTCGAAGTACACGAAGCGCAGATGGTGCCGGGGCAGGAACCGCCAGAGGATGTCGGCGCGCACGCGCGTCGCGTCGGCGTTCGTGCCGAACGTCTGGTCGAAGTCGATGCTCTGGCCGCCGGAGCCGGCGGTGGCGTTGCCGTTGAGGTTGGCCTTCAGGTTCGACTGCAGCACGAACACGCCGGCATTGATGACGAACTTGTTGTTGACAAGATCCTGCGCCGGTGCGTCGAGTTCCGCGGTGACGTGAACGGGCGACGCAGACGTCTGCGCGAGGCTCGGGCCCGCCGCCAGGGCGCCGGCCAGACCCGCAAGCGCGATTCCTGCGAGCCGGATCGCCTTCTGAGAATTCATGATAACCCCCGTATGCAAACCCCTGCCATAGGCCGGTATCGAACCACCCTTAAGCAATAATAGGCTTTTCCTTAAAAACGCGTATATGTACATTCAGCGATGGGCGGCGTGCCGGATCACCACCCAATGCCGCAGAGCGCGGCAGAGCGCGGCAGAGCTCGGCCAGCGGACGGGAGCAACAGGCCGAAGACCAGAACCTCGCAAGCGCTCCGTGACATCGGGCCGGGCGACGGCGACCGGCCCTCGTGGGCATTGCGATTGACTTTGCGTGCCGGCGCGCGATTTTCGATTCGCCGGCCGATGACTGTTTCAGCACGTCGGACGTGTCGGTACGCGCGGCGATCGCAGCCGCCGCAGGGAGTAGCGACGATGGCACAGGGACAATCTTCATGGCGGCATGCGCTCGTGGTGCTGATCGCCGTGGCCGTGGGCACCCCGGCGGCGGCGCGCGCGGACGAGCACGCGCCCGAGCACCCGCACTGGAGCTACTCGGGGGCGACCGGCCCCGAACACTGGCAGGACGTGAGCCCGGAAGCCGCGCTCTGCCACC
>Ga0335071_10007468_pt1 | contig 11243 bp, 12 predicted proteins | sample Lox_Sample_15_FD_206724 | JGI IMG/M metagenome (GOLD analysis project Ga0335071, IMG submission 206724) | Soil microbial communities from Loxahatchee National Wildlife Refuge, Florida, United States - Lox_Sample_1.5 | ecosystem: Environmental > Terrestrial > Soil > Wetlands | place: USA...
CACGTGGTACGCGAAGTCGAGCGGCGTCGCGCCCTCGGGCAGCTCCACCACGTCGCCCTTCGGGCTGAAGACGTAGACGTGTTCGCGGAACAGCGTCGCGCCGACGCGGTCGAGCGGATCGTCATCAGCCGCCGCCCCGGCCGCCGGCGCCGGCGCGAGCAGCGCGCGCAGCTGCTCGACCTTGCGCGCGAGGCCCGCGTCGCGCGCGCCGCCCTCCTTGTAGAGCCAGTGGGCCGCGACGCCGAGCTCGGCCTTGTCGTGCATCTCGCGGGTGCGGATCTGCACCTCCACCGCCCGCCCGGCCGGGCCGATCACCGCGGTGTGGATCGAGCGGTAGCCGTTGGCCTTGGGGGTCGCGATGTAGTCGTCGAACTCCCCGGGCAGGTAGTGCCACAGGCCGTGGACGACGCCGAGCGCGGCGTAGCACTCGGCCACCGTCTCGACCAGCACGCGCACGGCGCGCACGTCGAACACCTGCTCGAAGGCGAGGCCCTTCCGCTGCATCTTGCGCCAGATGCTGTAGATGTGCTTCGGGCGGCCCTGCACCTCGGCGCGCACCCCGGCGCGCGCCAGCTCGCGCTCGAGCAGCGCCTTCAGCTCCTCGATGTAGCGCTCGCGGTCGCTGCGCCGCTCGGCCAGCGAACCGGCGATGCGCCGGTACTCGTCGGGCTCCAGGTAGCGAAAGGCGTAGTCCTCGAGCTCCCACTTCAGGATCGCGAGGCCGAGGCGGTTGGCGAGCGGCGCGTAGACCTCGCGCGTCTGCAGCGCGAGCCGGCGGCGCTCGGCGGCGTCGGCCTGGCGCGCGGCGCGCAGCAGCCACAGCTGCTCGGCGAGCCGCGCGAGCACGAGGCGCGGGTCCGACACGACCGCGAGCAGCATGCGCCTGAGCGCCTCGGCCTGCGCCGCCGGCAGCGCCGCGGCGCCGGCCGCGGCCTTGAGCGGCGCGGCGAGATCCAGGCGGCCGAGCCGGCCGAGCGCGCGCGCGAAGCTGACGGTCGCCGCGGGGACGGCGCGCTCGGCGGCCTCGGCTGCGACCGCGCCGGCGCCGAGCAGCGACTGCAGGAGCGTGCCCGCGACCGCGACCGGGTCGGGGTCGAAGTGGGCGACGATGCGCGCCGTCTCGGTGGCGCGCTCGAGCGCCGGCGCCGGCACCGACTCGAGCAGCTCGGCCAGCTCGGCGGCGGCGCCCCGGGCCGCCGCGAGCGCGCCGGAGTCGTTGTCGAAAGTGGTTGTTTCCACGGCGGAAACGCCCGCTGCGAGCGTGTCGGGGGACGGCGATCCCGGTATCATACGCGTCCCATGAACCGCCCCCCGGCTCCGCCCGATGCGCCGCTCCTCCGGCTGGCGCGCCTATAAGCCCGGCCGGCCGCGCGCCGCGCTCGCGCTCGCGGTGGCCGCGACGCGCGCGGCGCCGTCGCCGCCGGTGCGCATCCTCGGCCTCGACCCCGGTTCGCGCGCGACCGGCTTCGGCGTCGTCGACGTCGGCCGCGGCGGGCCGCGCTACGTCGCGAGCGGGACGATCAGGGCCTCCGGCGCCGATTTCCCGAAGCGGCTGCAGGAGATCTACGCCGGCGTCGCGGCGCTCATCGCCGAGTACGCGCCCGGCGAGATCGCGATCGAGCGCGTGTTCGTCGACCGCAATCCCGACAGCGCCCTCAAGCTCGGCCAGGCGCGCGGCGCGGCGCTGTCGGCGACCTTCGCCTGCGCGGCGCCGATCCACGAGTACACGCCGCGCGCCGTCAAGCTGGGCGTGGTCGGCACCGGCGCCGCCGAGAAGGTCCAGGTGCAGCGGATGGTCGGCGTGATCCTCGGCCTCGAGGGGCGGCTCGGCGCGGACGCGGCCGACGCGCTCGCGATCGCGCTCTGCCACGCGCACGGCCGCGCCACCCGGCTCGCGCTCGCGGCCGCCGGCGGCGCGGCGTGATCGGCTGGCTGCGCGGCCGGCTCGCCGCCAAGCACCCGCCGGCGCTGGTGGTCGACGTCAACGGCGTCGGCTACGAGTGCGAGGCGCCGATGTCGACGTTCTACGGCCTGCCGGAGACCGGCGCCGAGGTGCTGCTGCGCACCCACCTCGTGGTGCGCGAGGACGCCCACATCCTGTTTGCCTTCGGCACCGAGGAGGAGCGGCGGCTGTTCCGCAGCCTGCTCAGGGTGTCCGGCGTCGGCCCCAAGATCGCGCTCGGCATCCTCTCCGGCATCACGATCGACGACTTCATGCTGGCGGTCGAGGCGCAGGACCCGGAGCCGCTGGTGCGGGTGCCGGGCGTCGGCCGCAAGACCGCCGAGCGCGTGCTGATCGACCTGCGCGACCGCGTCAAGGAGCTGGCCGCCGCGGCCGCCGCCCAGCCGTCGCCGCCCGCCGGCCGCAGCGGCAGTGCGCAGTCCGAGGCCTACAGCGCGCTGGTGGCGCTCGGCTACCGGCCGGCCGAGGTCGCGCGCCTGCTGAAGAGCGTCGGCGACGAGGCCGACAGCGTCGAGGAGCTGATCCGCCGGGCGCTGCGCGCCGCGGCCGGCTGAGGCGGGCGAGGGGAAGCGCATGATCGAGCCCGACCGCATCGTCTCGACCCACGGCCAGCGCGAGGAGGAGTCGCTCGACCGCGCCGTGCGCCCGAAGCTGCTCGCGGACTACGTCGGCCAGGCGGCGGTCAAGGACCAGATGGCGGTGTTCATCGAGGCCGCGCGGCGCCGCGCCGAGGCGCTCGACCACCTGCTGATCTTCGGCCCGCCAGGGCTCGGCAAGACCACGCTCGCGCACATCGTCGCCAACGAGCTCGGTGTCGGCCTCAAGCAGACCTCGGGCCCGGTGCTGGAGCGACCGGGGGACCTCGCTGCGCTGCTGACGAACCTGCAGCCGCGCGACGTGCTGTTCGTCGACGAGATCCACCGGCTGTCGCCGATCGTCGAGGAAATCCTCTATCCCGCGATGGAGGACTTCCAGCTCGACATCATGATCGGCGAGGGCCCCGCGGCGCGCTCGATCAAGATCGACCTGCCGCCGTTCACGCTGGTCGGCGCGACCACCCGCGCGGGGCTGCTGACCTCGCCGCTGCGCGACCGCTTCGGCATCGTGCAGCGGCTCGAGTTCTACTCGGTGGAGGACCTGACGCGGATCGTGACGCGTTCGGCGCAGATCCTCGGGCTCGCCGCCGAGCCGGCCGGCGCGCGCCGCATCGCCGAGCGCTCGCGCGGCACGCCGCGGATCGCGAACCGGCTGCTGCGGCGGGTGCGCGACTACGCCGAGGTGCGCGCGGACGGGCGCATCACCGAGGCGGTCGCGCAGGGCGCGCTCGACCTGCTCGACGTCGACCGCCTCGGCTTCGACGTCATGGACCGGCGGCTGCTGATGACCATCATCGACAAGTTCGGCGGCGGCCCGGTCGGCGTCGACAGCCTGGCGGCGGCGATCGGCGAGGAGCGCGGCACGATCGAGGACGTGCTGGAGCCGTTCCTGATCCAGCAGGGCTACCTGATGCGCACCGCGCGCGGCCGCATGGCGACCGCCACCGCCTACGCGCACTTCGGCCTGACGCCGCCGGCGGCGGCCGCCACACCCGGCACGCTCGGGCTGTTCAGGGAGGATTCATAGAGTGCCCGTAGACTTCGACTGGCCCGTGCGCGTGTACTGGGAGGACACCGACGCGGGCGGCATCGTCTACCACGCCTCGTACCTGCGCTTCCTCGAGCGCGGCCGCAGCGAGTGGCTGCGGGCCCGCGGCGTCGACCAGGCGGCGCTGCGCGAGCGGGAACGACTGCAGTTCGCCGTGGTCGACATGCAGATCGAGTGGAAGCGCGCCGCGCGCTTCGACGACCAGCTGGTGGTCGTCACGGCGCTCGGCGAGTCGCGCGGCGCCTCGTTCAGCTTCGTGCAGCGCATCGTGCGCGGCGCCGAGCTGATCGTCGGCGCCACGGTGCGCGCGGCGGCGCTCGATGCCGATACGCTCAGACCCCGGCGACTGCCGCAGCACGTGACGACGCTCTTCACATGAACCCGCTGAACTCGCTGCCGATCGATCAGTCGTTCCTGAAGCTGGTGCTCGAGGCGAGCCCGGTCGTGCAGCTCGTGATGGCGATGCTGCTGTGCGCCTCGGTCGTCTCCTGGGCGATCATCCTCAAGAAGCGGCGCGCGCTCGGCGCGACGCGGGCCGCGGCCGAGTCCTTCGAGACCTCGTTCTGGTCCGGCGGCGACCTCGGCGCGCTGTACCGCGCGATCGAGAACAAGAAGGACAAGGCCTCCGGCATGGAGAGCATCTTCGAGTTCGGCTTCCGCGAGTTCACGCGGCTCAGGAAGCAGGCCGGCATCGACGCCGCGCAGCTGATGGAGGGTGCGCGGCGCGCGATGAAGGTGGCGCAGCTGCGCGAGATCGACCGCCTCGAGAGCAACCTCGAGATGCTGGCGACGATCGGCTCGATCAGCCCGTACGTCGGCCTGTTCGGCACGGTGTGGGGCATCATGCACGCCTTCCGCGGGCTCGCGAACGTGCAGCAGGCGACGCTGCAGATGGTCGCGCCGGGCATCTCCGAGGCGCTGGTCGCGACCGCGATCGGCCTGTTCGCCGCGATTCCGGCGGTGGTCGCCTACAACCGCTTCTCCGACCAGGTGAACCGCCTCGAGCTGCGGTTCGACACGTTCATGGAGGAGTTCTCGACCATCCTGCAGCGCCACGCGACCGCGCCGCGGGCCGGCTGAGCGATGCCGGCTCCGGGCAAGCGCGGGCGGCGGCTGATGGGCGAGATCAACGTCGTCCCGTACATCGACGTGATGCTGGTGCTGCTGATCATCTTCATGGTCACGGCGCCGCTCCTGACCCAGGGCGTGCAGGTCAACCTGCCGAAGGCCGGCGCGACGCCGCTGCCGGACCCGAAGCGCGAGCCGATCGTCGTCAGCCTCGACCGCGCCGGCCGCCTGTACGTCAACCTCGGCGACGACAAGAGCCGGCCGGTGGACGAGGCGACGCTCGCGGCGCGCGTGCGCACCGTGCTCGGCCGCGACCGCGAGACGCCGGTGCTCCTCAAGGCCGACGAGGGCCTCGCCTACGGCCGGGTGATCCGCGCGATGGTGCTGCTGCAGCAGGCGGGCGCCCAGCGCGTCGGCTTCGTCACCGATCCGCTCGCGCCCGCGCCGCGCGGCGCGGGCCGCTGAGCCGGCGATGAACGCCTTCCTGCGCGAGCACGCGGTCCCGCTGGTCGGCTCGACGCTGCTGCACGCGCTGGTCGCGGTCGCGGCGCTGACCGCGGCCTGGTTCGCCATCACGCCGAAGATCACCGTACCGGCCGCGATCGAGGCCTACATCGCGGCGCCGCCCGCGGCACGGCCGCAAGCCGCGCCGGCGCCGCCGCCACCCGAGCAGACCGTGCCCGAGCCGCCGCGCCCGGACCCGGCCGAGGCCGCGGAGGCGGAGCAGGCCGCGGCGCGGGCGCGCGACGAGGCGGCGCTCGCGACGCAGCGCGACGAGGCGCTGAAGCGCGAGCGCGAGGCGGAGCTCAGCGCCCTGGTCGCCGCCCGCGACAAGGCCCGCGAGGCCGATGCCCGCCGCAAGGCCGACGCCGCCGCCGAGGCGCGCCGGCGCAGCGAAGCCGACGCCGCGCGCCGGCGCGCCCAGGCCGAGGAGGCGAAGCGCGCCGCGGCCCTCGCCGAGAAGCGCAAGGCGGACGCCGAGGCGCAGCAGCGCGCCGCGCGCGAGTCCGACCTCGCGCGCCAGCTGGCCGCCGAGGAGCAGCGCGAGGGGGCGGTGAGCGCCGGCCTGCAGGCGCGCTACGCCGCCGCGATCCGCGCCAGCATCGAGCGCAACTGGAACCGGCCGCCGACCGCCAAGCCCGGCCTGCGCTGCACCGTCAACGTGACCCAGCTGCCGGGCGGCACGGTCACGAGCGTCAAGCTCGGCAGCTGCAACGGCGATGCCGCCGTGCAGGAGTCGATCCGCAGCGCGGTGCTGCGCGCCTCGCCGCTGCCGGCGCCGCCGGATCCCAGCCTCTTCGAACGCAACCTCCAGCTCGAGTTCACCCCCCATGACTGACCTTCGTCGCCTGCTCACCGTGCTCGCCCTGCTGGCCGCGGTCGCGGCCGCCGCGCCCGCGCGCGCGCAGCTCACGGTGCAGATCACGCGCGGCGTCACGACGCCGATCCCGGTGGCGGTGGTGCCCTTCGGCGGCGCGGGCCCCCTGCCGGTCGACGTCGCGCAGGTGGTCGGCGCCGACCTCGAGCGCAGCGGGCGCTTCCAGGCGCTGCCGCGCGCCTCGATGCTGCAGAAGCCCACCCGCGCCGGCGAGCTCGACCTCGCCCAGTGGCGCCTGCTCAAGACCGACTTCGTCGTCATCGGCCGGGTCGTGCCGGAGGCGGACCACCTCGCGGTCGAGTTCGAGCTCTACAACGCCGTCACCGGCGAGCGGCTGCTCGGCTACAGCCTGCCGGCCCAGTCGGCGGCGCTGCGCCTCGTCGCGCACCGCGCCGCCGACATGATCTACGAGAAGATCCTCGGCGTGCCGGGCGCGTTCGCGACGCGGATCGCCTACGTCTCGCTCGAGGGCAGCGGCGCGACCCGCCACTGGCGGCTGGTGGTGGCGGACGCCGACGGCGAGAACCCGAAGACCATCGTCGACTCGCCCGAGCCGATCATGTCGCCGGCCTGGTCGCCGGACGGGGCGCGGCTCGCGTACGTGTCGTTCGAGGGACGGATGTCGGCCGTCTACGTGCAGTCGCTCGCCGCCGGCAGCCGCGAACGGATCTCGGCGCGCACCGGCATCAACGGCGCGCCGGCCTGGTCGCCCGACGGCAAGCGCCTCGCGCTCGCGCTGTCGCAGCCGGACGGCAACGTCGACGTGTTCGTGCTCGAGCTCGCGACGCGTGCGCTGCTGCGCGTCACCGACGACCCGGCGATCGACACCGAGCCCTGCTGGGCGCCGGACGGCAAGAGCCTGTACTTCACCTCCGACCGCGCCGGCCGGCCGCAGATCTACCGCATCACGCTCGCCCAGGGCGAGCGCCCCAAGCGCATCACCTTCGAGGGGGCCTACAACGCGCGGCCGCGGGTCTCGCCGGACGGCACGCAGCTCGCGGTCGTGACGCTCGACCAGGGGGTGTACCGGATCGGCGCGGTCGAGGTCGCCTCCGGCCGCTCGCGCGTGCTCTCCTCGGGCCGTCTCGACGAGGGACCGTCGTTCGCGCCGAACGGCCAGACGGTGATCTTCGCGGCGCGCGAGGGCGGCCGCGGCGTGCTCGCGACGGTCGCGATCGACGGCAGCGTCACGAGCCGGATCAGCTCGGCGACGGGCGACGTGCGCGAGCCCGCGTGGTCGCCGCGGGACGGCACGCCCTGAGGCCGCGCCGGGGCGCACGCTGTGGCACAATGGCGATCGGGGCGGCGCGAAATAGAGTCCATTAATCTCAAACCGTTTCATGGAGTTGGCGAATGAACCGCATCTATAATCTCGCTCTGGCGCTGTGCCTTGCGCTGACCCTCGGCGCCTGCGCCGACAAGCCCGCGGCCCCGGCCGCGGCCACGAGCAGCGACGCGGTCGCGCCGACGGCCGGCACCACCGCCGGCGCCGGCACGAGCGACAGCGGCCAGGGCCGTGCGCTGCCGGGCCAGGGCGCGCAGGGCGCGGACGCCGCGCTGCTCGCCAAGACCACGATCTACTTCGACTTCGACAGCTCGGAGATCAAGCCGGAGTTCACGACGGTGATCGCCGCGCACGGCAAGCGCCTCGCCTCCGACCGCGCGCTCAAGGTGCGCCTCGAGGGCAACACCGACGAGCGTGGCTCGGCGGAGTACAACGTCGCGCTCGGCGAGCGCCGCGCGCAGGCGGTGAAGCGGGCGCTGCTCCTGCAGGGCGCGACCGAAGGCCAGCTGACCACCGTCAGCTACGGCGAGGAGCGCCCGGTCGCCGATGGCCACGACGAGGCGGCCTGGGCGCAGAACCGGCGCGTCGAGATCGTCTACCTGAGCGGCCGCTGAGCGCCGTGCGCCTCGCGCCGCTGCTGCCGGTCGTCGCGCTCGCCGCGGGCGCCTGCTCGCTGACGCGGCCCGAGGAGCAGCCGGCCTACGTCAAGGCGACCGCGGTCGAGAGCCGGGTCGACCGCATCGAGCACCAGAACGAGGCACTGCTCGATCTGCAGCGCCAGGTGGAGGCGCTGCAGGCGGAGGTGCGGCGGCTGCGCGGCGAGCTGGAAGAGACCGCGCACGAGGCGAAGTCGGCCAGGGACCAGCAGCGCGACCTCTATGCCGACGCCGACCGCCGGCTCGGCGCGCTCGAGGCGCGCGCGAGCGCGGCGCCGGCGGCAGCGCCGGCCGCGGCAGCCGCCAGCGACCGCGACGCCTACCAGGCGGCGCTCGAGCGTCTGAAGGGCAAGGACTACGCGGGCGCCGAGAAGGCGCTCGCCGACTTCCTCGCCGGCTACCCGCAGAGCCCGCTGGTCGACAACGCCAAGTACTGGCTCGGCGAGACCTACTACGTCGAGAAGCGCTACGCCGATGCGGTCGCCGCCTTCAACCGCGTCGTGCAGGAGCATCCGGACTCGCGCAAGGTGCCGGACGCGCTGCTCAAGCTCGGCTACTCGCAGTACGAGCTCAAGCGCTACCGCGAGGCGCGCGAGGCGCTGTCGCGGGTGGTGCAGAAGTACGGCGACTCCGCCGCCGCCACCGAGGCCCGGGAGCGCCTGAAGCGCATGGACGCCGAGCACCACTGACCATGGCGGTCGCGGCGCGCGATGCGATCCCGGCCGGCGAGCGGCTGCGGATCACGGAGGTGTTCCACTCGCTGCAGGGCGAGGCGGACACCGCGGGCCTGCCGACCGTGTTCGTGCGCCTCACCGGCTGCCCGCTGCGCTGCCGCTACTGCGACACCGAGTACGCCTTCTACGGCGGCGAGTGGTGGTCGATCGACGCGGTGCTGGAGCGGGTCGCCGGCTTCGATGCCGACTACGTCTGCGTCACCGGCGGCGAACCGCTCGCGCAGCCGAACGCGCAGACGCTCCTCAAGCGGCTCTGCGACCGGGGCTGGCGGGTGTCGCTCGAGACGAGCGGCGCGCTCGACGCGCGACTCGTGGATCCGCGCGTGGTGCGCGTGCTCGACGTCAAGACGCCGGGCTCGGGCGAGCAGGCGCGCAACTTCCTGCCGAACTTCGAGGCGGTGCGCCGCGAGGACCTGGTGAAGTTCGTGATCACGAGCCGCGCCGACTATGAATGGTCGCGCGAGTTCGTCGCCCAGCACGGGCTCGCGGCGCGCACCCAGGTGCTGTTCTCGCCGAGCCACGGCGAGCTCGAGCCGGCCGCGCTCGCCGAGTGGATCCTCGCCGACCGGCTGCGGGTGCGCCTGCAGCTGCAGCTGCACAAGCTGCTGTGGGGCGGGGAGCCCGGGCGGTGAGCGCCGCGCGCGCGGTCGTGCTCGTCTCCGGCGGGCTCGACTCCGCCACCGTGCTCGCGATCGCGCGCGCCGCCGGACGCGACTGCTATGCGCTCAGCTTCGACTACGGCCAGCGCCACCGCATCGAGCTCGCCGCGGCGGCGCGCGTCGCCGCGGCGCTCGGCGCGCGCGAGCACCGCACGATGCGCATCGACTTCGCCGGCATCGGCGGCTCGGCGCTCACCGATCGCTCGATCGCGGTGCCGGAGACGGCCTCGGCCGGCATCCCGGTCACCTACGTGCCGGCGCGCAACACGGTCTTCCTCGCGCTCGCGCTCGGCTGGGCGGAGGTGCTCGGCGCCGCCGAGATCCACGTCGGCGTCAACGCGGTCGACTACTCCGGCTACCCGGACTGCCGGCCGGAGTTCATCGCCGCGTTCGAGCGCCTCGCGCGGCTCGCGACCCGGGCGGGCGTCGAGGGCGGCGCGCTCGAGATCTGCGCGCCGCTGATCGGGCTGTCGAAGGCCGGCATCATCGCCCGCGGCGTCGAGCTCGGGGTCGACTACGGCCTGACGATCTCCTGCTACCAGCCGGACGAGAGCGGCCGCGCCTGCGGCCGCTGCGATTCGTGCCGGCTCAGGCGCGCGGGCTTCGCCGCCGCCGGGATCGCGGATCCGACCGTCTACCAGCCGGGCCGGTAGCGGCCGCGGGCGCCGCCGCTCCGGCCGGCTGCGCCCCTGCTAGAATCCGCGCCCCGCCCGTCGGGCCGTTAGCTCAGCGGTAGAGCAGCTGGCTTTTAACCAGTTGGTCGCTGGTTCGATCCCAGCACGGCCCACCAATTCCAGACGCCGACCGCGCGCGCGAGCGCAGGCCGCGGTTCCGCTCGCGCGCTGCGCGCCGCGCCACCCAGGCCTGCGGCGGCGCGACGCGCATCGGAGCCGGGGCGCTGCGGTCGTCGGGGCGGCCGTGGCGTGGAGGCGGGCGCGGCCCGAGTCGACTGCCGGCGGGCGGGGCGGGCGCCCGCTGGCATTTTCCATAATGCGGCGTGACCGGGTGCGGGCGTCGAACGCAGACAACCGCTTAGAGATGCTTCTTCGGGTGCGACGTGGCCCGGCCGGCTGCCGTTTCGCACCCGGCGCGGCGGCAGTTTGCCTTCAGGCCCCGGGTGCCGCGGCCGATAACGATCGTGTTGTGGGATGCGGCGGCGACCGACCCTGATGAGCTCAGAACGAGAGGCGGACGGGGAGCAGGCGGGAGCGCGGCCGTCGTCGCCCGAGGAGTTCCTGCGTGGGCTCGCCGCCGAGATCGCGACCGGCGAGGTGCGGCTGCCGTCCTTCCCGGACGTCGCGACGCGCGTGCAGCGCGTGCTCGAGGACGAGCGCGCGACGCCGCTGCAGGTCGCGAAGGTGGTCGGCGCCGACGCCGCGCTCGCCGCGCGGATCCTCAGGCTCGCGAATTCCTCGTTCCTGAACCCGAGCGGCAGGCCGGTCTCCGACCTGCAGCAGGCGGTGCACCGGCTCGGCCACCAGCTGGTGCGCTGCACGGCGGTGTCGTTCGCGCTCAAGGAAATGGAGCTCGGCGGCAGCGAGGCGGAGCTGCGACCGCTGCTGCAGGAGCTGTGGCGCAAGGGCACGCTGGTGGCCTCGATCGCCTACGTGCTCGCGCGCGAGACGCGCGCCGCGAATCCCGACGAGGCGCTGGTGACGGGGCTCTTGCACAACGTCGGCCAGCTCTACCTGGCGGTGCGCCGCCACGCGACGCGGGCGCGCTTCGCCGCCGGCGACGGCTGGGACAGCGCCGTCGAGCACTGGCATCCGCGGCTCGGCAGCGAGATCCTCGCGCGCTGGCGCTTCGCGCCGGCGGTCGTCGCGGCCGTGGCCGGGCAGCATGCGGCGCAGCCGGCG
>Ga0335071_10007469_pt1 | contig 11243 bp, 10 predicted proteins | sample Lox_Sample_15_FD_206724 | JGI IMG/M metagenome (GOLD analysis project Ga0335071, IMG submission 206724) | Soil microbial communities from Loxahatchee National Wildlife Refuge, Florida, United States - Lox_Sample_1.5 | ecosystem: Environmental > Terrestrial > Soil > Wetlands | place: USA...
GAATGATCACCTGGAAGCCCGGCGCGGAGAGCTCCGAAAGCGGCGACGTCGCCTCCTTCTTGCGCAGCAGGCTCTTGGGCGTCATCACGATGAGGGGCTTCCTCAGCGGGCGGTCGCATTGCCGGCGGATCATGTGGAAGAACTGCGCCGCCGTCGAAGGCACGCACACCTGGATGTTGTGCTCGGCGCACAGCTGCAGGTAGCGCTCGAGGCGCGCCGACGAATGCTCGGGGCCCTGCCCCTCGTAGCCGTGCGGCAGGAACATCGTGAGCCCGCACATGCGGCCCCACTTCGCCTCGCCCGAGGCGATGAACTGGTCGATCACGACCTGCGCGCCGTTGGCGAAGTCGCCGAACTGCGCCTCCCAGATCACGAGCTCGAAGGGCTGCGCGGTCGCATAGCCGTATTCGAATCCGAGCACCGCCTCTTCCGACAGGAGCGAATCGATCACGACGAAGTTGCCCTGCCCCTCGCGGATGTTCTGCAGCGGGATGTACACGCCCGAATCCCACTTCTCGCGGTTCTGGTCGTGCAATACGGCGTGGCGGTGCGCGAAGGTGCCGCGCCCCGCGTCCTGCCCCGAGAGGCGCACCGGGTGCCCCTCGTCCACGAGGGCCGCGTAGGCGAGGTTCTCGGCCATGCCCCAGTCGAGCGGCACCTTGCCCTCGCCCATGTCGCGGCGCGCCGCGAGCAATCGCTCGACCGAGGGATGGAGCTTGAAGTTCGCCGGAACGTCGGTGAGGCGCCTGGCGAGCTCCTTCAGCTTCGCTGCGGGAACGCCGGTGTTCGTGGGATGCCGCCAATCGATCCCGATGTAGGGCGCCCAGTCGATGGCGAGCGCGGGCTTGAGCCCATAGAGGATCCTGGGGTTGGTGGTCTTGCCCGCGTCGAGCGTGGCCCGCACCTGCGCCACAAGCTCGTCTCCCGTGCCCGCCTTCACCACGCTCGTCTGCTCGAGCTTGTCGGCGTAGAGCTTGCGCGTGCCCGGATGCTGCGCGATCTTCTTGTACATGAGCGGCTGCGTGACGAAGGGCTCGTCCTGCTCGTTGTGCCCGAGGCGGCGGAAGCACACGAGGTCCACCACCACGTCCTTGTGGAAGGTGCGGCGGTATTCCTCGGCGATGGCCGACACGAACACGGCGGCTTCCGGATCGTCGCCGTTCACGTGGAAGACCGGCGCCTCGATCATCTTCGCGATGTCGGTGCAGTACAGCGACGAGCGCGCGTCGCGCGTGTCCGAGGTCGTGAAGCCGATCTGGTTGTTGATGACGAGGTGCACGGTGCCGCCCGTCCGGTAGCCGCGCGTCTGCGACAGCGCCATCGTCTCCATCACCACGCCCTGGCCCGCGAAGGCCGCGTCGCCGTGGATGAGGATCGGCAGCACCTGGTCGCCGGCGTGGTCGCCGCGGCGATGCTGGCGCGCGCGCACCGAGCCTTCCACCACGGGGTTCACGATCTCGAGGTGCGACGGGTTGAACGCGAGCGTGAGGTGCACGGGCCCGCCGGCGGTCTGCACGTCGGAAGAGAAGCCCTGGTGGTACTTCACGTCGCCCGACGCGAGGTGGTCGCCGTGCTTGCCCTCGAACTCGCCGAAGAGGTCCGCGGGAATCTTGCCCAGGTTGTTCACGAGCACGTTGAGGCGCCCGCGGTGGGCCATTCCGATCACGACTTCCTTCGCGCCGTGGGCACCGGCGTTCTCGATCACGGTGTCCAGCATCGGCGTCATGGTCTCGCCGCCTTCGCCCGAGAAGCGCTTCTGGCCGACATAGCGGGTGTGCAGGTATCGCTCCAGCGTCTCGGCGACCGTGATGCGCTCGAGGATCCACCGCTTCTGGTCGTTGCCGAACGACGGGGTCGAGAGCGAGCCTTCGAACTTGCGCTGGATCCAGCGCTTCTCCTCCGTCGAGGAGATGTACATGTACTCCACGCCGATGGTGCCGCAATAGGTCTTCTTCACCGCGGCCACGATGTCGCGAAGCCGCATCGGGCCCTTCAGGCCCTGCCACGACCCCGGCGAGAACTCGCGGCCCATGTCCTCTTCGCCCAGGCCGTAGAAGGAGAGCTCCAGCTCGGGCACGGGCGTGCGCTCGAGGCGCTTGAGCGGATCGAGCTGCGAATAGCGCGAGCCCATCACGCGGTGCGCGCGGATGTATTGCAGCACCTTGAGCTGCTTGCCGTCGGAGGCGGCCTCGCCCGCGGCGGCGGCCGGCATCGCGTGGCGCACGAGGCCCTCGAACGCCGCGATCACTCCCGAATGGGGAACGTCCTTCCTGCCGGGATTGTCCTTCTGCCACGCGTCGAAGACCGCTCTCCACGATGCGTCCACCAATGCGGGATCGGCGAGGTATGCCTCGTAGAGCTCTTCGACGTAAGGGGCGTTCGAGCCGAAGAGGTTCGAAGTCGCCTGGAACTGCTGCATCACGCTGGCCATGTCTTACTTCCTCTTGGCGATCGGCACCACGTCGCGCTGCGTCGGGCCCGTGTAGAGCTGGCGCGGACGTCCGATCTTCTGTTCGGGATCCGAGATCATTTCATTCCACTGCGCGATCCACCCGACGGTGCGGGCGAGCGCGAAGATGCACGTGAACATGGAAGTGGGGATGCCCAGGGCCCTTTGCACGATCCCCGAGTAGAAATCCACGTTCGGATAGAGCTTGCGGGAGACGAAGTAGTCGTCCTCGAGGGCGATCTTCTCGAGCGCCATGGCGAGCGGAAGCAGCGGGTCGTTCTGCGCTCCCACGGCGGCCAGCACCTCGCGCGTGGTCTCCTGCATGAGCTTGGCGCGCGGGTCGTAGTTCTTGTACACGCGGTGGCCGAAGCCCATCAGCTTCACGTGCGAGTTCTTGTCCTTCACCTGCTTGATGAATTCCCCGATCTTGGCGATGCCGCCCTGCTTCTCGAGGTCGATCAGCATCTGCAGCGCCGCCTCGTTGGCTCCGCCGTGCGCCGGGCCCCACAGGCAGGCGATGCCCGAGGCGATGCACGCGAACGGATTCGCGCCCGAGGAGCCGGCGAGGCGCACCGTGGAGGTCGAGGCGTTCTGCTCGTGGTCCGCGTGGAGGATGAAGATGCGGTCCAGCGCGCGCACCAGCACGTCGTTCACCACGTACTCCTCGGCCGGCACGCCGAACATCATGCGCATGAAGTTCGCCGTGTAGGACAGGTCGTTCCTCGGGTACATGAACGGCTGGCCCATGTTGTACTTGTAGGCCATGGCGACGATTGTCGGCAGCTTCGCGATCAGGCGGAAGGCCGAGATCTCGCGGTGCTCGGGGTTATTGATGTCGAGCGAGTCGTGGTAGAAGGCCGAGAGCGCGCCCACCACGCCCACCATCACCGCCATCGGGTGCGAGTCGCGGCGGAAGCCCTGGAAGAGGCGCGCCAGCTGCTCGTGCACCATCGTGTGGCGCGTCACGGTCCAGACGAACTTGTCCTTCTGGCCCTGGTTCGGCAGCTCGCCGTACATGAGCAGGTGGCAGACCTCGAGGAAGTCGCAGTTCACCGCGAGCTGCTCGATGGGATAGCCGCGATAGAGCAGCACGCCCTTGTCGCCGTCGATGTAGGTGATCTTCGATTGCGTGGAGCCCGTGGACATGAAGCCCGGGTCGTAGGTGAACATCCCGGTCTTCGCGTACAGGGCGCGGATGTCGAACACATCCGGGCCGATCGTTCCGGAGTACACGGGCGCCTCGAAGACCTGCCCGCTCCCATAGTTGATCTTCACCGTGCCTTTGGAATCCATGTGGTCCGCTCCTTAGACTGTGCGCAAGCGCCGCAGCATGGGCTGCAGCTGTGACTCGTTCGTATCCGCGCGCCCCATCACGAGGTCGAGCAGGTCGTTGTCGGGCAACGCCAGCAACCGTTCGAGCATCGCCGCGTCGCTTTCGTTCATTGCCTCGCCCTCGCGCGCCCAGAAGCGCTCGAGGACGATGTCCAGCTCCAGCAGGCCCCTTCGGCTGCGCCACTTCAACCGCTCCAACGCTGCGCTGCTCATTCAGCCGGTCGAACCACGGAGACCACGGAGACCACGGAGGAAAAGCAGGAACATGTGTGCTTCGTGATCCCGCAAGCTTGGGCACGAACCGCCAACAGGGGTTCTCGCTTTCCTCCGTGGTCTCCGTGGTCTCCGTGGTTCATGCTTGTCTCGCTCAAACCGCGCGCTTCACGAGCAAATCCTTGATCTTCCCGATGGCGAGCGTGGGATTGAGCCCCTTCGGGCACACGTCCACGCAGTTCATGATCGTGTGGCAGCGGAACAGGCGATACGGATCCTCGAGGTCGTCCAGGCGCTCGTTGGTGGCCGTGTCGCGGCTGTCGGCGATGAAGCGATAGGCCTGCAACAGGCCCGCGGGGCCCACGAACTTGTCGGGGTTCCACCAGAAGCTGGGGCACGAGGTGGAGCAGCAGGCGCAGAGGATGCACTCGTAGACGCCGTTCAGCTCCTCGCGCTCCTGGGGCGATTGCAGCCGCTCCTTCTCCGGCGCGGGCTCGTCGTTGATCACGTAGGGCTTCACCGAGTGGTACTGGGCGAAGAACTGCGTCATGTCCACGATGAGGTCGCGGACGATCGGAAGCCCCGGCAGCGGCTTGATCACGACGGGCTCGGCCACGTCCGTGAGCTTCGTGATGCACGCGAGGCCGTTCTTGCCGTTGATGTTCATCGCGTCGGACCCGCAAACGCCCTCGCGGCAGGAGCGGCGAAGCGAGAGCGTGTCGTCCATCGTCTTGATGCGGACCAGGGCGTCGAGCAGCATGCGGTCCGAGGGACCCAGCTGCACGTCGTAGTCCTGCATGTAGGGACGGGCGTCCTTGTCGGGATCGTATCTCTGGATGCGGAATTTCATGATCAGTAGACCCGCGCTTTCGGAACGAAGGTATCGACGGTGAGGGGCTTCAGGTGCACCGGCTTGTACTCGAGCCGGTCGCCTTCGCGGTACCAGAGCGTGTGCTTCAGCCAGTTCACGTCGTCGCGCTTGTGGTGGTCGGCGCGGTCGTGGGCGCCGCGGCTTTCCTCGCGCGCGGCCGCGCTCACCATTGTCGAGCGCGCCACCTCGACCAGGTTGTCGAGCTCGAGCGCCTCGATCCTCGCGGTGTTGAACACCTTCGACTTGTCCTTGATCTGCGTGCGCTTCGCGCGCTCGCTCACGGCCTTGATCTTGTCGACGCCCTGCGCGAGGAGGTCCGGGAAGCGGAAGACGCCGCAGTGCAGCTGCATCGTGCGCTGCAGCTCGCTGCGCACGTCGTTCACCTCTTCGCCCCCCGACTGCGAATCGAGGCGCGCGATGCGGGAGCGCGAAAGCCCGTCGGCATCCTTCGGCAGCTCCCGGTGGGCCTTGCCCTCGCCCTTCACGAACTCGATGATCGACATCGCCGAGCTCTTGCCCATCACCAGCAGGTCCGTGAGCGAGTTGGTGCCGAGGCGGTTGGCGCCGTGGATCGAGGCGCAGCCGCACTCGCCCGCCGCATAGAAGCCCGGCACGACGGACTCCGGATCGCCGCCCCGGGGCACGATCACCTGGCCGTGATAGTTCGTGGGAATGCCGCCCATCTGGTAGTGCACCGTGGGCACCACGGGAATCGGGTCCTTCACGGGGTCGACGTTCGCGAACTTCATCGCGATCTCGCGGATGCCCGGCAGGCGCTTCTCGATTGTCTCGTGGCCCAGGTGGTCGAGCTTGAGCAGCACGTACTCGCCGTGCTCGCCCAGTCCCCGCCCTTCCTTGATCTCGGTGGCCATGGCTCGCGACACCACGTCGCGCGAGGCGAGGTCCTTCATCGTGGGCGCGTAGCGCTCCATGAAGCGCTCGCCGTTCTTGTTGAGAAGGTAGCCGCCTTCGCCACGCACGCCCTCGGTGATGAGCACGCCCGCGCCCGCCACGCCCGTCGGGTGGAATTGCCAGAACTCCATGTCCTCGAGCGGGATCCCGGCGCGCGCCGCCATGCCCAGGCCGTCGCCCGTGTTGATGAACGCGTTGGTGGACGAGTGGAAGATGCGTCCCGCGCCGCCCGTGGCGAAGAGCACGGCCTTCGCCTGGAAGATCGCGATCTCGCCCGTCTCCATCTCGAGCGCGGTCACGCCGACCACGGCGCCCTCGGCATCGCGCACGAGGTCGAGCGCCATCCATTCGACGAAGAACTGCGTCTTCGCGTGGACGTTGCGCTGGTAGAGCGTGTGCAGCATCGCATGCCCGGTGCGGTCCGCCGCGCACGAGCTTCGCTGCACGGGCTTCTCGCCGAAATTGGCCGAGTGGCCGCCGAACGGCCGCTGGTAGATGGTGCCGTTGTCGTTGCGGTCGAAGGGCATCCCGTAGTGCTCGAGCTCGATCACGACCTCGGGCGCCATGCGGCACATGAACTCGATCGCGTCCTGGTCGCCCAGGTAGTCGGAGCCCTTGATCGTGTCGTACATGTGCCAGAGCCAATGGTCCTCGCCCATGTTGCCGAGTGCCGCGCCGATGCCGCCCTGCGCCGCGACCGTGTGCGAGCGCGTCGGGAACACCTTCGAGAGGACCGCGACGCGAAGGCCGGCGTGCGCGAGCTCGAGCGAGGCGCGCATGCCCGCGCCGCCCGCGCCGACGATCACCGCATCGAACTTGCGAATGGGAGCGCTCATGTCATCGTCCCCACAGGATCGAGGCGGCCCAGATGAGGTAGAAGACGAGCATGAATCCCACCACGGACTGCGCCGTGAGCCTCACGCTCGTCGCCTTCAGGTAGTCCATGAGGATGTCGCGCATCCCGACCCACGCGTGATACAGGAGCGAGGCGAGGAAGAGCATCGTCGAAAGGCGCACCAGCGTGCCCGAGAACATCGCCTTCCACGCGGCATATCCGTGGGGAGCCTCGGTCACCAGCGCGAGGAACATCACGACGGTGAAAAGCGCCATCACGACGGCCGTGAGGCGCTGCAGCAGCCAGTCGCCCACGCCGTAATGGGCGCCGACGGGATTCTTGCGGTAGGCCTTCACCAGAGCCTCCATGCCACGAAGAGCGTGGCGAGCGCGCCCAGCACGAAGACCACGAGCGCCGAGGAGCGCGCGGGCGCCTTCTCGATGCCCCAGTGCAGGTCGAGCAGCAGGTAGCGGATGCCCGCGAAGAAGTGGTGCGCGTAGAGCCACACGGCGCCGAACGCGATCGCCTTCACCAGGGGCTGCGCGAACCATTCGTGCACGCGCGTGAAGCCCGCCTCCGATCCCAGCGCGAGGTACATGAAGCACAACAGCGTCGGCAGGATCGGGAAGAAGAGCAACGCCCCGGAGATGCGATGGAAGATCGAGACGAGTCCGGGCGGTGGAAGGTGCGCGAGGTTCAGGTCGTAATACGGCCGGTAGTGCTTCGGCCGCGGCGTGCTGGCAGCGCTCATGTTCTTGTCCCCTCGGGAGCCACGAATATTAGCTCAGCTCGTTGTAATAGGAGAATCCATCGGTGCGGCACAGGCCCCTGCGCCACTCCACCGGATCGTCGCCGTAGGTGTAGGCCACCCGATCGACGCACAGCAGCGGCGTGTGCACGGCCACCTTGAGGTGCGCCGCGGCGAATCCGTCGGCCGCGACCGCGCGCACGCGCTCCTCGGCGCGCACCATGCGCACTCCGAAGACCGTCTCGTAGAAGCTGTAGATGGAGCCCGCGAACTCCTCGAGCTCCGTGAGGGTGAGGCCCGGAAAGCGATTGGCGGCGAAGACGATGTCGTCCAGGATCATCGGCCGCCCGCCGAAGGACATCACGCGCTTGAATCCCATCACCGGCGCTCCGGGCTTCAGGCCGAGCGCGCGCGCCGCATCGCCCTGCGCCTTGCCGCGCTCGAGGTCGAAGAAGAGGTTCTTCGGTTGCGGCCTCTCGCCCGAATCGGGAATCACGCGAAGGAATCGATACTGGTAGTCGGGCTCGCTGTGCGAGGCGACGAAGGTGCCCTTGCCCTGGCGGCGCGTGAGGATGTTCTCCGAGGCGAGCTCGTCGATCGCCTTGCGCACCGTGCCCTGGCTCACGTGGAATCGCGATGCGAGCTCCATCTCGGAGGGAATCGCTTCGCCCGGCTTCCACTCGCCCGCGACCAGGCTCTGCGTGAGCAGGATCTTGATCTGCTCGTATAGTGGCCGGAAGGACGGCGCCTGAGCGGACTTGTTCATGCTGCCCGGCATAGTACCATAGCTTTTTCGCCATGTCTTATATAAGATATAACTTTAGCGTTCTCGGCGGACCTTCGGGTTTTCCTTACCGATCAGAGACTTGGCACCATGAATCCCTACTACCGACCCCGCCGGTCGATGCTCTACGTGCCGGGGTGCAATCCACGGTACATCAACAAGGCGCGCACGCTCCGAGTCGATTCCGTGATCCTCGACCTGGGCGATCCGATCCTCGTCGAGAAGAAGGTCGAGTCGCGCCGTAACGTCGCCGACGCGATCCTCGCCGGCGGCTTCGGACGCCGCGAAGTCGTGGTGCGCGTGAACGACCTCGATTCGCCCTGGGGCCGCGACGACGTGCAGGCCATCGCGGGATCCGGCGCCGACGCGATCCTCTTTCCGAACATCGAGTCGAAGGACGACGTGATCGAGGCGCTCGCGGTGCTCGACGCCGCGGCAGGCCAGCACATGCCGATCATGCTCGCCATCGAGAGCCCGCTCGCGGTGCTGCGCGCCGTGGAGATCGCCTCGGCCTCCGAGCGCATCGCGTGCCTCGTGATCGCGACCTCGGACCTGCTGAACCAGCTGCATGGCCGGCGCACGCCCGATCGCATCGCCCTGCTCCACAGCCTCTCGCAGGTGCTGCTCGCGGGGCGCGCCTACGACCGCGCGGTGGTCGACGGCATCTCCACGGACCTGAAGGACATGCAGTCCTTCGAGCTCGCCTGCCGCCTGGGCCGCGACCTGGGCTTCGACGGCAAGAGCCTCGTGCATCCGTTCCAGCTTCCCTACTGCAACGACGCCTTCACGCCCAAGCCCCACGACATCGCCGCGGCCCTCGAGGTGATCGAGGCGCTCGAGCAGGCCAACCGCGAGGGGCGCGGCAGCGTCGTCGTGAACGGCCGGCTCATCGAGGGCCACCACGTGAAGGCCGCGCGCCGGATGCTGGCGCTCTCCGACATGATCGAGAAGCTGGAGGCGGGGCGGTGAACTTCTTCGAGGACTTCGCCGTGGGGCGGCGCTTCCACCATGCGACGCCCCGCACCGTCACCCAGGGCGATGCCTCGCTCTACATCGCGCTTACCGGCGCGCGCGCAATCGCCCATTGCTCCGAGCCCGCCGCGCGGGCCCTGGGCCATCGCGCCATGCCGATCGACGACCTGCTCGTCTTCCACATCGCCTTCGGCAAGACAGTCCCCGACATCTCGTACAACGCGGTGGCGAATCTCGGCTACGCGGACCTGCGGTTCCTCGCGCCGGTGTATGCGGGCGACACGATCTCGTGCGAGTCGGAAGTGATCGGCGTGCGCGCCAATTCGAACGGCAAGAGCGGCGTGGTCTACGTCCGGTCGCGCGCGTACAACCAGTTGCGCGTCGAGGTGCTCACGTGGGCACGCTGGGTGATGGTCGCGAAACGCAAGCCCGGCGAAGGCGTGGATCCCGCGCCGGTCGTCCCCACGCTCCCCGAGCTCGTGGAGCCGTCCCGATTCGCCGTGCCCTCGTTCCTGAAGCCCGCGGCGCTCGATGCGCGCGACTCGGGCGGCGCGCGCCTCTGGGACGACTACGACGTGGGCGAGGTGATCGACCATCCCGGCGGCGCGACGCTGGAAGAGGCCGAGCACATGGCGGCCACGCGCCTTTACCAGAACACCGCGCGCCTTCACTTCGACGCGTTCCGCGCGAAATCGAACCAGTTCGGCAGGCGCCTCATCTACGGCGGACATGCGATCTCGCTTTGCCGTTCGCTCTCGCATGACGGCCTCGAGAACGCCTTCGCCATCGCGGCGATCCACGGCGGCACCCATGCCAATCCGCTCTTCGCGGGCGACACGCTCTACTGCCGCCATGTGGTGCTCGCACGCGACGCGATCCCGGGCCGCGGCGACGTCGGGGCGCTTCGCCTGCGGATGCTGGGCGCGAAGAACGTCGAGCTCTCGCAATTGCCCGCGGTCGCGCCCGGCCAGAAGCACGACGCGGTGGTGCTCGACCTCGACTATTCGGTGCTCATTCCGAGGCGCCAAAACCCCTAGAATAGCCGTCTGCCCGGACCCTTCCCCCATGCCCGCCAAAGCCGACGCAACACATCCCCGGGACGCCCTGTTCTCCGGCGAGAAGCCCTTCCCGGTGATTCCCGCCTGCGAGCACTTCGCCGGCAGCGAGAAGCTGATCGGCAAGGCGCTCGAGCTCCAGTCGAAGATGGGCCGCGTCTTCGACATCACGTGCGACTGCGAGGACGGCGCGGAAGCGGGCAAGGAAAAGCAGCACGCCGAGATGATCGTGGACGTGCTCACCTCGTCGAGGAACGCCTTCCAGATGGCCGGCGCGCGCATCCACGACTACACGCATCCGCACTGGAAGAAGGACGTGGACATCCTCGTGGCCGGCGCGGGCAAGGCGCTCGCCTACCTCACGCTTCCCAAGTCGACCTCCGCGGCGCAGGTGGCCGAGATGATCGCCTACATCCGCGAGGTCACGGCGAAGAAGAAGCTCTCGCGGGAGATTCCCGTGCACGTGCTGGTCGAGACCCACGGGGCGCTGCACGACGCCTGGGAGATCGCGCAGCTCGCCGGCGTGCAGGTGCTCGACTTCGGCCTCATGGATTTCGTGAGCGGGCACCACGGCGCGGTGAATTCCTCGAACATGCGCTCTCCCGGCCAGTTCGAGCATCCGCTCATCGTCCGCGCCAAGACCGAAGTGGCCGCCGCCGCCCTCGCCCATGGCGTGGTGCCCGCGCACAACGTCTCGCTCGACCTGAGGAACTCCTACAACGTCTTCCGCGACGCCTGGCGCGCGCGCAACGACTTCGGGTTCCTGCGCATGTGGAGCATCCATCCCTCGCAGATCCAGCCGATCGTGGACGCCATGAAGCCCGACCTCGCCGAGGTGGCCGACGCCGCCGAGATCCTGCTCGCCGCGCAGCGCGCCAACTGGGGGCCGATCCAGTACGACGGCGAGCTGCACGACCGCGCCACCTACCGCTATTTCTGGGAGCTGCTGCAGAAGGCCAGGGTGACGGGCGTCGCCCTTCCCGAAGACGCTGCCGCGGCTTTCTTCTGACGATGAACCCTCGATCCGCAGATGAACGCAGATGAACGCAGATAACCCCAAGACCTTCCCGAA
>Ga0335071_10007470_pt1 | contig 11242 bp, 7 predicted proteins | sample Lox_Sample_15_FD_206724 | JGI IMG/M metagenome (GOLD analysis project Ga0335071, IMG submission 206724) | Soil microbial communities from Loxahatchee National Wildlife Refuge, Florida, United States - Lox_Sample_1.5 | ecosystem: Environmental > Terrestrial > Soil > Wetlands | place: USA: Florida...
GTCGAGGTTCTCCTTCCTCCAGCGGTCGCGCGGGACGCCGAGCCCGTATTTGCGGTAGGAGTCGTTGTCTGAAAAATCGCGTCCGGGATACCGCAGGTAGTCGAAGTTGATGCCGTCGATGTTGTAGTTGCGCGTCAGGTCCAGGAGAACGTTCAGCAGGAAGTTGTTGACGTCTGGGATTCCCGGGTCGAGCCACCCCTCTCCCTGGTAGCTGAACACCCAGCCCGGGTGAGCCCGCGAGATATGGGGCGGCGTACTCAGGGGCACCCACCCGTTTGACCTCACCTTGTAGACATTGAACCAGGCATGCACCTCGATTCCCAGAGCGTGCGCCTCGTTGATCAGGAATGCCAGAGGGTCCCACCCGGGATCCTTTCCCAGCGTGCCGGTCAGGTTGTCCGCCCACGGCTCGTAGGCGGAATGGTAGTACGCGTCCCCGCGCGAGCGGGCCTGGAAGAAGATCGTGTTGAAGTTGTACGCCTTGAGGCGGCGGACGATCTCGCGAAGCGAGGCCTGCTGCTCCGCTTTGTCTGTGGAGTGGGGCCAGTCAAGCCCGGCGGCGGTGGTCAGCCACACCGCCCGCACCTCGCGCTTGGGGGGAGAAGATGTCTGTGCGCCGGCGGTGACGGTGCAGAATGCGAGCGTGAGAAGGATGAATGTGCGTATACGCAATGCGCGCCGGCAGTGTTGGTCGTGACATGAAAATATACTCACACCGTGAGGCAGAATCAACGGCTGCCGTGGAAACGCGTTACATTCACTGCATGAGCAAGTGTAAGAAGCTGTCCCATGCGGTGTGCTGTTGCACCTACCATGTGGTGTGGGTGCCGAAATATCGACGCTCGAATCCCCAATCTCGAAGGCAAAGCACACATATGAGACCGATTGAAATTGACCCCAAGTCGCGTAGAGACAAGGAAATGCCGCAACGATCCACGCTGCCACAGACTTCCGGGTTGAACACAGGACTTTGCCTGTTAGTTATCGTAACTGCGTTGGCCTCATTCAACCCTAGTGTGTCGTATTCGAGCGGCATTACTTATCTTCGTCAACAACAGAAAATCATCGACACACCCCCGGCCTCAGCATTGCGGTCTCACCCGGGATACCTTCAGGGGTTTATTCGATTGGGTTATTCAGTTGACGGTGAGATGCTTGAGATCTATTCTTCCGCCTTCGCCTTGGTGTTTGACCGCGACTGCGTGCACTTCCTGCGTGAGCTCTCGGAAAGTCATCCTCTGGTCGAGGAAAAGATCATTGGGGCGCTTCAGCTAGGGCTCGCATCCGATTCTTGTTTAATCCGAATAGAGACCAGATCCCCAAGAAATATTGGGAAGTGTTGAAACCCAAGTGAATTTTCAATACATGGACGCGACCTCAGCCCAACTCAGGCTACAGTAGAATACTACTTCGGGTCCCCGCTACATGCTTCTACTGTAAAATCCCCTATCGGCTCTGCCGGTAGGGGATTTGCAGTTAATACTGGATAAGATCGGAATTCTCTAATGCGCAAAGATAGAAGCAAATGAGCTAGAATACAATCCGGTGAGCCTCCCGAAACTGCAGCAAGCCTTTACTCGGATGGACTGGCTCCTCCCATAGCCCCCGATGCTAAGAGGAATGCAAGAGTTTCTAGGCACTGGGGAAAAAACTGAAGAATAGCCTTCAGTTATATATTCAGACAAGAATCTAATCTGACATGTCGACCTCACAAAACCCCTGTCGGAATTGCCATCAGGGGTATTGCGGCTTTTAATGATATTCTTTAGGGTATACCGCGACAACCGCCTCTCACAGCAATTGTGTCGGTACCGCGGAGGCGCATTCAGGTCGCCATGGAATTCCTCGAAAACCTGCCAGCATTTCTGGCCGTTGTTTTGGTTTTCAAGTATCCCCCTTGACAACCAGAAACTAATTGGGGGAACCCTAGGCGCTTGGTATTACCTTCGTTCACTTTATGTTACGACCTGGTCGTTTGCGTTGCACCCTTGCAGGTTACGTTGTCGAGTCGCTTAGCGTGAAGCCGTTTCCAGCGTCACGCCGACTCCTCGCTACGTGGCTTCCAGAGTCTCACCATGGTTGGGACTTGGAGCAGAGCGCCCTCGCTCCTCACCCAACAAGATCAGGAACAGTTTACCTTGGCGCTCATTTTAAAAGCAACAGCTTCCGAGTCTGCACAAAGCTCCCCGCCTGCAGTCTATAGAAGTACACACCACTCGCGAGATTCGCGCCGTCGAACTTCACTTCGTGGTACCCTGCTTCTTGGTTAGCGCTAACCAACGTCGCTATGGTCTGTCCTAACGCGTTGATCACGGTTATCGATACGAATCCCTTGTCTGGAAGATTGTATCCAATTGTCGTTGCGGGATTGAAAGGGTTAGGATAATTGGGGAGCAATCCAACGCCCACTGGCACCTCCGGCGCATCCATCTCCGGCGCCAAAGCCTTTCCTAGTCCTTCCCCGACAATGCCCTGATAAATATGCCCCACGCTGGCGATAATATCTGGACTCTCTTTAACACCCGTCACAGACACTTGTACCCTCAGCGCACTAGCGGACTGTATGGAAGGAGGCAACGATGAGATTGGAATACGAGCGATCGTCGTCGCTTGATTCTGTTGGAAGGCAGTCGCTGCTCGTTGGACGATTGCGACAGCGTTTCCACTCATTTCCGGCTTACCGACGGTAATGCTCATTCCTTTCGAATCGGGGGTAAGAAGTTGAAGTGCGTTTGTCCCAGAGACTGCATACGTCACTTCAATCGTGTCGGAGGTAGAGGGGGTTGATGAAATATCCAAGCCCCCATACACAAGAATTGTTCCCGGCGTGATTGGAGAACTATCCGGCGCCGTTTCTGCGAATGAGGCCTGAACGACTTGGCCACTTGCTTTGCGAAGTTTCACATCTCCAATCTCAATGGAAAGGCTGGCTTGAGTCGCGGTATCAAGCACATTGAGCGCTCTCAGGTACTGCCAGGATATTGGCCCCGTTGCTTTGGAGAGTGTCTCAGAAGAGGTGTTCAGCTGGTACGGGGCGCTCGATCCCGTCATCCAGATCTATTCGGCGCAGGTAGACCCGGCCGATATCTGCGGATTGAATCCTGTCCCTAGCGACGTGGGATAGCCCCATCCCCAGTTTGACCCCGACAAGAAATAGTGGTCCTTCCACATAAGGCCGGATCCGCTTTCGCTTTGGTATACCATCCAAGAATTGTCCGTGCCGAGGCCGGTAATGCTGGGCCGGATGAGCCCTTGATATCTAATTGCTGTATCTGATTCTCAAACACCCCTGTTGAACCCGGCCGTTTCCTGTAGAGAATAACGTGGCCAGCACCAGGGTTGTTCGGATCAAGCGCATCCCACGCCACATGAATGGTAAGATATCCGTCATCGCTGCTCACAGCCAAACATGGGTTCTCATGCCCCAAATTGTTTCCAGGCACTATGGAGGAGACATTGACCTGGGGCGCCCACGTGCCTGCGGGGTATTCATATTTTGCATAAAGGATCGACGGGTTGTTTGCAGGTATATCATTCGCATAAGCCAAGTGGCCGACCGAAGTGGTGTACCAAGTCGAGAACTTGTTCATGCCCGTGGATGGGCTAGTCGCACTTCCAGCGGTCCCAAGTGCAGAGATCGAAGGCCAAGTTTGGCCTCCGTTGGTGGACAATCTACATTCTAACCCGTTGCTTGTCGCAAATGACAAGAAGGCAGCGTTTGTTGAGGCCCCAGCAACTGAAGGGACCGGCCCCGGGCTTGAACACGAAATTGAGGAGATCGTAGAAACATTTGACCAAGAGGCCCCCCCAGTTGTGCTCCGGTAGATGGGGATATCGTACCCCGAACCCGCGTGCCGATAAGCGACAACTAAGCTCAGAGGGCTCGAGCCTGTAAGAGCAATGCACGGGGCACTCGCACCACCCCCAACGGATGAAAGGCGCGAACAAACTGGCCAAGTGGATCCACCATCCGTCGAACTCCGATAATAGATCACTCCGTTACTCTCGACGACGGAATGAAGCTTCCCGGACGGGTCCCTAACTATCTTGCGTTGATTATTCCCGGCAATTGCCGATTCCGAGAGTGATTTGCTATTCGCGGCTATATCCATACCAACATTCACATAGGTTGAGAACCGGAGGCTTCCTAGGTCGGAAATCTGCGGAGTATAGGAGGGGGGATTGTAGTTCTTCAAGTACGAATCATGATTCATTTCCCAAGAAGCTACCTCATCAAGAGAAACCCCATTATTCATGTCGGCATCTGACGGGACTGAATGCTCATAGGCAACTGTTGATTCTAGCATTGCGTTCATAACATGGTAGTTGAATTCGCTGTGAAAGCACGTATCACGGCCATAGGGCTCGTTCTTGTGAGGGTCAGGCGGGGTCCCGTCAGGCGACAAATTGTCGCATGTTAGTGACATCTGGCCTCCGGCGCAGGCGGTGAGGATGATTGTTTTCGAACTTTGAAGATTATCAATAAACCCGCCGCTGTAACATCCCGCCATCATTATTATCCTCTTCCTGCAGGGAACCGTATTCAAAACAGCTGCGAAGTCAGTGTCCCAAAGTTCCTCATTGCTGCTCTCCAATATCATCGAAGAGCTATTGCTATAATTAGTACCGCCGTGACAGAAGATCCAAACGAAAAGAATATCCTCGTTCGTCATCACACTTGCCAGGTACCCAAGTCTGTTATTGATGGCCGCAATAGTCGCCGCCCCGGTAGTTATTGTAGCCTGGTAGGGTGGTAGAGCATTTGGGCAGTCAAACCCATCATAGTAGAGCACTGACATATAGCTTGGATCAGGATTATAGCCGTTTGCAGTTAAGGCGTACCGCATTAGATAAGTGTCGTTCCAAAATGAATCATTCCATCTTCGGCCCTCGCTATATGGGCACCCCCCGGTGATAAGCAATGAATAGTAGTGTTGTCCGTGGACAGAGGTCATTGCTATCGTCAGGAGTGAAGCTATTTTAAAAAGGTTTCGTAACATAGCCACCTCTTATCTGTGGTTGTCGAAGAGTGAGAAGTGACTTGAATAAACGACAGCACATCGTTGACACACTATCGAATTAGCTCTAATTTTTTCGTTTTCACCATGCTCCCGACGCGCATTTGGTAAAAGTACGCCCCTGTCGGCAGCTGAGGGACTTCGAGAGGCATTGTGTACACCCCAGGTTGTTGCGCCGGACCTTTCCATGAATACAGCACCCGACCAAGGACATCGTAGAGTGAGACAACAACTTGGGCCGCTTGGGAGAGTGAATATCGGATGTTGGTTCTACCGTTAAAAGGGTTCGGATAGTTCTGCTCAACCACAAATACTTCGGGCGAAGTTCTATCTTGTGACACAATATCATTTATCGAAGAGCAGGTCGTGTAGTAGATGCCATTATCTGATGCCACCCACACTACGTGACAAGCATTCATGTTGTCCACATTTATGATTGGGCTGCTTGAACTCGTGGTTGACCCCGTGATGTTGAGCGCGGGTGTCCAGAACTCCTTCTGAGAATGCTTGTACAAGATGCTCGTCTTCCCCGTTGACGGATCCCATAGTTGCCAAACGATGTGGATCCGATCCGCCCCGTCTACTGCGACGCTTGGTCGCATTGAGCGTGAAGTATCGTCGACGTTACCTGGCGCGCTCCAGTGTGAGCCATCGTAAGAGACCCAGCAAATGCGTTCAATCGGGGACCCCGTCAGATTGGGAAATGCCTGTTCCCAGGTCACGAAAGGCTTGTTGCTCGATGTCACGCCAACAACAGGATAGACTGATTGAGAGCTGTCGTTCGTGATGCGCATGATCGGGGACCAGCCACCATCCCTCCATTGTCGATAGAAGACATCGGTCGTCGAGGAACTCCCCGCTCTGCTCATAAACGTGAAGTGAACTCCATCGTCAGGCCCGATCGCGATTCGTGGGTAAATTGAATACGGAAGGCTATCAGAGATCACCTGGGGGGCGGTCCACTCGATCCCATCGAAGGAACGGTAGTAGATCGAGTAGTCGCCTCTGGAATCATCGTGCCACACGACATGTATTTTATTCTTTCGGTCGATGGCAATTCTGGGGAAGTATGAGTTCCCGGAGTCCTGAGAGATGTTTTCAGGCTGAGTCCAATCAGTCCCATCGAAAGCTATATGATAGATCTCACCTGTCCCGGCTTCGCCCCAAACAATATGTACAGCCCCAAGTGTATCAACCGCAATGTCTGGCGTCCAATCCCATCTACCAGTGTCGCTAATTGCGATTGCTTCAGACCATGTTTGTCCGGTCTTCGATGCGAACATGATCTGCGCCTTCGCCGACGGGTACGTGCTGGTCTGACGTTCCCAAGCCACGAATAGTTCTCCGTGCTTGCCGATCGCCAGGGAAGGGTACGAAGTTGGAAGGTTCCTATCATTCAATGCGATTGGGACGGACCATCCTGACGTCTGTGCTTCTAGCCTCGAGGAATTGAAGTACAACTGGAGGATCAAAACAAGGATCGCGAATCGCTCCGCCGCAATACGCATCTAAATTGCCTTTCTCTCAAGTGCCGAGGTTGAATCCTTTAGATTGTTGCAGTCTCATCTGAAGTCAAAGAACCTGCTGAATCCTGAATAGTCCAGTCCCCACCCGAGATTGCCATCGGCAGATCCTGCAGTGCGATTCGACCAGCGCTAATGGTGGTTGGGCCGGTTGAGAGAGTGGCGATTTCGGATTCCTGATAACCCCCGGTTGCGCGAGTGTCCCTAGCCTGAATCCCCAATGAATAGTGCCACCCCGGCGTCAATGATATTGTGGGATTTCGTAAGTGTCAAACAAATGCAGAAGCTAAGATTTCGACGACAATCGGCCATTGCCCCCTCGAAATTACTATAATTCTGATGGCTATTTGACCTTCAGGGTTGTCATTCACACGTGCACCCAAAAAATCAATGCATACCTTCTCGCAAACACCAGGCCTCTCACCAGTATCGATAATCGTGATCCCTTATTCTGGAGATCCCTGCACAATAATTCTCCTCGCCTTGGTGAGAAATCCTATCAATCAACAAGCCCGGAGGAGTCGACAAGTTTCTGTTCGAGCTACTCGGCAGGAGATACTTCCATTCCGTTCGACCTCACGATTGCCAAGTCCACTACATGGTCTATCCACGCACCAGGGGGCGTTGCTGAAATGCTCGTTCTCCCGAACGTCGGTCTAAGCCTCTCCGAGCCTTGAACCGAGTTGTTCTTCAACGACCATCGGTTTTCCCCTTTTGCAGGAATACGACCTTGCTTGTATATGTGCGCGAGAGCCCCGATTCTGGAGATTTCCGACGTGGCACATTCTGCAATCAAATCTTATAATTCAGCCGAAAGCGGTTTTGTTTTGTCATCGGGCATCATGCAACGTCCGTACCGCCGAGCTCCGGCAATCGCCACGAGGAAATCAATAGGTGAGACTACACGATCAATTGAGCTATCAGGTCCTGTAGGCAGATGAAAATCAACTAGGTCACCCCGAAGACATAGTGGGCAATTTAGGGGAGGCAAGACAAATGCGCTTCGACTATGTCGCTTTAGGATGTAGTTCCAGGTATCGGGAGCTACAGTAGAATACTACTTCGGGTCCCCGCTACGCACCTGCAACACTACCTGCGAACATCCTTGCCGCGCGCTTGCGGTTGCGTTATTGGCCACGGCCCTCAATCCTGACTTGCCCGAAACCGAACATCAGATCCGATTGAAATGGAAAGACTTACAGGGATCCAAGTGCATCGATCTGTTCCCTCGGATCGTGAATTCTGGTCGCAACCGATCCAGGAACGTTGGGTGGTACTTTGCCTCACCTGTCACTTTGACTTGCTTCTTAGGCCTGGAAACCCGTATCTATCAGTTGCAAAAGGGGACGGAAAATGTCCACCCTTGCGACTATTAGAACAGGGGGCGCATAAGATGAAATCGAAAGATCTATCGGATTATGTCGACCAGCTTCAAATCGCGGGTAGGTATACCTTCCCCAAAACGGAGGCCTATGCTGAAACAGGTTTGGCTGAAGGCACACTCAAGAAGGCTCTCTGGAGATTGGAGATCAAGAACCGGATCAGAATGATCAGACGGGGGTTTTATGTGATCGTTCCGCTGGAATACTCGAGCACGAAGATCATTCCCGCTGATTGGTTCATTGCAGATCTGATGAAGTTCATGAGGCAACCTTACTATGTTGGGCTTCTCTCTGCAGCTGCGATGCAGGGAGCAGCACATCAACAGCCACAGGAGTTCCACGTTGTAGTGCCGAGTCCTCAAAGGGACATTCGAGTAGACGGACTCATGATTCGATTCTTCAAGAAATCAGGCATGAAAGGTTCACCAGTCGATCAGGTAAAAACATCTACAGGATACATTCGCATTTCCAGCCCCGCTGTCACGGCGATCGATCTTGTTGCCTATTCCGGGCGTGTCGGGGGATTGGATCGAGTTCTTTCGGTGCTGCAGGAACTCAGTTCGAAGATCACGCCGGATATGCTGGTAGAAGCTGCGCGAAAAGAGAAGCAGATGTCGTATATCCAGCGGCTTGGCTGGCTATTGGAGAAGGCTGGTGAAGGAGAGATTGTCGGCAAGCTGGAACACTGGGCCTCAAGGAGGAAACCCTCGCGCACGCCTCTTGATCCCGCCCTTCCCACTAAGGGCTTTCAAAGAGATTCAAGATGGAACGTCGTTGTAAATTCAGATTTGAAGGTGGAACTCTGATACCCCGTGCATACATCGTGGAATGGCGCTCTTCTGCTCCCTGGGTTTCCGACGCACAGGTTGGGCAGGATCTCCTGATTTGCAGAGCCCTTGTTTCTCTCTACTCGAACGAGCTGATTGGAGAAAACCTGGCATTTCGCGGCGGTACAGCACTACATAAAATCTTCCTCAATCCGCCCTCGAGGTACTCTGAGGACATCGATCTGGTTCAAACGAAAGCCGGCGCGATCGGCCCAATACTCGACGCCGTTCGAGAAACGCTCGACGGTATGCTCGGTCTGCCGAGGCGGGAACGCGGAGAGGACACGGTTACGCTAACGTATCGAACCGAATCTGAAATTCCACCGGTTGTTCCAATGAAGCTCAAGATTGAAATCTATACGCGTGAACATTTCAGCGTACTCAGATACAAAGAGCACCCGTTATCAATCAGTTCGAGATGGTTTTCTGGTTACTGTACACTAAAGACATTCGAGTTGGAAGAGCTTCTTGGCACCAAGCTCCGTGCCCTATATCAGCGCAGAAAAGGAAGAGACCTGTTCGATCTCTGGTTGGGGCTCACTGAAGGCAGGGCAAACCCCGAGGAGATCGTTCGGGTGTTTCGGAATTGCATGCAGGAAGAAGGGCTCAAGGTCTCCCAGAGGGAATACATAGAAAACTTGAATGGAAAGATGGCAACAAGACAAATCCTTTCCGATACGGACAGTTTGCTGCGGCCGGGTGTTATCTATCGGCCGCAGGAAGCTCATCGGTTGGTTGAACAGCGCCTGCTATGCCACATATAGGCTCTCCCGTTTGCCAATTGCGATCTCTGGAACTCCTTTGAGCCGGAATCCGGCGACTGGGCCGAGAGAATCAACTCCCAGGTCCGCCGCGCAAGCAGATTGAATGTAATAGCTCTCGTCGGTATATTCTAAGATGAAAAAGGATCAGACGCGCTCCAGATACGTGTGCCAGGCATGTGCATACGAATCCGCCCGCTGGGTGGGGAAGTGCCCCAACTGCGGCGAATGGAACTCGTTTGTCGAGGAAATCATGCCCGGCAAGCGGCAGCCTGCGAGAGGAACAACCTCGGACGGCGCGCGGGGTCCCGTGCCGATCGGCTCCGTTGACGCTGCTGCCGAGCCCAGGACGCCGGCGGGCATACCCGAGTTCGACCGCGTCCTGGGAGGAGGCATCGTTCCCGGCTCCGTCGTCCTCGTGGGAGGCGACCCGGGAATCGGCAAGTCGACGCTTATGATGCAGATGGCTTCCGCCCTGAAGTGCGTCACACTCTATATTACGGGAGAGGAATCCGTCGGGCAGATCAAGCTTCGCGCGGAACGGCTTTCAGTCAAGCCGCCGGAATCACTTCTCCTTCTTGCAGAAACCAATCTCGACGTGATACAGGCGGTGATCACGAAACAGCCGCCCGACCTGCTGATCGTCGATTCGATCCAGACGATGTTCCGGCCGGAGCTGGAGAGCGCTCCCGGCACGGTAAGCCAGGTGAGGGAGGCGACGGCGATGTTCATGCGCGCCGCGAAAGCCGGAGGCATGCCGGTGTTCCTCGTCGGGCATGTGACCAAGGAAGGCGTCATCGCCGGCCCGAAGGTGGTGGAGCACATGGTTGACACGGTGCTCCAGTTCGAAGGGGAGCGGCAGCACGCCTTCCGCATCCTCCGGGCGATGAAGAACAGGTTCGGTTCGACAAACGAGATCGGCGTCTTCGAGATGGGCGACGGAGGCCTGCGGGAGGTTGCAAACCCGTCGCAGGTGTTCCTGGCGGAGCGGAGATCGGGCGCCTCGGGCTCCGCTGTCGTGGCGAGCATGGAGGGAACCCGGCCGCTCCTTGTCGAGGTGCAGGCGCTTGTTGCGCCGACGAGCTACGGCGTCCCGCAGCGAAGCTCCACCGGGTTTGACACGCGACGGCTCCAGATGCTCCTTGCGGTTCTCGAAAAGCGCGTGGGACTCCGCCTCGGCCAGTACGACGTCTTTGTCAACGTCGCCGGCGGAATCCGCGTCGACGAGCCTGCCGTCGATGTCGGGATGGCCCTTGCCATCGTGTCCAGCCTGCGCGACGTCCCCGTCGATCCCAGGGCGGTGGCCGTCGGCGAAGTCGGCCTCGGCGGCGAACTCCGCAGTGTGAGCCAGGTAGACAGGCGCATCACCGAAGCAGGCAAGCTCGGCTTCACGCGCTGCCTTCTTCCGCGCGGGAACTCCCGGAACCTTGCCCGGCGCAACGGCGTTGAGATCATCGAAACAGAGACCGTCGACCAGGCGATCAACGCCCTGGTCGGCTCCTGACAGGAATGCCCGAGCCCTCCTCCCGAACACTCATCAGAGCAGGCGCAGTCGTGACGATGGACGCCTCCCGCCGCGTGCTGCAGGGCGGTGCGGTGATCGTCAACGGCGCGCAGATCGAATCCGTCCTCACGGCCGGGGAACTGGCCGCGCTCCCTCCGTTCACGGGAAGCGTGATGGACGCTCCGGCACTCACGCTGATCCCCGGTTTCATCCAGACGCACATACAC
>Ga0335071_10007471_pt1 | contig 11242 bp, 8 predicted proteins | sample Lox_Sample_15_FD_206724 | JGI IMG/M metagenome (GOLD analysis project Ga0335071, IMG submission 206724) | Soil microbial communities from Loxahatchee National Wildlife Refuge, Florida, United States - Lox_Sample_1.5 | ecosystem: Environmental > Terrestrial > Soil > Wetlands | place: USA: Florida...
GTAGAGGTTCCACAGCTCCGGCCGCTGCATCTTCGGATCCCATCGGTGGCCGGCCGAGCGGAAGGAAAAGACACGCTCCTTGGCGCGCGATTTCTCCTCGTCGCGGCGCGCCCCGCCCATGATGAGGTCGAATTGGCCGGCATCGAGCGCCTGTTTCAGCGCCTCGGTCTTCATCATGCCCGTGTAGCTGTCCGAGTCGTAGGTGAACGGATTGACGCCTTCCGCCAGGCGCTGCCTGTTGGTGTGCACAATGAGCTTGATCCCGGTCTCAGCGGCCATGCAGTCGCGGAATTCGATCATTTCCCGAAACTTCCACGTCGTGTCGATATGCAGAAGCGGAAATGGGGGCGCAGCAGGCCAGAAGGCTTTGCGCGCCAGGTGCAGCATCGTCGAGGAGTCCTTGCCGATCGAATACATCATGACCGGCCGCTCGGCCATGGCGACGGCTTCCCGAATGATCTCGATGGACTCAGCTTCCAGGGTGCGAAGATACCCGTTCATGGAACCGCCTGTTCGCATAAGCGAGAAGTGGGCTCGGACAAATCGGGAACCGGACCCAAGACTGAAGAATCTTCAGAAAAGGTCTTCAGAAGAGATGCAAACTTCATCATAAATGTTGTCAGACGGCCTCGTGATAACGCTTGCGCCCCCAGGGGGCGGGTGATGGTTCGAGCCGCTTACTTCATCTCGTCCAGATCGGAATCGTTCCGCTACGCGGTTGGAACCGTAGAGGAATGTGGAACCTGGATTTGATTCGAAGTGAGTGTAAGTGTAAGCGTTCACTCCGAAGTTGGAAAGGTACCCTTTGTAATAAAGAACCGGCAGCAAATCTCACCGACTTACGGTAGCAAACGCGCGCGTCGCAGCCCATACCGTATACTGGAGGCCTTGAGTAGAAAGCAGATGCAGGACACAATCCTGGTAACGGGCGGAGCAGGATTCATCGGCTCGAACTTTATTTTGAGCTGGATGAAAGCCATCGGTTCCGCGGTCGTGAATCTGGATCTGCTGACCTACGCGGGCAACGCGAGCAATCTCGCCTCACTCGAAGCGGACGCCCGTTATCAGCTCGTGTGCGGAGACATTTGCGACGCGGAACTGGTGGCCAGCCTCCTGCGCACGCACCGGCCAAGGGCCATCGTCCACTTTGCCGCTGAGAGCCACGTAGACCGCTCCATCGCTTCGCCCGACGCCTTCATCAAGACAAACCTGATAGGTACTTTCAACCTGCTCAACATGGCGCGGGCTTACTGGCGGGAGTTGCACGAAGCCGAACAGGCGCGCTTCCGTTTCCTTCACGTCTCGACAGACGAGGTTTACGGATCGCTGGGTCCGGCCGATGCTCGCTTCACCGAACAAACCGCCTACGCGCCCAACAGCCCTTACGCGGCATCGAAGGCCGGCGCCGATCACCTTGCGCGCGCCTTTCATCACACTTACGGGCTGCCGGTGATTGCCACTAACTGTTCAAACAATTACGGTCCGTTCCAGTTTCCTGAAAAGCTGATCCCACTGGTGATTCTGAACGCACTCGAAGGCAATCCCCTGCCCGTCTATGGCGACGGAATGAATGTGCGCGACTGGCTCTACGTCGAAGATCACTGCGCAGCTATTCGCAGAGTGCTCGAACAGGGCCGCCCAGGCGAAACCTACAACATCGGCGGCAATAGTGAGCGAGCCAATATCGACGTCGTCGGTCTGATCTGCGACACCCTCGACGAGTTGCGACCGCAGCCGGGCGCGGAGCCGCGAAGAAAGCTGATCACCTTTGTTGAGGACCGCCCCGGCCACGACCGCCGCTACGCCATCGACTGCGGCAAGATTGAGCGCGAGCTGGGATGGAAGCCCGCGGAGCGATTCGAAACAGGGCTGCGCAAAACCGTCGAATGGTATCTCGATAACGCACGGTGGGTGGCGGGCGTGCGCACGGGCGAATACCGCGAGTGGATTGAACGGAACTACGCGCAGCGGAGCGAGCTATGAAAGGCATTATCCTCGCCGGAGGTTCCGGTACTCGCCTCTATCCGGTGACTCACGTCGTCTCGAAGCAGTTGCTCCCCGTCTACAACAAGCCCCTGATTTACTACCCGCTGAGCACGCTGATGCTGGCCGGGTTGCGGGAGATCCTCGTGATCTCGACGCCTCAGGACACATCGCGTTTTTGCGATCTGCTGGGCAATGGGCGGCGGTGGGGACTGGAAATCAGCTACGCGGTGCAGCCCAGCCCCGACGGGCTGGCGCAGGCATTCCTCATTGGCCGCGAGTTCATTGGCGGCGACGAGAGCGCCCTCATCCTCGGCGACAACATTTTCTACGGTCAGGGATTCTCGCAGCAGTTGCAGATGGCGGCGCAACTGAAGCAGGGAGCGACGGTTTTTGCCTATCCAGTGGAGGACCCCGAGCGTTACGGAGTGGTCGAGTTCGATGCCGAAGGGCGCGCCATCAGCCTGGAAGAGAAACCGGCGCGGCCCAAGTCACGCTACGCCGTCACGGGACTCTATTTCTACGATCGCGACGTCGTGAGCATCGCCCAGACCCTCAAGCCCTCGGCGCGCGGCGAGCTGGAGATTACTGATCTGAACCGCGCCTATCTTGACGCCGGCCGCTTGAATGTGGAGATCCTCAGCCGGGGCATGGCCTGGCTCGACACGGGCACTCATGATTCTTTGCTCGAGGCAGCCCTGTTCGTGCACACCATCGAAAGGCGCCAGGGGTTGAATATCGCCTGCCCTGAGGAGATTGCTTTTCGTCAGGGCTTCATCACCGCCGAGCAGCTCGAGGCGCTCGCCGCGCCGGTTGCTAAAAGCGGCTACGGCCGCTACCTGCTGAATCTTCTGCGCGAGCCGTATCTGGCGCCCAAGGCGACGAAACCATGATCGTGGAAAAGACTTCCCTCGAAGACGTGCTGCTGCTCAAGCCCGCAATCTTCCGCGACGCGCGGGGCTCGTTCATGGAGAGCTACAACGAGCGGGCTGCGGCGGAAGCCGGGCTGCCCACGCGCTGGGTGCAGGACAACCAGTCGATCTCTCGCCGGAACGTGCTGCGCGGCATTCACTACCAGATTGCGCAACCGCAAGGAAAGCTCGTGCGCGTGACGCACGGCGCGGTGCTCGACGTGGCAGTCGACTTGCGCCGCAGCTCACCGCGCTTCGGGCAACACGTTGCCGTGGAACTGAGCCAGCAGAACGGGTTCATGCTGTGGATTCCGCCCGGCTTCGGGCACGCCTTCCTCGCGCTGAGCGATGAAGTGGGCTTCGTTTATAAAGTTACGGATTACTACTCGCCCCAAGGCGAGCGCACCATTGTGTGGAACGATCCGGATCTGGCCATTTGCTGGCCCATCGCTGAGTTGGAGGCCATCATTTCGGAGAAAGATCGCAAGGGCGCGAGACTGCGCCAGGCCGAGCTATTCCCGTAGAAGGCGCGAGAAAAACTGGAGTGGGCTTTTCACAGGTGGTGAAAACAAACCTGCATTCGTGGAGGCCACGATTTGAGCAAGAAGCGCGTATTGATTACTGGCGGCGCGGGCTTTCTGGGAAGCCATCTTTGCGACCGGGTCCTTGATGCAGGCGCGGAAGTCATCTGCCTCGATAACTTCTTTACCGGATCGAGAGATAACATTGCCCACCTGCTTCCGAACAGCAATTTTGAGCTCATCCGTCATGATTTGGTCGAACCTATCCTGCTCGAAGTCGACCAGATCTATAATCTTGCCTGCCCGGCTTCGCCGGTCCACTATCAATACAATCCCATCAAAACTATCAAAACCAGCGTGATGGGCGCCCTGAACGCGTTGGGTTTGGCCAAGAGGGTGAATGCACGCATACTCCAGGCGTCCTCCTCCGAGGTGTACGGCGATCCCATAGAGCATCCCCAGAAGGAGTCCTATTGGGGACACGTCAATCCCGTCGGTGTGCGCGCCTGTTACGACGAGGGAAAGCGCGTTGCAGAGTCGCTCATGATGGGTTACCACCGCCAGAATCATGTGGACATACGCATCGCCCGTATCTTCAACACCTATGGCCCGCGCATGGCCGTCGATGATGGCCGGGTCATCAGCAACTTCATTGTTCAGGCGCTTCGCAGTCAGCCCATCACGATCTATGGCGATGGTTCCCAAACCCGTTCCTTCTGCTATGTCTCAGACATGATGGAAGGCCTCCATCGGCTCATGAATACGGAAGGTCTGTCTGAGCCTGTAAACCTTGGAAGCCCGACGGAATTCACAATCCGGGAGTTCGCCGAGCTCACTGTAGATTTAACAGGTTCGCGATCGGAGATTGTCTATCTGCCGCTTCCCGAAGACGACCCAACACAGCGCCAGCCCGATGTAACTCAGGCAAAAGAGAAACTGAATTGGGAACCGAGAGTAGAGTTGAAAGAAGGCCTCGAACATACAATTGCTTACTTTGAGCGCGTTCTGTCGCAGGCGCGGTAATTTAGATCGGGTTACTCGGGTTTCGAAGAAGTCGACTCGCGGTGAAATGCGGGGAGTGAAGCATACAACTTCCGCTCCCGCGCACCCATCGGGGCGCACCGTCGCCTCAGCGCGATTCAGTTGACAGCAAGCAACCCGCAGGCCGTGGACGCCAGGATTCTACATCATCCACCGAGTGCGAAGATGACCTCTACGGTTGTTTCAACCTCTACGGGTTCATGGTTGAGTTCGTACGGCTTGTAACGCCAGGTTCGTACGGCATCGACGGCGGCCTGCCGCAGAAGTTCTGGCCCGCTCACAGCTCGTGGATCCCGAATGGTTCCGTCCTTTGCAATCGTGGCTTGCACTTCTACTGTGCCGGCTACGTGGGCCGCTTTAGCGGCCAGCGGATAAACAGGCGTCGTCCGGTGAACCAGCATTCCGGTCGCGACGCCGGATGAAATGACGGGCGGTTTTGGGCGTGCAGCTGTAACTACGGGCTGTGCGTGTCCGCCAAAGACGCTGGCCGCGTCGCCTGCGGCGCCATCATCCGTGCCTGTCCACCCGGACGGAGCCGAATCTTCTGGATCCACGCTCGGCGAGCTTCGCGTAATTCTGCTTGGGGCAGAGAGTTGCTTGTCCATCATTCCCGACTGGATTTGCGATGGCACCGGTGCCGAAGCTGCTCCGCCGGTCTTGTAAAAGGGCTGCGCGTTCGACGGCTGCGCATTCGTTGTCGCCGGGGAGACCTGAGTCGACGGTTGACCAGCCGGCGGATTCGCGAGAGTTGCTTGCTGTAAAGTACCGGCCGCTTCCGGATGAGGTTCAACAGACCGATTCGTCGCGGCCTTCGCTCCATGGTGCAACCAGATCGTTAGGGAGAGCGCAATCAGAAGCAAGCCTCCGCCAACAGCTGAAACGATCACCCGCATCTTTTTCGGCGATCGCTCTGCTTTTGCAACTTCCGCATCCCTTTCGGAAAACATCTGGAAGAGAATCTCGTCCGCTTCGCGCACCTCGCTTGCCGTGAGTTCGCGCACGGTTTGCGGTTCCACTACTGGAGCAAGACCCCGCCGGCCATGCTTCGCCGGAATCTCGCCTTTGGAATTGCGGGGCTTGTCGGGCAAAGTCGACGGCGAGGCATCACGATCTGCGGCGGGTCTGCTCTGGTCCGGATTTTTGTCACGCGAAGAAGACGCAGGGGGCGCCACCACCGAGGATGTCCGCGGTGCATCGTGGGAATCAGCCGGTTTTGGGGCCCTGCGCGGGATCTGAGCGTCTTCTCCTCCACTCGGAGCGCCGGGCAAAGGCGCAGGAGACTCTTCTCGATCCCAATCAGCGAAATCGTCAGGAAGCGTCTCAGGCAGCGGCAGAGCTATTCTTTCCGGAGGTGCCATTGACCGTCGTCTCCTTTCTCATAAACGGCGCCTTTGTACATGCGCGTCTCGCGTGTGTTTGCCGTGACGGAAGCGCTGCTGGCGCTCACTTTCGCCAATACGGGGCCGTCAGGGACAGACACGGCTCCGGTGAGCGCCGGCAGAATCGCCTCAACAGCCCCTATGGAAAAGGAAGACACTTCAGATTTCCTTTCTACCTCAAGTTCCACTGTGGCCCGCGCGGTCGCGTATCTTTCCGTGTCTGTCGGACTGAACGTTGCGGAAAGGATATATCTGCCAGGCGCGAGTACATGGCCCGCAGAAGGAACGTAGACGAACGTCCCGGGAACGGATGCCGTGGCATTCAACTGGGCGGCGTCCAACGCGGTGCCGTAGGGAATGGCGGGCGGGGTTGGCCAGATGACCGCAGGTGACAATTTCTCGATCACCTTGATGGGCAAAACGGCACGCTCGGTTGTGTAGTTCAAAGTATCTGCCGGGGTAAAAATTGCTGATATCTCGTGCACTCCCGGCGCGAGCGACTCGCCGGGGCCCGGCGAATAAGCAAAGTGTCCCGGAACGTTCGCGGTGGCGTTAAGCTCAGCGGTGCTCAGCACGGTCCCCTGGACAATCGGATCTGGCACCTCCCACTCGATGGAAGGCCGTGCCTTGGTCACCCTGAGGCTTACGGTGGTCTCTGCTGCAGAGTAGGCTAAAGAATCTGCGGGTGTAAATTTCGCGCACAGAGGGTGTTCTCCAGCCGCAAGCAACGCCCCTGGAACAGGGGTGTATTCGAATGCTCCCCGAATCGAGGCCGTGGCACACAGCTGCGCTGATCCAAGGAGCGTGCCGTATGGAATCGGATCCGGTTTCGGATACTCAATGGCCGGCTTCCTCTTCGCCACGGTCAGCGAAATGGTGGACCGGGCTGTGGTGTACCTGGCCTCGTCCGCAGGCGTGAAGGTTACCGAGATCGTATAGATTCCTGGCGGGAGCACCTCGCCCGCCGCCGGATTGTATTCAAACCTTCCAGGCACCGAGGCCGAAGCATTGAGCTGGGTTTCATCTAATTCAGTGCCGGCGATGATTTCCGATGGCGCTCGCCAGCAGAGAACCGGAGTTGCCTTTCTCACAACAATTGAATTAGCGATCTGTACCGGAGGTTCGCCGTTAGATTCAGCGGGAGTGAATGTGACCCACAGGGTGTGCGTTCCAACCGGCAGAACATAGCCTGGACCTGGCGTGTAAACAAATGTTCCCGCCACCGCCGCTTCGGCGTTGAGTTGAACGGAGGTGAGTTTCTCGCCGTAGCAAATTGGATCCAGTGCCGGCCAAACGATATTCGCAGAATTGCATGCATCGGTCGAAGACGGCTCATTCACGTGCGGGCCTTCATCATGATCGGAAATCATTCGGGCAACACCTCGAATGAGACTGCTGAGTTCTGAATCTTCCTTCTTTTCTTTTGGAGAGGTGCGTCGGATGGAACTGGCCATCTCCGCGCTTATGCGCGAAAAACGCTCTTTTGTACTTGCGGTGTCGCCGCTCAGCATCGCGCGCACAGCGGTTTGGTCATCGGGAATCTTCCAGCGTACCGGCCTGCCGAGAGCCTGGGTGAGAACGTCATCGCTTGCCGCCTCGAGGAAACGAGGCTCCGCCCGGTTGACTACGATTTCCAGGTTTGTTGAGCCCTCTCCGAAAAACTGCGAAATCAGGCGATTTGAATTGCGCAGTTCGGAGATGCCGGTTTGTGTGACCAGATAAACTGTGGTGGCATGCTTGAAGAGAACTTCAGCCGCTGCATCAACCCTCGATCCCATGTCCACGATCACATAATCAAATCCGCTCCGCGCGGCTGCGATGAGTTTGTCGATGGCATCATGCGAGGCCTCGACCTCGGAAACCTTGGTTGGAGCAGCCAGCACAAATACTCCTGACCGATGCTTGCACACGAGTCTCTGAAGAAGCGTTGAATCCAGCTCGTCGGCATTCCGGAGCGCGTCCTCGGTGGAGTAATTGGCAGCAATCCCCAAGCACAGTGCAGCGTCTCCGATGGGAAGAGCGAGGTCGATCAGAAGAGTTTTCTCGTCGGATTCGCGAGCCAGAGCTATGGCGACATTACTGGCAACTGTCGTAACACCACAGCCTCCTTTGGCGCCGATCAGGACGAGCAACTTTCCCAGAATTGTCGTAGGGGGACGAGCCGAATCGCGAACATGCGCCAAAGCGGTCGATGGCGGGGAGTTGTCGCCGAATTTTGGTGATACGTTGGGTGAACTCACGGAATTGAGCACTCCTTGAGGCATGCGCCATCTTTCTGCTTATCGCAGTCCGAAGGTCAGTCTGGGGAGCTGAACTCAAAGAACGTTTTTATTTTAAAAGACCTACGGGTCTTCCCGTACGGACTTCATGTTCTGGTCGTTTACCAGTGAGGTTACAATTAACCGATAGTAATTCCTCGCGGGCCTTTTTGAGAACAAAAATAACCACTTTCTGAATTACCAAAGTGCGATCCACTTAAACTGCTGCCCGACCACTCTCCTCGTTGCGGGCGGCCTGGCCTGTAGTCTTGCGCTCGCGACCGGGTGTCGCGTCAACCGGGGGCGCTCTCGGAGAGTTGCCCTGCAGGGCCAAAGTCAAACTGTTGACAAAACTACCAGTACCCCATCCATCGCGCGGCCTTTTGCGCGATGGATGGGATGCCACGGAAGCTCCGTAAACACTCCGGCAGAAGATGCTCTAACTGTGGGGCGCTCCGCCGCAACGGCGGGGCGTCCCAGGACACCCCGCAATCCCGCCGCTGAAATCAACTTCCCAGGGCCGAAGGCTACGAAGCGGCTGGCTCCTGCTGCATCTCTTTTTTGTCGGCGATCTTCAAGGTTGGGTCCTGCTCGACCAGCGGAACCCAGCATCGGAAAGTTGCTCCTGCCCCAGGCTTGCTTGTTGCCTCGACCGACCCGCCATGCGCTACCAGGATTGCGCGGGCGATTGCCAGCCCCATGCCTGTGCCGCTTCGCGACTTCGTGCCTTGTTTGCCGCGGTGGAACTTGTCGAAGATGAATGGCAGATCGCGCGCGTCGATCCCGGGTCCGTTATCCTCAACGGTAAACTCCAGTCGATTTCCGCTCCGCCGACTGGTCAGCCTGATGTGGCTTCCAGCGGGCGTGTAGCTTGCGGCGTTTTCCAGCAAATGGCGCAGCACACGCGCCAGCAAATGCGAATCGAACCAAACCGTGAAATTCGCTTCTTCCGTCAGAATTGAGATCTTGTGTCTGGCAAGCACTGCGCGGGATTGCTCGACCGTCTCCTCGAGAAACGCTCGCGGTTGCTGCGGCGAGAGCTTCACCTCCAGGGCATTGGCGTCGATCTGAGCCATTTCCACCGATTCGCCGATCAATCCATCGAGCCGGGAAGCCTCCTCGTCGAGGATCGCCACCAGGTCCTGGCGCGCAGCCTCGTCCAATCCCTCGCCTTCGCGCAGCGTGGTGGCGGCGGCGCGAATTGAGGTGAGCGGGGTGCGGAGCTCGTGGGTGAGCGAGTCCACAAGAGCGGCGCGCAGACGCTCCCCTTCCCTGGCTGCCTGCATGCGGGCCGAGGTCTCCTGGGCGATGGTGCGAGCCAGCACGATGGCCACCTCCGCGCTGACCGCCGAGGCCACTTCGCGTGAGAGCGACGCCGGCCGCCAGGCTATGGCCCCAACCGCCCGCAGGCCGAGCAGCAGCGGCATCATATCGTAACCTGCGTTCGGGAAAGGAACAGGGTTTTGGCTGGAGGCCATGAAGCGCATGGAAGATAAGAGGCCTTCGGGCGGATCAGGGCGCGAGGCGTAAATCTGCTCCCGGTCGCTGATCGTAAGGACAACGCCCTCCAGGGCGAAAATGCGCTCGATCAGGCGCGGCAGTTCTTGAAGGAGTGTTTCGGTGCCCTCATAAAGCATCATCTCCTGGCTAAGTTCATAAAGCCGCTCGACGTCAGCCCGGCGCTCGTTAGCCTGAAGGGTCAAACGGCGGGCGCGCTCAGAGACGCGGCTCACGATCGCGCAACATGCCAGAAACGAGAACATCGCCACCCACGCCTGTGCGCCTACAAGCCGAAAAGTGCGGTAAGGCGGGAGAAACAAGTAGTCGAAGGCCAGGGCACAGAGGGCGGCCGAATAAAAGGAAAGCCAGCGCCCTGCCAGGGCGGCCGATATGACCACCACGACCAGGAAGACCATTCCGGCCGTGGTGGAGTTTGCGCGCAGGGCGTACAGCAAAAGGGTAATTACGGCAGTGGCCGCCGTGGCGGCCAGCCACCGCAGCACCGCCGCGGGAGAAATGCGCGCGTTCCTCTCCGTTTCGGCAGAATCCATACCCGGTCATTGTATGTTCTGCGCTGCCGCTCGGGCCATCCTGTAATCTTCCAAGGGGGTGAAGATGATGCACGGCAGAATCCTGGTAATCGACGATGAGCCCCAGATTACGCGCGTACTGCGCGCCGCGCTCTCTGCGCAGGGATACGATATTCGGACCGCGAACGATCCCGCCGAAGGCCTGGTCACTTTTCAGGATTGGCAGCCGGACCTGGTCATCACGGACCTGATGATGCCGGAGATGAGCGGCGTGGAAGTTTGCCGCGCCATTCGCGCTCGGTCAAAAACGCCGGTGGTCGTGCTCTCGGTGCGTGAGCACGAACGGTCGAAGGTAGAAGCGCTGGACGCGGGAGCCGACGACTATGTAACCAAGCCGTTCGGTATTCAGGAACTGCTGGCCAGGGTTCGTGCTCACCTGCGCAGAGCACCGGAGCGCGAAGCCGCGGCGCTGGAGATGGGAGACTTTGTGGTGGATTCCAGCGCGCACACCATAACCGTTCAGGGCAAGGCCGTGCACCTCACTCCCAAGGAATTCGATCTGCTGCACCACCTGGCGCGCAACCCGGGCAAGGTGATGACGCACCGCGCGCTGCTTACGGCCGTGTGGGGAGCGCAGTCGGTCCACCAGCCCGAGTACCTCCGCGTCTTCGTAGGCCAACTACGCAAGAAACTCGAGGCCGAGACGGGCCGGCAATATATACAAACGGAGCCATGGGTGGGCTACCGCTTTGTCCCCGAGGGCTGGAGCAGCGAGGAATAAAGAATCAGCCCCGCCCCGGAGATTAGTTCCTCTTTGTCATCCTGAGCGAAGTCCACCTCAGGCGGACGAAGTCGAAAGCCTGCCCTGAGCGAAGATAGCGACAGCGATCGGAGTCGAATGGGGATTCTGCGTTCGCTTTCTTTGAGAATGCCCGGCATCACTTTTGCCGAAAACGCTAAACACAAAAACTTCGAGCGTCTCAAAATGCGATCTATCCCGATCTATCCCCGATCACGCAGCCGATCCTTACGCAAAATTTAGAAATTCTTTTCGATACTCAAAGAGAACAAGCACGAGAATCAAATCTGGCTGGGCGGCATAGCCCGGCCGGGCTCCTG
>Ga0335071_10007474_pt1 | contig 11240 bp, 5 predicted proteins | sample Lox_Sample_15_FD_206724 | JGI IMG/M metagenome (GOLD analysis project Ga0335071, IMG submission 206724) | Soil microbial communities from Loxahatchee National Wildlife Refuge, Florida, United States - Lox_Sample_1.5 | ecosystem: Environmental > Terrestrial > Soil > Wetlands | place: USA: Florida...
CTCCGGAGCCTTTGACATTGCCCGCCAGGGCGGCGCTACCGCGCACGAACTTACGGAAGATGGCTTTGCGCTCGGCTGCGGGAATGCCGGCGCCGGCATCGCGAACGCGGATCGCCACGCGGCCGTCCTCGCGGCCCCACGCGACCCACACCACCGGGTGATTGCCGGAGTACTTCAGCGCGTTATCCACCAGGTTCCGGAGTGCCACCGACATGGCTTCGGGATCGGCCTGGATGGGGCACGGCGGGGCGGGGCCGTTGAGTTCGATGCGGCGTCCGGAGGCCGCCAGCGATTCGGAGAATTCGGCCGCCACGCGGCGCACCAGGTCGGCGGCTTCGAGCTCTTCGAAACGATACTGGCGCGCGCCGGCTTCCATGCGGCCGAAGTTGAGCAGGGCCTCGACCAGGCGCTGTAGGCGTGCGGTCTCGCGGACCAGGTTCTCGTAATAGAGCTGACGGCGGTCCTCGCTCGGCACGCGTCCGAGCGCGAGGATTTCGGAGAGCTGGCGCAAAGAGGTGAGCGGCGACCGGAATTCGTGCGACACGGTGGATACGAACTCGCTCTGCACGCGCGCCACGTCGGCTTCGCGGCGAATCGCGCGGGCGATGAAGTAGGTGCAGGCGACCAGAAACGCCACCATGAAGAAGGTGCCGAGCAACAGGAACCGCTGCCGCGCGAGCATGGCGCTGGCTTCGCGCCCGGGAATCTCCGCGATGTACAGTGTCCACGGCAGGCCGCTTTCGGCAGCGGTCCGCACCACGGCTTGCGGCGCGCGCGTTTTGGGGCCGGCCAGCAGGCGGCCTTCGCCATCGGCGATGGCGCACAATACATCGCCGCTCGCGCACGCCTGGTTGAGGATGGCGGCGGGCTCGGTGAGCAGCGCGGCCTTGCCGGCGCCCGATTCGCGGCGGATGAGCAGCAGAGGACGCCCTGCGACCCAAATGGTGCGCGTGACGCGCGCTTCCCCCTGGCGGTCCTGCCAGACCAGCGCGGCGGCCTCGGAGAACGCCATCGGCTCCGGCGGCGGCGGCTCTTCCTGCCCGGCGAGGCGCGTGGTCTGCCGCCAGTAGAACTCGAACTGGCCCCTGGTGAGCTGCCAGCGCGCGTTCAGCAAGTCGCGGCGGAGCGCAGTTGCCTCGGCGCGATTCTCTGTGAGATCGCAAAGCGCGAGGCGCGCCACCAGGTCGGCTGGGGCGCCCGCGACATCCACCGCGGAGATGGCGGAGAGGCCGCGATAGGCGCCGGCAGCCTCGTTTCGCGAAGCCCGCGCAAGGCGCACCAGCGCGCCGGCGCGCGTGGCGAGATCGCTCGAAGCAGCCAGCCCGCGGTAGATCGCGGCCGCGGCGGCGGGCTGCTTCTCGGCGAATTCCAGGCGCTCGGCATCGTCGAAGGTTCCGGCCTTGGCCTCCGGCCACGACGCCGGAACGGGAGTGTAGAGCAGGCGCTCGGCGGGGACGGCCGCGATGCGATCGTCATCGAACAGCAGCAGTAACCCGTCGCGCGGCGGCGTGTGAAGCGAGCCGGTGGAGAGGCGGTCGCCCATTTCCGCCAGCGTGCCGCGCAGCGAGGCGGCCACACCATCGGCGGCCTGTTCCAGCCGCTCGCGTACGCGCTGGCGCTCAGCCATGCGGTCCTGGTCGAGCAGCCGCCAGCCGAACCAGGCCAGCGCGGAAACGGAAACCAGCGTGAGCAGAAACAGGATGAGCAGCAGGCTGCGAGGCGGCTTGAGCCACTGCGCGAGTGGCGTCATCACATCCCGATTGTACACGGGCGTGATATCCTCCGGTTGATGGCGGATCGCAGTTTTCGCGATGTCGGCGGCACGCCGGGCGGCCTCGGCCATTTCCTTCTCGGCTTCGTAATGGCCTGCCTCGGCGGATACCTCCTGGCGAACCAGGTGACCGTGGTCGGCTCGTATTGGAGCTTCTACGGCGCCAACACATTCGGGATCACGCTGCTGCCCATGCTGATCGGCATCGGCCTGCTGTTCTGGAACGGCCGCAGCCTGATCGGCTGGCTGCTCACCGCGGCCGGCGCGCTGTTCATCTTCGCGGGCGTGATTGCGAACATGCACATCTACTTCCAGCCGACCAGCCTGTTCCACACGCTGGTCATGCTGGTGCTGCTGGTGGGCGGCCTGGGATTGATCGCGCGCGCGCTGGCGTCGCACTAAAACAGCCATGCACGCGGCGAAACTGCGAGCGGCGCTGGTGCTGCTCGGGTTCACCTCGGTGATCGCGCAGGTGGTGCTGATGCGCGAGCTGATGATCGTCTTCGGCGGCAACGAAATCTCATTCGGCGTCGTGCTGTGCTCCTGGCTGCTGTGGACCGCGCTGGGGAGCGCCCTGCCGCGCGAGGGCTCGATGGCGCGGCTGGAGTTGCTGCTGGCCGCGGGCTTTCCTGTTGCGCTGGCGGCGATCCGCTGGAGCCGCGAAACCTTTCAGACGGCCCGTGGCGAGGCGCTGGGATTCGGGCCCCTGCTGGCTACCGCGTTCGTGGCGCTGGGGCTGGTGTGCCCCTTCTGCGGGCGCCTCTATGCGACTGGCGCAAAGCTGGTGGACTCTGCCGCATTGGCCTATCTGCTCGAGACCGCTGGATCCGCGCTGGGTGGCCTCGCGGCAAGCTTGTGGCTGGTGCGGGCACTTTCGCCGTTCGAGATCGCGGCGGTGCTGGCGGCGTTGAACTGCGCGGCGGCGGCGATGCTGCTGAGCCGCAGAGTGTGGCTGCCGGTGGCGTGCGCCGCGATCCTGGCGGTAGCCTTGCCGGTCGGCGCGCGGCGCGTGGAGGCGGAAACGCTGGCACGATTCTGGCGCGGCTTCCGGTTGCTCGCGGTGCGCAACACGCCGTTCGGCAACCTGGCGGTGCTGGAAGCGGAAGGCAGCCGCAGCCTGGCGGAGAACGGACTCGTGGTGACGACGGCCCCGGACGCGGAAGCGGCGGAAGAGGCGGTTGACCTGCCGCTGGCGGCGCATCCCGATCCGCGGCGCGTGGTGCTGGTAGGCGGCGCCGCCAACGGCAGCCTGGCGGAAATTCTGAAACACCCGAACGTAACCTCCGTGGACTATGTGGAACTCGACCCGGCGATTCCCGAGTTGGCGCGGCGGCTCATTCCGGGCGCCATTCCCGCCGATCTGCGTGTGCAAATCCACGCCATCGATGGCCGCCTGTTTCTGAAAACGGGCGGCGAGCGGTTCGACGCGATTCTGATCAACCTACCCGAGCCGCGCACCACGCAACTCGATCGCTTCTATACGGCGGAATTCTTCGCCGAAGCGGCACGGCGTCTGGCGCCGGGCGGGATTCTCGCGCTGGCGTTCCCGGCTTCGGAGAATTACCTGTCGCCGGAAGCGGCGCGATTCCTGCGCTGCATCTACAAAACGCTGGGCAGCGTGTTCCCGCGGGTTACGGCGATCCCGGGGGAGACGGTGCATCTGCTGGGCTCGGCGGGGCCGATCGCGGCGGATGCGGCGACCATCGCGCAGCGGCTGGCTGCCAGGCATGTGGATACTTTGTATATCAGTCCATACTTACTCCCCTTTCGAATCACCCCGGTGAGGACGGCAAAGTTGCTGGAGCAGATCGCGCCGGTGGAAGCGACTCCGCTGAATCGCGATTTCGCGCCGGTGGCCTGCTATTACGAGTTGGCGCAATGGAGCGCGCGATTCGGCGGCTTTTGGCACACCGCGCTGGAAGCCGGCGGGCGGATTCCGTTCTGGGCCGCCGCGGCGATGTTCGTGGTGCTCTTCGGCGCGGTTCCGCTGGCGTTTCGGGCGAGCGCAGCGGCGGTGGCCACGGTCGCCACGGGGTTCGCGATGATGGGCATCGAAACGCTGCTGCTGGTGGGGTTTCAGGCGCTCTACGGGTACGTGTACCAGCACCTGGCGCTGCTGGTGGCGGCGTTCATGGCGGGGATGGCTGTGGGAAGCTTGGGGGCCCTGCGGCGGCGAGTGGCGCCGCGGCTGTGGCCGGTGCAGGCGGCGGTGGCGATTGCGCCCCTGGCGGTGTGCGGCCTGATGCGCGCGGGCGATTGGGGCGCGGCGGTGTTGGCGCTAGTCTGCGGCGCGCTGGGAGGGCTGCAGTTCGGAGCGGCCAGCCGGCTGTACGCGGGGAAGGCGGGCCGCCTGTACGCGCTCGACCTGGCAGGCTCGTGCGCGGGAGCGCTGCTGGCGGGGGTGTGGGCCATTCCGTTGTTCGGTTTCTGGCGAACGGCCGCCGTATTGGGATTGGTGGCGGCGGCGGGAATGCGCTTCGCGGGTAGCCCGGCGCCAAATAAGCACGAATCGGCATCGTGTTAGCATTCTCCAGCGACGGCTCCACGATGTGGGCAGTGACGGATACCAACCGGCTCTATAGCGTCGACCCCACCAGCGGCGTCGCCGCGCTTCATGGGAGCATTTCAGCGAACCACCATCGTCACCCCATCCTGGCTGGCTTTGCCGCCCACGATCACGCGCACCGGAACCGTGTCGCCCGGCGTTACTCCAGCAGCGATCCTCGCGTTCACCTGGAACAGTCCGGGCATGTTGTAGGGTGCCGCTCCGCAGTATTCGATCGTCGCGGCCATCCCGCCGATCTCCGCCGTGCACGAGGCCGCCGGCACCGGCACAATATCGACCGCCAGCCGTCCGTCCACCCCGGGTAGCGCGCTCACTCCCTCGCCGGTGCCCCACAGAATCACCACCGATCCTCGCGGCGCCGGCGCATCCACCGAGTTCACGGTTCGGCCATCCTCGTCCTGTATCGCCCCCTGGCCCGTGCCCCGCGAGTTCAGCGTGAAAAGGGCAGGCGCGGTGGCCCGCACATTGACCGCGAAGGGCTCCGACCGCACGCCCTCCCGTTCCACCTGCACATTCACCACCCCCTTCAGCGCAGCCATATACGGCACCACCGCGGAACACTGCGTGCCAGACACGTAGACCAGCGGCGCCGGAACACCATCGAAGAGAATCCTCACTCCGTCCATGACTGTCGCCACCATGCCGTTCGAGCCGGCCACGATCCGGCTGTCGAGTTGCGCAGGCCCCAGGTCCGTCCCCCACACCACCACCATTTGTCCCGGTGCGATGGGGCTCTGATACGAAGCGGCATCCGTAACTGCCGCTACCACCGGTTTAGGTCCGCCCGGCACCGCCGCCACAACCAGCATGGTCATCGAATAGGCAGGGAAGACCGCGGCGATCGCGCCGTCCGCGACGTCCGCATCCGGCTGCCGCACGATGGCATTCAGATTCTTCCGATCGTAGCGCCACACCTGTGCCTTCCCCTGCGCGCTGAAATTCGAAACCGCAACCGCGCTCGCCAAATCCTGAGTCGTCTTGTTCAGCACGAGGATGGTGAGCGCGGAGTCCGACCGTGTAGCGCCGAAAATGCTGAGCCGATCGGGATCGCCAGTGGTGGCCTGCACGCTGGTTTCGCCGAATGCTCCACCGATGCCGTCGTAGTTGCGATACATGCGGAAAGCGTATCCGATTGGATCGCTCAGTTTTCCCCAAGCGGTGTCACCCGGCGAGAACACCGTGCCCCAAAAGAAGGCGCTCGCCAGGTCCAGGCCCTCGCGGCCAAAAATGCCCAGTGCATCCGCTTGTGCCAGCCCGCCGACAATTGAGCCGTGCGCGCCGAAGTCATACTCGGTGATGGCCAGTTTCGTCCCCGGGTAGTTCTGATCGACCCAGTCGTGCATGCGCGGAATCAGACGGGGCTTTGCCGGCTGTCCCTGATCGTCGCGTGTCCAGTAGGTGTCGGTCGCCACGAAATTCGGATCCCACAGCACTCGCGTCAGGCGCAGTCTCTCCGCGTCGGTAGCCGGTGGCGCCAGCATGAAGGCAAAGTGCAGGTCGAAATAGTCCAGCAGGCGCTTTCCGGTCTGCTGCTCGTAATCGCGGAATTTCTGCAGATACCAGGAGTTGAAATCGATGCCTCCATGCGCCTGGCGATCCACCGGATTCGTCCAGTACGGCACCGTCGGATAGGTCATCTTGGTGGGCAGCCCGGAGAAGTCACGCAGCGAAATGCCCGCCGCGGCCATATCGAGCGCCGAATAGAAGTAGGCCGCCCAATAGGGCGGGGCCGGGCTCATGATCAGCGCCGTCGGATCCGCCTGCTTGACCGCCTCGGCATACGTGCGGCTGAGATTCCAGGTCTCATCGTAGGTTTGCGGAAGCGGGTGGACATCGCGGTGAGTGATCGCCCACGCGGCCGGTTCGTTGTCGAGGCTCCAGATCGCCACTCCGCCCCGATCCGCCCGTCCATACCGTGAGACCATATACTGCACCCATGCCTTCTGATAGCTCTCATCGAACGGCGCCGAGATGTCATTGGGGTCGTTCTGGATCGCCGTGGCTCCGTCCGGTTTCACCCCGTTGCCGCACGTGCTGTAGTAAGGGTCCGTCTGTGCTTGGGGTCCGTACCACGGGACGGGAAAGCTGCAGAATGACGGCCAGTTGGACGGCCGGTATTTGGGAAGCCAGCCCAGCATCGAGACCGTTCCCAGCAGCTTTCCGCCGGTCACGCGCCCGTACTCCAGCATCAGGTCCGTTCGCGACCCGTCGGGGAGCAATTCGGGATGCGGATTGTAAACATCGGGATGAACTTCGTAAAACCAGTCGTTACCCTGATTCCACACGTCCAGCTTCCAGTTGTAGCGCGGCCCTACATCGCCTCCCCACCGGCGTACGCTGACGCGCAAATCGGCGCTGGCGCTTGCCGAATCGAAGTTCGCCCGCAGTTCGGAATTGGCAATGTTTTCCTCGTAGAAGTAGTTATTGATTCCGTAGATGTCGGGACTGATCGGGTGCCTTGCGGCCGAGGCGTCCACCGCCAGCGCGGGACCCTGAGTCTGCGCCATCGACATCGCGACGGCTCCTATCGAAAGCCATATCCATCTATAGAGCATCGGCACGTCTCTCCTATAACGGCCGCGTGCGGCTCAAGGCACACTACGGCACTCGTTTACTGCGTTCGAAAAATGCGCTTCAGCGGATCGCGCCGAGCACGTCCAGAAGGCTCTTGAAACGGCGGCGCGTTACCGGGAGGTGCTCACCGTTCTTCAGCACCACTTCGGCGTAACCGCCGACCAGAGGCAGGACTTCGGCGATTGCGGCGACGCGGGCGATGTGTTCTCTCGAGATACGAATGAAGACCGCCGCATCGAGGCGGCGCTCCAGTTCGGCCAGTGTAATATCCATCCAGCAGCGCTGACCCCTGGAATGCAGGGCCGTCAGCCCCTCTTCAATCGAGAAGTAATCGATTTCTTCCTCCGCTGTGACGCGGTAGCGCCCGCCGTATTTCGCCAGGAATCGCGGCTGCGGACGCGGTCCGGCGCGTATCAGTCTCTCCACGGCTTCATCGCGCACGGAAACCACGCTCTGGCGAACCCTGTCCAAAGCCTTTGCGAGGCGCACCCGGTTGACGGGCTTCAGCAAATAGTCCACCGCATAGACTTCAAACGCCTCCACCGCGTATTCGTCAAACGCGGTGCAGAAGACAATCTTCGGAGCGGGTAACGGCAATGATGCGGCAACATCCAGGCCGCTGCAACCTGGCATCTGAATATCCAGCAGCACCAGGTCCGGCTTCAGTGCCGCGATCAACTCGATCGCCTGCTCGCCATCCTCCGCTTCCCCGGCAATCTCGACGTCCGGGTGCGGCGCCAGCAGTTCTTTGAGGTGATCGCGAGCCGGCTGTTCGTCATCCACCAGCAGGACGCGGATCACGCGCGCGCCTCCTCTCTGGCCGCCGCGGTTCGGCGCGCCGGAAACTCGATGGCCACCACCGTGATTGATTCTTCGCGCCGCACCCGCAGCACGCCTTGATCGCCGAAGTAGAGTTGCAGGCGTTCCTGGATATTGCGCAGACCGAAGCCCGACCTCCCCGGGTGCGCCCCGTGATCTTCCGGCCGGAAGCCTGTTCCGTTGTCCCGCACTTCCAGCAACAGCCGGTCGCCACGACATTCTCCCCGGATGCTCACAATTCCTGCGCCCCGCACCGAAGACACACCGTGCTGGATCGCATTCTCCACCAGTACCTGCATCACCATCGCCGGGACCAATACCTCTTGCGCCGCGGGCTCGACCGCGACATCGATCTGCAGCCTCGGTCCAAAGCGTGCCCGGGCCACATCCAGATAAGCCGCCACGAAGTCCATCTCCTCGGCCAGGCGCACCCATTCATTCTCCGAACGGCAGAGCGTGTATCGGAACACTTCTGCGAGTTGTTCGGTGGTCTCTCTGGCGCGCGCGGCATCCCTGGCAATCAGCCCGGCGATGGCTCCCAGAGCGTTGAACAGAAAATGCGGATTGATCTGCGCTCGCAGTGCCTTCAACTCCGCCCGCGTTGCGAGGATTTGCAGGTCCTTTTCGCGGTTCTCCTGCAGGCTTTTCTTCTCTCGGAGATGCTGATTGTCCAGCAGAATCGCGAATTCGCCGGCCAGCGAGTTCAGCAGCGCAATGTCCGTGCCCATGAAGTGAGGGGCGCGGTTCCTGCCGGCGATCTCGATCGACCCGCAGGTCTCACCAGCCACTCGGATCGGGACGGTCATGCCGCCGGCACTCGCCGGCGCAGTTTCGGGCTGGAGCGAGATACTGGCTTGCGATCCGAAAATCGCGGACAGCGCACACTCGGCGGACCTGCTGAGGCTCTCCTCCGTAATCGCACCCTCTAGCGCAGCCAGCAGAAACGTCCTCGCTTCGGCGGCCGTGAACTGGCGCCGAAAGAGCGCCTTGTCGATCCATCGTACCCACTTCGAGTGCAGCCACGGAACCGCCGCGATCGCCGGCCACACGCAGACGATGACCGCTGGAAAGGCGGTGCGCCCGTTCAACAACCTGATTGCCGGAAAAGTCCACCATGCCGCGTAGACCACCGTCAGCACAAAATACGTGAACGAGACCTGCTTGATCAGTACGTCGAAGGTCAGAGGCTGAACAGCATATGCCAGGAGAAACAGCAGGGAGCCTGGCACCACCGCTTCCGTCGCGCTGAGCCACATCGGGCTCGGGAAGACCTGCACCAGATGGACGCCGCCAAGCACCGCAAAGCCCGCCATCACCCATGGCGCCATCCTCCGCATGCCCGGGATGGACCCGCCATGCCTGGTGCGAAAAACCAGCAGCGCAACGGCCGCGCAGGCTGCGCCCAGGATCATCGTGAAGGCCGGGTACGAGAGGGTACGCCAACTCCGCCAACCCACGATACAGGCAGGTGCCATCACGGTGAGCGCGAACGCCGCGGCGCAGATCGCGTACAATGTCGCCACGCCGAACCTCCACCGCGCGACTTCTGGGATGTTGCCCTTCTCTTCATGCCAGAACGTCGCGACCATCAGCGGCGGCACCGCAAAGTTCAGTGCATTGCGAACGACCCATGGAAATTCGAAAACCGCCGGCAGCAGCGGCTCTCCCCCGACGTTGGCTACGTAAATCAGTGCCACATCGAGTAGCAGCAGGCCGGTAAAGGGCCCGCCCCAGATCTTCGCTCCGCCGCCGCGCTCGCGGAACAGCAGGCAGGAGCTGGCTCCGAATGCGATTGCGTTCCAGGCATACACCAGCAGCCGCATGTGATACCAAAGCGCATTTGTGTGCGGGTCCATCCTCGTTCAGTCCTAAAGCAGATAGCAATAGTAGCGCTCGTTGGTCGGCACCGCAGGACCGGCGATATCGAACCGTAGCGAGTCCTCTCTCCTTTGAGTTTGCGCGGATGTGTTTGCGCACCGAAGAACGTTCCCGGGAGTGGTCGAATTCGAACCGGGAGTGGTCTCTGCGGTGCCGGGAATGCCCCGCCCCCAAGCTGAGGGAGCGGTCCCGCCGCGCCGTGCGCCCCCCACAGCCGCTTCGTATTCACCCTGCGGTAGGCCCGTCTCCGCGTCCGCTTCTCGATTTCACTGAACCCAAGCCTCACAGGATCAGGTGGGCAACGAGTCGTCGAACAGCTTCTTCGACACGAGGCACTCCGGATTCACGATTTCGTGAAATCGGATCGCGCTGTTTTGCAGTTGAGCCTATAAGTGGTGCTAGATTTCCCGTAGCAACCTACTGACTAATAAATACCAATCGACCATAAGGAGCCATTCTATGCTGCCGATGGTTCGATCTGCACACGGCTCCAGCCACGGAGACCGGCCTGCCGCAATCGCGCCGCGGATGCCGGCCAGACAACAGAGTCCAACCCAGTTCCGGTTGGAACGGCCTTCCACGACGAAACCTCCCTCGGTATGGTTTGGCGCCCATTCTCCCCCGACATGGCCGCAGGGAACCTCGGTGGCTCTGGTCTGATGCGCCCAAGTGAGCTTGTACAGCGTCCTGCCGGTGCTACAATGCGCATTGAATTTTGACAATAAGACGGACCGTTTCACCAGCGCTCTTAGCTTTGGTGCAGCAAGAGTGGCTCGACCGAGCCAGCATCGAGCTTAAATCCGGAAGAGACGTGGTTATTTTGGAACCGATTCGACGCGCGTCGGGCCGGCCAGGCGGCTCAGTCCATCATACGTGTATTTTGAGCCGAACGGTTCGAACGAAGTACAGGCCAGCGCATCGTTCTTGGCCATCATGGAAAGGAACCCAACAACCGAATTGCTAAGAGGGTGCGAACACGAAGAGTGGCGCTTCTACTACGGCTTTAAAGATCTGGTGTTTCTTGCGACTCCGTGGCCTGTTACCTCATTGCGATACTACTCGACCGACAACGCTTTGAGAAACGACGTCGCCAGTTCCTGCTTGATCGCTGATCCTAAGGCATAAGGCGGCTCGGCGGAGGCTGGCCTCCGTCCTCACTTCCCCCAACCTCAAATCCACCTCCGCACCGCGCCGGCATACCTCTCATACTCTCCGCCGAACGCCGCTCGCAGCCGCTCCTCTTCAACCGGGATGACCACTCGACTCAGGTACGCAATCGTCAGCGGCAAAAGCAAAACCGGGATGACCTGGTGGAGCATCCCGGCCTCTCCGAGATACGCCACTGACAGGCCCACGTACATCGGATTCCGCGTGAACACGTACGGACCCCAGGTCACGAGCGCGGTTGAAGTCTCTCCCGGAACTCTCGTCGTTCCCGCGCGGTGAAACGTCATCCAGCCCCATCCCGCGAGCGCCGCGCCAATCACAAACAGCACCGCGCCCGCCGGAGTCAGGATTCGGTACTCCATCATCCTGCCCAGTCCGAATACGGCTTCCAGTCCGGCGCCCACCAGGTATGTCAGGATGAAAACCCACGGCACCGGAATCCGTAGCAACGCACGCGCAAGCCCC